>MDSY01128198.1_pt1 | contig 22451 bp, 20 predicted proteins | sample 811131 | NCBI WGS metagenome assembly MDSY01 (sample SAMN05326643, study PRJNA326480) | marine metagenome | isolation source: seawater | place: Atlantic Ocean: South West | collected 2010 | reverse complement strand
TTCATTTGATTTTAACAGCATGTTTTATAGCAATTCCAATTACATTAACCAACATACATGACATTGATAGCAAAGAATATCCACAAGTTTTTTCATTTGTTTTATCAATGGCGCTCATAATGATTATTCCAATGTTAATTCTTGAGAGAAAAAAGCCAGAACAGGCACGTCTCTTTTCAACATTTTTGCTTTTGTGTTCACTCGTAATAATGGCAATATTTTATTCAAGTCCAATCTATACAATTCTAGCCTTAATAATTTTTATGGGGTCATTCAGCGTCATTGAGGCATCATTGCCATCATCAACATCAAAAATCGTACCAATTCATTCTAGAGGTTCTTCAATGGGCTTTTTTTCTACATTTCAGTTTTTAGGCACTTTTGTTGGTGGTGTTGTAGGTGGTTTTGTATTGGGCAGTTCTAGTTTAAGTGTTATTTTTCTCGTCTGTGCTATAATAGCTGGTATATGGTTTATGACATCTTTTGTACAAATGAGTTATAGATAGTGATAGTAAATTATGTCAGTTAATAAAGTAATTATTTTAGGAAGAGTTGGTGCTGATCCAGAGGTTAAATACATGCCGAATGGAACAGCAGTTGCACAATTGTCTCTGGCAACAAATAGAAAAGCAAAAAACCAAGAATCTGGTGACTGGGAAGACAAAACAGAATGGCACCGAGTTGTTTTTTTTGATAAACGTGCAGAAACAATAGGTCAATATGTTAAAAAAGGAAATGAGCTCTATGCTGAAGGCAGATTACAGACACGTAAATGGCAAGACAAGGATGGGAATGATAAATATACAACTGAAATAATTGCTTATGATTTTAGTTTTGTAGGCGGCAAATCAAGTTCTAATGAGAATGATTTTCAAAATCAAAATAAACCTGATAATCAAAAATTTAAACAAAAAGATGAATTCAATCAGGACTCCTCTCCACAACAGGATGATGAAATACCCTTTTAAAGTCAATGTTTGAAAATAAAAAATTCTTTATAAAGACACATGGGTGTCAAATGAATGAATATGATTCTGAAAAATTGAGTGATATTTTAAAACATAATTTAAATATGTCTCAAACTGCTAATTTAGAAGAAGCAGATATTTTATTTCTTAACACTTGCTCAATCAGAGAAAAAGCGCAGGAAAAAGTATTTTCAGAATTAGGTAGATGGAAAAAAATCAAAGCAAAAAAACCTAATATGTTAATAGCTGTTGGCGGATGTGTTGCAGCTCAAGAAGGTGAAAGTTTAAAATCAAGATCTCCACAGGTAGATATAATTTTTGGTCCACAAACTATACACAGACTCCCAAAGATGATTAGACAAGCTTCAAATACAAGCCATACATTAACGGATGTAAGTTTTCCAGAAATAGAAAAGTTTGATTTCTTGCCAAAGTCTACAAGTAAAACACCATCTGCATATGTATCGATAATGGAAGGTTGTAGCAAATATTGCACATTTTGCATTGTTCCATACACTCGTGGCGAAGAAGTAAATAGAAGATTTGATGATATTTTGTATGAAATTTATTCTCTATCTAAACTCGGTACAAAAGAAATTATATTATTAGGCCAAAATGTTAATGCATATAAATCTAAAACAAATGATGGAGATGATGCTGATTTGGCATTACTTATAAAGCATATTTCTCAAATAGAAGATATTCAAAGAATAAGATATACGACATCACACCCAATTGATTTTTCTGATAATTTAATTAATGAATACAATAATTTCAAGTTAGCAAATAATTTACATCTACCAATTCAGTCAGGATCAGATAAGATTTTATCAAAAATGAAAAGAAAACATACTGCTTTGGAATATAAAAGCATAATCAAAAAAGTTAGAAAACTTAGACCAAATATTAGTTTAACCTCCGATTTTATTATTGGATATCCCGGTGAAACAAATGAAGACTTTGAGAGAACACTTAATCTAGTAGAAGATTTAAAGTTTGATGGTGGATATAGTTTCATCTATAGTCCACGACCTGGAACGCCTGCTATGTATGAGAAGGATGATATTAAAGATAGTGTAAAAAAAACTAGATTAAAAAAACTCCAAGAGCTCTTAAAGGGCATGAATAAAGAATTTGCCAATAAAATATTAGGTACTGAAGAAGAAATATTGGTAGAAGGATATTCAGTAAGGAATAAAAATGAGCTTTTTGGCCGCACTAGCTCGAATAAAGTTGTAAATTTTAATGGATTACCTGATTTAATTGGTAAGTTTGTTAGTGTAGAAGTAACTGAATTAAAATCTACTACACTTAGAGGGAAGTTTTTAAACTTATCGGAATCAATAAATCTATAAATATATAAGAGAAACCTTGACCGCAAAGACCACACATCAAAATATAACTTTACATCCAGAAGATAATAATAGACTTGCAAATCTTTGTGGACTATTAGATGAAAATTTACGCCAAATAGAATCATACATGAAGGTTGAAATTAGTAATAGGGGGAATGCCTTTAGAATTAAAGGTAGTGAAAAAAATGTTCCTCTCACAGAACAGTTAATTGTTGAACTTTATAGGATTGCAGAATTTGAAGAACTAACTCCTAAACACTTACATATGTATATGAATAAAAATAAATCATCGAAGAAGAGTAAAATTGTTGAAATAGATAATGAAACTATTCTTAAACTTAAAAAAATTACAATCACGCCAAAATCTAAAGCACAAGAATTATATATAAAGGGTATATATCAAAGTGATTTATCTTTTGGAATAGGGCCTGCTGGTACAGGTAAAACATATCTAGCAGTAGCTTGTGCAGTACATTATTTGGAACAAGACTTGGTAAAAAAGATTTTTCTTGCTAGACCTGCTATAGAGGCCGGTGAAAAACTTGGTTTTCTACCAGGTGATTTGGCAGAAAAAGTAAACCCTTATTTGCAGCCAATATATGATGCTCTTTATGAAATTTTAGGCTTTGAAAGAGTCTCAAGATTATTAGAAAGAAAAATAATTGAAATTGCGCCACTTGCTTATATGCGTGGCAGAACATTAAATGATGCATTCATTATTTTGGATGAAGGACAAAATACAACTATTGCACAAATGGAAATGTTTTTAACAAGAATAGGTTATGGGTCAAAAACAGTCGTTACTGGAGATATTAGCCAAGTTGATCTTCCCAGAGATATCAAATCTGGTTTAAAAGACTGCCTTGAATTTATACCTAAAATCAAAGGGACTCATATTACTGCATTTAATTCCGATGATGTGATGCGACATAGTATTGTTAAAAACATAATTACTGAATATAGCAAAAGAAAAAAGTGAAAGAATTGAAGATCAATATTTTGAAAAATAATTATACTGGGTATGTCCCAAGTGATTATAAAATTACAAAATGGGCAAAGATGTCTTGTTTGAATAAAAAAAAATCTTTTGTAACTATAAAACTTGCAAAAGAATCTGAAGTAATAAATTTGAATAAAAAATATTTTAACAAAAGAAAGGCATGTAACGTTTTATCTTTCCCTTTAAAGTCAGAAGTAATCAAGGGTGAATATTTTTTAGGAGATATTGTTATTTGCCCACAAATAGTCAATAAAGAATCCAAAAATTTCAGAATGAAAAAAGACAAGAGATGGGCACATTTAGTAGTGCACTCAATGCTACATCTTCAAGGTTATACACATCAATCTAAAACTAATAGAGAAAAGATGGAAAAAAAAGAAATAGAGCTTTTATATAAACTTGGTTATACAAACCCTTATGATGCAAACTAAAATGTTAAAAAAGAAATGGATTCAAAAAATTCTTGATTTGGTCATTGATACACCAAAACAAAAATCTGATTTACTCAACATACTCCGAGAATCACTAACAGATGGGTTAATTGATAATGACTCTTTAACAATGATCGAAGGAGTTTTTAAAGTTTCAGAAATGCAAGTACGTGAAATTATGATACCAAGACCGCATATGATTGTTTTAGATATAAGTGATGATGTTGATGAGGTAATAAAAAAAGTAGTATCCTCTGGCCACTCAAGGTTTCCAGTTATAGATGGTAATAGAGATGAAATTACCGGAGTCTTACTTGCAAAAGATTTGCTCAAGAGATCTACAGATGACGACAAAGATGAGTTTGATATTCATGAATTAATTAATCCGGCTACTTTTGTGCCTGAGAGTAAAAGGCTAAATATTCTTTTAAATGAATTTAAAACCAGCAGAAACCATATTGCAATTATTATTGATGAGCATGGAGGAGTTTCTGGACTTGTAACTATCGAAGATGTGATAGAAGAAATTGTTGGCGAGATTGATGATGAACATGATAAAGCAGGAGAATTAAGAATACTCACACAAAACAGAAACACTTTTATTGTGGATGCACTTACAAGCCTACAAGAGTTCAACAATCATTTCTCCACAGATTTTGAAGATGAAGATGTGGAAACTATAGGTGGTTATTTAATAAATCAATTTGAAAAAGTTCCTCAAAAGGGTGAAAACATTAAAATTAACAATCTCTTGTTTAAAGTATTGTCTGCCGATTCTAGAAAAATTAATAGGATACAAGTAACAAAGAGCATAACAAAACATAAATAAGGAATTTAATTTTAAAGATATCAAAGTGTATAGTTCTATACTGCAAAAAAACATCTATTTGAAATACTTACTTGTAATAATCGCAGGCATAATTTTCCCATATGCTTTTTCCCCTCATAATTTTAAAATACTTATTTTCATTTCACTTTTAATCTACTTTTATATCCTATTTCAATCTGATGAACAGGAAAGTAAAAAATTATCCTTTATTTATGGTTTTTTCATTTTCCTATTTGGAGTCAGTTGGATTTTCAATAGCATATACAATTTTGGAGGTCAAAACTTATTTATTTCATTATTATTAACTTTGCTATTTATTTTTCTGCTTGCACTAATATTTGTTCCAATTGGGATATTTATTAATAAAGATTATTTTTCACATTCAATACATAGACGAGTTTTTATTGGTTCATCAATTTGGGTTCTTTTAGAATGGTTCAGATCAAATTTATTTGGTGGTTTCCCATGGTTATTGCTAGGTCATAGCCAAACTGGAACGTATCTAGAAGTTATATTCCCATTACTAGGTACCTATTTAGTTAGTTATATTATTGTGTCATCCGCTCTCTATTCAGCTTTAATTTTTTTGAACCAAGGAAAAATCAGTAAATGTTTTTTTGGAATAATAATAATTATTGTTTCAGTTATTACAATTAATATTTTTGATCGCACATGGATAACTCATTCTGCGCAAGGTATAAATTTTTCTATAATACAGGCAAATATAAAACAAGAAATTAAATTTTCTCAAAATGAAATTACTGAAATTAAAAAAAAGTTCTTATTTTCCACTCTCAGCAGGAAAAATAGAGACTTAGTAATTTGGCCTGAAACTGCAATTCCAACTTTATATCATCATGATAGACAATTTTTTATAGAACTTATCCAAAAGATGGGTAATAAAACATCTCTTTTATCAGGAACATTCAGATTTGATAAAGATAGTAAGAAATATTTTAATAGTTTAGTTCTACTAAATAAAAAGAATGAACAATTTTATGACAAAAGACATTTAGTGCCTTTTGGTGAGTTTACGCCCTTACCCGCAGTTTTCGGTTTATTGGCAAAGAAATTAAATATACCTATGTCTAATCTGTCAGAAGGGGATGGAAAAACTACAATACTCAGTTTACATAAAATAAATATTCATCCACTAATATGTTATGAAATTGCTTATCCATATTTGATTAATACTGGTTATGATAATTTTGGTTTAATATTAAATATTAGTAATGATGCCTGGTTTGGTGATTCATCTGCACCATATCAACATCTACAAATTGCTCAAGTTAGAGCATTGGAAACTCAAAAATATATTTTAAGATCTGCGAATACTGGAGTTTCAGCATTAATTAGCCCGAAAGGTAGAATTTTAGATAAGGTAGACTTTGGAAAAGAAGGGGTTTTAGACGGTGAAGTATATGGAACTAAGGGAAGGACACCCTATATGTACTTTGGAGATTACCCTATTTTGATGCTAATATTTCTATTTACGTTCTTCATATTGAAGAATAGACTCAGAAACAATGGATAAAGAATACATTCCCATAAAGATTGAAAATGAAGCCCAAGAATATTGGGGAAAAAATGATTCATTTAAAACTAACTTTTCAAATACGAAAAATAAATATTATTGTTTAAGCATGTTCCCTTATCCAAGTGGAAAATTACATATAGGCCATGTTAGGAACTACACAATTGGTGATTTAATTTCTAGAGCAAACAGAATGATTGGGAAGGAGGTTTTTCAGCCAATGGGCTGGGATGCTTTTGGTTTACCAGCAGAAAATGCAGCAATTCAAAATAAAGTACATCCTTCAGAATGGACAACAAAAAATATTGCTTCAATGAAAAGACAGTTAAATAATTTAGGATTCTCTTATGATTGGTCGGCTGAAATTTCGACTGCAGACCCTGATTATTACAAGTGGGAGCAATGGTTTTTTTTAAAATTATTGGAGAAAAAATTAGTATATAGAAAACAGTCAGAAGTTAATTGGGACCCTATCGATAAAACTGTTTTGGCAAATGAACAAGTTATTGATGGCAAAGGATGGAGATCAGGAGCAAAAATTGAAAGGAAAGAAATACCTCAGTGGTTCTTAAAAATATCACAATATTCAGATGAGCTTTTAAAAAGTATTGATGAATTACCTAAGTGGCCAGAACCCATAAAAATAATGCAGAGGAATTGGATTGGTAAATCAGAAGGTGCAACAATATTTTTCGAAATTGAAGATAGAAACGAAAAAATTGAAGTATATACTACCAGATTAGATACAATATTTGGAACAACCTTTTTAGCAATTTCACCAAACCATAAATTTATCTCTGATTATGAATTAGAAAAAAAAGATGATGTAAAAACCTTTTTGCAAAAATGTTCTTCAATGAAAGTTTCTGAAGAATCATTATCCACTGTTGAAAAAGAAGGAATCTACACAGGGATTAATGCTATACACCCCATCACTAAAAATAAAATACCTATTTGGATTGCTAATTATATTCTTGCTGAATATGGAACCGGTTCAATTATGTCTGTTCCGGCACATGATTTAAGAGACTATGAATTTGCCAAGAAATATAACTTACCAATAAATAAGGTTATTAATTCTAAGGAATCACAAGATGAGCAGGACGTATTTACTGATGATGGCATCCTATGTAATTCAGAAAATTTTTCTGGAAAGGATTCTAAGGAAGCAAGAAAGCTAATTTTAGAGAGATTAAGAAAAGAAAAACTTGGTAAACAAAAAATAAATTTTAGATTAAGGGATTGGGGTATCTCTCGTCAGAGATATTGGGGTTGCCCAATACCCATAATTTATCATAAGGATGGATCAATTTTTCCAGTACCAGAAGAACAATTGCCAGTAAGATTGCCCGATGATATAGATTTATCTTCTGAGGGTAATCCATTGGAGAATCATCCAACTTGGAAGTATATTAAATGCCCATATACAGGAAAGGATGCTGTTAGAGAAACTGACACATTTGATACTTTTTTTGAATCTTCATGGTATTACTTAAGATTTTTATCCCCCAAAGATCCGAAAAGTATTTTAACAGCCGATAAAAAGAAATGGTTACCTGTAGATCAATATATTGGTGGAATAGAACATGCTATTCTACATCTTTTATATGCTAGGTTCTTTCATAAAATGATGAGGGATTGCAAAATAGTTGATAATTCAGAACCATTTTCTTCTCTTCTATCACAGGGGATGGTTCTCAATAAAGGCATGAAAATGTCAAAATCAAAAAATAATACAATAGACCCAGATGATATTATTAAAAATTTTGGCGCAGACACTATCAGAGTTTTTATTATTTTCACAGCGCCGCCAGAACAAAACTTGGAATGGTCAGATTCTGCTATAGAAGGTGCTCATAAATTTTTAAAAAGATTATGGGCTTTAAGCTATTCTATAATCGAAAAGAAGAATATGAACTCTGGAGATCAATCTGCCGATGATAATCAGCCTGATTCTATTATTCTAAATAAAAAGATTCATTCAACAATAAAGAAAGTAACGTCTGATATTTTTGAGAGACAAAATTTTAATACAGCAATTGCAGCAATGATGGAATTATTGAATGAACTAACAAAATTTAATTCAAAGCACACTGATTCAAATAATACACTTATTTTTGGAGTTGAAACTCTTGTAAAATTGCTATCCCCAATAGCTCCTCACATAACACATAAAATTTGGATTGAGTTAAATCATTCAAAACCAGTAATATTAGAAAAATGGCCACAAGCAGATGAAAATGTATTAACAGATGTAAAAGTAGAGATTATAGTACAAATAAATGGTAAGCTTAGGTCTAGAATTTCAGTGGATCATGACGAAACTGAAAACGAAGTTGTAGAAAAAGCCTGTGCATGTCAAAATATCAACAAATATTTAGATAGAGGGAAGATAAAGAAGGTCATTTTCGTCAAAAATAAATTAATTAATTTTGTTATTTAGCGCATGAAATTTATTACAAAAAATTTATTATTAGCAATATTATCTTTATCTCTTGTATCATGTGGATATACATTAAGAGGTAAATTGAATCTGCCTGATGATGTTAAAAATATTGCAATAATTACTGAAGCATACAGCCCTATTTCTAGTGAGATAAATTTACTATTAACAAACATAGGAATTGAAACTACTAATCGAAAATTAACTGATACATATCAAATAGAAATTCTTTCTGAAATACACAATAAAAGACAATTATCAATTAATCAGGAAGGTAGAGTTAATGAATATGAATTGGTATTTACTACCAGATTCAAGATAAATACTCCTATTGAGGACGGACAAGATGATAGTGTTGTTTTATACAGGGATTATTTATTTGATGAAAGCAGAATTTTAGGAACCACTGATAGAGAAGATGAAATTAAAAAGGAAATGATTTCTACTGCAGCTAGTATTATAGTAAATAAGTTGAAAGCAAAAATTGAATCAATGTGAATGTTTTCTTTCATGAAAACGATAGGGGGTTTCCCTAGTTTTATCATGAATATTCATACGATAATCTACAAATTTCTTTAAATCATTAAAATGAAAAAATGGATTGCCCTCAATTTGTTCTTTCAGAGTAGATGTCTTTTTGGTTGAATAATTATGTCCAGGGAGGATCAGAGTATCACTTTTAAGGTGTGATTTAAGATTTTTGAGAGTAGCATACATCTCCTCAGGACTTCCTCCATGCAAATCACATCGCCCACAGCCAAAAACAAAAAGCGTATCACCTGCAACAAGGTTTGATCCTATAAGATAACATGTGGATCCAGGAGTATGACCAGGGGTGTGCAGAGACCTTATTTCTGTTTTACCGAGCATGATTATGTCATCACCATTATTAATATAGAAGTTATCATATACCTTACCCCAAAATGACTTTTCTTTTTTATTTATATGTATTTGAACATCATGATCTGTAAGAATTCCATCAATAGAATTTACATGGTCATGATGGCTGTGTGTTAGAAGTATCTTATCTAATGTAAGACCATTTTTTTTTATAAAACTATTTACATTAGTTAAATCCCAAGCAGGATCAATTAGTGCAGTTAATTTAGTTTCTATATCCCAAATTACATAGATTAAATTTTGCATTGGCCCAACTTCAAAAGTTTTTATCTTAAATGGTTGACTTAATCCTTGCATAATTTGTAATTATATCATACTTTATAAAAACTAATTTAGACACTATGACAGAAATTGTACTTAAACCAGAATTAATAAAAGCCTTGCAGAAAGTCTTAGTAGAGTATGAGCCAGCTAATCAAGATCCAATATTAGCTGCACAATATTTATCTGCTGTTGTTGGTTCAATTGTCGCTAGTGCAGATTTACAGGAAAAACAAAGGGAAGAAATTTTGCAACAATTACTAGAGTTTATAAAATATGTTTATAATCAACAGACATCTTCTCCTGCTGAAACGCCAACACAAAACCAAGGAGAGGCATTTGGCAAATGGAAACCTAAATAGTTTTTTTTATTAACTCGTCAGCTATATCGTTGATTAATCTAGTTCCAGAATAAACTAAACCTGTATACATTTGAATAAGGCTTGCTCCACATAAAAATTTTTCACAAGCCGACTCAGGCGAATGAATACCACCAACACCAATGATCTCAACTTTTTCATTTAGAAGTTCCTTTAGTTGTTTAATTTTTTCATTAGATTTTGTTGTTATAGGTTCTCCACTGACCCCGCCTTGATAACTCTGATATCTACCATCTTTAAGTATTTTTTTATCTATTGTAGTATTGGTAGCTATTACACCATCGATCTCATAGATTAATAAAGTTTTACATAGGCTTTCAAGTTGTTGGGTAGTTAAATCAGGAGATATTTTTATAACTAGTGGTATATGTTTTTTATATACTTTGTTTAAATTATCATGAAGTTTTTTTATACTTTTTAGAAGAGTGTTAATATTTTCATCCAATTGTAAGCTTCTTAAATCTTTTGTATTTGGCGATGATACATTGAGTGTTATGTAGTCTGCCATAGAATAAACTTTCCTCATACAATATTCATAATCTTGATAAGCTTTTTCAATTGGTGTAGTTGCATTTTTACTTATATTAATTCCTATTGGTATCTCCCTATCAAAATTTTTTAATTTCTCTTTAAGATAATCAACTCCATGGTTATTAAAACCTAAATGATTAATAATTGCTTTTTCTCCAGCTATTCTAAAAACACGTGGTTTATTATTACCATATTGTGCCTTAGGTGTTACGGTCCCGAGCTCAATGAAACCAAAACCTATGCTAGTTATAAAGTTAAGATAATCACCGTTTTTATCAAATCCTGCTGCTAAGCCTATTGGGTTTTTGAACTTTATTCCCATAGAATGAGTAGGGCATTCTTTAATTTTTGATTTTAAAATTTTTTTAAGCCAAGATTTATAAAGAGCTTCAGCAATTGTTAAAGATAGATAATGTGCTTTTTCGGGCTCAAATAAAAAAATAAGGCGTTGATATAATGGAAAAAGAATTTTTGTGAAGTTCATATTAGCACTTATCGTTAATTAAAAATCATTTGTGTAAGTTTAATAGATTTAATTTGACTATTTATAATTTACAAATTAGAATGATTCTAAATATAGACTAACTCTATCTGTAACATTATAATGAAGTTTCAGAACTTAATAAAGATCAATAAAAATAGTCAAAAAAGGGGAAAACTATGAGCGATAATGAGAAATCAAGATGTCCAGTTACAGGTGCAGGGGGCCCATCTAAGCATCCAGCGGGCAAAGGAACATCAAATAAGGATTGGTGGCCAAACAGTCTAAACTTAAAAATTTTATGTCAACACTCATCTTTAGTTGACCCGATGGAAAAAGAATTTAATTATGCCGAAGAATTTAAAAAACTTGATCTTGATGCAGTAAAAAAAGATTTACATGATTTAATGACAGATTCACAAGATTGGTGGCCTGCTGATTATGGGCATTACGGACCTTTTTTCATTCGAATGGCTTGGCATGCAGCCGGCACTTACAGAACAGGTGACGGACGTGGAGGAGCTGGGACTGGAAATCAACGTTTTGCACCAATAGGTAGTTGGCCTGACAACGTTAACCTTGATAAAGCACGTTTATTAATATGGCCTATTAAGCAAAAATATGGCAAGAAAATTTCATGGGCTGATTTAATAATTTTAACCGGAAATGTAGCTTTAGAATCAATGGGTTTTAAAACTTTTGGTTTCGGTGGCGGTAGAGAAGATATTTGGGAGCCGGAAGAAGATATTTATTGGGGATCTGAAAAAGAATGGCTTGGAGTTAATCGTTATAGCGGCGTTAGAGATTTAGAAAACCCTTTGGGTGCATCTCATATGGGATTAATTTATGTAAACCCACAAGGACCAGATGCTAACCCTGATCCACTCAAAGCTGCACATGACATTAGAGAAACTTTCGGACGTATGGCTATGAATGATTATGAAACAGTTGCACTTGTTGCTGGAGGACATACTTTTGGAAAGTCCCACGGTGCTGCACCTGAATCACATAAAGGTCCAGAACCCGAAGGTTCAAAAATCCAAGAACAATCTACTGGTTGGAATAGTGACTATGGGACTGGTATGGGCGCTGACACTATTAGTAGTGGTCTAGAGGGCGCTTGGACTGCTAATCCTATAAAATGGGATATGGGCTATTTAGATTTATTATTTGGATATGAATGGGAATTAGCAGCGAGTCCTGCAGGAGCCCATCAATGGAAGCCAAAGGAAAATGGTACTGATATAAATATTGTTCCTGATGCGCATGATTCATCTAAAAAGGTGGCTCCAATGATGTTAACAACTGACCTTTCTATGAAAATGGATCCTCAGTATGGACCTATTTCAAAACGTTTTCATGAAAACCCAGACGAGTTTGCAGATGCATTTGCAAGAGCTTGGTTTAAGCTTACACATAGAGATATGGGGCCTCGTGCTTGTTATCTTGGTAAAGATGTTCCCAATGAAGAACTTATTTGGCAAGATCCAGTTCCTGCTGTCACGCACGAACTAGTAAATGAAAAGGATGCTGAAGCTCTTAAAGCAACTATTTTAGAGTCTGGGCTATCTATACCACAACTTGTTAGAACTGCTTGGGCATCAGCCTCAACCTTTCGTGGTTCAGATAAAAGAGGCGGAGCAAATGGCGCTAGAATACGTCTGGCTCCACAAAAAGATTGGGAAGCAAATAACCCGTCAGAATTATCAAAGGTTATTCAAACTCTGGAAAAAATACAAAATGAATTCAATGCTGGTGATAAGCAAGTCTCTCTAGCAGATTTAATTGTATTAGGTGGTTGCGCAGGAATAGAAAAAGCTGCAAAGAATGCAGGTCAAGATGTAAAAGTTCCATTTTTGCCTGGGCGTACTGATGCTTCACAAGATCAGACAGATCAAGATTCATTTGGTTTGCTTGAACCTCAAGCCGACGGATTTCGTAATTATGTTAAGGATGAATTCAGCACGGTAGCTGAAGAAATCTTAATTGATAGAGCACAATTAATGAAATTAACTGCTCCAGAAATGACAGTCCTCATTGGCGGTATGCGTGTTATGAATACTAATTACGATAACTCCCAAAATGGTGTTTTTACAGATAAACCTGAGAAACTTACAAATGATTTCTTTGTTAACCTACTTGATATGGGAATAAAATGGAAAGAGGTTTCTAAAAAGGAAGATTTATTTGAAGGACGTGATAGAAAAACTGATAAAGTTAAATGGACAGCTACTCGTGTCGACCTTATATTTGGGTCTAATTCTCAGTTAAGAGCTTTGGCAGAGGTTTATGGCTGCGAAGATTCACAACCAAAATTCATTGATGATTTTATACAAGCATGGACCAAGGTTATGAATCTAGACCGTTTTGATCTTAAGTAATCAGGAAAAATATTAGAATTAGTTAGATTATTTATTTATAACTTTTATAACAACTTCTGTTTTTTCAACTTTCATTGTTTCGGGAATTTTTGGTAATTTAGAAAACGTTATTTTGTCTTCCGGTACATCAAATAAACTATGATTGTTTAGATTATAAATATGATGATGATGGCTTAAGTTTGTATCATAAAACTTTTGTTCATTATCCAGGTTAATTATTTTTAACAAACCCTTAGACTCAAAAAGACATAATGTATTATATATAGTGGCTTGTGAGATATTTATCTTAGATTTATTAATTTTCTCAATTAAGTCTGAAGCTGTAAAATGTTGGTCCTTGATAAAAACTAAAGACGCAATTTGTAGACGTTGTTTTGTTGGCTTGATTTGATTTTTCATCAAATAATTTTCAAAGGTTTCTTTCATATCTACATTATATATTTAAAGGGATTAATTGGAAGAGTTTTTATTTATTGTGTTCTTCAATGATTTTGTTTATAACTGATGAATCCTTATTATTCAACTTACGATGTATTGCAAGTTTCATCAATTTATTGACATATGCAGCACCATTTAGTTTTAATTTTAGTTTTTTTGCAATTTTTGAAGCTATATTTAGGTCCTTTAGATGTAAAGATGCCTTGAATCCAGGAGTATAATTCTTATCTATCATACGTAAACCATGAATATCTAAAATTTTACTATAACCAAATCCTCCCATCAGCGCTTTCCTTATAAGTTTCAGATCACAGCCAGCTTTTCTAGCTAATAAAAATATTTCACTAACTGCCACCATTGTTTCTGCCACTAGGATTTGGTTGCAAGCCTTTGTTATTTGACCGGAGCCACTTTTACCAATATAGGTGATATTCTTTCCTAGAATATTTAAAATAGGTTTTATGTGATTGAAAGCTTTTTTTTCTCCACCAACCATAATAGATAATTCTCCACTAATCGCACCTATTTCTCCTCCAGAAACAGGGGCATCTATAAAAAAAACACCCTTCTTCTTTAATTCTTTTGCGATATAAATAGTGGAATCTGGTGATATAGTGCTCATATCTATAATAATGGAGCCCTTAGTAATATTTTTTAGTAAACCATTTTTAGACAGTATAACTTCAATCACATCATTTGAATCAGGCAGGTTCGTAATTATTATTTGAGAGTTTTTTGAAATATCACTAATACTTGAATTAAAGTTTCCACCAATTTTCTTAATTTCTTTAATAACGGATTTTTTTCTAGCAAAAAAGTTTATATGGTAATTAGAATTTAATAAGTTTTTAACCATGGGTTTACCCATAATACCTAAACCTATGAAGCCTATAATTTTGTTAAGTTTTTTAACCATCTACATGTTATATTATATATAATCTCTATCTTTTTTCGATATGAAACTTAATTACAAAGAATTTATTGGAGCGTCAAGAATACCAGAGTCTGCTATATACCTTATTCATGGCAGTCCAAGACATTTACAGAATGAGATTGAAAGAAGAATACAAAATTATTTTAAAAAACTTAATTTTCTTACAAAAAAGAACTTTGTCATTGATAGTGATTTTATACTGGATGATCTTAGGAATGAAATAGAATTAAATACTCTCTTCAAAGAAAATAGAGTAATAACTTTAAATGTTGTATCAACTAGTATTCCACAAAAAATTAAAGATATAATTTCAGATGCAAAAGTTCCAGACGACTTAAAAATAATAATTAAAATCGATAGACAGGCATCTTCATTTAAAAAAACTAAATTTTATGAATATTTATCAAAATCATCTACTATTATAGAAATTTTTGAGTTAACTGGGCATGATTTAAAAATATGGGTTGAAAAAAAATTTACTACATATAAGTTGAAGTTTGATGAACAAATATTTAAAAAGATTATTGAAAAAACTGAAGGTAATACTTTAGCCATAATACAAGAAATCTATAAAATGTCGCTCGCTGATATTACTGATGTAAATAATTATTTTGATGTTTTGCAAAATGATTATAAATTTTCTGAATTTGATTTAATTAATTCATTACTTAATCTTGATTTATCTAAATCATTAAAAATATTAAAATATCTTGAAGAAGTAAACTTCCCCTCTGTATACCTTCTTTTTTTATTAAATAGTGAATTTAAAAAAATTTATAACTTAAATATTGGGAATAAATTAAATATTTATATACCGAATTTTAAAATTAAAACTTATGATTATGTAAGAACTAAAGTTGATTCTGATACACTTACTACTGTTATAGAATACTGTCACTCTATTGATAAATCTATAAAGACAGGCGTAGAGAATATTAGCCTTTGGCATCAGCTTGAAATCCTTATTTCCTGCTTTATACTTAACAAACCTATTGACAAATTTATTGGTAAAAAAGCATGTTGAAAGACAAAATTAATCGTTATGTAGAAAACTTATGTAAAAAGGCTTTTGTAGCGTCGAAGTCGGCAGCCTTAAATACTAGCGCTGATAGAAATAATATCTTAAAATCCATTGCCCAAAATCTAGACAAAGACAGAAAAAACATAGAAAAAAATAATACTATCGATCTGAATAATGCACATAAGAAAAAAATGAATGATGCAATGATAGACCGTTTGATTCTAAACGGAGATAAAATTACAGCAATGTGTGATGGATTATATGAAATTATTAAAATACCTGATCCACTTTATAAAAAAATAAACTCTGTAAAACAAAAAAGTGGAATTACAGTTAGTCAAATGAGAGTACCTCTTGGAGTAATAGGAATGATTTATGAGTCTCGGCCGAATGTCACAATTGATGCTGCAGGGCTTTGTTTAAAATCGGGTAACAGCGTTATTTTAAGAGGTGGTTCAGAAGCAATTTATACAAATAGAAGACTTATGAGTAGTATAAAAAAATCTCTAAAGTCAAATAAGAATAAAAAAAATTTAGATTTAGTGCAGCTCATAGAAGTTACTGATAGACATGCCGTCGGTTGCCTTCTTCAAATGAATGAATTTGTTAATGTAATAATCCCTAGAGGAGGGAAAGACTTAATAAAAAGAATCACACAAGAATCTACAATTCCCGTAATCAAACATCTTGATGGCAATTGTCATGTCTACATAGATAAGGAAGCAGACTTAAGTAAAGCTATGAAGATTTCTATAAATTCGAAAACACAGAGATTTGGTGTATGTAATGCAATGGAAACTCTTTTGATTCATAAAAGTGTATCAAAAAAACTTTTATTTAAGTTAGCTAACTCACTCCAATCACAAGGTGTTGAAATTAGAGGTTGTAAAAATACTAAAAAGTATTTGGGTAATGTAGTTTTAGCTAAAGATGTAGATTGGTATACGGAGTTTTTAGGGCCAATAATTTCTATCAAAATAGTGCAAGATTTAGATGAGGCCATTGCTCATATAGATAAATATGGGTCAAATCATACTGATGCTATAGTATCAAAAAATAAAAATTCCATTGAAAAATTTATTAATATGGTAGATTCCAGTTCCGTAATGATAAATACTTCAACTAGATTTGCTGATGGGTTTGAATATGGTCTTGGTGCCGAAATAGGAATTAGCACAGATAAATTACATGCGCGCGGCCCTGTTGGCGTTGAAGGCCTTACAAGTTTAAAATATGTTGTAAGTAGCCAAGGTAAAATTCGTAATTAGAAAACACTATAAAATGAGAATTGGTATTTACGGTGGCGCATTTGACCCAATACATTTGGGGCACATAAACCCTATATTAGAAATTGTTCAAAAACATAAATTAGAAAAAGTTCACTTTATTCCAACCCACATATCTAACTCTAATAAAAAAATTGAAGCTAGCGCTGAAGAGAGATTGTTTATGATTAGAAAGTCTTTAGAGGATATAGGAAATTTTGTAGTTGATGATAGAGAGATAACAAGAGGGGGTAAATCTTTTACATATGATAGCATTCAAGAGATAAAGGCTGAATATCCTGAGGCTCAATTATACTGTATAGTAGGTGATGATATATTGACGAATATAATTTCTTGGAAATCTTTTGAAGAAATCATTAAATTATCTAATATATTAGTTACTCGTCGTGATAGATCAGGAAAGGTAATTACAGATAACAAAGTTTCGTGCTATATGACACAAAATGAAAGTATATTTCATGATCAATCATATGGTAAAATATTTATAGAAAATACATCTATTGTAGATGTTTCTTCAAAGGAGATTAGACATAGACTTAAAAATAATAAATCCATTTCAGGTCTAGTGAATATTAACTTAGAAAGGTGGCTAGAGAAGAATAAAGTCTATTAATTTATATGAAATTATTAAAAGAATTCATAATAAGCGCACTTGAAGAAAATAAAGCTGAAGATATAATCTCTATAAATGTAAAAAACAAGACCTCAGTAACAGACCATATGATTATTGTCTCAGGAAGATCGTTAAGGCATGTCAAATCAATTGCTGACAATCTTATTAAAATACTTAAAAAAAATAAAATAAAACCAATTGGCATTGAAGGATATGCTAAATCTGAATGGATTCTATTAGATTTTGGAGACTTACTGGTTCATGTAATGCATCCTGATAAAAGAAGCTTTTATTCACTTGAAAAATTATGGGATGAAAACATTGAAGCAGATAATTATACATTCCAGTAATTAGATGAATAAAACACCCTCATATTTAACGAATATCTTTTCAATAATATTGCTAGCTCTATTTACAATTATTTTTGTTACTGAAAATACTAATTTTATAAATAACAACTATAAAAGTTCTATAATTTCTACATTAGAAAAAAATATAAATTTAAGAATTAAAATTGATGATATCGATGTTGAATGGAATGGATTAGAACCAACGATAATATTTCATAAAATTAAATTAATAGACAAAGAAACAAATAAGGAAATTATATCAGGGGAAAGCCTTATATCTAAATTAGATTTGTATCAATCTATTATTCAAAATAGATTTGTTCCAAAAGAATTTAATATTATAAATACTAAATTAAGCTTGAAATATAGTAATAGAAATCTATATTTCAAAAATAAAAATATTTTTGAACTTAAAGATAAATTTTTCTTGGAGCATAAAGCTCAAACAGATTTTTCAGCACTGACATTTAGAATGACTGATTCCTCAATTATTTTAAATAATCTACCATATGTTGATAAATACATATTACAAAATATGAATCTTGTAATAGTAAGTCAAGATAATAATCTAAAGATTTTTACTACATTTAATCATTCAAATATCAATGAAGTTGTACATATTGCTGCAGATTTAAATTTAACTAAAAATAAAAAGCCAACTGGCACAATCTATTCTAGAGGGGTTAACCTAAATCTAAAAAAATTTCCAATAGAGATGAAAAATATAAAAACTTCTGCTCAGTCTATAAACTATACTCTTTGGTCAAATTTAGATAAAGGTGAATTTAAGACTTTAAGTGGTAAAGTCTCAGCTAACAGTCTAGATATTTATAACAGGATTACAGAAAAAAAGTTAGAATTGACTAATATAAAATCTGACTTAATTTATAATTCTAAAAATAAAACACAAAGTTTATTGTTAAACGATTTTAGTTTCAATACTCAAAGCCATAACTATTCAAGCAATCAATTTTTCTTAAAAATTAAAAATAATAGAGGGACAGATCTATCATTCAAAAGTTTACAAATTATTGATTTTAAAAATCTTTTAAATGTGATGCCCAATATATCAAGAAAAAACATTAATAAAGTATTGAAAAACTTAAAATCTGGTGAAGTGAAAAATGCAAACTTCATTGATTTAAATATATTAAAGAAAATGAAATTTACATTTTCTTTTAAAAATATTCAATTAATAACAAAAAATGCAAAACCTTCTATCAATAATATTTCTGGAAATTCTACTGGTACATTTACTAAGGGTTTTTTGAAACTCAATAGTCCAAATTTAGGGATTACACATGAAAAATTTGGCGATAAAGAACAAATTATTAATTTAAGTGCACTAATTAATTATAGATATAAGGGAAATAATTTGTATATGAATGCACAAAACTTCACTGTGAATGATTTGTATAAATTTAATATGAGTTCTTCTTATCACCGAAATGAATTAGATTTTAGAGTTACATCTAATGGAAAGATAGAATTCTTAAGCAAAACTATAAATAAATACAATATTAAGTCTATTGATAAAAATTTAGTTTTATCAGGAAAATACTTTATTGATATTAGAGGAAAAAACTATTTAAAGAAAAAGAACTTATATGGAGTGCTAGAAGTATCTGAATTAGGATTTTTTGATAAAAAAACTAAATTGGCAATTACAAACCTAAATACTAGAATTAATTTTAGTGGATCACATATAGTTTCCACAAAGAATAAATTCAAATTTAAAAATAAAGATTTTGATATGTTAATTAATACAAATATTCTTAATGGAACTACTAAATATTTTTTGCAAGCCAATGGCAAAATAAATACTGAATTAATAAAAGATTATTTTAAAATTAAAGATGAAGGAATTGTCAATGGTGAATCATTTGCTAAAATACGAATTAACCTTACTCCAGAATATTTATTTGAAAGAGTAAATTTTAATTTAATATCAGATTTGAAGGGTGTTGCCATAAATATTATTGGCCCACTTAGAAAGACTAAGTCTGAAAAAAAACTTCTAAATGTTAATTACACATATAAAAAAGATGATAACAATAATGTAAAAGTATTCTTTGATAAATATAAAATGTTAGTCTCATTTAAAAAAGATATATGGTATTTAAATGTAGATTCACCAAATATTAAAGGTAATATTAATTGGCCAATAAAAAATTCTGAAAAAAATAGAGTAGTGGCAAGATTAAGATATCTAAATATGAACCAATTTAATTATTTTTCAGAACCCAGTGATTTACCTTATTTAAACCTAGTATCTAAACAAGTTAAAGTAGGGAACTTACATCTTGATAATGTTGAAGTTTTAACAGCTCCGACAGAAAATAGTCTAATTTTTGAAAGATTTAACTTTAATAATATTAATTTATCAATGGACGGTTCTGGTGAGTGGAGTCATAAGAATAAGAAAATGGAAACTTTTTTCAAAGCTAGTTTTTCTAGTAATAATTTAGGAAGAGCACTTAAGGGACTTGGTTATACTGGTTTGATCCGTAAGGGTAAAATTAAATCAGAATTAGTCGGATTATGGAATGGATCTCCAGATCAATTTAAATTTTCTAATTTTGATGGTACTTTGAAGTTTAAATCTAATAATGGTGAAGTATTACAAGTTACTAAGCAAACTCAAGCAATTGGACAATTATTAGGTCTATTTAGTATTTCTGCATTACCCAAAAGACTTTCTTTGGATTTTAGTGACTTCTTTTCAACAGGACTTAAGTATGATGATATGGAAGGAGACCTTCATTTTAAAGCAGGTAAGGCGGATACAAAAAAATTAATTCTTCAAGGTACATTTGGTGAGATGAGATTAACCGGTGAAACTAATCTGATTAAGGAAACCTATAATCAAACACTGCTTTTTATCCCTGATCTTTCATCCACTAGCCTAATCACAGGTGCTGTCGTTGGAGGACCAGTTGGTGCAGTAGCTGCAATTTTTTATGACAAGTTTCTAAAAGAAATTGGTGAAAAAGCACTTGGGATAGATACTAATAAGGTGGCCGCAATTGAATATTCAGTAACAGGGCCTTGGGAAGACCCAGAAGTAAAAGTTACTGAATCATTTAAACCAATTTTAAATTGATATATCCTTATAAAAAGAGATTATGACTGACGTTGCAGCTATACAATTAACTTCAGGACCTAACATACAAGCAAATTTGTATGAGGTGGCTAATTATTTTGAAGAAATAGGAAAGTTAAGAAGTAAAATAGTGGTTCTACCTGAAAACTTTGCCTTAATGCCAGAAAATGATAATGATTTTCTTAAATACTCTGAGGTAGAAGGTGATGGGCCAATACAAAATTTTTTAAAAGAAAATGCAATAAAATATAAATTCTGGATAGTAGGTGGCAGTATACCAATCAAAACTAAAGACAAAAAGAAAGTTACTGCAACGACTTTTGTTTATGACGATAAAGGAGAAGTAAAGTGCAGATATGATAAAATTCACCTTTTCGATGTTAAGTTACCAAACTCTAATGAATCATACAATGAGTCTAAAGTATTTTCACACGGTAAGAAAATACATGTTGTTGAAACACCTGTGGGAATAACAGGACTTTCTTGTTGTTATGATTTAAGGTTTCCTGAGCTTTTTAGAATGCAACTTAAGTATGGTGTGGAAACATTTATTCTTCCTGCTGCATTTACTGAACAAACTGGGAAAATACATTGGGATACACTTGTGAAAGCCAGAGCTATTGAAAACTTGTGTTATATAGTTACAGCATGTCAAGGCGGTTATCATATAAATGGAAGAAAAACGTATGGGCATAGCATGATAGTCAATCCGTGGGGACAGGTGTCTGCAGAAATTTCATCAGGGAAAGGTTTTATTTATTCAAAAATTAATAGAAAACAGTTACACTCTATTAGGAAAAATTTTCCGGTTCTTAACCATATTAGATTATTAAAAGATAAATGAATTCTATCGAAAAAATAATATTTGAACCTCATGATCTTACTGACAATAAGATAGAGAAGGCTTTATCTATTGCATGTTCAAATAAAATTGATTTTGCTGATATATATTTTGAATATACAAAAACTGAAGGTTGGGTGCTAGACGACGGTATCATTAAAAGTGGTAATTCAAACATAGATAGTGGTTTTGGAATCAGATCTGTATCTGAAGATAAAAGTGGATTTGCATATAGCAGTCAATATGATTTGAAAGATTTAATTAAAGCCGCAGAAATGTCAAGATCCATTATTAATCATGGGCAAGAAAAGTCAATTGAACTTGGACCATCAAAAAAATTTAAGAAATTGTATGACTCTGCTTCTCCTATA
>MDSY01104505.1_pt1 | contig 22476 bp, 21 predicted proteins | sample 811131 | NCBI WGS metagenome assembly MDSY01 (sample SAMN05326643, study PRJNA326480) | marine metagenome | isolation source: seawater | place: Atlantic Ocean: South West | collected 2010 | reverse complement strand
TTTTCTGGGGACAGTGATGCTTTAACCCGCCGCACCTCCCGACACGCTTGCCACACGAGCCACCCACCTCCCACTTCGCACACGCCCGCGAGGACAAACAGGGTTACGGAAACCGCGACGGCGCCGGGGGTCCAGCCGGCCATGGCGAGTGTATAACCGGGCGCGGAGGACACTGAGTGGTGCCGTTTTTTTCCGTTCGCGAAGAGAGCTTTTGGTTTTTTGGCCATTTTGGCACCTCGCGTCTCGAAAAGCTGCGAATCCCGGATCTTGGTCTATCCAAGAGCCTCCTGTGTCAGGGTGATAACTTTTGACTCCCTTGCTCTGTTGTGAAACTTGAATTTTAATAACTCAATATTATGCAGGGAGTCACTGTCCATCGCCTCCTTTTTTCCCACGGCAACAACCTCATCACTTTTCCCTCCGTCCAATGGAAATCAAAGATTCCTGGCCCAGAGCGACCGAACAACTAAGCTGCGTGGCATGCTTCGAGTCCGGCTTCAAGTGTTGCCGGCGGCCTTGCATAAGCACCGGCGCGAGCGACACTGGTCGCGGAACGCCGAGTCTCTTTGCTTACCACACGCGGTCGCGATGCACGCGGTCGCCATGCGCGTAGTCGCGCCCGCGGCGGCGACACGAACCGCCGGCAACGACGCGCACGGTCGATGGGTGACGCGACAGAACGCAGGTGCGTGCCTTAGATTTTACCGGTGCTAATCGGGTGTCGTTCGGGGGGTCGTTGTGATGTTTGGCGCGCATTGAGTGCGCAGCGCGATGTGCCGTTCACTCAACGCGTATACACACGCAATCACTGTCGGCTTATTTCCGGAAACACGCGGCTCGACAATCTCAAACCGCGCCGACTCCGGAAAGCCCTGCCGCGCAGAGGCCACGACATCTTTTATATTTCCTTCGGGGCGTACGAATCGAGTGTGTGCTGTGCACGAGGCACTGCGAGTCAAGCGCGCGTTACGATGTCCGCACCATGCGCCCTACGACCACACTACACCTTTGCCTGAACGCACTATCTGCGCGGTCACGACGCACGCGTACCGATCACCCTCTCAGGAAGACAAAGACATTGACCGACCCCACCCCTATCTTTTTATTTTTCTGTCTCATTCACTCTTCGTCAGCAGCCGGCAAGCGCGTTGCGATGAAAACCCCCGGTTCCGTGACCCTCACCAAGCGCTCCCCTAGCATCTCCACGGGCGCGATCACGCAGCCCGCGGAGGAAAACTTTGGAGAGGCTTCTCAGAAAGCGTGGCGACGAATGACAGAGAACGGGCAGCAGCAGGCGAGTGACATCTGGGCGGGCGTGAACAGCGCCGCCGCGGCGGCAGCGAAAGGCACGTGGGAGGGAATCAAGCCTGTTAAAAAAGTATTGTTTTCGGACGTGCTGTACTCACCGAAACGTGAGGCGTTTTTGAGAAAGTGGGTGCCCACGGACATCACGTACGCGTCGTTCATCGGAGCGATGCATCTCGGATGTCTCCTCGCTCCGTTCACGTTCACGTGGAGCGCGTTCTACTGCTTCCTCGTGATGTACTTCATCACCGGGTGCCTCGGGATCACGCTCTCGTACCACAGGCAACTCTCACACAAGTCCTTCAACACCCCGAAGTGGGTGGAGTACGTGTTGGCGTACTGCGGCGCGATGGCGGTGCAGGGCGACCCACTTGAGTGGGCGTCGTCGCACCGGTACCACCACCAGCACTGCGATACTCCTAAAGACCCGCACACGCCGTACGAGGGGTTCTGGTGGTCGCACTGCGGGTGGCTGCTGGACAACGAAGCGACGTTGAAACGCGTGTCCGACAGATCGAACGCGCAGGAAATCGCGAGCCAGCCCTTCTACCAGTGGCTTGAGAAGACGTACATGTGGCACGTGGTCGCGTGGGCTGCCGCGTTTTACGCAATGGGCGGTCTCCCCTGGTTGGTCTGGGGCTTCTGCGTCAGGACGTGCTGGGTGTACCACATCACGTGGGCGGTGAATTCTGTGAGCCACGTGTGGGGGAGCCAGACCTTCAACACCGGGGACTTGTCCCGAAACAACTGGTGGATCGGCATCCTGGCCTTTGGCGAGGGGTGGCACAACAACCACCACGCGTTTGAGTTCTCCGCGAGGCACGGTTTGGAGTGGTGGCAGATCGACATGACCTGGATGATGGTGTGCATTTTGAAGTTCTTCGGGCTCGCGGACAAGGTGAAGCTGCCGAAACAGGCGCAGATGGACAAAATGCGAATCAAGCCGGCGACGGCGTGAGAGGTGAAGGACGGAAAATTAGTCTGCGAAGAAACCAGAAGGTGACGGGATGCGATGTGAAAAAGCCGTCGAAAACATACGACGAGCCATTAGGGCTCGTTCAATTTTTTGTGTGAGACACCACGGATGGGAGTGAGGTGGTGTAAGAAGATACCGATACGATCCGAGGTGGTGTATGAGTGATGGTATGACTAAACAGTCTGATACTCATCGCAAGCAGTGAGAGACGAAGTGAGGAGAGACAAAGACAATGACGCCGATAATACCGACGTATGCATTTTCGATTCATTTTCCATTTTTTCATATCGTTTTCTATTCCCTTCCCTCTTCCTCCTCCTATCCCCTTCCCCTTCCCCTTCCCCTTCCTCCTCTTCCCGCTAGCACCGCGCCGCGTGCGCCTTTCCCACCGCTCCGTCCTTGTCTGCGTGGCTCGAAATCCCGCCGGTCCGCGAAGGCGTTCCGAGCGCCCGCGTACTTTAGTTCAACCTCTTTACGCCTCGCCTTTTCCTGTTCACTTAAATGAGAATCTCCATTCCTGGACTCATCGTCGTCGTCCCCGTCGCTGTCATCTTCATCCCCATGGTCCATCTGCCCCCCCCCCACGATCCCGTCTTCCGGAGGTTCAAACATCCACAAGTCCACTTCGATCTCCACGCTGTCCATTCGGTGGTGCTTGTACACCTTGGGGAGCTCGTACCGGAGCTCCGCCAACACGGTGGCGCTTTTCGCGCGTAGCGTCAACAGCGCGTGCTTCTCGATGTGGGATCGAGTGCTTGTTTTGTGTAAACTATACACTGCATTTCTCGCAATAGTCAACCCTGCCCTCAGGAAGCCCATATCCGCGCCTCGCACTCGAGTGCCGAACGGGGGGTTCATCACCACCGTGTCCACGCGCAGCGGGCGCGTCAGGGGAGGATGAGGGTGCGATTTTTGGTCCTTGGCTTCCTCCTTCTCGTCGCCCTCATCCTTCTCTTGCTCCACGTCGTCCTCTTCATCACTGGAACTACTCTCCTCTGCTCTTCGCATGTCCTCGTCGTCCATTTTCTTAATGTCATCATCCGTTACTGCTCGTCGTAACCGCAGGATGTCATCCGGAACCGTGGCGGACACCAGCTCTGGTTTCAGCGGCGGGTCGAAACAATCGCAGTTGTCTCGTGTCAGCGCCAACGCGTTCGGGTCTAAATCCACGCCCACCACTTCCCGGGCGCCCATGAGCAGCGACCCTATGGTTAACACACCCCCGCCGACACCCAGGTCCACCACGAAACGGTCCTCGATGTCGCCGTTTTCGTGCGCCGCGGCGATACACCGAGCCGCGAGATGTGCGCCCGTGGGGTACTGCTCCAGCTCCTGGTTCGGCGTACGGAACGGCTCGACGTCCTGTAACAAGGACTCGAGTTGCTTGAGCTTCATGGTGCAGGATTTTGGAAGGGGGTCGGGCAGTGCACTGGTATGTCAACGCGCAGAACCGATGGCGCATGACCACGACGCCCCACGCCCTGTGAAGGTTCGAGAAGAAAATCATTCGCTTTCGGAGAGCGGCGGGTTCCCTTCTGAGCGTCGGCGGACGGAGACACTCGGGTGATCCCCTTTATACACCCCTGAACCGACGCAAAACACGACACGTTTCAATGGAAGGCTGGGAAGAAATGGAAGCTCTCAGACGTGTTTCGACGGTTCGTGCTCGAAACGGCCGAAAATCGAGCGAGAACTCAAAAATGAGGGTTTAATTTTTCCCGTCTCGCCGTGTCGCCTCAATTTTTCGTCCAAGCGTTTCCAAACACCAAAAAAACGCGGCTCCCGCACTTCGGCTAGCACTTTCCACCGACGCAGCGCACGCTCGTCACTCCACACCCCGTACTTCGCATTCGAAAGTGACATGGCTAAGGTTGACGGCCCCGCTATCGGGATCGACCTCGGCACCACGTATTCGTGCGTCGGTGTCTGGCAGCACGACCGGTACGTCGAACTCGTTTTGCCGGCAAATCCCGCCGATCCCGCCACGAAGAAAAGGCGCCATTCCGCCGCCACGAGATCAAGGCGCATACGGGGTCCATTGACGGTAGATTCAAGTGCCTCGACCTCCGCGTGTTTCCATTGACGTTTAATGAGATGGAATCGAAGGAGTGCACGGTTTTTTTCCCCTCGACCATCCCCCACGCGTCCCCGGGACGGCGGATGATCGACGATCTCATCCCGACGGGACACCGGAAAGTCGGCCCGCTTCGTTTCAAGCCGAACAGTCGCGACGAGTTTCGAAGGACTTTTTTTGGGGACTTTTCCGAAGGCAAACAGTCTTAAAGTTTGGGAAATGCAACTTTTTGGCTTTTGGGGAAGCTTTTTTTTTGACACCGTATTTTTTCAACTCGCTAACCTCCGTCTCCGTCCCATCCCCACAGCGTCGAGATCATCGCCAACGACCAGGGCGCACGCACCACCCCTTCATATGTCGCGTTCACCGACTCCGAGCGTTTGATCGGCGACGCGGCGAAGAACCAGACCGCGATGAACCCCATTAACACGGTGTTCGACGCCAAGCGCCTCATCGGCCGCAAGTTTTCCGATCCCCAGGTCCAGAGCGACATCAAGGACTGGCCGTTCAAGGTCAACTCCGGTGAAGCCGAGAAGCCCATGATCTCCGTGGAGTTCCACGGCGAGCAGAAGGAGTTCAGCGCGGAGGAGATTTCCTCAATGATCCTGGTCAAGATGAAGGAAGTCGCGGAGGCGTACCTTGGCAAAGAAATCAAAAACGCGGTGGTCACCGTCCCCGCATACTTCAATGATTCCCAGCGCCAAGCCACCAAGGACGCCGCCGTGATCGCGGGCATCAACTGCATGCGCATCATCAATGAACCCACCGCGGCGGCGATCGCGTACGGCCTGGACAAGAAGGCTGAGAACGGCGGCGCGGAGCGCAACGTTTTGATCTTCGACCTCGGCGGAGGTACCTTCGATGTTTCGCTGTTAACGATCGAAGAGGGTATTTTCGAAGTCAAGGCCACCGCGGGTGACACGCACCTCGGCGGGGAGGATTTCGACCAGCGTCTTATGAACCACTTCGTCCAAGAGTTCAAGCGCAAGAACAAGAAAGACATCACCGGCAACCCCAGGGCGCTTCGTAGGTTGCGAACCGCCTGCGAACGCGCTAAGAGAACTTTATCGAGCACCGCGCAAACCTCGATAGAGATCGACTCACTTTTCGAGGGCGTCGACTTCTACACCAGCATCACGCGCGCTCGTTTCGAAGAACTGAACATGGACCTGTTCCGCAAGTGCATGGAGCCCGTAGAGAAGTGCTTGCGTGATTCCAAGATGGACAAGAGTAGCGTGCACGAGATTGTGATGGTCGGCGGGTCCACGCGCATTCCCAAGGTGCAGTCCCTCCTCATCGATTTCTTCAACGGCAAGGAGCTGTGCAAGAGCATCAACCCTGACGAAGCGGTGGCGTACGGCGCCGCGGTGCAGGCTGCCATTCTCAGCGGCGAGGGCAACGAGAAGGTCCAGGACTTGTTGTTGCTTGACGTCTCGCCGCTTTCTATGGGCCTCGAAACGGTCGGCGGCGTGATGACCGTGCTCATCCCCCGCAACACCACCATCCCCACCAAGAAGGAACAGGTGTTCTCCACGTACTCCGACAACCAGCCCGGCGTGCTGATCCAGGTGTTTGAGGGCGAACGCTCGCGCACTAAGGACAACAACCTGTTGGGTAAGTTCGAACTCCAAGGTATCCCCCCTGCCCCCCGAGGCGTCCCGCAAATCAACGTGTGCTTCGACATCGACGCGAACGGCATTTTGAACGTCTCGGCGGAGGACAAGAGCACCGGCCAAAAGAATAAGATTACCATCACGAACGACAAAGGTCGTCTTTCCAAAGAAGACATCGAGCGCATGGTCCAGGAAGCCGAGAAGTACAAAGCGGAAGATGAGGAGCACAAGAAGAAGATCGAAGCCAAGAACGGGTTGGAGAACTACGCGTACAACATGAAGAACACCATGAACGACGAGAATGTTGGTGGGAAGATCGAGGCGGACGACAAGGCGAAGATCACCGCCGCAGTCGAGGAAACCATCTCCTGGTTGGACGGCAACCAAACTGCCGAGGTTGACGAGTTCGAGGACAAGCTCAAGGAACTGGAAGGCATCTGCAACCCCATCATCAGCAAGATGTACCAAGGCGCGGGCGGTGCCCCGGGAGGCGCGCCCGACATGGGCGGCATGGGCGGCGACGCCGGCGCGGAAGGGCCGGGCGCCGGACCTGGACCCAAGATCGAAGAGGTCGATTAATTTTGATTGATTGAGTCGAGATTGAGAACGAGATCTGATCGAGACTTTGCCGAAGAGACGCACGTTTCTGATTCATTAGCTTACGATACATTGTGAATACAAAGTCGGGGTGGGGTATGCCCTACCCACGCCGCGCATTTGACGAAAACCAAACGACACCTATCACCTATCAGATACAAACAACCAAGCTCTCTTCCCATTTCTCTTTCTCGTGCAAAAACGCATTTAATTTTTTCGAGTCCGTTAAAATCCGTTGTTGGCTTGAGTTTGAAGCACGCGTTTTTTTGAAGGCCTGCTTCGGTTCGTTACTGCTCGGCACACGCGGACGCGCGAGCAGCGGTTTCGGCGTGCGCGGGAGAGAGAGACCCTAGGGCGTGGCGTGGAGAGTCGCGCGCGGACGGTGAACTCGTAGGTGACCTCGGTTGGTGGTACAGGTGGTCCTCGGCGCATCGAGCGGCGGTGGTAAAAAGAGAGTCGTTGCACGAAAGTCGTAGCTCTTTCTTCATCTAGGTGGACACACGATGGAGGACGTGGGTATGGCCGGCGATCCGGACTCCACCACGGAGTTCAAAACGGAGGACAGGTACGACGAGATATACTCCACACACACCACGATTCCCGGCACCATATCCCGGTAGACACACAGCATCTAACCGCCTCCCCCACACCTCGATTCCCATTGTTCACTCTTTCGCCATCGTACCTTCAACCAAAAACAAAAAAACATTAGGTGGGAGTTTTGTGCTCCGCATTTCCACGACTTTGAGATTGACCAGAACGCGACCGAGGACCAGAACGTGGATGCGTGGTTCGAAAGCGCGGCGACCAAGGGTTTGGCTACGCCGGTGGCGATGCACACCAAGCTGCAGGTCACAAACGGAGTGGCGAAGAGCGCGGCGCGTGAGGTTAACGCTGAAAAATCTGGAGGCAAAGGCGCCTTTGGATCCGCCATCAAGCGCGACACCCTTCGGTCACCACTGGGCGTCCGGAACGATGCTACCAATGCTGTAGGGGGTACCCTCTCGAAAAATGACGCAACCGCGTCCATCGCGGCGTCCGCGCGGCCCAGAGCCGCTGAATGCCTCGCGAGGGACAGCCTTCAGTTGGAGGAGACCAAGAGCGTACCTGCTGAGAAGGTTTCAGCTGAGAAGTCTGCTTCGAAGTCAACCCAGAAGACCCCTTCCACGCGTTCAAAAGACAAAGCAGCCTCTGCGATCCTTCCCGCGCTGACGCCCGTTCGCGCGTCGCCGAGGCGCGCCGCGGCGGCGGCTGCGGCAAAGGCGATTGACGCGGCGGCGCCCAGTGAGCATTTAGTCTCAAAAATATCGCCTGCAACCCGAGCCTCTCCCTCGACTCAACCCAAAGCCTCTCCGGTGCGCTCGTCGCCACGGCTCAGAGCGGCGGCGCTGGCGGCTACGAACGAAGCGAGTTTTGTGTCTAGTGAGCAATTAGTTTCAGGCGTCTCAGCGAAGCGAGCGCCTGCGTTTGGCGCAGCGACGAAAACGCCGAGCCGACTGAGGCAAGGCACCACCGCGAACGTGTCTTTCGAAGACACAGTCGGTCTTTATAAAGTGAAAACAGATGAAAAAGTACAAACACCTGATGAAGCTGCTGCTACCGTACGTGCTGCTGTGCCCGATACGGACGCAAACAACGATTCGTTTGCGTTTCCGGTTCGGCGCAAAGGGTTGACCAGCGGTGGCGCGGTGCGCGTGCTGGTGGTTCCGAATGCAGCTGCGATTGACGAGCCGGCGGACAGTGACCATTCACTCGGAAACGACTCGCCGAGCCAAGCTGACTTGACGCCTTCCAGTCACAAGACTCCAATGATGTCCACGCGCTCTATGCGTTCCGGGGGTAAGTCCTCTGTGAAGTCGTCGTTTCCGGTATCTTCTTTGTTGATGGGGGAGGATTCAAAACACTCGGTTGTTTCGTCGGGTGACTTGCGCCCGGAACCGTCGACGCGTTCCGCCGGCGCGAACAGCGAATGTGCGAACGTCCGTCGTTCCCGAAGAGTGAAACAGGCTCCTCCCGTGAAGGAACTTACCGTGCCTGTGTCGCCCGCGATCACACGGGGAGGGACGAAACGCACAAGAGACAATGGAATGACCACGGAGGAGATTTTACTGGAGCAGAGTTTGCGCGCAGCAGCTGAGGAAAAGTCAAAGAGACGCAAAGTCAACGGGGGTAGAGCGGACACAAAACCTCGAAACGTTTCCACCGCGGCAACTAGTCGAAAGAAAACCGCGGTGGTTGCGTTCGGAGGACGCGTGGGTGGTGGTGCAAAGGCCACTCGCTCCAAAGGCATGGGAAACGCGTATGCGCAACTAAAGCCGGTGACCGTCCCTACCTCGCCGAATCTGTCGCGCCCGGATCGTTTTTTTAAAGAAAAAGCAAAGACGACCGAGGAACTGGAGCTAGAAAAGATCGCGCAAGTTCCAAAGTTCAAAGCCAGGCGGCTCCGAGGAACGGTGTTGCGCGGGGTGGGGGATGCTGCTGAAAAAGCGCATGCGGCGTCGAATCAGCGCAGGGAAATGACCTTGAATGCCTATAGCAAAAAACCTACCCCCTTCGACGCCGTGGTTGGGCGGAAAAGAAAAAGCGAATTATTGGTTGACTTGGAGGAGCAAAAGCAGCGAGACTTGAAACGCACGCAAGCGATGCAAGAGGCTGAACAAGCTGGGTTCGGTACCTGCAGTGCCGTGCCGGTCACGTTGGCGGAATCGCCAAAGTTCCAAACGGCCCGACGCGCGGTGTTGCGGGCGCCTTATGAGGATGCAATCGGCGGTGCTCAGGGAGTGTCTGGAGTGTCGACTCGCGGCGGCGCGCGACGAGTAGTCGCCGCATCTGACGTCGATGCCGAGTACGTGAACCGCCACGCGTCTTTACCCGGCAGAGTCGACGGGATTACGCACCCCGCACCGTTCCGTCTTCAAACGGATCGAAGGGGTGAAGCCAGCCGGGCAGATTTAGAGCGACACGAACGGGAAAGGCAAAAACACGAGTTAGAAAAGATGAAAGGCGCGAAAGCAAAGCCGGTGCCGAAGACGAGTAGTTCCCGGCGACGATCCAAACTCCCAGAACCCCACTTCAAGCCCCCGACCGTGATCGAGCCGTTTTACCTGAAAGGCGAGGCGTTACACGCGTACGAGGAACGTCAAAAGGCGTTACGCATTGAAGAAGAGGAGCGAGTCACGGAAGAAACGATGAATGGATTTAAAGCTCAGCGCGTTCCAAACTTTCGGTCGGTGTTCACGGTTGCGCCGTCAGCGAAGCCGCTCACAGCGCCGGTTGAGGAAGTCGGAGGCGCAGGGGAGAGAAGAGCTGCAGAGCGCGCTGCCTTTGACGCGGAAGTTGCAGAACAACTGAGGATAAGGGAAGAGGAAGAGGCGGAGCAAGAAAGGCTAGCCTCCATCGAAAAGGCGAAAGAAACTAAAAAACTCCGAAAAAGCTTGCAGTTCAAAGCGGCGCCTATGCCTGACTACAGGCGGTTAGCCTCCCTAGGCGTGGCGCCCATTCCCGAACGACGCCTGACACGACCGGAGTCGCCGTCGTTAGCCACGTACAGAAGGGCGAGCAGGTGGGGGTCATAGGGTAGGTTTGGGGATTTATGGAGACAATCTTTGTGGAACGAGGCGGGTAGGTAGCGATAGAAAAAGTTATTTGAGTACGAGTGTTTTCTTTCCAATTCATCATTGATTCTATGTGACCACTCTCGACTGGTAGTTTCCACAGCCTTCCCTTACGCCAGCAGCTCCATTTCCGCCTGCAGCGCCTCTAGCTCCGCGTCTTCCTCTGACTTTCCTGGCACGCTGGGGAGCACGGGCGGTCGAACGACCGTGGACGGGGCGGAAGGCATGGATGAGGTCGAGATTGCCCCCGCAGGTCTGGACGCAACCTTCACCGGCCCCGCAAGACTTCCCAGCTCCTCTTCCAGCCCAAACTCCTGTTCTAAGTCCTCAGCTTCTAGCTCGGCTAACTCCGCATCCAGCTCGTCCTCATCCAAATCAGCACTGTACCCAACCGGTTGACCGAGCGCTTCCTGCACTTGCCGCGCTTTTTCCGATTGCTCGTTGATATCGTCCATAACCTTGTCCACCTCGTCGATGTTCGTATCTTTGTGCAGCTGCTTCATCGCGCCCGCACCTTGTTTCAGCGCACTAAACGTCTCCGCCGTCGTTTTCGATCCCTCTAAAGTGATCACCTGCTCTTCTAATTTTAATTGATGGTTCTGAAGGTTCTCGCACTGCTGTTCGTACAATTTTTTCTTTTTCAAACATTGCAACGCGGCACGTTTGTTTTTTAAGCGATTGAACTCCTTCGCCTTCTCTAATTCAGCCGCCATCTTTTTGTGTAGCAAGGCTTCGCGCTTTTCCAGCATCGATAACGTCTGCATTAGTAGTGGATGGGGGTGTGTATGGGTTGTTAGTCTCGTCCGTGTTGATTCATGCCGGAGTCAGATGCCAAAAACCAAAAAACAGTCCCCTTCAGTGCCCATTTAGTCTTGATTTGCCGCAACGGCACCGAAATGTGGTCGTGTGGTCGTAGGATCTGGCGCTACGTACGTCTTTCAGCTGCTCCACAGCGCCTAGCGGGGTGGTTTTGCCCCCGCCACCGCCTCCCGTGCCTAACGACGGCGCCCCGCTCGCCCCGCTCTTCTCCGCGCCGAACAAACGCTTGAACATGACGACGATCTGCGCGGTCTCTAGAAATGTCACCTACGAGGAGAAAGTTTGTTCCCCCGCTTGAAACGACCTCCGTGCGGACTCCCACGAGCTGACGTCAAGACACAAACGACTCTACGACCGTCACAAACGCGTGTACGTGAGTGCGGGAGTCGACGACCGGGGTGAACCAGTCGCGTAGGCGTGCCCCGCGCGTCTCACTATTACGCGCGGAGGCGAAGGATTGCCATCAAGAAGTGCGAACAAGCTGGCACATTTTGAGAATCGAGAATTGGAGCGATGAAAACGACTTACGTGAAAAGCATTTGATCGATCATATGTACCTGTCCGTCTACTCGTCATCCATGGAGAGCGCCGCAAACCCGCCCGCGCCAACCTTGACGGCTTCCGGCTCCGCGGCAGCTAGCACTTTCGGCGCCCTAGGCGCCCTCTCCTCTTTTTTCGGTTCCTCCTTCTTTTCGTTGCGTCCGCCGCGCCCTCCACGCGATTGCTGGCGCTCGGATTTTCCCTCGCCCCAACCCTTGTCCATGTCGCGCTCGCGCTCGCCCCCCGCCGCGCGCCTCCCTTTCTTCTCCCCATCCTCAGCCTCATTCTCTTTCTTGTCCCCCCCAGCTTTGTTGTCTCGCTGCGAGAACTTCACCTTGTCGTCCAATTCCAGGGTGAGTTTGGCCAGAGCGGTCTCCGCTTCGCCAATTGTTTGTTGGAACTTAGATTTTTCCCCTTCATCGGCTTCGGATTCCAGCGATTTCTTCAGCGCTGCGATGTCGTCTTCAATCGCCTTCTCGTCCGCGTGCTTTTTCCGGCGAACGGAACCGGATCTGGACAACGCAAGGTCCTCCTTTATGAAGTCCCGTCCGGCTTCTTTCAACGCAGCTTCCCTGGGGCGCGCGCCACCGAAGAGTCCACCGCCGCCACCGGACGCCGCGACGGGCGCATCCTTGGATCGCGCCTTCAAGTTGAGTCGAGGACGACCTCCATCGCGTCCAGAGTCTCTATCATCTCTGTCACCCCCATCCCGTTCCCTTTCCTCCTTCGGGGGCAGGTCGCTTTTCCCCCAGCGGTCGCCCGCGGCGTCGGCTCGTGCGCCGGGGCGGGGGCCGCGATCGTCATCCCGGCCTCTGTCTCTGTCATCCCTGGCCGGAGGGCCGGTGCGGTTGCGGATGCTCCCCCAGTCGCGCTCCGGTGATGGCGACCTTCGATCGTCAAAGCCCCCTCTTCGTTCATCCCGGTCATCTCGTGTGGACGGCCCGGTTCTGTGTCTCAACGCACCCCAGTCTCGCTCAGGGGACGGGGAACGCGAAGGATACCGCTCACGGCGGTCGTCGCGGTCGTCAAAGCCCCCGCCGCCTCGGCCGCGATCGTCGCGTCCTCGGTCATCGAAACCACCTCTCCTGGGCGGTGACGCCCCCCGGACGGGTTTGCTTTTGCCCCAGTTACTGTCCGCGTCCGCGCGGGAGGGGCCTTCGGGTTCGCGCTCGTCTCTGTCTCGGGGGTCAAAGTCGTCGCCGCCTCTTCGGTCGCCGAAACCGCCGCGCCGATCGTCACTGCGATCGGCGAAGCGCTCGCCTCCTCTGCGCTCGTCCCGGTCGCCGAAACCGCCGACAGGCCGACCTCCACCTCGGTCGCCTCCGTAATCCGAGAACGCGCCGCCGAGTTGCCCGGGCCGTCGGCCGTCCGCGCCGACAGCATCCTCGGGGTCTCGCGTGGCTGGACCAGTAGGGAGCACGATGTCTCCCCCCCCCCGCGACCCGAACCCTCCGCCGCCGCCTGGTGCACGGTACGCGCCTCCGGCGCCTCCGCCTCCGTAGCCGCCGCCCCCCGACGGCGCAACAGGCATTGCGTCGAAGTCGGCCAAGCTCATCTTCTGGCCCTTCTTCTTCGGCGCCTTGGCGGCGGCGCCGAGGTCGGGGAAGTCTGATGCCTTTTTTGAAGGCCCGTTGCCCAGGCCGGGGAAGGCTCTGGAAGCTCCGAAGCTTTCCTTGTGAGCGGGTTCGGACTCTTTGGCGGTGTCATCGTCGGCCTAGATGTTCGTGAATGGAAAAAGTGAAGCATGGGGGTTGTGTCAGTCGCGGAGACTGATTTGAAAAAACAGAAATAAAACGTCGCGCGGACTGCGTCTCGATGCGCCGACGAGACACTCCGTGGTGTTTTGGTGGAAGCACAGAGTCCGCGAGCGCGGGCGTGACGGTTCGTTACGCGTCGTGACCTACACCCACGTGTTTCCGAACACCGCGAATCGCATCACAGGTGGATCACTGACAGTGTCGTGCTAGATCACTCCCGGAACGCGCGGCGTGTCTGGTGCGCCGCCGCCAGGGCGGGAAGACGGCGCAGCCATCGGTTCACGTGTTGGCGGCGCTCTTCACGCGTGACTGCAGAATTCAAAGCGGTAGATGGACGCACCTGAGAGGCCCAGGCGGAGGCGCCCCATGCGGACATGGTGTGAGTGGGAAGGGGTGTGCGCGGTACTAACGTGGTGCGCACGCGTAGTGGCGGCCGAGGTGTCAACTTGCAGAACTTGAAGTGCTGCTTTGGAGATTAACCCGAGATTCTAGGTCGGTCGATTTGAGTCCCGATCCTTGAGTTATTATATCAGACCCTTATCTGTTGTAGATGAACTCAATTCGCGAGACGGAAATGAAACCTGCAAAGAACACAGTCAACAGTGGTAATATAATCGCGTTCATACAAGCAAAGCATACTACGGTATATGCAAAGAATACAGTATCTCCCAGGACCTTTTGTGGGTCACTACTATGTAAATGCTTTCGTTCGATGGGAGTTTTTTTTGTTGGCTTCGACGAGTCAAAAATTTATAATCAAGCCGACGGCGTGTCCGTGGTTTTCCCGAAAACCTCCGGCAGTAACTCAGCACTCGCCCCGAGCTTCACCGACCCAATCCTCATCAGCGCCGTGGGCATCTTCTGGTGTTTCGGCCACCGGTCCTCGGTGAGGTTTTTCTTCGGCGAGGAAGATTGTGAGTCCACGTCTTTTGAAGAGCTTGATGACTTTTTCAGTCGGTTACCCTTCTCGGAACTTCCCAGTCTCTTCTCCTCCTCGGAAACCACCACCGCGACGAACTCTGAGAGGGACCCCGCGGACGAGGTTCGTGAGCCCATAGTGTGCGGAGTGGAGGTGTGTTGTGGAGTGCCATATGCGCTATTTCCGTATGCGTTATTAGTCTCAGGCGAATGACCGAATCTCGGTGAACTTGTATCCGTCGCGGCGTCGGCGGTTTTGGTCGTTCGCATCGTGTTCGCGCCTAGGCCCGCTGAACCGAGCATGCGTTCGGAACCGCTTTGACTCCCCCCGTTGAGACTCAAAACCGACCCATTACCCGCATTCAAAGGCATGTGTATGTACGAGTCTCTGCCGCAGAAGTTGACCGTGTTCCAGGAAGGCACCCGGCCGCGTTGCTTCAACCCGATACCTTGTCTGGTCGACAATCGTTCCCTCAACGTTTTCACGCAATCGTCCAGCTCCATCTCGATCCCGCAGTTGCTTTCGATCGTGGCGAGTTTGGGCCATATTTCCTTCTCGCCCATCGTCGCGGTTTCGTATAAAAACTCACGCGTAGGGTTGCTCGCGATTTGCTTCATGTGCTTCCACGAGTAACTCATGACCACGGTGATGTTGCCTGAAGAGTTTTGGAAAACAGGAGTCAGTTTTTGTATGGGCGATTTAGAAAGTACAGTCGGGGCAGTGGGCAAACAGTCGGGGGGTATACGTAACGCGTTCTTCGTGCAGGGATGATGAGGAGTGCGCCGTTTCAGGAAAATCCAACACATAAGGATGGTGAGGAATCCTCCACGGATCACGTGAAATACCGTCAGAACCAAAGCTCACTACGCAGTACAAGGCGAGCAGGATTTTACGGGATAAGAAAACGTACCTTCCCACTCCTGGCCGAACAGTTTCGCGAAGTCAAACTTGTCGACCCAGGGGATCAGGTCCAGGACTTGCCGACACCGGTGTCTCCACTCTGACTCTAGGAAGTTCGCCACGATGCCGCACCCCGGCCCCAGGCCCGCGAACCACCGTTTGACCCGCAAAATAGGAACGATGTGCGGGTTTGTCTGGGAGACTAAAAAGTAATTAACGTTGAACAGCTCTGATAAATCGCGCATGGGTAGGTCGTTTTCTAAACTTCCGTCTCGCCATCTTCGGGGGCCTAATTTTCCTTCAGGTTGCCAAGGCACGAAGGCTCCGTTTCTGGATTTCGCGAGTAGCGGTTGGGGGGGGAACAAACTCGGGAACGCACAGCTCGCCGCCACCGCGCTCCACACTACCAAGTGGGGAGACGTGAGGTAGTTTAGCAGTCGCGGTTTCTCACCGCGGCGAGTCGCGCACACGCAGACGCACAAAATTCTGCCTCCACTTCGGTCGTACGCTTCCTGAAACGTCAAATCACCGAGCAGCGCACGAAGACACCTTTGAAAGAAATCAATGTCGTGAAGCGCTCCAGTCCTGACTAAGTGCTGCATACTTGTGAAGAAATCGCGCCCGGAAAAGAACGTCATGTCGGGTAGTAAATCCCAGAAGTGCTCTTCGCTGAAAAATTCAGTCAGCTCATCGGGGGTTCGGGACGCCACGATCGCGGCAACGATAGACCCTACTGATGACCCCACCAAAACCCGGGGCAAACACCCTTGCTGGCTCAGCGCTCTTGCAACCCCTACATGGAACGTGCCTAACGTGCCTCCTCCTGAAAGTAATAAAGCAGTGCGGCCAAAACAATGTCTCGTCTCTTGCAGAAACGCCAACTTTTCCGAAACGGGTAAATCCCCTTCCCTCGCGATCAATCGCAGTTGTTCCCGCGTCTCCGCGATGTACTCTCGTACGCACGGTGGGACGCTCCAGTTGTGGGATTCGTGCAGTCTACGTCCTAAATTGCCAATGTTGCCTATGTTCCGGAGAATGTCTGCGCGCAAGCCGAACATCATCTCTTCGACGTCGCCGGACGCGCGTCGGAGGCGAAGCAATCGAAGTTGCTCTTCGATCAGCTCCTTGTCAAAGTGGTCCAGGGTTGTTTGTTTTACAGAGCTTTTAGTCGTAGGTTTTTGCACCGGTTTTTGTACAGCTGTATCGACTGATACAAGCCCTACTGACTCAGCAGGTTCGTACTCTTCGTCTTCATCCTCGGAATACCCAGAGTCGAGTACCGATTGGTCGAGCGCCTGGCGTCTCGAGAAGAACGAAAAAGGAACTAAACTCGAAAACTTTTCAAACGTCGATCGGACGGCGTCGAGGGTGGAACTTTTTGACTCGTCAACGCTTGAGTCATTCAGTGTAGGGTCACCACTGTCCACCGATACACCCGCTTCGCCACTTTTTTCGTTTCCAAACAGCTCCGGTGTTTCCAGAAACTGTTCCTCTAAACGTTCCATGCGGTGCGCGACTTTTATAAACTCTTCGTAATTTGTAGCCTCTTCCAATTGTTGCTTCATGACGCTGCGACGGGATCTTAGTTCGTGTTCCCGTTGCCACCGAGTTTTATTACGTGAGACGTATACAGTAGTAGCGATACCTAATGCTAGTGCACATGCTGCAGCTCTAGCCACGGACTTGTCACACACCATTTTGCTCAACCTCCGGTGGCCTCTCTTCCTAAGCCCATTGGACAATTGCTTCACGCGTCTTCGGTAGCCGTCCAAGACGCGGCCGGCGCTGGTGTCGAACACCAAGCGCAACGCGAGGGCGCGGGACACGTTGGTCATTGACGAAGAATGAAGTTGATTAGGGATGCTACCTGCATGAGAACCGGCGGGGACACTTCGTGGGGTCCGTCCCCGCGGCGGCGCCGCCCCGGGTCCCATCCCCAGAGGGTTAACAACAAGTTCGACCTAACGAGTGTTATCCCCAATGAGCCTTCGCCCGTCCCCAGTCGGTATCAAGATTCAACAACCACTCTACGCCACAGCGTACGTATCACAACCCAACCTCGGTCAAAGACGAATCTTCCGCAGGGCCGTACGCGCGATTTGAGTCCAACGCGCGCACGGGAGTATGAGCGTGAGGTGACGGCGCGGCGCGACCCTTCGAGAGCCTTTCCGCAAAAAGTTCGCAAAAGTGCATCAACGCAACACCCGCTCGATGTCATTTTCACTTTCTTGGTATGGGCAAACATACAGGGACGTGGGGCATCGACAGTCTAGTCAGCACGAAAGATCCCGACCTTTTCGCCCAGATTTCGAGTCAGAGTTACCCATCCCGCGGCGCCATTGACACGACGCGCGTCCCTAAACCGACGCGTATCTCGTGGCCACACCTATCAGTTCGACGTGTGCTTCAGAACACTCCATTTCACGTCAAACACGCCCCCCTTCCGTTCCGTGACGCGACTGGAACCTTCCGGCAATCGCGACGGTCCGACGCTTCAATCTAAACCCTCCTCGATTTGGCGTAAGCGGAATCTAACAATGTCCCCCGACGCCGCTCACCGCCGCGTCCAGGCCCTCAGCGCGCAGATCTCCCCAGGTGGGTTCGGAGATGCAAGCAGTGCACGTGGACAACACGAGACCCGCCCCACCCCAGGCGGAGGCCCTGGTTCCCTGACCGTCACGGATAACCGCACCGGCAAGTCTTACCAGATCCCGGTGGAGGTCGGCGGGTACGTCAAGGCGGGTGCGTTCAAAACCATCACCGCCGGGGGTGATGACAACGGCTTACGAGTCTTCGACCCCGGGTACATGAACACCGCGCCGTGCAAGTCAAAAATTTCATTCATCGACGGGGATAAGGGGATTTTGAGGTACCGAGGGTACCCAATTGAAGAGCTAGCGGAAAAGAGCAATTACCTCGAGACGAGCTTCGCGTTAATCTACGGAGATCTGCCCGACGCGAATCAGTTGGGCGAATGGCAAGAAACCATCATGAGACACTCAGCTTTGCCTGTGCCTGTCATAGCAGCCCTGGAAGCGCTTCCACACGACGCACACCCGATGGGCGTAATTCTCGCCGGACTCAACGCGCTGTCGACTTTTCACCCAGAGCAAAACCCCGCGCTTCAAGGCGGCGCCATTTACGCCTCGCACGCCAACCAGGATAAGCAAATCGTTCGCATTATCGGCAAAATGACCACGCTTGCGGCGCACGCGTACCACCGGAACACAGGAAGAACACCCGCCCCCCCGAACCAGCACATGGGGTACGCGGAGAACTTCCTGTACATGCTGGACGCCGGGCTGGACAGACACCACCGGCCTAACCCGAGGTTGGCCAAAGCTCTCGACACCATGTTCCTCCTCCACGCGGAGCACGAGATGAACTGCAGTACTGCCGCTGCCCGACATTTAGCATCCTCAGGCGTGGATGTGTACAGCGCAGTAGCAGGAGCAGTTGGCGCTTTGTACGGCCCTTTACACGGCGGCGCGAACGAAGCGGTGTTGAAGATGTTGGCGCGCATCGGAAGCGTGGAAAACATCCCGACTTTCCTCGACGGCGTTAAAAACAGAAAAGAGAAAATGTTCGGGTTCGGGCACAGGTACGTTTTTTTAAAGGGTATATGCTCGTACAGGAGGATGTGCTGCATCCAACATGTCCCTAACTTCGAACCTGCGACGTGCCCTTTCCATACCCACACTCTACCTATCAACCACCTCAATCAATCCGTGCTGACTAACCCTCCATACGTTTCTTTCATCACGCGTTCGCAGGGTATATAAAAACTTTGACCCGCGGGCGAACGTCATTCGACAAGTAGCGGAAGAGGTGTTCATGTTGGTGGGGCGGGACCCTCTGATCGACGTCGCGGTTGCACTGGAAGCCGCCGCGCGGAAAGACCCGTATTTCGTGCAAAGGAAGCTGTACCCCAACGTTGACTTTTACTCAGGGTTGGTGTACCGAGCCTTGGGGTTCCCGCCAGAGTTCTTCACCGTACTGTTTGCGGTGCCCCGAGCGGCTGGGTACTTGGCGCACTGGAGAGAAAGCTTGACTGACACGGATACCAAGATCATGCGCCCGCAACAAATCTACCAGGGTGTTTGGCTCCGGGACTACCCTGAGTTACAGACCAGGGACCCGTGCGCGGGCGAGGACCGCATGTGGAACGTTGCGCCGAGCAATGCGTCGCGAAGACGTCTCGCCGGCGACACTTTCGATACCCCGGCTATGGGCAATTACCCTGGAAGCACATCCGCGGAACGTGAAGGGTTTCGGGGGCTCGCGGTGTGTGCAAAAGACGTGGGCGTTACACACCACGCGACTCATTTATCCTCGCCGGCGTTTTCGGGGGGGGTCGTCGCGGGGGACGCCACCTCTGGTGTCGACGCGCTGCTTCGAAAGTAAGAGTTACGTAACGAGAGTGTATGAGGATTACAAGAGTGTATGAGTAAACAGTCTACCCTTTCGAGCATATAGTGCACAACTTTGTATATACAAGCACCCACTTGCTTTGGAATTAACCTTGTCACCCTCTCAGTTACTCAGTCTAATACAAGTTCCCTCTTCTGTGGCTTGTTTGCCTCCTATACTCCAACGCCCGCGCTCGTTCAAACACCGCGCGGCTCCGCGCTACCCTCGGATTGCACACCCCCGAGTCTTTCTCTTTCGGCGTACAGAACTCGTACACCTCGCCCAGGTCATCAGCGCAGTACGGCCAATCAAGTGGGGCGTTGATTCGCGAACGTCGCTCTCGGTACCACGTGGCTTTGGGTTCGTACGTACATCTTCTGAAGGTTTCTGATGGAGAACAAGGCACCGCCAAAGTGCTACATCTCATCCAGTCGTCGAACAAACTCGGGCTGTCGTATTTCTTCGAGCTGAACATGAACGTCATGGATTGCATGAACCCGCCGATAACGCCGACGTCTGCATACGCCACGCGGTCCAGGGAGTCGAAATTGGATTCGTCATATGAGGAATCGTAGCCGTATCCGTATCGATTGTCATCGACCGGCGCGCGTCGACTCAGAGGCCGTCGATACGTCCCCACGTCATCCAACCCATAAATACTATCCCCAACTCGTCGTGGACTTAACCCGTAATATGTCTCCTCTGGTAGATAATTGGACCCTCCTACAGGCAGGGCTCGGTCGATTTCATCCCTCAAATCAACCAGCGCTTCCCGCAACGTCGCGTCTCTGCGCACATTGTCGGGGCGGAGGTAGTCGTTATTATTATACTCATCAAGCAATGTCACTTCCAACGCGTCCACGGCTTCACGAACCACGTTGGCGTATCGCACGTCGTTTTCGTAAATGTCGTGTGATGTTTGTGCAAAGGCTATCGCGTTTATAACGTCGCCATCTAGGGTCGGATCGAGGGTTGCGTCCACGTTCGTGGTACTCCCCACGATGTCGTCTTCCGTAGATATCGAACTCGTAGTAGTAGTGGAGAACGACTCGACTGTGTTTCTCGAGTCGTCGAAACGTTGGAGACTGGGGGCTTTGTCGCTTCGTCGGGGGGGGCGGAACGCAGACAGGGGGTCACCCGCAGTGGGAGTCACGAGCGCATAGAGCGCGAGCACGGCGACCGTCAGGCGGGGCATGCCGGCGCGTCCAGCGGAGTGACCTCGGAGCTCCGAGGTCAAAACTTTTTCACAGGTGAAAAGTGGAACTGGCAACATCGGGGTTGGGTTGTCCCTTTTTTGACTGTCTAATAACTTATGGTATTTCTCTAGTCGATCTTCCATCTCCGTTTTCTATGGCTCCGGCGGCTCGCTTTCTCTCGGCTTCGCTCCATCCCTCCACCACACCCCCTCGCACAAACCACGTGCAGAGCGAGATGTTCGTCCTATCCGCCGCCCTGAACACCAGCGCCAGGGTCGCGCCCGTCGACGGTACGTCGGTTATTGGACGCCAAGGGTTTGAATGACACCCGCGCGCCATGCGGCCGTCTCGAGAATTCCTGGATAGGACCACGGTCCTTTTTCGCTTTTCACGACAACCACAGGCATCTCTCCCGTCATCTCCCCTCCCGACTCACACCCCACCCCTCCCCTTTCCCACACAGGCGCGCGCCCTCGCGTCACCACGACGCGCCACGCGTGTACCCCTCCTGTGCGCGTAACCCAGAAGCGAGGCCACTCCGTCGTCCTCTCCGCGCTCGGCAACGAAGGCCCTGGCGGAACGCGAGCCGAGGCAGAACGCATCGCGGGCCTCGGTGGTGATTTCGGCGCAAGGGACGCCACCGCGGCTGAGATCGAATCCAACTTCAACGCTAAGTCCATCGGAGAGGCGGACACGGAGCACATGTTGAGGGTACCGGAGGGGATGGAGGAGTTCACGGCGTTGCATTTACGGAGCTGCGTTGGTTTGGATGCTTCCGATGCGGCATTGGAAGAAAGGCAAGCGTTAGTCTACCAGAAACAAGTCATGGACTGGAAGATCCGCGTGGTGGACGGCGTGGAGGTGTTGCGACGGGAGTTTCGGACGGCGGACAAGGACAAAGCGCAGGAGGTTGTCACCCGGTTTTCCTCAATCGCCGAATCCGAAGGCCAGACGTTACAATCGTTCATCGAAGGCCCCGGGGTGAGGTTCGAGTTAACCTCCAAAGCCGTGAAAGGCCTGCATCAAAACGACTTCATCATGGCTGCGAAACTTGACCGCGTGGACGTGTCAGACGTCGTCGTGAAGAAGAAACCGCAGACGTTTCTGATTTAATTTGGGGTTGGAGGAGGTTGCAATGCGTGAGTGAGTTTGATATCCTACAGTCTAATGTTCGTAAGACAATAAATCTAACGTCTAATGAGTCGCTCGGTCTAATTCGCGTCGCCTTCATCAACCTTGACTTCGTCTTCTACTGGATCGGGAAACAACGCCCTGATGGCGGGCATCAGTGAGGGCACTCTAGGAAGACTTGTAAAATCCACGCGCATCAAATCAAACGCCACGCCAACGCGCGCGATTGATTCTTCGGCGGAGTGAGCGATCGAGGAATCCTCTGAGGAATTTTTTTCTTTCCCGTCAGAAAAGAAGTTCCCGTCGAACACGGGCGCTTTCGGGTACCTTTGAGAAAAATGAGTCAGGATTGTCCGGTAAGCATTAGCATCAACCCCAGTCTTAATCGCTTCCGAGGTAGTGCTGTGTCGTTTTTTCACCGCATCCTCCGCCAAGTCGTCCTCGAACGTGGCTTCGTGTATCAACAACGTAGCGGAAACCACGTCGCCCATCAAAAGCGTATCAAACATGTATCGGACATGTACTAAAAGTTATCAAAGCGCATCAAAATGAGTCAAAAAGGATAATCGATGTGCTAACACACGAGAGGTATCGAGAGGTGGCCTTGGTCCATGTGTATCACACG
>MDSY01083403.1_pt1 | contig 22486 bp, 18 predicted proteins | sample 811131 | NCBI WGS metagenome assembly MDSY01 (sample SAMN05326643, study PRJNA326480) | marine metagenome | isolation source: seawater | place: Atlantic Ocean: South West | collected 2010 | reverse complement strand
TTCCACCTCCTTTCCCGTTCCGCCATAGCCTCTTGCGCCGCTCCGATCTCATCCCGGTGGTGTTCTATCCAGGTTTCTATGCGTTTCGCTTTCGCCACGGATTTCGGTTCCACTTCCGGTCGCTTCAAATGCGACCTTCCTGTTTCCTTCTTTGAGTTTTGTTGGTTCGACGCTTGCTGCATCACTCTTAGGAACAAATCCTGCCCAACCACCGGTAACCCCGCAACCTTGCGTTTCAAGTTGTACCGGTGCCAGTCCGACTTGTAGTGCTCCTTTAAAGCGTCCATGGAGGTGAACGCCACGCCGGGGGCGGTGTGGCACGTGAGGGGCTCGTCGTCGTACTCCATCGTGACCAGATTAGAAAGCCCACGCGAGAAAGTGGTTGTTTTCTCCGAGACTCTTGGAGATGCGACTCGAGGCGCACGGGAAGGGGTTGGACCGGGCAATGGACTGCTTCCTTTCGGCAACCCACACGACACAGTAAGGCGTACACTCGAGTCGCAGAGAATGCGTGACTCGGTGCGGCCGTGAATGCCAGAGGTGGTGGGAAGCGCACGACGAGAAGACAACGATTCTCCAAAAATCACACTGGCGGCTGAAAGTCGCTGCGGCGGCGGCGGCTTTCGGAAACTGACTTGTTTTCTCTCTTTCGGCGCCGCCCTCCGCTGTCGCTGTCACTCCACACCGCGCCCGTGGGTTAGATTTCGCACCTCACGCGCACCATGGGTAAAAAACAGAGCGGGGCGAAGTCGCCTGGCGGCGGCGCCAGCGCCAGCGGCACGATTTCGAAGAAGCCAACCGGCCATTCAATGAGCACCGTGGGCAGAGGCAAAGGATCCCAAAGCATGCGTTCCGCCGCGACCGTTCGGCGGTTGATGATGTACAAGCAAAAGCCGATCCGGGACAAGAAGGGCAAAATTTTAAAACAGGACCTTCAGAGCAAGGAGCTTCCTTCAACTCGAATCGTCCCTGACCGGCGGTGGTTCGGGAACACGCGTGTTATCGGCCAAAAGGCGCTGGATGAATTCCGAGAAGACATGGCGAACAAAAGCAAAGACGGGTACACGGTGATTATCAAACAGAAAAAGCTCCCGCTTAGTTTACTTGCTGACCCTGAGAAGGGCAGAGTTAGACGAGTCAATCTGTTGGGCACGTCACCTTTCAAGGAAACCTTCTCAGCAGGTAGACGACAGAAGCGGCCTAAATTGCAAACGGATGACTTAGCGGCGTTCACCGCAAGAGCGGCGGCGAGTGGAGATGCGTATGCAGATGGAGTAGCGGCCGGCGTTCTCGCCGATAGAGATTTAGTAGTCGCCACCGACGGCGCCTTGGACGCCGCCAAGGGCAGTTTATTCGAGAAAGGCCAATCTAAACGCATTTGGGGCGAGCTATACAAGGTTGTTGATTCCTCTGATGTGATCGTTCAAGTTTTAGACGCCAGAGACCCGCTAGGCACGCGGTGCCACCATCTAGAGCACCACTTAAAAAAGGACGCCATGAAGCGACACAAGCACGTTATTTTGTTGCTGAATAAGGTTGATTTAGTCCCGGCGTGGGTCACCAAGAGGTGGCTGCACACGCTGTCTAGGGAGTACCCTACACTAGCATTCCATGCGTCTGTGACCAATCCTTTCGGCAAAGGCGCTTTACTGAGTCTTCTTCGACAGTTCAGCCGCCTAAGAATGGACAAGCAGAACGTGAGCGTCGGATTTATCGGATATCCCAATGTGGGCAAGTCTTCCGTCATAAACGCTTTGAGGACGAAAAAAGTGTGCGTCACGGCGCCCATCCCCGGGGAAACCAAAGTGTGGCAGTACGTCAACCTCACGAAACGCATTTTTCTGATTGATTGCCCTGGGGTGGTATATCATGATACCTCCGATACTGATACCGATGCAGTGCTCAAGGGAGTAGTGCGAGTGAGTTTATTAGAGGACGCTTGGGAGCACATCCCCGACGTCGTGGCACGAGTGAAACCAGATTACTTGAGACGCGCGTATAAGGTGCAAAGCTGGGAGTCGCCTGAGGATTTCCTTCAGCAAGTTGCCCGATTAACTGGTCGTTTACTGAAGGGAGGCGAACCCGACTTAAACACCGCAGCTAAAATGATCCTGTACGACTGGCAACGCGGCCGCATTCCCTTCTTCGCGCCTCCGCCGCAGTTGCCGGAGCACATGAGGGGGCCCGCGGCGTTGCGGCATAATTTACCCGAAGACGCGGCGGACGCGGAGCTCGCCGCTGCGGCGTCGTTCGTGGAGAAAGCGAACGAAGCCGTGAACAGACAAGTCGGTAGACGTATGCCCGCCGCGCATGGCATGTTCGACGAAGACGACCAGAGGGGGGACGATGAGAATGAGGAGGGGGAGGAGGAGGGGGACGACGACGAGGGTGGTGAGTCGGGCGGTGATGAGGACGGGTCGAATGAGGAAGTTGGCTCGGAGGAGGATGACGACGACGTTCCGAACGATGGCGAAGAGGAAGATGACGAGGGCAACGAAAGCGGTAGCGAGGACGTCCCCTTGTCGGATGACGAGAACGGCGGCCTCGACGACGTGGCTTTGGCCAAGTTCGGCAGCGACGATGAAGATGAGATTGACGCCAAACAAGACGATAGCAGCGGCGACGAATCCGACGGGTACGGCAACGCGGGTCTCTCCTGGGACGCCGTGTTAGCCGACGTCAGAGGTGAAGGGGACAAGGCTACTCCTGCACGAGAAGGAGGTGGCAAAGGCGCCGCGAAGGGCACGATTGGGAAATCAAAGTTCCGACACGATGCGGCGAGGGCGAAGAGCAAGGGGGGTAACAAAGCGCCCCGAGGAACCGTGTCGTTCATGCCAAAAAAAGAAACCGGGGGACGGGATCGATCCAGAGGTGCGGCGCGGAATAGGATGGCGGAAAAGAAGGCAAAGAGGCAGGTAGAAGTGTAATTGAGGTTTGGATTTGTGCCATATCTTTTAATGTATTGATATAAGCTTTTTAGTCGACCTGTACTGTTCTTATAGCACGTCGTCTCACGTCTCACTCCCTTTCACTCCCTTTCCCAAAAATCTCAACTCATAACTACCTCATGTTCGTCTGGTTCTCCGCGGCGTCTCCCACCAGGGGAAGCTTGATGGTCTTTCCCAGTGCGGACGCACCGACGCCAACCACTGACGACAGATACACGTACAGAAACACGGTGTTGAACATCAGCACCTGGGCTTCGAACCCGGGGCCGCCCATCAGGAGGGCGTCGTCGCCGCCGAGGCCGGAAGCGAGTCGCGTCAACACATCCGGTACGATCAAAAGAATATCCAACAACACGGCTTGCTGCGCGTTGTACCTGGTGAAGTATTTCATGTTTTGGTTCTGCACGACGCCCAGGTACAGGCCGAAGAACACCACGATTTGCAGGAAACCTAACCCGTACCACACGTCGATGGCTGGCTTCAACGGGAGCAGCGCCAAGCCGAACAGCGGGAACTGCATGAGTAAGAACTTTGAGTACTTCAACCCGTCCAGCAGCGGTAACAAGTAACTCAGCGCCGCGATTGCGCGTTCGGGAGCCCCGATGTCGCCCTCATCCGCAGATGCACCAGACGAAGCGGCTCTGGTGATGACTTGAGGTTTTTGTTTCTGATCGCCCTCCGCCTTTAGCGCTCTAGCGGCATCCGCCTCCGCCCGCGCATCTCTCAACTCCTTTTCGATTTTCTCCTCCGCTTCCCTTTGCACTCGGAGCTCCTCTTCAGGGTCGATACCGAGAATGGAGCTCAAACTGTCAAGCGTGCCTTCCGCATTGGTCTTTTCGCTGTCGTCCACGGCTCTGGTGGTGACCGCACCGCGCGTGGACCTCAACCCGACGCGGTTCGATCCAATGGAAAACACGTTCGTTTTGTTAAGAACGGCACGCCGGTTGATGGCCGGGGAAGGTCCTGACGCGCTCTTGGTGACGCGCGCGACGGTCCTCGTGCCAGTCAGGCGCGCGGTGTAACTGTGGGCGATGGTCGCCATGGTAGTCGCGCCGAAAAGCGCCCCGCAAGTGAGTGCGGATGGTTGTCCGTTGCGATCAGTGGCGTCACTCAACCAACAGAAGTGACGGTGTCAAGTTTCGTTATTGCCAACGTGGCAGTCGTAGGAGCGAGCGAGCGTCGAGACTGCGAGATTCTCTTCTATGGTCTGTGAATGGTCATGGTTGTGGGGGGTGAATTAAGGAGTCATAGACCGTTGATGCGTGGAAAACTTCCCCCGGGCAAAAGATTTCGCGGGAGCCACTTGGACCGCGTTTTCTGCTTCTGAATTCTGGCAAGCCATCCACAACGCGACGAGCGCTCGGTGTTGGGACGGATATCCGTGACGTCACAGGGTCTACGTAGGGTAGATAATTCATCACTCGTGCTGCGTCGGTTTGTGTTGTGACACTTGAAAAACCCGGCCACGATGATCGCCACCGGCGTCAAGGTGCTCGCGGGCACGTTGTTTTGGGAGCTCCAGTTTCAGATCGTGCGCGCGATCTTCGGTGGGTTGCCTTCGAAGACGGAAAAAGAGAGGGCGTTCAAGAAGTGCGCGCCGAGTTACATCGTGTCATACGTGCACGCGTTCTTCCTGGCGTGGGCGGGGTGGCGGATTGTGTACAAGTTAGAATTCAACGCCGATTTGAACCACCAGGGATACCTGTACGCGAGTGATGGGGATCCCAACTTCATCCACTTCGTGGAGCTCACCACGCTAGTGTTCTTCACCTACGTGCTGTACGACATGTTCCACCTTATTTTGGAGTTCCCTGATCTTGGGAGCTACGACATGGCTATGCACCACGTCGGGTTCTTGGTCGCGGCGATGGGCGCATACACATACGGGGCGTACCCGTTAGTCCTAGGGTGGCTGTGCACGTGCGAGACTTCGACTCCGGTGTTGAGCACGCGGTGGTTCGTTCGGCAGATGAAAGACATAGATTACGCAGTGCCATTGATCGACCACTTCGCAAAGGCAATAGGCATGAAAAGCCGAGGCCTGGTAGCGGCGAACAGAATCGAGTACTGGATCGCCATCGTGTTTCTAGTCGTGTTCGTTTGTGTCAGAAATTTGGGTTATGGGTGGGCGATGGTCGGGCTGTGGAAGGTCGTGATGGCGGGTTCGAAGTTGAAAGTTAATCGCGCAATTCCATCGTTGGTGCGACACGGCCTCTGTTTCCTCACCATCTGCGGGTTCTGTTTAAACCTGATGTGGGTACACAAAATAGTCTCCATGGCGTTCTCGGAAAAAAGGAGGAAGTGGCTGCGGAAAGACGCGGAGCAATAGTTTGGGAGGCATGTTATTAATGAACTGAATTCTTTTCTTTTTCAGTTTTTCTCTTGCCGCAACAGAATTCTATTTACTCCAACTCCAAACACCAACCCAACTCACCTTCCGAGCCCGTCCACGAAGCTCCCCCGGCCTCGCTGCCACGGGAACCCGCCGCGTTGCTGCGGGGGGGGCGGAGGGTGAGCGCCGCCACCTCCAATGGGACCTCCGCCCATAGGAGGCATACCCACGTTAGGCGACGACGCGGACGCGAACCCGGTAGCGATAATGGTAACCTGAATCTCGCCGTTATATTTCTCGTCCACGACCGAGCCGAAAATAACATTCGCATCCGGGTCTGCTAAACTTGTGACAACCTCCGACACGGCGTTGATCTCCTGTAACGTTAAATCGGTGCCTCCTGTGATGTTGAACACGATACCTGTAGCGCGGTCGATTGATTGCTCGATTAAAGGGGCGCTGATCGCCGCCATTGCCGCTTCCTCGGCTCGGTTCTTCCCTTGCGCCACGCCGACTCCGAGCATAGCCGTGCCTGAGTCTTTCATCACAGCCCGGACGTCCGCGAAATCGATGTTCACAAGCCCTGAAACCGTGATGATGTCTGAAATACCCTGCACGCCTTGCCGAAGCACGTCGTCCGCTAACAGGAACGCTTCTTGCAGTGGCGCGTCGTCCTCCACCACGTCCAACAACCTGTCATTAGGAATCACGATCAAAGTATCGACGTTCTGTCTCAACTGATTGATAGCCTCCATTGCGCTGTTCTGTCGTCGTCTTCCCTCGAACGTGAAGGGGAGGGTCACGACGCCCACAGTGAGGTTGCCGGCTTCTTTTGACGCGCGTGCGACTACAGGTGCGGACCCTGACCCGGTGCCCCCGCCCATGCCCGCGGTGACGAAGACCAAATCAGCGCCCGCCACCGCGGCAGCAATTTCGTTTCGGGATTCTTTAGCAGCCATCTCGCCGAGCTCGGCGTTGCCTCCTGTACCTAGGCCACGTGTCGCATTTTTGCCGATCTGTAACCTATTCGCCGCCTGGCTCTGCACCAACGCCTGCGCGTCCGTGTTCAGCGACCAAAACTCAACGCCCTGTAACCCGGAGTTGACCATTCTGTTAACAGCATTTCCTCCGCCTCCGCCGCAGCCGATCACCTTGATGTTCGCGTTGGACGCGGCGTTGGCGTTGGTTTGCAAGGAGTTTCGGGATTTAACGATGCGCTTGGCAGTGCTGCCAATGTGTACTAACGCACGTCTTCCGGTTGACACTCTTCTCGAGGTCAGGGAACCGGGGAGCACCGCGGGGGCGCTTGCGACTGATGCCGACATGATGCTTTCGGAATTGTCGAAATTACAATCCGCGGATCACGAGCACGGCGTAAGCACCTCGGGAAGGTGTGAACGAGTACGGAACACGCAAGGTCTCACGCCTGATCTTCGAGAAAAAGGGAGACGGCGCAAGCTTTGTGAAATTCACGTAAGCGGTGAGGCGTGCTCGTCGGTGTGACGGTGACGACGATTCCATTGGTGATCTTTCGACGTCTCGGGACGCGTCACTTCTGGCCAGATCAGATTTTTTTGCAAAAAGGCTTGTTTACGGTTTCATGAGACTAAATAATCAGTATTTCTATTCAGGTTGTGATTCTGACAGTTTTCTTTCCAACCACCTCTGCTCGTACGCCGCGCTCCCCATCTCCACCAACCTCGAAACGCACCGCTTGCCCGCTTTGAACGTGAAGTTTGAATGCTGTAGGTCCGCTAACGATGCGCCCGCTCTGCCCGTGGCGCTCCACTCCATGTCCCCGACGGTCGGGGTGCTTCGCCCACTCGACCCGCCGGTCCCAGTCACTTTGAAGTTTCCTCTTTTGCCCTCCATCCCGACGCGCGCGCGCACGGACATGGACTCACCTTTTTCGGAACCAGAGGTAGTACTACTACTATGCAGCTCGTCTAATTGAAACAGTCCTTCCGGCGCACACGGCATCGACGCAATTAACAACCCTCCATGCTCGTACGCAATGTCGATAAAATTCACGAACCGTCGCGCTTCGTTTTCGTTTTGTAACGTGAATTTTGGCACGTCCGTAACGCACACCGCATCGTATCTTTCAAGCAGCTTGACGTAATCAGACGCGCCTAGGGTACCCTGCACACCGCACAGCTCTGCAAACGAAAAGAAACAAGAAGTGCCTCGGCTTTCTACGCTCAGAAAACGACCTGCCGCGATCGGAATCAATACGCGCTCCGTCGTATCGCCGGGAGTCGTGGACTCAAACAGTTCGCGTAACTTAGCGTCTATTAAATGCTTCGCTTTAACATCATCTGAAGTACTTGGAGTGACGAGTAACACGGATCTCACGCCCGCCGCTACAGACGGGCGCGCGTTTGATTTATCGGAGTACTTTTCGTTCTCGGTTCGATTTTTCATCAACCTCCTGTAGTCGAACCGTAGTTCGTCGCGCGAATTATTATTTTTGGTGCTGCTCCCTTCGCCTGTGGTATTCGCAACGTCCAGGGAAACCACCATAGTTTTCGACATCAACGTCTCGATGAACGGCACGAACGCAGCTCGGTTGATTCCTCCGTCGTACAGCTTACTAGGTGCTGAGTTCGAAGTCGAGACGACGAATCCGCCGAGGTTGAAATAAATCTCAAAGACGCGTTTAAACACCAGGGCGTCGGCGACGTCGGAGAGCTCGACTTCGTCGAAACAAAGTATAGGGGAGGTTTGGAACAGCTCAAACGCTACCGTGGCTAGAGGGTCGGATCGGGTCTTCGCACTAGTAGGAGCAGTCGCACTCCCACTACTCCCATCACTACTGCTACTTCGACCGATTTGAAAGAAGTCCCCGCTGCTCGCGAACTGGACTCTGGTTTTGTAGCTCGATACCCCGTGCAACTTTTGGTGTATACTCGCCATGAACTCGTGGAAGTGCGTTCGTCTCGTTCTTCTTTTCACTTCGTCAGGAAGAGTCGAGAAGAATAAATCCATCAACATCGTCTTGCCCCGCCCCACGCCGCCATGAAGGTACACGCCTTGTGCTTTATTTTTTTCGCCATCTGTAGTCAGAAGCAAGATCTCTCGCAGCATCGTCTGGTGTCCCATGCTTCCCACGTTCGTGCCGTGTTCACCTGAACCATCTGGAGAAAACCTCCGTATGACTCGATCACGAAGCGTCCCGAGTTCTTTCAAAGCATTTATCTGAGACTCATCCCCGCCAAGCAACGCACCCGACGAAACACGTCGGCGGTACTTTGCCAACGGCGTGTCGTCATCATGGGAAGTGCTCGCGGCTGGTGTCGACCGACGCACGGCATCACTCGTGTCCCGTTCCGAGGACTCTGTGGCCACCGTGATCCCCCGAAGTACCGCTGACCCGCGTCTCAGCTGCAAACGCGCCGCAGACGCCAGGCCCGCCAGTCCGGACGCCACACGACGCGCCATCAGAATGGCAAGTAAGCAAGATTGCTCCGCCGACCACCAGAAATGGATTGAGTGGAGACTGGAGAGATCCATTGCTTTCGTGCTGGATCTGGCTGAGTAGGGTAACTACCCCTACACTTGTACGCAGAAGCGTGGAACTAGTCCCAATCCATGCAGTCGTGCCCGGTCCGCAGAAATCCGCGCGAGTGCCGGCCTTTTTCCGCCTCTTCGCAAAACCTGCAGGCAATCGCCCGACTCACGCCCGCGCTTCCGCACACGGCACGAGGCTTTGATCTTGCACACCTGTGTCGGGTTCGATTCGATTCTAACGCCTGGTTCGGAAACGAGCAAAAGCAAACACGTGAACACGTCATCGACGTCCCCGGCTGACCGACAGATCCGACAGAAGGTTAAAGCGCTTACCTTTTTACAGAGAGGCGACGTCATGGCCCCCCCCACCGCTCCCCTAACGGACATCGAGAGCAAGTCCCTTCAAGTTCAAAAGTCACAACGACCGCTTCCCAAGTGTCCTGATGACCAGCTCGGGTTCGGCAAGGTGATCACGGACCACATGCTGAAGGTGCAGTGGAACGCGGGCAAGGGGTGGGGCGCGCCTCAGATTGTCCCGGCGGGTCCAATAGGGCTCCACCCGTTCGCGCACGTGTTCCACTACGCCATCGAGTGCTACGAGGGCATGAAAGCTTATATTGATGATGATGGGGAGACGCGGCTGTTCCGGCCGGAGATGAACATGAAACGGTTTAATGATTCGAGTAGTAGGCTGTGTTTGCCAAACTTCGATGGAACAGAATTGTTGGAATGCATCAAGGAATTGTTGCGCGTGGACAAGCAGTGGATCCCCACGAAAAGAGGGTACAGCATGTACCTGCGACCGGTGATTTTCTCCACGACACCTTGGTTAGGTCTCACACAATGCTCAGAGGCCATGATTCTCGTGCTGATGTCCCCCGTAGGCCCGTACTTCAAATCCGGGTTCGTTCCTATTAAATTAAGCGTCGACGCGAAGTACATCAGAGCCTGGCCGGGCGGCACCGGGAACATCAAGTACGGCGGAAACTACGGGAGCACGGTTATTTCGCAGAAAGAATCCGCGAGTGGAGGGGCGAGCCAATCCCTATACGTCTACGACGTCGATGAATTCGTCACCGAGGCGGGGACGATGAACATATTCTTCCTGTGGACGAACGAGGAGGGGGTGAAGGAATTGGTGACGCCGACGCTGGAGGATGGCACTATTTTGCCCGGCGTCACCAGGCAATCCGTGATCGATTTAGCCAATGAATGGAACGAGTGTACGGTGACGGAGAAGTTACTGCCCTTTCGGGAAGTCGCCGCCGCGTTCGAGCGATCTGAAATCCACGAGATTTTCGGAACAGGCACTGCCGCGGTGATTCAACCAATCGGATTCATCAAGTACAAAGAGAAGACGTTCGAGGTTCCGAAAACCGCGTTCGAACCCGGGAGCTTTCAACTTCGGTTGACTAATGAGTTGTACGGGATACAGTACGGGAAAATTCCGCACCCGTGGTCGGTAGTGGTATGAGGTGGGTGGGTGTGCTGACTGTGTAATTAGTCACAACAAAAGAAGGGACGAATGAACTATAGACACGGCCCTTGACATACATACATCACTTGAATGAAAAACATTTATACGCGTTATATTGAGTCCCTCATGCCTTCTCCGGCGCTTTCCACAGCCTTTTCGCTGTTTTCGTGATCCCTTCACCTTTGGAGTTCAGGGTGAACAGACCGGCCAACGTTAGGCACGTGAATCCTACTAATCCCGCCCGCGCGACGGACGCCACCTTGGTCGGGACGTAATCGCTCACCACGAAGTTCAACGCGATGTGCGAATGCACGGGGAGGGCGACGCCTAGTGCTAAATCGATGGGCATGACACTCATGGGAATCGCCATCGCGGTGGGCACTAAACCAGCGAGCGCGATCCCAGAGGCGTGGTACGCTTTCATCATCAGCGCGCCGCGATCGGCTGGGTGGGGGGAGAGGGTGAAGGACGTGTCAGTCTTGGGGACGGCTTGGACGAGATCTCAGGATTTCCAGGCGTGGGGAATTCGGGTGGGGCGCGACGCAACGACCGGGCTGGTCAGACGCCTTCCCAGACTTAGAAACGCACCGGCAAGCATACCCGCCATCGTGACTGCTTCACGACTCGACGGAAAGGTGTCGCGACCCTGCGCCTACGTGAATGGCAGCGGGGCCAAACGAACGAGATATTTTGGGCGACCATTGTTTGTTTTGGCAAAACGAGACGTGGCTGGCGAGCGTTCTTTTTTGGTCCACAACGCGCGCCGCCGTCTCGGCGCGCGAGGTCAACACACCGGAATGGATGCGTTCAAGGTGCGCATTGTGCGCGTTGTACACCTCCGTGTTAACATATATCGCCGGTACCGTACCCGTGCTGACCCTGACCCTCATCCACCCTCCCACCCAACTCAACCCTGTGAATCACTTCTCTCTTTTTCTAACAGCGATGGCTCAAGTCGTCTGGGTTCTGGTGGGACGAAACCGTGATTGAGCTCGGGGCGTTTTTTCCCGCAGATGGCGAAAACGACTCACCCAGAGTGGGTGTACGCGCGCTTCGCGACATACACGTCGGTACGTACATATATATATATATATGCCCCACGCTCAACTCCACGTTGTTACCTATTTTCGAAGTTATTTTTTTCGAGACTCGCGTGTTCACTGTGTGTTCACCCGTATTATCCGTACCCACCCGCCCCTCCCCCAGGCGAGATCGTGGCGCGCATACCCACGTCCCGGTGCTTGACCCGCCTCGATTGCGTACATCACGAAACCGTGTCTAAACTCAGAACCAGCATCGGGGACGAAAAGGAATGGCTTGCCGAGCTTGGTGCCGCGCTGTTGCTGGAAAGAATTGACATTAAAAACTCGCCGTTGTTGGGATACTTGAACTCGCTCCCCCAAAGGGAAAAGGACGTCGTCGCGTCCTGGCCAGACGGTCAGAAACGGTTTCTCACGGGAACTGACGTAGACAGGGCGTTGCGAGATGAAAGGGCGGCGGCGCGAGCGGAGTGGGAACGATACGTCCGGCCGGAGATATCTAAACTGAAACTAAGTGACGACTCGCTTACCTTTGAAAACTACCTCGACGCGCGTTCCGTTATTTCTTCGCGCGCGTTTTCCGTGACGCACGAAACCGGCCCAGGGCTAGTCCCAATCGCGGATCTGTTCAACCACAAAACAGGCGACAACCACGTCGTGATGCGCTTGGTGGACGAAACGCGGGCGGAAGACGGATCTGAAAGTAAAAATGAAAAAACACTCGTCGCGGAAATCAAACACTCCGTGAAAAAGAACCAAGAGGTTTTCAACACGTATGGGCATTTAGGGAACGCTGTTTTGTTGAATAGCTACGGGTTTTGCCAAGAAAACAACCCCGCGGACGTGGTCACGGTAACCGTTCCTGATGTACGAGCGTCAGCGGCGATGACTGGAATATCAGGGTCGGCGATTGCGAAAACACTGAACGTACTTATTTCGGAAAACGTTTTTACCGAAAACGAAATGTTTGCGTTGAGTAAAGAGTCACCGCCCCCCACGGGACTTCTCGTCGCGTTGTGGGCGGTAATGACGGAGGACGCGGAATTTACACGAGTACAACAGGAAGTGAGTAGAGTTAGAGTTGAACCGACTTCGGAACAAACTGATTCCGCGTCGCGCTGGAAACACGCCGTCGAAAAGAAAACTACAGAATCGACAGAATCCCCTGGTCTACAAACCCTGGAAGCCCTCGGTGTGTTCGTCGCTATTTTGGAACGGCGGCGTAGCATGTACAAATATGTCCCTGATGGCGATGCCGAGTCTAGCTCTAGCTGGAAACGTTCGTTGAAGATTTTAGTGGACTCCGAGCGGTCGATCATCGAACATTATTTGAAAAGAGCGAAGGACGAAATAGTATTAAACGAAAAGCGCGGTGGCGAGCAAAAGATACGCAAAACGGAAGAGCCTGCGAAAAAGGAAGACGCCTTTGCCTTGTTCGACTAGCAGTACAAGGACTGATAACAAGGTGTGCTATAGATAGTAGGACCGAGCGGGTAATAGGACGCGCGAGTGGTGTATCAATACATGGTCTTAAATTTATTTTAGTCAACACTTCCCTTAGCTCACGCCAACCCCGTGATCGTGGTCATCACGATCCACAACCGCGCACCTAACAAATTGTTCGATAACCTGGTCCCAACGCTCGCAATCTTCGCCACGTTGTCCGGCAGAATCGAAAACAAAACGCGCTCGATGCCGTTGACGATTTGGTACCGCGTGTTCGCGGAGATACCCATGTGCAACGCACCCGTCATCAATGCTCTGAATAAATATTCCGGGGTGATCTTTGACATCTGGCCACTCAAAGCCAGCGCCAAAAACATGGAAAACGTACAGCTGAGCGCCCCCACGCCAGCGTAGAACTTCCCTTTATCGAGATAGCATTTAACTCGCTGTCCGGTGGAAAAGTTTCCCTCTTGGAAGATGTGCGCGATTTCCGGCTCGTCGGATTTCTTTTCTTTTTTCGAAGCGGCGCCATCTTCCTTCACGGGCGCTAAGCAGTACACCAAAATCACGTCGTTCACCGCGGCGGTGAGCATCTGGCAGAGAACCTGGAGTTTGTCGCCTAGCAGCCAGGTTGCGGGGTTGCCTCGCACGCCCACGTTGACCAGCACGGTCATGAACTCGTCTAAAGTCACCTCCGCGCCGAGCTTGAATGGGAAATTCGCATCAGCAGCCATGCGGCCGCGTAGACCGCGGACGAAGGTGGCGATGAGCCCGGGAGAGGGGTTGGAGGGGGTCGAGCTGTTGTCGTCCGAAGACGGCGCGCCTGCTGCGTCCGCGGTCGAGCTCGGTACGAGCGCAGTGCCTCTTCGTGCGTGAAGCGTCAGGGATGCTTGACGCCCTTTGGAACCAGGGCCCGTCACGACACGATTGTCCCTCATGCGAACTGTTCTGTTCGCGACCGTGCGGGGCGTGACCGCGGGGGCGGACCGCACGCGGAACGAGCGCGTGCGTGTAACATCGAAACGCGACGCGAACGAAGCCGCGGGGGAGGTGAGGGCCGCCATGTGCGGCAGGTGGTATGCCAATGGTGATGGGCGTTTCCTCAGCAAAAACCCAAAACCACACAGAAAAGAAATGGCGCGCAGCACGCACGGTGTTTTCACACGCGTTGGTTATATATAACTAGTCATTTCTCCCATACAAGTGCATTTGTTTCTTTTTGGTTTTTGGTTTTTGGTTTGGCCAAGTTCAAACGCTCGAGCCAAATCTCATTCATAACAACAGGTACCATGGGTATCAAAGGCCTCACCAAGCTCCTAAGCGACCACGCCCCTGGGTGCATGAGGGAGCAGAAGTTCGAGGGTTACCTTGACAGGAAGGTAGCGATCGATGCGAGCATGCACATCTACCAGTTCATGATGGTTGTTGGGCGGCAAGGCGACCAGCAATTAACAAACGACGCCGGCGAGGTCACCTCCCACCTGCAAGGCATGTTCATGCGCACGTGCCGCATGTTGGAAGCGGGTATCAAACCCGTGTACGTGTTCGACGGCAAACCCCCAACCATGAAAGGCGGCGAGCTCGCGAAACGCAAAGACAAGAGGGAACAAGCGGAGGCTGATTTAGCGAAAGCCAAGGAAGCGGGCGATGCCGAGATGATTGAGAAGATGAGTAAGAGGACGGTTCGAGTGTCAAGAGAACAGTCACAGGAAGTGATGCGATTGGCTCGTTTACTCGGCCTACCTGTCTTTGAAGCGCCTTGCGAAGCGGAAGCAAGCTGCGCGGCTCTTTGCAAAGCCGGCCTGGTGTACGCCGCAGCGTCCGAAGACATGGACACTTTGTGTTTCTCCTGCCCGAAGCTGGCGCGCAACTTAATGGCGCCCGCATCCCAAGGCAAACCAATCCTAGAATTCGACTTCGACAAGTGCCTGAAAGAACTAGATCTCACCTGGGACCAGTTCATTGACGTTTGTATTATGTGCGGGTGCGACTACTGTGACTCGATCAAGGGCATCGGGCCAGTCAAAGCGCTGTCGTTGATCAAGCAGCACGGAACCATCGAGGAGCTGTTGAAACATTTAGATCAAACAAAATACATCGTCCCCGACGACTGGGTGAGCATCGTGGTGGAGGCGCGTAAGCTGTTCAAGAACCCGGATGTTGTCGATACGAACGGCTTGGAGCTGAAGTTCACCGCGCCTGATGAGGAAGCCGTCGTGGCGTTTTTAGTGGGCGAGAAGCAGTTCAGCGAAGATCGCGTCCGGAACACGCTGAAAAAGCTCAAAGCGGCGAAGGGCAAGTCTTCGCAAAACAGGTTAGAGACCTTCTTTGGCGCCGCTACCGTGAAGTCGTCGACCGTAGGTAAGAGGAAAGAACCGGAGAAGGGCAAGGGGGGAAAGAACGGGAAAGTTGGGGGGAAGAAATCAAAGGGGGTGACGAAGAGGAATTAGGGGAGGTTGAGGAGAGGAGAGGAGAGTAGGATGAGACGAATGAAATGAAAAATTCCTGATTGACCAATCTATCACAATCAACAATCAACTCCCTCTAATACACGATGGGCCCTTTCAGACTGCCTGTGGCGAACTGCCGCACGATAGGCTCCTCCGTGGTATCGAACTCCTCCGATGTACCCTCCCACACCACACGACCCGCGTGAAGAAAGATCAGTCTATCAACCGCTCGTCGAATCGTACTATGCTGATGCGTCACCACGATGTAACTCGGAACGCCGCCGCTCTTTTTCGCTCCGGGATCTTTTTCACTAGTGTCGTGCATGTTCCGCATCAAATCCTCCACCACAGTAGACGCTACCGGGTCCAACCCAGCCGTTGGTTCGTCGTACATCACCACTTCCTCGAGCTGCTCATCCGTTTTAATTTCCTCGCCGTCCCATTTTGATTCTATCCCCGGGACGGATTCTTTAATGATCGCCCGGGCCAACGCCGCGCGCTTCTTCATCCCTCCACTGAGCTGCGCTGGGTATCTATCTTCTTGACCTGATAGACCCACACTATCAAGGCTTTCTTTAATAAGTTTCTTAATAACTTCATCGGGCAAGTCTGAGTGCTCGTACAGCTTGAACCCCACGTTCTCTCCCACCGTCAACGAATCAAACAACGCCGCGCTTTGAAAAACCATCCCCACTTTCAGCCGCGGGTTTTTTTCGTCGCTTAGCAATCCGACTCGGGGTTCGCCTCGGATTATGACCTCGCCTTCATCCGGGGCTAACAGACCAGCCATGATCCGTAACACTGTTGATTTACCCGTCCCTGAGCTTCCGATGATGCCCACCGCCTCGCCTCTGCGAATTTTGAAGCTCGCGCCGTCCAGCACTGTTTTTTTGCCGAAAGATTTGCGCACGTTTTTGAGCTCGATCAGAACCTCGGCCTCGTCGGAGTCGGAGTCGGAGCCGGAACTGGGGGAAGTCGTGGGGGTGTCCGCGATCGCTCTTTGGGGGATAGACCTCGATGCGTTGTGTTTTTTATGTCCCACCGCGTATGTGTCCCCGAACGACGCTGGACTCGAAGACGTCCTCCCGCGCCTCGCCCCACTCCAATTTGTTGTTTTTCCATTTCCAAACACACCGACTCGGGGGGACGCCGGAGCGGCGCGGCAACCAAACGCGCTCGCCGCGTGCATCGCGTCGACACGGAGTCACGCCGGTCGGGCCGTGTCTCGCGTCGGCGACGACCTGCCGCCCGTGGGTGTGAGACACCGGGCAACGAGGGGACAGGATGGCACGATTTCATTTGTTTTAAAACGAGGCTCGAAGAGATGATGTTGGCTTTCCCCAGTGGTCAGTCAGTCTTTAAAAAGTGTCGAGCTCGTTTCCCACTTTTGCAAAAACAAACTCGTGTTCCTTTCGCAACTTTCATTGTCTCGGACACGTCGTCCCCGCGTATGGCGGGTCAAGACGCTGACGAGTACGCTTTAGATGAGCTGACATGCCCCATCACCGGCGAAATATACGTCGACCCCGTGTTATGCGTCGGGGACGGGCACACGTACGAGCGCCACGCCGCGGAGCGCTGGCTCGCTAACCACACGACGTCGCCTTTGACTGGCGAATCTTTACCACCGGAAGGCATGGCGTTGGTGGACAACCACTTGGTGCGGAAACAAGCCGCGGCGGTGTTGGAGAGACGGCCTGAGCTACGCTCAACGGTGCCGCCTCACCTGGATAATGACGCAACGCCGAGCGCTCCGCCGTTACAACCGGAATTCGAGGAGCTTGAACAAGGGGATGAGCATCAGAAAAAAAAACATGTCGAAAAACACAAAAACGAAAACGCGACGGTTGACTCTCCGCGAGGTGTCTCGTCACGGGTGCCATACGTGTGTATTGCGGGGTTGAATAGCAGCAGCAGCAGCAGCAACAACACAAATAGCTCTATTGGTGTATTTTCGGTACGTCCGCCTCTCCCCGCTCCACGATGGGAAAACGTAACCGCGGGCGACGGCGGCGGGTTCTTAGCTGCGTCGGACGACGGGTCCGTTCTCGCGTCTTGCTCTTTGAACTCCTCAGTGGTGACGGCGTGGCGACCGTCGTATGGGCAAACAGTCACAGGAGTATCCACTCAAAGCTGCTCAATAGCCTCCGTCTCCGCAGATGACTGGGTCCTGTGCGGCGCCGTTTGTCCCAACGCTACCTGGGTGTGCGCCGCCGGGCGCGGTAAGTTTCTGCACATGTGGAAAGTAGACTCGGATACCGATAATACAAACGGCGTTTCCTTCAGTGCCCACGAGAAGATCAAAACCGTCCCTACCGACGACGCGCCGTGGCACAAGGACTTTGCCACGTGTTTGAGTGCGCTGGGCCACACGGGGGTTGTGTACGGCACGCAGGACTGGTCCGCGAGGTTGGTGACTTTTGGCGATGGCAAAAGTAAAAGTTCAAGTAGGTTACTCGGTCGTCTATCCGCCGAGCCGACGAGCGTGTCGCACTCCGATACCCTGGTTTGTTTCGGCGCAGAGGACGGTACTGTTAGGGTTTTTGACGTCCGCCAAGGAGAACGCCCTGTTGTGGATTTGAAAGACCATCTCGAAGGACCGAGTGAGTACGACGAAGAGTCCACTGTGTCGACCGCCGCGCTCGCGCTCGGTCACGATTGCAATTTCCTCCTGCACGGCTCGGCGCAAGGTTCGTGGATTCGGGAAGGCCCGCGGGGGGGCTGGAGGGTTCGCAAAGAACTTAACAGGGGCATCACCGCATGCGCAAGCATGCCACACGCCTCTGGGTCCGAGTGGAACTCCAAGGCGGTCGTGGGAGTACCGGGCGTCGGGACTGTTTTGTTGAACACGGAAACTGGTGAGTTTTCTGATGTGAGTTCGAGCGATGTGTCGAGCAGTGTATGCGCGTTTTCCGCTGTCAACGTGCCGGAATCCCCTACGCCTGATTTGGACGTGGGGAAGGCAAATACGAAAGGGTGGTTCGGCAGGGTGTTTGGGCAGAACCTAGGTGTACAGAATACAGCTCGTACGAACGTAAGACTAGAAGATAGAATATAAATCGCATTTCAATAATGACACGTGGATTGATATGATAAGAAATGAAAGGGACTTTTATTGAGTCACAGACCGTCGATGCCTTTTTCCACGTGTTCAATTTCCTTGTTATCTTCGCTTTATACGACAATTCTTGGGACACTTCCGCGAGTGCCCCTCATTTCTATACGCACGTAAGTGAGTAGAACAACACAAACACACACACCTCTGTCCCTCCCCCCCCCTCACCATGGGTAACATCATCGTCTCCCCCCCGAACCAAGCCGCGGTCATCTCCGGCTGCCGGGGCACGCGCATTTTGATTGGCAAGTGCACGTTCCAATTCTGGATTTTCGAAACCTGCGCTAGGCTCGGGCTCGAGCTGATGACCATCGGGGTTAGCTCGCAAAGCGCGGAGACCGCGAAGGGGGTGCGGATTTCGCTATCAAGCACTGCGCAGATCAAGATCATGACCGGCTCTGGGTCGAAGGTGGAGCTGGATAAAGTGGAATTGGCCGCGCAACACTTTTTGGGGTATTCGAGGGAAGAAATACAGCACGCCGTGCATCGCACGATGGAGGGTCACCAGCGGCAAGTAATTGGTACGTTGACGGTTGAGGAGCTGTACAAAGACAGGGCGAGCTTTTCGACTCGCGTGAAAGAGTTGGTGGACCCCGATTTACAAAACATGGGCTTCGAGTTGGTGTCGTACACGGTGACTGACATTGATGACAGCGAGGGGTATATTACCGCATTAGGGGCGACGCAAACCGCCGCTGTGAAGCGCGAGGCTGAGGAAGGCCGCGCCAGAAACGAATCCGCCGCACGACAGACCGTCGCGAAAGCCAGGGCGGATGCGCAGATCGCCGAGGCGGAGCAAGCCCGGAACAGTGCGGTCCAGGCGAACGAATTCGCAAGGTCTGAAGCGAGTTCTCGTCGCGATTTAGAACTCAAGCAGCAGGAGTACCAGAAGGAAGTTAATGAGGCTACTGCGAAAGCTGAAGCGGCGTTGAAAATCGAGACCGCGATCCAGGAACAGGAGGTTGTGAAGCAAAAGACGCTTCAGAAGGTTGAGGAGGCGACGGTTATGTTGCAAGTGACGGAACGTGAGGTTGAGCGCATGAAAGCGCAGGCGGAGGGTGAGTCCGGCGCGCGGCTGTTGACGCAGCGAAACGAAGCTGAGAGCATGAAGGTGGACGCGGAGGCCAAGGCGTTTGAAACCCGCGAAATCGGTAACGCCAAGGCTGAAGCCGTGAAAGCCCAGGGTGTCGCTGAAGCGGACGTCGTCCGGGAAAAGGTTGCCGCCTACCCTTCGTATGCAGATGAGCGAATGGTGCAGATTATTATGAACGAGTTACCAGCGCTCGCGGAGAAGATCGCGGCGCCGCTGAAAAACACGGGCAAGATGATTTTCGTCAGCGGCGACGGAACCGGCCCGTCCAAACTCACCACCGACATCGGGAACATCATGGCCGGCTTGCCTGACACCGTGGAAACCATGACTGGGATGAACATAAAAAACGTGCTGAAACGGCTTGAGGGGAAGGTTGCAACCGCGGTGAACGCGACGGACTAATAGTTGAAGACTTGTGCAGGCACGCGGCGTATGGCGGGCAGCTCAAGGTGCTGCAGTGATTGCCCGCGGACGGCTGCCAGTGGGACGAGGCGACAATCGTATTGGCAGCGAGAGGCGGGCCCCTCAAGTTTTATTTTTGTAAATATTATTGTGCAGCATTTTTATCCTCCAAGTCCTTGCTCGTTGGAAGTTCTCTCTTCAGAATTCGCCCGCGCGGACGGCGCACGCGTCCGTTCGCTACTCGGGGTGCTTTGAGACGCGCCGAGGCTTGTGCTGGGAACGGCGTGTCGTTGTGAGCACGCGCGGTCCGTGGTGAAGGTCGCAAAAGTACAGTGGGTGCACCGAGGGTCACCGCATCCCGGTTCGCGAAACATCCCGTTCGGGAGGCACTTCCATTTTTAGACCTCCCGTGATACGTGACCATGGACCTCAACGATGACGCGCCCCCCCCGTTAACAGGCCTCGACGCGATCGTTAACGAGTTCCCCACGTACGAGGATTACTTAGATAACCAGGTAACCCCAGTCGATATGTACTACCTTGAGAACGAACAGATGGCACGGCAACTCGTAGAATTAGGATACCGCGGCGAGGGGGAGATTTTACGCCGCGAGGAGTTCGAATCGCGAAAGGAAGCGATGTACGTTGTGAACAGGGCGCTGGGGAACAAGAAACCGAAGAAACTCGCCTCAGCGGGGAAGGAGTTCCGTAACAAGCCGCTGTTGAAAGCGCTTGCGCAAAGGGAAGAGGCGGTGCGGACGGGTAAGTTGGCGACGCTCATTTACGTGCGAGATTTTTCCAAAAAGGGTCATGAGATTAGCGGCTACATCGACTACGCGCAGCGACTGAAAACCACAAACTTCGAGCAAGTGTTCGACCGAAAGAAGACGTTGATGCCCATCCCCAAAGACTTATCCTACTTCAACTGGGAGACAATGAACTCCGTGGTGAACGATTCCCCGAACTGGCGCGTTATAACGGATGACGAGCGAGGGATTTTATTCAAAAACACGCGCGACGGAAAGATAATCGACGTCGACCCGAAAGCGAAACCCGGAGACAACACCACGCGCTTCGACGTTAAAACGGACGAGTACTACCACGTGGTGCTGTATGACCACCTGACGCGGAGGAGAAAATAAGGGGGGACAGAGGGAGTGCATATAGCAATGTAGGAACAAAAAATTCTACATCATCTATTTAAACATCAGGCGCCACGTGGCTTGTTATTCTTGTTTCCGATAAACTAACTTTTCGTTACTCTCAATCATAGTCTCGCCTCACGCCCGACTCCTCGCGCCGCCGCCACCGCTGTGACCGTCTCGCGCCCCGCATGGTAGACACCGATCCGTCGCGATCTGGGGCGGAGGCGCGCGCGTTCAAGTGGTTGACCAAGGTCGTCCTTCCGGAGATGCAAATTATTAACAACGGCGATTCCGTAACCTTGGAAAAAGAGCCGGAAGGCTTCTTCGTGGACGCTCGTCTGGTTAGAGGCGAGGCTGAGGTTCTGATCCAAATCAAATCCAGCGAGATAACGTAGAAACTCAAACGAACCTCCGGGACTCGCATCGGAGATTTCCAGGAGCAGCACCGACCTCGTTCGTGGGAGGAGTACACCTCATGTCACTGGGGAAAAGAAAAATGGAACTTCGTAGGCGTGGATAAACCCCGCAAGCGCGTGGACGAACATTGCGTGTTGGTGCTGTTAGGTCTGGACGGCAAGACGGGTACACAGACGACGGAAGGCGGGTACCAAGCGACGGGTAACTAGTGACCCAAGCGACGGTACCGGGCGTGGTGCCACTCCGCGGAAGACTTCCCTGTTTATTCCCTGAGCGTGAAGAAACAAAACGGAGTACCAGACCCCGCCGCTGCGGGATGGGAACAGGATTGCGCAGATGTCGCGACGCGACTGGCGAAGATGCTGTCGTCGCATTTAGATATCGCAGCATACAAAGCATCCGAGACAGCGTTGTGTCCGGATACGCCGCCCGGTAAACACCTGAGGGCGTCGCCTACACACGCGAAAGAGCACGACACCGCGAGGGAACGAAAACGGTTGTTGCCGAAGCTGGCGTGGCTTGATTCCGAGGTGGAGAACCAAGCGGTTGACGAGTATCTCACCGGCATCGGTGACGTCCCGATCAGAATTCAGAGCAAGACTGCACAAATTTTCCATCGCGATGGATAAAACACCGCGAAATGCGGTCTTCAGCGCGAACGTGGCGGGCGGGTGCAAAGAAAATTCAACCGTACGCCGCGGACGACTTTGATTTTCTCTGGGTCCACCTCGGCGTGGTGGACCTGAGCGAACACTTTACACGCGGGTTCTTCTTAGTTCCAGCGCGTGCGCTCCGGAACGACACGACGAACCGCGAAACGCTGGTTATGTCGGTCACCGCGGAGATTCCTCCGTTGAGGAGCGTTAGTACAATGTGCGACCGGTATCGAATACAGAAATGGACCCGCGACGGTTACTTCGTCAAGTACCCGGACGTCGCGAACGGCGAGGTCGATACGAAGGCGATGAAGACGGTGCGCGATATTCTTTCCGGGGCGATCGAGGTATCGGACGTTGATACAGATGCCGACGAGGAGGAAAAAGTCAACGAGGCCGCCGCATGGACGCGTTTGGGTCTATCGGGCGAGGCGGACGTGCGCGGCGGCGACGGC
>MDSY01096052.1_pt1 | contig 22491 bp, 24 predicted proteins | sample 811131 | NCBI WGS metagenome assembly MDSY01 (sample SAMN05326643, study PRJNA326480) | marine metagenome | isolation source: seawater | place: Atlantic Ocean: South West | collected 2010 | reverse complement strand
TACTCGCGCTTGGTATAAGCTGGTCGTGTGAGAATGAGGATTGGAAACTCAGACTAATGCGTAAGGCGAGAGTAAAGTTGTTGGGGATTATGGGGGCTGCTGACACCAGCAAGAGCCAGCGCCAGCAACACACACATGATGAGGGTCACGACACCCTCATTGAGAATGAGTAGGGGATTAGACTAACCGAGGCAAGAGAATATCAGGCATCAGAAACAGAGCCACTGAGTACGACTAATGAATACCACTAGACTACTATCGACCAACTTATGAAAGGAAGGTCACAAATGACTGAAGATACACAACGTCGACTAGCGGCGATTGAAGCACAACTTGATTTGATTATGCGGTCCTTGCTTGGCACCACACCCACGGCCCCCCCAACAGAGCCAATCTCTGTTGCTGCGGTGAACCGTGAGACAGAGCTTATGGCGTTTTCGCCAAAACAAATTGCTGCGATCCAACTCGTTAGAGCTGGGTTGCAGACAGAAGCTATGGCAAAGGCCTTGGACTGTACGGAAAGCACGATCAAAGTACACGTTCGCGGGTACATGCGTCGGTCTGATACGAACAGCCGACACAAGGCGGCTATCCATTACGAGACGATGGTACTGGGCATGACACCAGAGCGTCACAAGAAATTGACTGACGTTGAGGTGGATTGGGCTGACGATCCAGCGCGGTATCCTGACACAACTAAAATGTTACATCAAAAAGTGAGGTGAACTATGCTGAAACTCAAGAAACAATCAGGGTACTGGCACGTCGTCGGTACATATCTGGGTGAGAGGGTCCGTCGTTCGACGGGCCTTCGGGCCGTGAACAGTATGAAGGCGATGGCCGAGGCGGTACGACACAAAGTCGAGAAGGAAATTACAGACGGCCAGTTCGGACCCAAGGTCACACAAGAAACTTTTCGGGATGCGGTGCTGCGCTACAAGGAATGGCAAGTCTTGCAGAACAAACGTGACACCAAGCAAGAGAGATTGCTTGAGACTTTTTGCGACGACTGGGGCGACGTGCCGCTGAGAGACATCACGACTGATGCGATCATGGTTTGGTCGACGACTAAGTGGACAAACCATAAGCCGGGAACTGTTCGGCGTTATCTCACTGACATGAGCAGCGTGCTGAACCACGCAGCGAATAGGTTGGATAATTGGAGCGCACCGAAAGTTAATAAGCCAGCCTCCAATGACGAGCGCGACGTACATTTTGAGCGCGACGAAGCTAATAGCTTTCTTGAGTGGTCAAAGAGTGAGTGCGTTCACTTCTACCCACACTTTCTCACGTTGATCTCTACGGGCGTGAGGCTTGGCGAATTGCTGGCGTTGCGGAGGCCACACTTTGGCAAGGCCAATGACGGTGTGTTGAAGGTACGTCGTCGGCTCAAGAAATCTGGCAAGACAAAGACGCGAGACATACCGCTGACGAAGCCCATGAAAGAACTGGCAGAGACGTTTGCAAGCAAGAGCGCACACGACCCATTGTATTGCGGTGAGCGCGGCAAGCCCTTTGGCCAATCCAATCGTGCCAGTACGGTGCTTAACGAGGCGTTAGGTGAGGGCTGTAAAGCGATTGGCCTGCCGTTCGACGGCGAGGATAGCATGAGAGTGCATGACTTGCGGCACACGTTTGCATACCTTGTGGCAAAGGGGGATGGCGTTCATGGTGCTGACCTTGGCGACCTACAATACTTGATGGGCCATGAGGACATAAAGCAGACAATGCGCTATCGGGGATTTATTCAAAGCAGAGCAAAGGGTTACGTGAGTTGTATGTTGGATGTGTCCTAGACATGTCGGCAGACTTCTGACAAACGTAAGAGAAAATAATTTATAAGCCGTTGATTTTAAGCATTTGTTTTTTTATGTAGATGTCCTATGTGGGGGGAAATACTACATAACTCAGGTGCATTTCAGCAGGGTAAGCCTTTAAAAACAAGGGCTTACCCAGATAAAACAATACTCCTAGACATATCCTATACATAGCTTATCTACGATTTATCCGTATATTAGGCACAAATTAGTTGTGACAGATGCTTGACAGCACATATCCTACGTGCCATATGTGTCACATACTAATTAACTGATGAGGATACGATGTCTAATAATATTACTACACGTAAGCAGCGCGTTGATCTGAACGCTGAGCAAAGGGCGCAAGTTGTAACGCAATACTTTCAAGAGGGCGTAGGCTCTGGTGCGCTTGCAGAATTTTATGACGTATGTGAAGCCACCATTCATGCGATCACCAAGCCGAGGCGATTGGAGCTGAAGAAAGCACAGCACTTGCAAGAGGCTATGAAGCTGCGCAAAGCGATCAGCAAAGCTAAGCCACGGGCAGGGGGCGTTGTCCGGTCCAAGAAAAATCTGGTCAAGGAAGACCACCCCGATCAGAACTTGTCGGTGAGCTGGATGTCTAGCGAGAGCGATGCGTTTATAACAGGCATGAGCATTGCGTATGGCCTGTCTCGTGCGCAAGTCGTTGACAAGTTGATCGACATTGCAAAGGCATCCAATGCCACGAAGCAAAACTGATCCAGACACACTGAGAGTTGCGCCGATTGTGCGCAACTTTTTTGAAATAGTTCACGCCAGTGATCGTAGTTATCAGGTGATTGCTGACGACGCTGGTGTGAGCAGAGAAACAATCGTGCGTTGGCAGACGTCTAACAGCCCAAGTCTTGTCACGTTCATCGCTGCGGTAAATGCGATGGGCTACGATGTATTTTTAAGGCCGACTACCCCAGCCAGCGGTGGGGCTAATAACACTGGCAGTTAGTGCGACGTACCTTTCATACCCACGATTGGGGTTACACCTTGAACGTGGTACACTCCGCGTCGTGAACTAACGTGAGCCGAGTATCCGTCTGTTGTGAGGCGCGGCTCGTAGAAGAAGGGGGTTGCTGTAAAGGCTTCCCCCTTTTTGCTTTCTCCCAGATATGCTCTGCCTCGGCAGCTTCAAAGTCGTCGAGAGCTTCAAGCAAAATCTCGACGTAATCTTTTAAATCCTCTATCTCTTCTGAGGATGTTTTCAAATTTTCCTGCAATTTTTTTTCACGACTTAACATGTCTCCAAACATTTGACGTGTTATCACTGGGATGTTTCCCCTCTCAGCTCAGACAAAGACACACCCTCACCCAGCATTGCGGCCTCGGCCAGCATGTCGGCAAGACACATAGCGCCTTCTTGAGACAGGTAATAGTTTCCTGACCCAAGAGTTAATATCATCTTGCCTGTTTCTGAACAGGCGATGACGGGGCTGATGCAAGTCGCCACCGTTTCTGTAACCTCTGCGACTAAGACGGACCCCGTCGAAGCAACGGTATAGGCGACTTGCTCCATTCAGTATCCTATCTTCTTACCGGGCTTGGGCTTGGGCTTGGGTTTAGGTTTCTTTTTCACCAGTAATCTCCTTATGTTGGTGTGTCGTCTCTCGTGCAACGATGCCTAACTTGAACGGGCATCCCTGTGGTTTTCCAAAGTTCCATCTGTAAACTTTGGGCTTTGTCGTGTGCGACTAGGTAACATGAGGTCTTGTTCGTGAAGCGTTCGTTGTTTTCTCCAAAGGCTTGATGCCCGTTGGCGAAGAGTATCCAGAAATGTAATACCCAGACCTCCATATCACCACGCCTTGCAAGACCAATAGCGAGCCGACGTCTTCGGGCCGGGGCTGTCGCAATTAAACCTGTCGTGAAATGCCTTACGTCTTTTGGGGTTCGACTTCTTTATGGTCATGTTCTGATCTCCGAACCGCACCACCTTAGTCGAGCCGCCATCCTTCACGCAGACAGCAGACTTCTTTGAGGCGCTTGGAGTGCGCCAAGGCTTGTTAATTTTCTTGCCTTTGCAAGCGCCAGATATTCTACCCTTTGTCATCGCTGTCTCCGCTCAGTACAGTAAACAGTTTAACGATGTTGTCGCTTGTGTCGTCCTCACTCTCTTCTTTTTCCAGATACTCCGCGTCCATACAGGGCCATCCGTACTGCATGAGGTAGCCTTCATAGATGAAGGCGAAATCGTTGAGGCGCATCACGACTAAGCTGTCTTGGGTTTTCATATTGTTGCGACGCTGCATCACGACGGGCATCTCTGGCGTGTCGGATTTATGTATGCCTGTCTCGGCTTGCTGCATTGCTTGGTAGGGCTGGAACTTTTCTGTGCGCTTGGCTTCAACCCACAAGTCGGGCGTTCCGATTAAGTCTGCGCGACCACCGCCAGTTATGTATGACCCGCCTCCCGATAGGGGTGCGCGTGTAACTTTGCCTTCGCCACCGAACAATCGTCGGTCTAACCACTTGGCAAGCTCTCGCTCGTAGCCGTCGCCTTTTCTTTTCTGTTTACTCACGTCGGCTCTCCTGTTTATTTAAACTGCCAGTCGTCGGGGACGCCCATTAAGTCTGGGCTTTTGCATTTGTTGCAGACGTATTGCCAACGTGGTCGAGAGGCCGTCGACTTGCACTTGATGCAAGGGCGCTCCCAGTTATCTACTTCTGATTTGTTAGCGGTGACGGCATACTTCGCACCGTTAAATTCAGCGAGGCCTTCTCGGACTAAGATGCGTTTAATTGTATCGGAACAGCAGCCAAATCTACGGGCCATTGCGCGGTAAGAATAATCGTGGTCGAGCATGTATTCCAGTAAGTCCCGCTCACCCTGCGTAAGGGTAGCTCGGACAGATCGCATAGGTTTTCCACCTCCAATGCGGGAGACACCCCCGACAAGGGGGGTGTCGGGTATGGGATTTGTGACATGAAATGGGATTGACGAATGGACGTCGGTACTATTTATAATCGCGTGAGCGTCGCAAGGTACTAATAGTTCTAATCGTTCAAACAAGGACAGTTGCTTCGCACTGTCCTCCCGTACAAGACTAATAGAACTTATAGAGCTATAAGCGTTCACACCCACCTCCCAACTTCGTATACAGGCAGACTTAGCTTGCGGCTTATGTCCTCAACCGACATGCCTTGCCCTGCATAGTAAGCAGCTTTTTGTTTCATGGATGCGGTGGACACGACGTACTGTGAGCCGTCGATTAAACTCTCAGCCCAGCCAATGAAGTGTGTCTCGTGCAGCTCTGTCGTCTGCCTGACCTTGCCGAAACTTATTTGACTGACCATGCGCAGACGGCTGTCAGGTTTTAGGCGTTGCTCAAGAAACCCGAACGGTGTCCACAACTTTCCATTGCCGTCGTACATTTCCAGATCGCCGTCCCACAGGCCAGCCTTTGCCTTCGCGTCGGCTTTGCGCTGGAACACCTGTGTAACCATGACCTGTGTGTCGATGTCTGTGAGCTGCGCCGTGCTGCCAGCCTCACGACCAAGGCCATTCTCTCCCGGCTTATTGCGGTGGTGAACCATCACGACAGACGCGCCGAACTTATTGCGGATCGACTTGGCTACGTGATTAACTTTGAACCACTCGCTTGCGCTTGCCTCTTCCAGCCCACCGAAAGCGTTTCTCACGGTGTCGATCACGACAATGTCAGGCTTGATTGCTTCCAACCATTCGCCCAGCAAACGGAACCCTTCCTCTGTGGAGAGTACCATTTCACCGCCATCCTCTGCGTTGATAAGAGACGGCGACCACATGTTGAACTTGTCTGACGTCTCGCCAAACATTTTCACAAAATTCTTAAACCGATACAGTATGGTGCGGCTTGGATTGTCGTAGTCGAGATATAAAATCTTGGCTGGCTTCGTTTCGTAAGGTCCGAACTGTTCTTTGCCAGCAGCCATCGACGTCAGTAGTGCTTGCAAAAAGAAACTCTTCCCGTGTCCGTTATATCCCACGACCTGAGTAATCGTAGCGTTTGGAATGAGGGGGTCGCACCAGTATTCTGTTTCGCCTATGCTGTCGATCAGTCGATCAATGTCCGACCCCAGTATGGGCTTGAGCCTACCAAGTCGCAGAGGTTTTTTCTCTTGGATTATGCGGTGGCCATCGCTGTCGTAATCAGACGGATAGTTGCGACGGTCCATGTCGATTGCGCTGCGCACTTTAGTTTCAAGCCAACGCTTCGTCTGGTCGGGGTCGTAGCCACCGGAGTTGAAAAACTCGTCGTTAAAATCGAGCGCAGCCTTGAGGCAATCATCACCGATGATGCCCTGCCTCACCTTCTGCCCGACGTAACGAACCATCAAGGCGTCGGTCCCGTCACCGTCTTGGAGCTTGCGTCCAAGGTGGGCAACACGCACCTTCGTCTGGTCCCAGATGCTCACAAATTCTTCGGGGTTGTGTAAGCCTACACCTGACAAGTCGAGTGACCCGAAAGAAAATTCATCGCCAGCTTCAGAAGCCACGCCCTTCCAAGGGTGGAGGTCTAGGTCTTCCCAGTCAGCGGTTGTTTCAAAGCGGTACTCGTGTTCAACGATTTCATCTTTTACTTTGATCGACGGGGGCATGACGACAAACCCGCCATCGCCACGAAAGTCTAGGCCTTCGACTTGTGGCCAGTCGCGGCCAACGCCGCCGACCTTATTGGCAAACCTCGTGCCTTGTCGTGGGTGCTTGAAGTAAAAGTGAGCGCCCTTTTTTGTGATGACTTTGTACGGTGTAGTCATCGCGTTCTTCTCGGCAAACTTAATGGCGTCTTCGTTGTCGCAATCGACAGCGACGACACCACTCAGCTCACCCGTTATCAGACCGATGTTAAAATATTTTACAACTATACCCGACTTGGTACGCACACCTTCCGTAAACCAATCGTCTATCATGTCGTCGGTCACGGGGTTCGTCTGCCAGTCCATCCACCCAAGCAACGGCGTCTTAGATGTCAGCGACAAAGGCATTATGTTCCAGCCTCGGTCACATGCTTCAAGAGCAGCCGTGTAAGTGCGAGACTTAAATTTATCTAGGTCATGTTCAGTCAGCTTCTTGCCGTTCATTGATTGCGTCCTCGAAATAATCGTTGAGTTTAAGGTTGGGGTAATGTTCTAACAGTCGTGCTATTGTGGGCGTGCCGAAGTAGCCTGTGCGGATCGCCCGATATGGTGCGGTCCTCGTGTTGCCTAGCAACTCAGCTACGTTGTTGACCCCACCGCAATCGCTGACAAAACGTGCGGCGTTGAACTTTATTGTCATCTTGTTTCTCCTTATGTACTCCCCTGCTAATGGTCAGAATACATATCGTCTACATAACTTGTGACGTTTGTGACACAGAATATGACATATCCTAATTGTATCGCAGAAAATTTGCAGATAACAATGGGGGACTTACTTCAACTTCTATAGGAGACTTCAATGTCCGATTGGGATACCGCCCCGTCCACGGGGATTAACAACGCCAGCCCAGCTCTGGTCGCCGCCGTCGCAGAATATAAGAACGTGTCGGAGACGCTGGAAAAACTACAAGAAAGACACTCTAGCTTACTAGAAACCATTAGCGCCGAGTTCCCCATCATGGCGGGTGAACAAGCAATCGACGTGTCTGGCATGACAGTCACTTGCAATCGTGCTGAGCGGTGGACTTGGGATGCTGAATACCTAGAAGACGTATTCGCAACCAGCGACATTCTGCCAGACCACATCAAGAAAAAGCTGACGGTTAGCAAGCGTCTTTTCCAGAACCTTGAAGACGCAGACAAGGCGATACTTATGCCAGCTCTCACGCGCACGCCGGGTCCAGCGAAAGTTAAGGTGATTGAGGTGTCTAATGTTTAATCCGCAGAACACAAAAGACGAGACGACTAGCTTTCAGAAAAGCCTGTTCTTCGCACCTCATGGCTATGGAAAAACCACGCAGTTTAAATACTTGCAGGATTATTACGGCAAGGGTTTCATCATATCTGGTGAGAGCGGCCTGTCATCTATCCGCTCTGCGAACATAGACTTCTTACCGTTCAACAGTTGGAAAGGTAAGTCGGACCCGACGTCTGGTGACTACTCGTTTGTAGATATTTTTCGCTGGATGAAAACGCCAGAGTTTAAGGCGAAGGGTTATAAGTGGGTGGGAATAGACAGCCTTACGGAACTGTCCTCTCACTCGCTGAAATCTGCTCAGCACGACTGCGACGAAGAGGCTCAACGCCAAGGCAAGAAAAACGCCAACGGCTTTGAGGCGTGGGCTAAGCACTCAGCTAATTTAATCGGGGCGTGCAAGGCAATCCGTGACATGCCTATGCACTTTCTGGTCACGGCACTTGCAAAAGAAAGCCAAGACGAGAACGGCAACACAGAACACTGGCCGTTCCTCGACGGCAAGGCGGTGCAGCAAGCACTGCCGGGGATTTTTGACAACGTATTTGCTGGCGTGCGTGCCACGGCTGGCGAGCAAGGAACCCAGCAAGTCATTCGCTACATAATTACGGACGACGTGAAGGGCTGGAAGGGCAAGGTCCGTGACGAGAAGCGGCGTCTTGCTCCCGTTGAGACGACAGGAAACGTGGTCGACTTGTTTAAGAAGATGGCAATGTCCGACGCAGATTTTAAGAAAATTTCAAACAAGGAAACAGCATGAGCTTTTCATTCGACAAACTTAATCTAGGCGGCGTCCAAGCGTCAGGCGCTTCGACTATGCTACGAGCTGGACGCTACGTCTGCACAGCAAGAAATGCTGCGCTGAGCGACACTAAGTCTGGCGGCAAATACATTGAGGTCGAGCTAAACGACAACAATGACATGGGCAGCATCAAAGCCTATCTCAATATACATATCCCTGCGTCTGAAGTTGCTACCCGCATTGGACGTGAGCAGCTTAAAGCTCTGCTAACATTCGGCGGTCACAAAGACCCAGACAATATCGGAAAGCATGGGATTGCAAGCATCAATGGAATGAAGACAGGCGTGCTAGTCGTGTCGGAGAGCTACATCAAAGATGGAGAGACGAGGACTGGCTCAAAGGTCAAAGGCTTCTTTGATCCAAACGGCTTCGTCCCCACAGTATCACCATCGGTCACGCCACAGAACGCCCAAGCACCTGTGGCCCCGCCGTTGGAGGACGACATCCCATTTTAACCTCCCAGAATGGGATGTCGAACTGGGGGTGAGAGCCTGTGGGTATGCCAGACGTAGATCGTCTCAGCGCCCGACCTTTGGTAGCTCACCCCCTTTTTTAAATGGACAAATGGACAGGGCAAATGGACAAATGGACAGGGTGTCCAGACATAACAAGTCTGATAACTGAAGCGTACCGAGAAGAAAGACGTGGCACGCCACGGCAATACATCGGTGCGTCTGGCATTGGCCAGCAATGCCTTGCCAGCATAGCCTTTTCTTATAGAGGCTACCCTGACACCGCTCCCGAACCACAGCTCAAAAGAATTTTTCGTGACGGCCACAAAATAGAATACGACGTCGTGAAAGACATGCGTAAAGCTGGCGTGCATGTGATGGAGAATGACCCACTCACAGGCAGGCAGTGGCGTTGGACGGGCTACGGTGGGCTGGTCATGGGCAACGCAGATGGGCTGATGGAAGTCGATGGCGTTCTAGTTGGCGTAGAGATCAAGTCGATGAACATGGCTAAGCACGCCGAGTTCGTAAAGAAAGGTGTCCGAGGCAGTCACCCAAATTACTACGACCAAATGCAGTGTATGATGGGGTTGTCTGGCATCCAGCGGTTTGTGCTGGTGGCGTACAACAAAAACAATTCTGCGTATCACCATGAGTACATAGACTTCGACGACTTTCGTTGGGCTTTCCTCACGACCAAGATCGAAGACGTACTCAATAACAGAGTGCGTCGTATTGCTACCGACGAAAGTGATTGGCGTTGTCGAGGTTGCTTTAAGCGCGACGCTTGCTGGAATGGCACTGAGCCAGAAGAGAAGTCGGTTAGGACGTGCGGCAATAGCTACGCAAATAACGACGGCGTGCTGCACTGCAACAAGTGCGACGCTCTGATGTGTACCGACTGGATAAAATTTGAACCGAGGCCGACATGAAGATCAAAGAAAAAAAGAAAAAAATTGTTGAGCTAAAGTACCTTGCGTCGAGCGTTAAAACGCGCATTGAAGACTTGGAATGGATGATTGCTTATGGCAACGACAGGCCAATCAATGAAGATACGGAGCTGTCCGATAGGCGCAAGGCTTACGACAAGCTGAAGTATATACGGCGGGACATTGCCGACCTTCAAAAGGAAATCATTGATGCAGAAGCATAGATTGGTTGCCTTCGTCGGGCCAATAGGCTGCGGAAAATCGGTATGTGCGGATTACTTATGTAACTTTTATGGCTATACTAAGGTCAAGTTCGCAGGGCCGCTGAAGCGTATGCTCAAAGAAATGGGCTTGACCGACGAACACCTAGAGGGTGCGCTTAAAGAGCAGCCCTGTGATATTTTGGATGGAAGGACACCGCGATGGGCGATGCAAACACTTGGAACGGAGTGGGGACGCGACCTAATCAGCGAGCGGTTATGGGGCAACGTGTGGCAACATCGGGCCGATCAACTTCTGCTGACGCAGCCAGTCGTGACAGACGATTGTCGATTTCAGAACGAAGCGGAGAGGGTCAAGTCGATGGGCGGGATGGTAGTGCGGGTGTTACCACCGCTGCACCACTCGACAGGAACCGCCGCCAATCATAGCAGCGAGCAATACGACTACGAAGTAGACATGACAATCAAAAATCCCGGCGATAATTCTTTGCACAAGGCACTGGATTTTCTTGCGTGTGGAACTGTCATAAAGTAAAACATTACAGAGGGTTGGCCGAGGTAGCAGTTGGGTCACATTTGTTTTAATCGCTGACCCTCACGACCCCCTTGGCTAGGTTACGCACTGCGACGGGGGGTCAACCTAACCACGCCCAAACGCCAGCTAACATGCCGACTAACAGCACGATGAAGAGGGCGACGGCGCATGTCATCTCTATTTTTTGTTGCAGTTCTTCTCGCCGTCGTTCCTCTTCTTCTTTTCTTTTCTTTTTGATTTCGCCTCTGACCTTCAGCAGAGCGTCCCACGCATAAAATCCTCGGCTGGCTATCACAGCTTTCTTTAGCTCTACTTCTAAGTCGTTGCATTTCTGCTGGGCGGCGTAAGTCTCAAGCGCCTCCTCGTTGACGGACTTGCCAGACCGTTTCTTCTTTTTTTTGTGGCCGTCCCTGACTTCGTCAATCGCGCCCCACATCTTACCGATGTCGCCCATCATCGAATGGGCATCCTTGCCCAGCTTTACACCAGACTTAATCGCAGCGAACGCTGCGACTGCGACTGATATAGGCTCCACGACTTAGCCCTTCGCTGCTTTTCTGGCAGCTTCTCTATCTAGTATTTTTTGAATGATTGCTGCCGCTTCCTTGCTGACCGTCGAAGGTATTACCTCGCTAGTCGTTCTCTTCTTTGACCATTCTTGCACACCCTGCATCCCGTTAAGGCGGTCCATTGTATTGGGACTTACCTTCGGCACTTTGTCTTTCTTATTTGTCATGTCAGCCCTCCATCAGCCAGTCTTCGACGTCGAAACAGGGACATGCCTTGTTCGACCATTCGTTGTGTCCTGAGATAGTAGTAATCGTTGGATGTTTTTCTTTTAAGTCTGCGATTAAATTGCGCAGTGCGGCGTCTTGCTCAGCAGTAAAGTTATCCTTGAAGATGTCGTGAGCCTCGCCGCCACGTCCCCCCAAAAGTGTCACGCCGACAGAGTGTTTGTTGCGACCACGGCAGTGCGCTCCACTATGACCGATAGGCCGAGCTGATCCGACGTCGCCCTGACGATTGATGGCGAAATGGTATCCACAATTTTTCCAGCCCCGGTCCTCCACATGCCAGCGCGTCAACTCTTTGACAGCGTCTTCGACTGGCTTATCCTCATACCAAGACGGCCTAGTCGCAGTGCAGTGAATTATGATTTCAGTCAGCTTTCTCATCGGCTTTCTCCTTGATGAGTTTTCTTTGTCGTTCGATTTCGTCGCGCTGTGTTTCAAGCTCGACGAATTGCCTGTCGATTTGATTGGGATGGGGAAATCCCACGACATTGTCGTGCCAAACAGACGTAAACTCCCGGTCATCCGACGTGTCATAACTCACTTCCCTTTACCAAAATACTGCGTCGCGCCACGTATGCCGAACGACGCTGCGACTACGCATCCCCAAGTGTATATGAACCAATCGGGGGCTTGCTCCAATGCGGCGAAGCCGTCGAAGACTATGTCCCTACCGACCTCCCCAGTGAAGCAAATCACGATGGGCAAGCTCATCAAAATTGTTATATATTCATCCTTCCAGCTCGACGTTGAGCCTTGAGCCATGATCGTTTCCCAGTTCGCCTCGCTCTGTGCCTGCGACATGAGGATATGCGACTTAGCCTCGGCTTCGCTTACCTTGATCTTAGTCTCCGCTGCCTTCGTCTCGACTTTGCCTTGAAGCCATGTGCCTGCTAGGTTTGCTAGTGGGCCAATCAATGCTTGGATCATCGCTCCTTACCTCCTGCCACGAAGTAACTTGCAACCAACCCAGACAGCGCAAGAAACTGAGCCATGAGAATACTCTCGGCAGCTTCCATGCGGGATGGGTCATAGATAGTTGCGGCTGTTACACACAGCATCATGCCCAAGCTGCACCAGCACATATGTCGTCGGTTAGCTTGGTAGGTCTTAAAGTCGATGTGTTCGCGTTCGTCCGATGTCATTCTTCAAATCCTTCTTTAAGGCCTTCCATGATCTCCTTGACCGTTGGTCGGCGCTTGGTGTTTGGCGAGTAGCGACACTGAAAAGACTTGGGACATTCGGTGTAGCTGAAAGACGGGTAGTGATACGCCGTCGTTCGATTTGGACCGAGATAGATGCACACCATTTCGCCCGAAATTTTTGTGCGCTTTGCCAGTTGGCAAGTAACGTAATCTGGGGTGGCCAGACCCGCGACTAAGATTGCTGCAAACCACATCAGTCAAAACCACTCCCGAACTCTGCTGAGTTGAATTTACTAGAGAAACTACCATCGAACTTGCCCTTCTTTTTCGGGCCTTTCTTCGCAGCTTCGCCTGCCATAGTGTCGGTTGCACCTTCCTTAAATGCAGCTACGCCACCCCCCACGGGGATACGGCCAAAGATAGACCGATACATTGTGCGTTGCTTGGCGTTGCCGCCGTCTTCGTCGCCAAAGGCTGCATCACTTAAACCCGCTACGACGTTGACACCGTCGAAGAATGTGCTGACGCCCGGACCACCGACTAGAGACGCCTGTCGAACTGAACCATACGCACCGTTGTCGAGCTGAGAGGCACTGTTATATAGCAGCTCTCCGAACAAGCCGAGGCCACCCAAGGCCAGCAGCCCTTCCCAGTATGTTTGGACTACCCGATCAGTCATGCTTTCGTCTGTCGCACCAAGCATTTTTGCGATGGGCCATAGAGGGTTCATGCCTTTCTCTGAAGCGTAACGTATCCGTAGGGCCATAGAGGTTTCGTCTTCACCACCACGAGCTTGCACCACGTCTTTAGCCATCACGGAAACCATGCCCATGCCCACGCCAGCGGTCATTAAATATACGGCTGGTTTGACGTTACCTTGCCTAGCTTCACTGGCAACGTAACCACCCAAGCGGGACATCATTAGTGGGAAAGACTTGAGCTGCCAGATCATTGACTGCCAAGGGTTTTGCATGGGTAGTGGCGTGTCGTTCGGGTTCGGCATGAACACGCTTTCGTTTGTGAAACGTATCATCGACATCTGAACTTGCTTAGCAATCCGCTCGTCGGCTGGCGGCAAGTCGTCGAGACGCATCGCGCCATACGCAAGGAAGTCGTACTCTGCGCCGTCACCCGTTAAACCGTACCGCTTTAAGTACCGCACTGATGTCTGGTACGCCCTGCTGTTAGACTGGCCGTTAGCACGCATAGAAAGTGCGCGACTTATCTCAGTCTTAAAGCTCTCAAAGCCTACCATTGCGGAGACTTCGCGGTTGAAGTTTGTCCAAGCGGTCAGGCCAGTCAGGTTAAAAAACGAGTTAGTAAACTTTTGGTTGCCTTGCCCTGTCTGCTGAACTGCCCTGTCGTGCATAAGGTTTTCAATGCCGACGCCGATGTTGCGTGCAGCGTCACGGTAAGCTGGATCTTTTTTGATGAAGCCCCTCCACGCTTGAGTGAACGCGCCCATGTCCCCACTGCGAATGAGTGGCAGCACCATGTCAGGCATAGATGTCAGGGTGGTAAAGCCAAGCAACGACACAGCGTTAAAGGCTTTCATGTTGCGGCTCACGACGTAGCGCAATTCACTGCCATCGCCGCCATCTATTGAACGCTTGTTTAGCACGTTCATCATGTCGCGCATCTTGCCTTCGTTTTGATGGTTTAACCGATTAGATTTTGGGTAATCGACCAGCGCGTTGACGATAGCATCCACCCTTATATTGTACTGAACGTCGCTCCGGTCCTGTCCCTCGGCAGCATTGATAAGCATGGCCTTCGCACGCTGCTTACCTTGCACGCGGCTATCTGCTGTGTCACCTAGCTCGCGCTCAACAGCCACCAGCAGTTCTTTTAGTTCGTCTGCTCTACCCCTGACGGGAGGTACAGACACTTTGTCAACTTGTAGTGGGCCTTCCTTTGTGCCGCCATAAGCCGACGTGTGCTTTGTGGATCGAAGTATTTCGACTGCACGGTCAAGCGCATTGCCCTTACCGCTTAATGTTGTACCCCTCGCCACGTCGAGGTAAGTGTCAAAGCCGTGAAGGTTTAAGCCAAACTCTTCGGTGAGCAGGCGTTTACGCACTGTCCTGTCAAAATACTTGGACATGATACCTTGAAGGTCAGTCACTAGAAATTTCTCTAGTTCAGGCATGTCTGCTGGCTGAAGCTGCAACACGCGAGGCGCAAAGACGTCACCAAAGGCTCGCTGAACATGCTCGTCTACTGATGGGTCATGCCCCTTGGTTAAGCGGAAGCTCACGTTTTCAGCAATCTCGCTTAGCTCGTCCATCGACTTGCGATTTTGCCCTAAGTAATCTGGCGCGTCTTGCTCGCGCTTCATCATGTCGACGAGTGCTTTCTTAAACCGCTTTGGGTTAGCTAGAATAGCCTCTCCATCCCAAACTTGTGGGATGTAGAAGTCTGAGCCTAAAGCCCGTGCGTCACCAACGGCAATTCCTAGCGCACGCATTTTTTGCAGCTCAGCGTCAAACGTCTTGCCGATTTTCAAAGCTAATTTTTTTTCGGCAGGGTTTAGTTCTTCGACTGCTCCACGTCCTCGACGTAGTGCAGCTATAATGCGCTTGTGGCTCTCTGGTTGCTTCGGGTCTTTAAGCATTAAGCCACGGTTTCGGTTGGCCCACTTGCCAATTCGCCCCCCAGCGTCAGGCAGTTTTTCCAATTCACGAAACACGCTGTTGATTGTGTTGCTAAGTGTTGCGTCGTGCGCTTCGTAGAAACCTGTCCCTTCGGTAGGCTTGATCTTATCAGCGTACCAGTTCGCTCCAATGTTGCGGAAGTGTGCTGAGTTCTCTGCGAAGAAATTACGCACCGAAGAAAACTTGCTAACCTTCTGAACATCATCATCGGACAAGTCTTGCTTCTTAAACATCTTTCCTAAAGTGCTGGTCAAAGGGACTGGCAGCTCTAGGTGTTGCGCCTCTTCAATTAAGTTAGCGAAACGGCCATTAGCAAGCTCGCCATTTGTGACCGCCATTTCCTCTGCAAGTAAGCCGCCTATTTTTCTTGAGGTGTCTAGGCTAGGTAGCGTTGAGTACCCTACGTCGACTTCGGTAAAGCCACCTTCAGCGCGTTTGACCGCCGAGCTGTCAAACACAACGTCGCCTATGTCTGTGGTTAAAGCATCGTAACCTTGACGTTCTATGAAGCTGCTGAATAAGCTCCGCGCTGCGTCTCCGTCCCCCGCCAGATCGTTCCTAACCATTATTCCGCTATCGGCAGTGAGCTTTTCGTGTAGCTGCTTGCCTGATATTACGTCGGGCAGACCGTCCATTAGCTGCTGAACGGCTTGAAAGTTTAACACGTTTTCGTCGACCATTCTTCTTACGAGGAAGGCGATGCCATCTTGTGCGTCTGCTCTCAAAGAGTAGTTGGATGTGCTGGTTAAATCGAAGGGGTTTGAAATTCGTGCGAACACTGGCAGCACCACAGGCTCAACCATACTTGGGACTAATTCGTTTAAATGCGCCCAGTGTGTTTTAGTCTGTGCCATCAAGTGTTTTAGCTCGTGGTTTACGACACCGTTTTGGTCTTGGCTCCTGTTCATCAGGTCCAACATGCGCTCACGGTAATTTATAATGGCATCCACTGACGCCATACCGCTTTCAGTATCGAGCCTCGACAAGCCAGCGGCTTCGATCTTGGCGGTTGCCTCGTCTAAGAAGACGCCAGCGTTGTATTCGTCATCAGCTTCTGCCGCTCGACTTGTGTAAACGCCGTCGCCATAAGGACCGTTGCGAGTAACCGTGACGCCGTTCACTTCGACATCAGGAGACTTATTAAACCGAAGGTGCGCAGCCATGTTGTCGAACGGTGACGCCCCCAGGAATGTTCGGACGGTAGATTGCACTCTTTCGCTCATGCTTGAGACAAGTTCTCTTGCGTATCGGTTGGCCACAACTGGGGGGACGTTCCCGTCTCCCGCCTTGACAGCCATTAGCACGGGAGCCTTTATTATCCGTGCTTCCTCTTTTGTTGGAAGCAAAAGGAACAAGTCTACTTCACCGCCATCAAAGAAATTCTTGTCCTCGGCCTTTCTGTTCAAGTCTCCCATCTCGCGTGTCGCTTGGATTTCGTCTTTGGGGAACGCAAACAAGTCTTGCTTAATGGTATTGATTGTAGCGTCTATGTCTTCCATTGCTTTTTTAACAAGCTGTGGGTCTGCCACGGCTAGTTCTTTAAACTCGTCTGGAAACTTTGGGTTACTAATGCCTTCTCTAAGGATATTTTCAGACGACCTGACGTCGATGTCTTTACCCATAGCTAGTCGGCGCAGTGCGTATGTAACGTACACCTCGACGTTGTCGCCGGGAATATCCCACATTACACGAGACGCTTTTTCTATCACGTCTTTTTGTTTGTCGCCTAACATTCGGTAGCCCATCATATACAGTCTAGGCATCAGGTCAGAGTACAGATTTTTTGACAGGTATTCTCCCCGTGCGTCGAGGCCTTTGGTGCTATTGTCAGTAGACTTTCGTGCGTCGTTTAGGCGTACAATTTGAGTGGCTATACTACGCAGCTCTTTGCGCACGCCTTTAAACAGTTCACTGTCCGTATCCAGAGCAGTTTCAAATTCTGCGTTTGCGTCAGCATCAGGATCGCCTTTGCCCGTAATCACATAAGCGTCGTATTCAGAAAAACTTTCCTTTGCGTTTGTACTTGTGCGTTTTTGTTCATCAACGCCGCGCAGACCTAGCTTGAATAGCTTGTCGAACAGATCGCCCATCACTTCCTGAACTTCAAATTTACGATGCGTCAACAGCCCCTTCGTTACCAAGGCAGACGGGGGCATGTCGCCGTCCACAGGCTTAACTTTGGGAAGGCCACGGTGTGCTATTCCCATATTAGCTGGCTCGTGCTTCCAACGCAGCGCAATTTGTATCCAGACTGGTTGCCCTAACTGCGTAGCCTTGTCAGCCAATGACCGCAGTACGTCTCGCTTGTCGCCAGCCCTCAGTATTGAAGTAAGGATTTCCTTGCCGCCCGGAAGATCGACGGCCTCCGCAAACAACTCTGCCATTGTAGGGACTGTGCTAAGATCAGCCTTCGCTCCTAAAGCGTTCATGGCTTTTACGACGTCAGCAATGTTCCCTTTTTCTAAAACGGTACGCTCCAATTTTTCGTATGGAGTGACGGGGACAGCCTCTTCGTCTACCATTCTCGCCAGAACTTCAGGAGGAACGGTAGCCAAGTCTTTGGACGCTTCGTCGAAGTCGGCTATTATCTTTTGCAGCGCGTTCATTTTGCTGATGCGTGTGGCTGCGTTAAGCGCGGCTAGTTTCTTAAATTTTTCAGAATTTTTATTTGGCTTTCTTGCCACGGTTGCGCCCGTGTCCAGAACTGCCGCGAACTGACCAGTGTCATCACGAGGCATATTCCTATTAAACGACTTGAGCATTTCCTTTACCATAGCGTCGATGCTGTTGTTCATGTCAGTCGCCAGCATGTCCAAGTGCTGAACAATCTTGTCGTCCAACCCGTCGTATGCGCTGTCCTGACGGATTTTCATTTCAGTGGCTTCGCCTACTGTGCCGCCACCTTCTATGAGCTTTAGAATTTCTGCGTTGCCAGTGTCGGTTTCTTCGACGTCTTTATTAAAAGACCGCTTAGTTGCCCTCAGTGTGGCTAAGAACTCGTGGATGGCATACTGCGCTTTCATCACGCTATTTAGAGCAGGCTTGCCGTCGAACATCGTGACGCGAGCATTGCCGCTGCCCTCTTGCGCAGGGTTGTAATAGTGCCGACCTTCGCCTTGCCTGCCACCAAACATTCCGTACATTTTCTTGCCGACTGCCTCTAAGTCTGTGGCAAACGACAGGCTGTCGTCGAGGCTCCCCGGAGTACGCATTTTTGCGCCTGTCAGCTTTAGTCGCTCTGTGTCCAATACCGCAATCTTGCCGCCAATAAAGGCAGCGGGTGACTGCGCCTTACCTTGAGCAGACGCTTTACCGTACTTCTGGCCCATCGCTTGAAGGTGTGCGAAGCGGCTTAATCCGACGTTCATTCTGCCAGTTACGGGATCAGGCTTGAGGACGGGCATGTACTGTTGGAAGATAGGGACTAAGTCGGCGTCTATTTCAACTCTTGGCGCACCTTCTCGACCAAGCAAATTGTTTAGAAGTGTCGCGCCAAGCTGAGAGATTTTCTGCCACAAAGATATGTTGTTTACTTGCCCGTTCGTCGTGACCCAAGTCACAAACTGGTTTGCAAAATACTCAGCAGGAGACGCCATAGAATTAGACATGAGCTGCGGATCGACTGAGCCATTTACCAGTAGGTCTAAATCAAGCGTGCCTTCGTCCTCGGCACTCTTGTAAAACTTGTTCATCGCATCCCAAAAAATTGTTTTGTCTTTTTCGGATAGGACGTTGGCGTACAACCAGTGCGCCGTTTCGTGGATGATGGATACTGTTACGGGCTGAACTCTGTCGTCGCCAGATTTGATCTGAGCTTCGTCGAGAGTTATTCTATTCCGATCTTTCTTCCCAAACTTCACACCATTTACAGTCGTATAAGACGGAGCGAACTGGTTCTTTTCGCCCACTTCAATCAAGGGTGCTTTGCCTGTGAAGTTGTACAGGTTTTCAAGGAATGTGACCGACGCCGCCAAGTCGTCTGGCGCGTGTTCTGACAAAATGTTTTTAAGCTGGCTTGTCGTATTACGAATGTGGTCGGCGGTGTCTCTCTTGATCCCAGTGGGGACTGAAGAGTTTAGCAAAGCGCCTGCCGCTGCTCTAAGGTTAAGAAACTGTTTGAAGTTCTCAAGGGTAGATAGCTTAGACCAGTTTACATTTTCCAGATTAAAGACCAAGTTGTTTAGCTCGCCAACACTTCTTAGTGCGTTTGGAGCCATCGCCTGCAAGGTAGCTATGTGCGCTTCAGCACCCTTAACTTCGTTCCCTGCCACCTTGTCTAAGTCGACAGCCGCTTGCTGTTTCTTTGTGCTTTTAGTGGCTGCTGTGGGTACGACAGCGCCTCTCGCTGCGTCTGCGGCGTCTGCCTCTGCTACGGAAACCCACTCTAACTTCCCACCTACTAACTTGTGGAAATTCTGGTTAGGGTCCATTGGCCGAAAAGTGTCGACCCGTTGCTGTGCTGCGCTAACGCCTTCGGTAGCTATGTCTACGTGTCCAACAATAAATTTAATGTTGCGACTTTTCTTGAGCATTTCTCCAAGGTTTTGCGGCTTGCTCTCGCTAGTCCCGCGCACCGTGCCAACGTATTTACCGCTGGTGAATTGCAGTGCGAGCTTTTTACCCACAGGTATTAGTGTCCCGTAATGCTCGCCATTGTGAGTAAAGATGTCAGCAGGGTCGACGGGCTTCGACGGGTTGTCGAGCGGCGTAACGCCCTTTTTACTTGGGTCGACGGGCGTTGTTACGGCGTTCGGATCAGAGTAAGTCTGCGACGTATTGGTTTTTGTTGGATAGCTTAGACCCTCTTGGCCGAGCTTGCGCTTGTACTTTCCGGGCTGTGCGTCTGCGACTTTGTTAAAGCTCGCACGGAACATAGGAAGCAAGTCGTCGATCAAAGCCAGTCTGTTTGCGTATACGCGAAGATCGCCGCCAGAAGATTTCTGGAACGTGACCTTGCCGTCTGACATTGTTTCCACGCGGCCAAGAGTGAAGCCTTCAAACTTGACGGCTGTAACGCCTTTGCCCATGTCGACGTATTGCAAGTCGTTGAACATGTCGATTTCTATGCCGTCTATGACGCGCATGTATGGCGCTCTGCCAGTTGGCGTATGAGGCTGGGACGTAGGCGTTGTGGCTGGGCCTGTCTTAGCTTTGTACTCGCCTTGGATTTCCGCAACGCGAGCGTTTAGCCAAGCGTTGTCAAAACCAAACTGACGCTTTATTTTCAATGCGTCTGCAATATCAGCTTGCATGTCCGACGATGCGCCTTGCTCATTCATAATCTCGTCGGCTTTTTTATTCACTGCGCTTTTAACTTCAGGCGTGTACTCAAACCCACCCAGTAAAGCGTAGTCTTCGGGGGTCAGCTCAGCGCCACTGCCAGTCCTGTTGTTTAGTGCGGCTGCGACTGCATTGTTAAACGCTTGCGTCTCGGCGCTGTCTGTCACGCCAACAGGGTTGTTGGGATCACCTTCCCCAAAGACGTCGTCGTACTCAGTGCCGCCACGTCGAGCGTTGTATGAGGCTTCTTGCGCTGCGTCTCTAGTGGCTTGGTCGCCTTCTTGTTTAGTGCGAGCAGCTTCAATTTTTTTACCTTTTGCGAGCTTACGACTTGGCGCTTCAATTATTTTTGCGGCAGCGTTCGGGTCTATATTACCGTTGTTGTCTTTCAGGCCTTGGATTGTTCTGCCTAAAATTGTGAGTTGCTTTTTGAAAGCCAACAGGTCGGCTTCGTCCATCGCAACACGATCACCTTGGCGCACCATCTTGCCGTCTACTTTGATTAGCTTGCCGTATAGCGCGTCTGCAATTCTATTTTTTAATATGTTGTATTCTGTCTGTAGGTTTACCAAGCCGATTTTCTTTGCCACATCCACTTGAGCGTCAGCCTTGGCTTCTTTGTCAGTTGATTTGTTTAGGTCGGTAACAATATCTTTTAATGCTCTGGCCATAGCCGCTGCGTCACTGACTGGCTCAGCGGTGTATTCTTTACGCCCCCATGCAATGTCGCTTCTTGCTTGTTCGATCTGAGATATGTCGACTAATGAGATAGATTTTTGACTGATGATCTGTTGGCCGTCGACGGTTTCAGGGAATTTAACCTCAAATGTGGCAATGCGCAGCTCGCTGTACTTCGCATTTAGCGCGTCTTTTGCTTTCTGTACTTTCGCTGGGTCGACTACAGGGTTAGGGTTCTTATCTGTCGCCTTGGGGTTTTCTGCGCTGTCCAGTGCGCGTGCTAATTTCTCCAAGTCTTTCCGCGCTTTTGTGCGAGGCTCTGTCAACGGCAGTTGACGCTTGGCTTTAATTTCGTTTCTGACAATGCGACCTGTGCCAGCTTCGGTGGCGGCTGACAAAATCTGACCAAGAGCTGTAGTCTGTGCGTCGAGGGTGATCTTATTACCAGTCTGTGCGTCGCGGTAAGTTTTCTTAGTGTAGACACCCCCACCTTTGTTAGTTCCGAATACTGCTGACATCTGGCCTTGAGTAATGCCAGTGCCTTCTAATGTTTTGCCGTAGTATGTGATCTTGCCTGTCGCAGCGTTTTGCTTGCGACCTATGTAGTCTGCGTTTTTGAGAGCGGCGACCTCTTCCGACACGGATATGTCTACAGAAACTCGTGTGTCTTGGTTGTTGTTTACGAAAATTTCTTTCTTACGCAGTTTTTGAAGGTGAAGGTTTTGCTTTTCTAAAGCATCATTGATCTGTGCCACAGTCATGTTGTCTTTAAAGCCGTGTTTCCGTATCAAACTTGCAATCAAAGCACGGGCCTGCATGTGCGCCTCTTGCGCTGGTGCTGCTGCACGACCCTCTTGGATTGTGTAGCGAACGCGCTTCGCACCCTTAGTCTGACCGACAGGGTCGCCACCCGGACTGGCCAGTATGTTGTCGAAGTCGTAGCCTTTTAGAGTAAAGGTCTTGGAGCGAAGTGCGTTGGCGTATGCTTTGCCCTGTTTGTCTGCTTCCAAAGACGGCTTTAGGGTGGTGAACAGATTGTTTAAAGCTACTTCAAACTCTCGCTTGATCTGGCGGTTGGCATTTATATCGAAGTCGATAGCCTCTTGGTTACGCGCCGAGAAATTCTCTTGGTTGCGCATCCACTTTTCAGCTTTGGCCATCATCACTTTGCTGGCCAAACGCTTTGCCTCGTCGATGGTAACGCCAGTGCGCAAAGCGTGCGCAAGGTACTGCTCACTGATCTGGCCAAGTTCTTTACCAAGGATACTAGGCAGCTCCCTAATGAAGTTTTGGATTTCTG
>MDSY01043166.1_pt1 | contig 22496 bp, 19 predicted proteins | sample 811131 | NCBI WGS metagenome assembly MDSY01 (sample SAMN05326643, study PRJNA326480) | marine metagenome | isolation source: seawater | place: Atlantic Ocean: South West | collected 2010 | reverse complement strand
ACTAACCAATTTTCCTTCAATTGAGATGCCTCTTGGATGTGGAGGCTCTGAAAAATTATTTACAATTTCACCAAATTTCATAAATAAGTCCTTGAAACTATTTTGACTGCATTTGATAAGTTACAAAATCGATTGTTCCTGAAATCTTATCATAAACTGCTCGTGCCCTATAATTATCGCTTGCAGTAATCCATCTAACATATGGCCAATCATTCTTTTGGGCAAGTAATTTAAGCTCTCTAAATAGGGACTGAACCACACCAGAGCCTCTGTAATCTGGATGAACATATAGGTCATCTAAAAACCCAATTAAGGAACCTCTTAATGGAGACGGCATTTCTCTAAAATGCATAAAACCAACTAAATTTCCCTGAGAAGATCTGACACCAATAGCATAAAACTTATTTTCTTCATCAAATATCCATGACCACACTGTATCAAGAATATCCTTATTCATTGGCATTTTATAAAAGTCAGCATAACCTTGATAAAGTTCGCACCACTGCTCTTTATCATCTATATTTAGACTCTCTACTTTCATTATGCCATTAATTGTTTAAAGGCAACCTCAAGCCTACCGACAGCAGCATCAATATCTTTCAGTTTATCTAGTCCAAATAAACCAAGTCTGAATGTTTGATAATCATCGCCTTCATCACACTTGAGAGGGACGCCAGCAGCAATTTGCATGCCCATATTTTTAAATTTTGAGCCATTATGTATGTCTTTATCAGAGGTATAGCTCACAATAACTCCTGGAGCAAGAAAGCCATCAGCTGCTACACTAATAAAATTATATTTTCTAAGAAGACCCCTTACTCTATCTCCAAGCTCTTGTTGTTTTTGACGTGCATTATCAAAACCAAATTCAGCAGTCTCATTTATTGTATCTCGAAAGTGTTTAATTGCATCTGTAGGCATTGTCGCATGATAGGCATGCCCACCATTTTCATACGCTTGCATAATTTGAAGCCACTTAAGAAGGTCACATGAGTAGCTTGTGCTTTTAGTCTCATGTATCTTTTTAGAAGCGCTTGATGAAAGCATTACCATTCCGAATGATGGGGATGCACTCCAACCTTTTTGAGGGGCGCTCACTAAAATGTCAACTCCAAGTTTCTCCATATCAATCCATATAGCACCTGAAGCAATACAGTCTAGAACGAACATTCCACCTACTGAATGAACTGCTTCTACCACCGTTTGAATATAGTCATCTGGCAAAATAATGCCAGCTGATGTTTCCACATGAGGCGCAAAAACCATAGCTGGCTTTTGGCTTTTAATTTGATTTACAACCTCATTAACATCTGCAGGAGCAAAGGGAGCTTGAGATCCATCATTAATCTTACTAGCTTTTAATACTTCTTGCTCAGAAGGAATATCACCCATTTCTAAAATTTGTGACCAACGATAACTAAACCAACCATTTCTCAAAACTAAACAACTTTTATCAGTTGCAAATTGACGAGCTACAGCCTCCATTGCATAAGTTCCTCCACCAGGAACCAAAACAACTGCTTCAGCGTTATAGACATTTTTGAGTGATTCAGAAACCTCTTTCATTACATTCTGGAATGAATGAGACATGTGATTAAGCGACCTATCAGTATAAACTACTGAATACTCTAAGAGTCCATCAGGATCAATATTGGGCAGTAAACCAGGCATAACACTCTCCAGTTAAAAACTAATATAAATTACAAAGCGATAAAAATATAATTAGACGTTTCCATAACGACTATTTTTTATCATAGTATAGCCTTTTATAAGTTCATTAATACCACGCTCTAACGAAAATTCAGTCTTAAAACCCGTAGATTCAATTTTTTCATTAGACACAATATAATTTCTTTGATCAGGATCTTTTCCAATTTGCTCATCAATAAAAATAAACCCTGGAATTTGTTTTTGAATATGTTCACATAGCTCTTTTTTTGAAACATTAGCATCTGATAAGCCAACATTATAAATTTCGCCTTTCATTAGGTCATGGTTAGTAATGGCATGCTGAAAAACACGCGAAACATCTCGAACATGAACATAATTTCTCTTAAAGTGGCTTTCAAATAATACTACAAATTTATCATTTACAGCTCTGTAAGTAAAGTCATTAACAAGTAAGTCAATTCGCATCCTTGGAGACATTCCAAATACTGTAGCTAAACGAAAACTAACAGCATTATGATGTTGCATTAATTCTTTTTCAATTTCAACTTTCTCAATTGCATATTGAGAAATTGGCCTCAAGGCAGACTCCTCATTACAATAGTTATCTTTATCACCGGTTCCATAAGCACTATTTGTTGTGGGCATTAAAACTATTTGGTCCTTGGAAAGAAGCTTAAGCATCAACTGGATTGCATCATGATTTATAGTTTTTGCTCCTATTGAATCCAAACTACAAAGGGGTGCACCAACTAGTGCCGCTAAAGGAATAATTACATCTGCATCTTTCATTGCTGCTGACATTGTATCTTTTTGGCGTATATCACCTTTTATGATGTTAAAATTTGGGTGATGACAGCAATGATTGAGACTTGCTTGTTTAAACATAAAATTATCTAAGACAGTTACTTTATGTCCTGCTGAAAGAAGATCAGGAACCATTGTTGAGCCTAGATAACCTGCTCCACCAGTTACTAGAATTTTAAACGACATATTTTTTCCTTTTTAATTGATACCAACTCCGAATTTTAAAGGTTTTCAGTTAGCTATTTTCTAAAATAACTAAATTATAATATTATTAATTTTTCACTGTAATTATCTTTTATGTATAAAGCAATAAACTTATAGACTTTGATATTTTAATTAATCCTCTAAAATTTTTTGAGCACGATAATAATCTTTTGGTACACCAATATCAATAAATTTTCCAGAACTTTCGAAACCATAAAGACAACCACATAAAGAGATAAATTTAGGCAATAGATCATTCTCTAATGAAGATTTTTTAAATGTTTTTTTATTAAATCTGCTAAGTGCTGTTGGACTTACAAGATACACACCTCCATTTACTAGAGCTGTTGGCTCACTTCCTTTAAATTGTAACGAAAGAATTTCACTATCATTTTTTAAATTAACTCCCATGTAGCGATTTAAATGATTTGATTTAAATATTGATAGTGTCACTTCAGACTTCTTTTTATTATGAAATACAGTTAAATTATTTAAATTAACTTCAAAAAAAGTATCACCATTAAGAACCAAAAATGTCTCAGTTAAACCTTGCGATGCCAATAATAAAGCACCACCTGTTCCCAAAAGTTCATCTTCAACAATATAGTCGATTGAGGCTTTGTTGTAACTGTGACCAAAATGGTCAATAATTATATGATTTAAATGCCCAACAGAAAGTATAAACCTAGTTATCCCTTGTGAAATCCAAAAATCCATCTGATACTCTAAAAATGGACGATCACGAATTGGCGCCATAGGTTTTGGCAGCCCTTTTAAAACATTTTTAAGGCGACTCCCTAAGCCCCCTGCAAGAATAATAGCTGTTGAAACCATAATTATATTTTATTAATCTGTGTTAATAATATTAATAAATCATTAACTTAGCTTTTCTTAAAAATTAGAACACACTTGGCTGATAGAGCATAATCCTACTTCCTGAATCATCGAACTCGAAAGGAACAAAAATCAAATCATTAATAATTGCACGAACATTTGCCTGTTTCTCAGGAGGCACAAATAACAACATGAATCCTCCTCCACCTGCACCAAGTAGTTTGCCTCCAATTGCACCAGCCTTTTTAGCTTTTTCATAAATGTTATCAATTTCTGGGGTAGTAATCCGATTAGACAGAGAGCGTTTGTAACCCCAATTCCTATCAAGCAACTCACCAAATGCATCTATTGGTGCCTGTTCATCTTGAAGTAGATCAATGGCCTGATCAACCATTTCACTCATTTTTTCTAGCTCTTTTGACTTGTTACTCATGTTTTTGATTTGCGACTCCGCAATTTCAGAGGCAAATCGAGTAAAGCCTGTAAAAAAAAGCATAAGGTGGTTGCTCAATACCTTACGCCTATTCGATGGAAGAATAACTGGCTCCACATCAAATGTGCCATTTTGATGAAAATCAATCTTATTCAATCCTCCGTATGACACTGAGATCTGATCTTGAGATCCAACAGTTTCACCAATAAGATTCTGCTCAATGTGGATTGCATCTTTCGCTAATTGGTCCTTACTCGACACCTTACCCTCCATAGCTCTGAGAGCATGAACTAGACCAACAGTGAATGATGAGCTAGAACCGAGGCCAGAGCGAGCAGGCAAATCACCATCATGATGTATTTCTAATCCTTTAGAGCAGCCATGATAATTTAATACTGCCTTTACAGAGGGATGGGCTATATCGTCTATTTTTTTTACAGACTCAATTGATGAGTAAACAATTCTAAATTTATGATCAAAAAAAGGTGGTAGCTCTCTCACGCTAATATAGCAATATTTATCAATTGTTGTTGCTAATACTTTTCCACCATTTTTCAAATACCATTCAGGATAGTCAGTCCCTCCACCAAAAAATGATATTCTAAAAGGGGTTCTAGTGATTACCAAAGATCACCACCTTAAAAAGTTTACTAAATAAAATTATCATTATATTCCTTATCAAATATCTCTCAAAGATTTAAAAAAATACTAAACCACAAAACTCAATCTAGTAATAATAATTATCTATCACGTCCTTCAATTACATCATAAATTTTTTTAAAATCAACATGATATGGCGAGGATGGCTTAACTAAAGCTGGCAATATTAAAGATTTTTTATTAGTCAAAATAATAATTTGATGACGCAATTTTCTTAATTTAGAATGTATTGCTCTTCCAAATAACTGATTAACTCCAATTGATATTTTTCGAATTAATGTTGGGGCAGCGCGTAATCGAATATTTACAGCCTGGTTTTGCAGATATTCTTTCCATGCATTACTAACTGTTATATGTGCTTTCTCATAGCTTATTTCATCTACAGAAGAAACAATACGTGATAATTTATTAACTGCAAAATGCATAGTTGTGGCCCACTTTGGATCAAGAATAGTATCAACAAATGAAGGTAATATGATTCTTTCTATATGTGTCTGTCTCACTACAAAAAGGTCATCAATCATCTTAATCTTGCCTTGAGCAGCTAAAATAACACTAGGCAATATTTCAGTACCAATCGCTTTATCATAATTTTTTTCATCTATATCATCAGGCCATCTATGTATAAACTCCTCAGTTCGTGCAAGTGCATAATTTACTACAGTATAATTTGAAAATAATTCACTTATTCGCTCTGAAGAAGTTTGAAACTCAATTCCTCTGACTACATATTCGTGGGATGAAATGATACGATTATGATTCTCTGGATCAAGTCTAGCTAATACTGAAACACCGCCTACCCCACTATATGATGGATTACTTTCAAGAAAATTAATACACTTTTTTAAGGTACTTACAACTAATATATCATCATCACATATAAACATACTGTAGGGGAACTTTATATCCTTTAACATTTTCTTAATACATTGATGAGGATACATATCAGGAAAATAATACTGTGTAACCTCAAAAGAAAATACATTTGATTCGATATACTTACTAGTCGCAACAAAATCAATCTCGTCGCTTGAGTCGCCTAATAAAACCTGACCATCAAAGCCGCATTTATCTAAATAGATAAGATATTTCTTTATGAAACTGAATCTATTTATTGTTGGTATCAAAAGGGTAATCATATTCTATTCATTCCTTAACTCTAAATAACACTTTGGTAGTAATCTATGGTTTTTCTAATTCCTTTCTCAATCGGAACGAATTTATATCTTGGAAACATTTTTTTAAATAGAGTGTTGTCAAGAATTTTAATCTCAGCTCCATCTGGATAGTTTGTATTAAATGTTAACATTCCATTATAACTTATAATATTTGCAGTAATTTCTGCTACTTCCTTAATACTATAGCCAGTTTTTTGGCCAATATTAATTGGGTCTATTGATGGTTTATTATCAAGCTCTATACTTTTAATTATTATATTAATAACATCGTCTATATAACACCATTCACGAACAGGTTTTCCTGTCCCCCAAATTTCAAACTCTTCATTTTTAGAATTCAGAGCACTAATCATTCTTATAATAATTCCATCTAATGCATGCACACGTTCTATATCAGTGTGGTTACCAGGACCATAGACACCTGGTAGAACTAGGTTTTTTGATTTTAATCCAAATTGCTCCATATAACTCTTTGATACAACGTATATCATCCTTCTAGTAGAAGCAAATGGAAGTGCAGTATTGTGCGGCATGCCTTCCCACATTTCACTCTCTCTCTGAATATCAGAGTGCATGGGGTACGCACAGTTTGCAATTAAGTTTACCATCATCGCATTTGAACATTCTTCTTGAGCAGCCTTAAATAAGTTCAGAATCATCATTGAATTATCATGGACTATAGAAGCAGGATATTTTAAACCATAATGAACACTCCCAACATGTGCTGCACAATTAACAATTACATCAGGCTTTAAATCAGAAAAAAATTTCTTCGTACTGTGTAAATCAGTCAAGTCAAAACCGTCTATACGCGATAAAGGAAATACCTCACATGGATAATCAATTAGCCTTTTAACAAGGCTTTTACCAACAAAGCCATTACCACCAACTACTATAATTTTCATATTATTTTTTATAGATTACCTTCGAAATAATTCTTAATTTAATCATCAGGAACTATCTTGTAGACCTTACCACCTATATTTATTTTAGGAGTATGTGGCAGGAACATTTTTGCTCTAATCTCCTTTTTTAGCGAATATGATACAGTGATAAAATCATCAATATTCATATCTTTATAGTAAGTGATATTTTTTTGAATAGTCGACTCAAGTGGCTGTTCATTTCTGATAAGAAGTGGGACATAAAAATCAAACATTTGTATTAAAACATTACAAGAACGCAGAAATATATCTCCTGCTACATCCCCCTCTTTAATTTTAAAAAGATTAACTGCAATGATTGGCCCTGTATCAAAAGAAGACTCCATATAATGTATTGTTCCACCATATTGCCTTTCATCATTCATAATTGCATGGTATGCTAAATTCCTTCCGCCATATCCAGGAAGTGGTGCAGGATGAAAATTGATCCATTGCTTACAACTTATCTCACCATCGGGCACCTTAAAAGCATACAAAAAACTTATACCAAGATCATAGTCTTTTTCCCAGTTTTTATATTTTTGATTATCATTATGTACACAAACAACTTCACAATTCATCCGCCTTAATTGCTTTTCGGCTTTTAAGGAGTGGAATGAGCCATTTCCTAAAAATAATACTTTCATTGACTACCAACCATTTTTTATGGAAGTGAGAATAATACTGATATCATCATCAGTAATTGCAGGATGAATTGGGATAGATATTTGTTTTTTATCAAATATTTCTTGGTTTTTTAATTTTTCATTATTTTGTTTAAACACTGAAAAACGATCAATTCTTTGATTCACAACCGAGCTTGGTACATTATTTTCCTTTAACTTTTGAACAAAATCGCCCCTATTTTCGACTAAAACTGTGAATAACCAATAAGCACTTCTTCTATCCTCTTTATAATCAAGCAGTTGCAAGCCTTCTACCTTTTCTAATTCGTCTCTATATATCTTAGCTATTTGTTGAATCCGTGACAGCTGTGATGAAAAATTTTTTAAATTACCTAATCCTATAGCTGCAGAAACATCATTCAAGTGATATTTGTAACCAACTTCATCAATATCAAACAAGCGCTCACCCAATTCAGAAGGCTTACTATTTTCTCTGTCTATTCCAAACCATCTTTTCTTCTTAGCTTCAAAATAATCAATATTTTCCTTACAACATAGAGCACCGCCATCCCCTGTTGTTAGATGTTTGATTGCTTGAAACGAAAATGCCGTAAAGTTTGAAATCGATCCGATCGGTCTATCTTTATATATTGCTCCTAGAGCATGCGCTGCATCTTCCATCACAAGTAGGTTAAATTCATTTGCAATAGCATTAATCTCATCCATGTCACAAGGATAGCCACCCCAATGAACGGCAATAATTAATTTGGTTCTCTCTGTAATTTTAGTACGAATGGATTCTGGGTCTATGTTACCAGTATCATGTTGTATATCAGCAAAAACAGGAACTGCACCTTGCATAAGTACAGCTAATCCAGTAGCAATAAATGTCTGTGCAGGAAGAATCACCTCATCACCAGGCTTTATATTAGCTACTACTAAACCAAGGTGTAATGCTGAAGTTCCGCTATTTACCGAAACAGGATTGATTAAACCAAGTTCTTTTGCTAATGCATCTTCAAAATTTTTTGCTATATTCCCGGCACTTACAAAACCAGATTTTAAAACATCATTAACAGCCCTAATAGCCTTATCAGAAATATGTGTATTAAAGAAATCCATAAAGTACCCCTAGCATAACTAATTTAATAACACGGAAGTAAAAAGTTTTTAGAGGATTAGGCTTGTCCATAAAATCCCATTATAGAAAAATATATAAGATTTTTCAAATCATTTTTCTCCTTTGCAACCTCTTTTCCATTAATATAATTGGTTGCAATTTTATCTAAGTAACTTATATTAAAAAATTCTTCTGATAGTACGTTTCTGTAATCTCTTTTTGATAATATATTTCTATATTGGCCATTAAATGATGATCTATAGTTCCACTCTGCAGCATGATCAAATTCATGGTCAGTATCATATAAATAAGAATGCGGACCAGTCTGCAAATGATAAGGGTAATCAATCTTATTTTTCAGAAAATTCTTGAGTGGGTATTTAGTTGGTCGCATTTCAAGACCCCTTCCCCATGATTCGGGCATCTCGGATAAAAACTTTATTAGCCGACTATCTTTAAAGGGTAAATTGACATCTATACCAAACAAATCACCTGTCATTTGAAGAGTTGAAACTGTACCCCCATTCCAATGGAATGAACTATAAAGATTAATTAGTGCCGAATAAAGATTTTTGTCAGTAATCTTGGCCGAAATTTCATCTAAATATGATTTTTCCATTTCATGCTGATAAAACTCTCGACCTTTAGTAGTGAAATATGAACTATTTTTTAAGGACCAAAATGGAATTCTTTTATCCCTTAAAAACATGCTAGAAAAGAGTTGCTTGATCTTTTCCAGATCATGAAGAGATGGCGAATCAAAAATTCCACCTTTATATCTATCTTTTAGAAAATTATATATAGAGTCATTCACAAATGAGCCATTCAAAATTGCATTCAAAAATGTCGGACCATACAAGTACGATGCCATTTTATCACTGTATTCACGAAACTCATGAGAAGGATGATCAAGCACTGTTAGGCTCTGTGAAAAGCCAAAATTATGAACACCATCACTGATTTCTCCACAAAATACTGGCTCACCACTAGATGTATCTGCAACATAACTTGCCAAATCAAGCCATTGATACATTGCCATACTTGTAACCATCTGGTTTCTCATAAAACTGGAATATTTTTCAGTTAATTCTGGACCTCTTTTATAGTAATCAAATTCAACTATCTCAAGTTTTACTCCAAAGTAATCAGCTATTTTTTGCGCTCTAACTATCTCATATGGATTACATACTCCAGCTTGTTTTGAAAAATTCATTCGCCCTATAACTGCACGTGTTTTTTTCGAGCCATACATATGAACCAAAGCTGCAAGTATTGATGTAGAATCCCATCCAGAAGAAAGATAAACTATATTTCCTTTTGGTGAAGACCTCTTTTCAATAGCATCTAAAAATAGATTCGCATAGGTATCATGACGCTCTGAGTGATCAAAGTCTCCTGTGTTATGCATTTCTTCTTGGATTTTAAGTAAATTAAACTTCCCATCTTTAAAGTCAATTCTCTCTTGCACTCCTAATCTTTTTACTTTTTTATATAGTGTTTGTTTTTTTGCCGGCCTGAAACCATAAATATAAAGAGCATGCGCAGCACCAACCTGATCATACTCAATATTGCTATCTTTGACAAAAGGCAACAGACCTAAATGAGATGAAAGTATAGTATCATCCTTATTCTTCTGATAATACAAATCAATTTGACCAAGAGAGTCAGTACCAACATGTATACGACTTCCATCTATAAAAATATAAATAAATCTACCTTCTATTTTTTTTATCGCATGCTCCAAATCATTAGATGAAAAAATCTTAATAATTTGTTGATTTAATTTATTAGAAACTCCAATTAATTTTGTATCATTTATTTTAACTCCAATAATTTTTCCAAAGAAAAACAGTTTTTTATTTATTCCAAAGCTATATTGCAATAAATCTGTATCAGACTCAATAATACAATTGTTGCTATCATAAAAAACTTTCAACTTATTTTTAGATATTTGATATTCTGGCTTGTTGCAATTTCCAACTCTAATTCTCAAATCCATACTTAATTCCTAATACTAAAAAAATATCTATCTTAATTCATATCTTATAAAAAATATTTACTCTTAAAATTTATTTTCAACATTCTTGATCTTTTGTATATTACTATTTATTCCCGATCAAAAAGATCATTAAGTTTTTCTGTCAGAGTAGCTGAGATCGGTCGATGAAATTTTTTCCTTAAAAAGCTCGACTTATTGTATGAACCGTCAGAATTAATCCACTCTATGCCATCACCCTCTCCGAATACAATTTTAGGATTCAAAAACCTCATCTCTGAAAGCTCTTCTAAACATACTATAAATGCATAATCACAAGCAGCTCTTGCATCTCTTAATACATTGGAAGAAAGACCAACCACACCCATATAGCTACAAATGATATCTGGAATTGGTTTACTTGAATCAACAAGTTTAGCTTGTACATTATTTTCGTTTAGGTAATCGCACAATTGGTATGGCCAATTTCGAGTCTCTTGTGGATGAACTCTGAGATGAACACTAGTTGCACCTGACTCTTCTAATGCAATTTTTAGCCCTTTTAGATAATTATCTAAATATTTTTTTGGAATGCTATCTTCATCAAGAATACCGCTTAATGGCGTCAGAATAGTACGACTTTTATTATCTACACCATGACAATCACATTGGCCCTCTAAAATATTTCTCACAACATCTACTTTTACACATTTATCACTATATAAAACTTCATGAACTTTCTTCTCAAAGGTATCTGTAAATAGCAACAAATCTACATTACCAGTGGTGCACTGAGTTTCTATTTCATGCTCCCTCAATTTCATATCTCCCCCCAAAAGAAACCACGGAATAAGTATCCTGTCATAAAAATACCTAAATCTTTTCCATACCTTGGCCTTTAGGTTATTTGAGATATTAATGTATATTTTAAACAATGTTGCAAATAAACCAACTTCTTTAAAACTTCCACCAACTTTATTAAAACCCCTCGATATAGGCTTTTTGGTAACTTTTCGTTTCAGACTGATGGATATATTTTTTCTCTTAGAAAAATCTTGTATCAGTTTGTTAATTTTAGAGTTTGATGAAAGATATCGTAAATTATCTACTATTGCAACAGTTATCTTATCCCAATAAAGGACTCTCAAGCATTTTGCAGGCAAAATAAATTCATTCAGATATCTTGTATGCATGAATATACTTTCTCTTGTGAGAAAAATATCAAAATTTAAATCTTTTAGCTCATTTTCTATGAGCTTAAGTTTGCGAAATAAACGAACGTTATTTCCACCATTATGTATAAGGTAATAACCCTTAACAATCCGATCACTAACAAGCTGGTCCAATATTTTTATTTTGGATTCAGAGAGAAAAACCTCTGTAATTAAGAGTGTTATTTCAAATCGCGGCAAAAATAAATGAAGTCTACTTCCTATTGCATCAAAAAACAATGATGAATCATCTAATATTAACAATCTCTTATGATTGCGCATTACTTTTTACCTTTCTGCACAAAAAAGAACATGTCAAGAGCTCGCATAAAAATTGTTACACACATAATTTAAACTCATAATGGTAATATTAAACTTACCCAAAATAGCACTTTCTTATTTTATTTAAGAATTTTGACTCTAAGAGTTTATTTGATTTTCTGATGGAATATTGTCAAAATAAGCGAATCCAATTATACATTTATCAAAAAATTTAAATTATTAATTTAAGCTCTAAATGTTCAGATTTACATCTAGATTTAAATTCTTTGGCGTTTTTTGAATTTTATGAGAGTTTATTAAAACTATATTTTCATTCTGATTAAGCCATTCTATAGCTTCAAGTAAAGTAAATTTTAGATTTGTTTTACCAAAATGTTTATATATCTCAGAAAAAAATTGTAAGTCCTCTTCATAATCAAGTGTTATTCTGAGTTTGGGATTAAATACATATTCAGAATCAACATAGTTAATATTAAAGTTTCGGTCATTTTCTAGATAGTACTCTAAATATTCTGTGTTATTAAGACTGGATGCAGTCTCCAATATCATCTTTATAGTATCTGAGCTAACAATCTCTTTAGCTGTTCCAAAAGGCATTTTTTTCATAAAAGTAACATCGCAAGAACTTCTTAAATGCGAAATAATTGCCTTATCAATCATTACTTCATCACAAAGAATGGCATCGCCAGTGATACGCACAAAATGGTCTAAATTAAAAGCATCAACAGTTTCTGAATACCTTAATGCAACATTTTCAGTTGGACCTCTGTAAAAATCAATCCCTTCTCTTTCTGCAATTGAAACTAATTGGTCATCAGCTTTTTCATTAGTAGTAGCTAAAATGATTTGGTCAACTTCATTGCATCGTTTAATCCTATCGATAACTAATGCTATCGATTCTCTCCCATTTATCTTAATTAGCGCTTTATTTGGTAGTCGTGATGAATCACATCTCGCAACAATAACGGCTCCAATCTTAGGACTTAAAGTATTTAATTTAATCAACTGATTTTTATTAACGGACCTACTTATTTTTTTTCCAATTAAGGAATGGCTAGCAATAGGGATAGAATTTTCAACATCTTTAACATAGATGATATCTTCATTAATTAAAATATGCCCTTTTTTAAAATTATCAGAAAATGCAGGGCTTTTCTTAAACATTTTTCTATATGATTTTTCATAATCATTCATTTTCCCAATCTTATCTAGTAAACCACATAGCAACTTAACCTGTTTAATAAAATCTTTAAAATCATTTAAATCGAGTGCGGAATGATAATCAATCCACTTATCTTTTCGATCAAAAGTAAGGTGCTTTTCAATAACATCAGCTCCAGCAGAAAATGCCATTAACGGCAAAGTAAAGGATTCATTTTTACTTCCATCAACATGGTCAGAAAAACCTATCTTAACGCCATATTTTGAATACTTACGGGCTAAATCAGAAACTTCATTTATAGAATGTGCTTCGATAGGTGTTGGAAATGTTTGAACACCCGTCATGAGTATTATTTTTGAAAAAGGTTCATTAATATAAATTTGCTCTAGAAGTTCAGCTATTTCTTTTCTCTTTGCCCCACCAACTCCGATCATGACAATTTTTTTTGATTTACATACTTCTAAAATAAATTTAGTATTTAGCAAGTCTTCTGAATGAATTTTATATCCATCAATATTCATTTGCTTTGCAAGTGAATAGCTATCAGGACCATAAACGTCAGCAAATATGTGTAAACCTTTATTTTTGGCATATTCAATATGTTTATGCCACTCTTCATTACTTAATTCTAATTTATGAAATATATCCCATTCTTTATGCCCCTTTATGGCTCTTTCAAATGTTTTAAAAATTTGAAATTTGATTATTTGACACTCACTATCTACTACACAATCAATAAGCTTTTTTAACTTAGTTGGATTACCTTCATGCCCACATGCAATTTCTGCAATTACACAGCCATTATTTGGCTTCAGTTTAGAAAAAAAATCGTCCATTAGATATCTTCCCAAGTAGAAGAATGAATTTTCTCTAGATTTTTTATTGCCCTTCTACCTTTCATAATATATTTTTATTATTAGATCTATTATTAATTATTTACTTTGATATATTATGATTTAATAAGCAAATAGAATCCTTAACAATATCATCTAGCTCATTCTCAAAATCACCAATACCATTTCCTACCCCATATATTTTCTTAGGATTATTATAATCATCAACTACTATCTCACCTTTCTTTGCAAGCAACCCTCCAGAAACAACACTTACGCCATCAATATTTGCTCTACCCATTTTGTAGTTAACCGTTTTATGAAGTGATATCAGTGAAACAATCATTCCCTCAAGCATACTTTCAATACTTAATCGATACACTTGGATATTTTTTGATTGCGCAAGCATAATAGCCTGCTCAGAAATAGATCCCTTCCCAACATCAATTAACAATAGTTTTTGTGAACTTTCATTGATTATATCAAAATCGATAACAGAAACTCCATCAGAGGTTCCTATTATTACATCCACATCCCTGCAAGCATCCACTGAACTATCAGCTTGAAATGCCTCTGCATCTGTGTATTTTGGTTTAATTAAATTGATACTATCTACGATTACTTTCAGTATTTTCTTAGAACGTCTGAATAGGAATACATTAGCCCCTCTTTCTACTAGCTTGAGTGATAATTTTGCACCTAAATTTCCAGCGCCAACAACTGCAACTTTTTTTCCCCCAACTCCACCAATATCTTTTGAGAAATACTCTGAAATAAACGCATCTGCAGCATCAACTGTAAGATCATTCCCTTTATAAGATATGAAAATACTTTTTTTTACTTCTTCTTTTACAGCTCTTTCTATATTCCCCGATTCACCTAGTAATGAATTCTTATGCTTAATCTTCTTTTCAGCATCAACAAAAACATAATCAACTTTTCCATCAATATATTTTGATATTTTTTTTGCAATATACTCGCTATATACAATAACTCCGCTAACAATAGTTTGAGAGTGGTTTCTGATAGGAGTGAGATAAAAATCTGAGTCAATTTTTTTTGCAGTATTTCCAATTAGAAAAACTGTTTGTTTTTTTTCAGATCTAGCTAGATCTAATAGCGCTTTCAACTGCTTCTTTATCCTTTCCATATTCTCAAATATCGTCCCAAGTAATAGGATAATCTTTCTCAATATTTCTTCTTGCCTTTCTACCCACAACAATATCTAGATATTTTGGCAAAACTCCACCTGATGGACCTTTTACGCCTACCATTGATTCTAAAATCATTTCTCCTTTTGCTATATCACATCCTGCATATAAAGATTTTCTTTGAAGATTAATCGTTTCATATTCACTTGATTTTATCTGCTTAACGCCATCTCCAATAATTCTTCTTATTCTCTTGGAGAAATCAACTAACTGAGTCATTTCACTCGGTTCTGAAGATAAAATATGATCAGGTCCTTCAGAAGTTCTATCTAGAGTGAAATGACGTTCAATTATATTTGCCCCTATCGATAAAGCGATTTGAGATACGAATAAGCCAAAAGTGTGGTCAGATAGTCCAACTGGAACCTTAAAACACTTCTTTAGAGTATTAATTGCATCTAGATTCATATTCTCTTCAGTGGCAGGATATGTTGAATTACAGTGGGGTAGAGCAATATTAGGATTACCTGCTTTTGCAACTACCGCTATTGCATCCTCTATTGTTCCTAAATTTGACATTCCTGTAGATAAAATTATTGGTTTTTGGGTTTTGGCAACATACTCAATTAGTGGAAGATTAACTAGATCCATAGAGGATATCTTGTAAGCACCAACATTCATTTCCTCTAGGAAGTCAACACTTTCAATATCAAATGGTGTTGAAAATATTTCCATTCCGTGCTCTCTTGCATAAGAAAATAACTCTTTCTGTTCTGAAAAAGGCATAGAAAGTCTTGAGAACATATCATACAAAGTTTCTTCTATCCCGTCAGCTTTTTCTGCATAATTAGCAGATTTTATTTTTGAGGATATTCGACTATGAGGTAAAAATGTTTGAAATTTTATTGCATTACATTTTGTCTTTAAAGCCTCATCAATTAATGCCTTTCCAACTTTAAGACTCCCGTTATGATTCATTCCTGCTTCAGCAATAATATACGGCAAATTACCTCCACCAATATTAACGCCATTGATTTCAAATGACTCGTTAAATTTAGACACTGATCGCATTTTTATTCCTCTAATAGAAACATCATCATCATCTGAGAGTGATTTGGCAAAGTCAAATGCTTTTTCAAAAATTATTTGAGTATCTACATAATTAAACTCACCACCTAGACCCAAAGTATACAATTGTTTAACATCACCAAAAATACCGTTTACTCTTGCAAGTTCTTTACTATAACCATGATATTGCAATGGGTAAACAAAATTTTCTTTAACCATTGTTGCATCAAGCACATCTGACTTATTAATTAGTCCAATTTTTTCAACTTGCTCTATAACTTCTTTGGTAATTTCATCTTTATTTTTTTTATCTAATTCATCACCAACAGAAAAAGGAACTTCAATAGTTAAAAGTGTTTTTTTACTAGAGGGCATATTTACTTTCATCTGTTTTGGCTCAGTAATTCTTGAAAAATAAACCTCTTTTGAGTCATAATATAACCAGTGAACATCTTTAGGAAGAATTCTTTTTTTCCTACAGTCTAGATAAAAAATCATAACCCCTCTGTACTTAAGTTTTGTAGAATGACCCAACATTCTTATTAAGCTAACAATTGGTAATGAAGAAACTACAATATCAGTTTTTTCAACCTGAATTTTTTTATCAACAGTGCAAATTTCTGTTATTGCTCCATTTGAAGTTTCTATTTTTGTTATTTTATTTTCTAAATTGATCTCTCCACCTGATTGTTTTATCTCATCTGCTATTCTCTCATAAACATGTCCTGCTCCATTTATACCAACAGCGGTCCATTGGCCCTCAAAGAATAATGCTTTCTTATCAAAAATATTCACTCTTTTAGGAGCCCAATCAGCAGTCATGTCTTTTACTGAAATTCCCCATAATTTTTCTGGATATCTTTCAAAAAACATTTTGCGCAATGTTTTTCCTGCCAATGCCTCTATATATTCTTCATAGTTGGTAGCTTTTGCTTTTGCATCTGGACTAATTGCATTTATTTCATTAATAATATTAGCTTTAATTTCCTTTGGATACTTACTTATTGACTCCCAAGATAAAGGATAGTCGTAAAATTTATCAAAATTTTTGCCTTGAACATTTTTAGCCCAATACTGTCCTTCTATAAGCAAGTCTCCAAAATTATCTTTCCAATATTCAGCAAGCTTTTTATTTGGAGTATGAAATATGTGGGGACCTATATCCAGATTATATCCATTCCAATGAAATGTCCTACAAAGCCCTCCTACTTTATCAAGTGCCTCATAAATTTCAACATTCCAGCCTTGTTTTGTTAGTTCACTAGCAGTGACTAATCCAGTTGGCCCTGCACCAATAATTATTGCTCTTTTGGCATTTGATTTCATAAACTTCCTGATAATATTTTTGGCGGTAAAAATTCTTAAAACTGTTTTGACATTTTTTTAAATTCTGTGTTATTTTTTATCAACTGAGTATAAGTCCCACTGTCAATAATTTTTCCATTAGCCATCATATGAATTATATCGCACTCTACTAATGTAGAAAGTCTGTGAGCAATTATAATAATTGTTTTTTTATGCGAAAGATTTTTTATAGCATCCATAATCGCACTTTCAGTTAAGCTATCCAAGGAGCTAGTAGCTTCATCTAGTATCAAAACTTTTGGATTATGATAAAGTGCTCGAGCTATTCCAATGCGTTGACACTGCCCACCACTGAGTCGAACTCCCCTCTCTCCTACAATGGTTTCGTATTCCTCGGGCAATGTCGTTATGAATTCATGCAAGTTTGCCATCTTTGCAGCTTTTTTTGCTTTTTCAATACTTATTTCATCGCCAGGTACTGCAAATGCTATGTTTGCTAAAATAGTATCATCAGTCAGATATATGGATTGAGGAACATAACCTATATTTTTTTGCCATGCCAATATATTCTGATTATTTATTTTCAATCCATCCAAAGAGATGTCTCCAGATTCTGGTGAATGGAGACCTAATATGATGTCAATCAAGGTGGTTTTACCTGAGCCTGTTGATCCAACAATTCCGACTGTGGTGTTGTGATGAATTACAAGATCTAATTTATTTAGTACTGGAGTTACAGAACCTTGGTACTTAAAGTTTAGTTTATTTATCTGAAGCTTCTCCCTAAAAACCATAGACGACTGTTTTACTTCTTCCTTTTTTTCATTATTAGAATTTGAAAATTCCTTAACTAAATATTCAAAAGCAGGAATATTAAATTTTAGATTAGTTAAACTACTGTAGATTTGTTGTAAAGCAGGCATTAGACGATATCCGACCATTGCATATAGAGAGATCATAGGAATGATATTATTATCCAAACCATTTGATGATGAAAGAAGGAAAATTATAATTGCCACAATACCGCCAAAAGCAATAACTTCAAGAAAGTAACGAGGCAACGAACCAATTAAAATTTTTTGTGAACCAAAAATTGCTAGTTTTTTTGCAGGTGATAAAAAGCGTTTAACAAACTCTTGCTCACTACTATGTAACTTTATTTCTTTAATTCCTGAAAAAGCCTCATTTGCAATTTTAAAGCGTTTAAAGTTTTCTTCGGTTGTAGCTCCCCCTATATGATGGAGTCTATGCTTAACAAATTTAAAAATTAAAGAATATATACTTCCTAAAAATATCACTAATGTAATAGCTATTAGAGGATTCACGAAAAGAAGTAATAAGAATAAAAATAATGCAACAACTATTTTTGACAATATCAGAAGTGATTGCATGAAGATTCCAGTAGTCACTCGCTCCACTTCAGTTAAAACATTCTTTCCTAGTTCAGATGTATTTCTAATTAAAAAGAAACCATAGGGTCTCTCCAAGTAATTTTCTAGTAAGCGAACCGATAGGCGGCAACCTTGCATGTTAGTAAAGTAAGTAATAATCCAAACCATAAAAGCTTGGAAACTATTCGATATCAGTAAGACCGTTATTAAAACTACCCCCAAAAAAATAATAAAATTAGTTTCACTTTGAAAGCTGAAAAAGTTATAAATTTGCGCTAAATAGCTGTTTTCATGGATTAATTCTGGTGAAACAACAACGGCAATAAATGGGACAATCGTTGTAACTCCAATAGTTTCAATCAAAGCCATAATTAACATACCTACAAACAGAAATATAAGCTTTTTTAATTCAGATTTAGTAAAAAAAATGTTTATTTTTTGCCACAAATTCATTTTCAATTTTCTTTAATATTTTTTATAAAATTTCAACATTTCTACTCGAAACAACTTTTTTATCTTTATTGGATTTTTTTCTCAAAGGGCCACTCTATAACAAATTCTTTATAATTTCATCAAATACAATACTCATACTTGGGAATATTGTAATTTATGGTTTTGTAGAAAACTTCCACACTTGATGAAATAACAAAATACGCTTGAGTAGAAAATGGTGAAAAGCCAGTTACTTTCTCAAAGTCTAATTGATTAAAGCTTTCAAAAAATAATCCTCGGTCATCAGAATACACTTTTGAATCTATGAGTGGCACATCTGGGATAGATACAGCTTTTAATCTCATTGCAATGATGATTCTTTTAGAATTCTCATCAAATATTCACTATACCCGTTCTTCTTCATAGCGACTGCTAATTTTTCTAATTGCTCAAAAGTAATCCAATTTTTTTTAAAAGATATCTCTTCAGGGCATGAAATTTTCAAACCTTGTCTATGTTCAATTATTTGAACAAATTGTTGAGCCTCTAAAAGACTTTCATGAGTCCCAGTATCAAGCCATGCATAACCTCTTCCCAGCTTCTCTACAGATAATTTTTGTTGCTCTAAATAAATTCTATTAAGATCAGTTATCTCTAATTCTCCTCTTGAAGAGGGCGTTAAACTCTTTGCATATTCTACAACATTGCTGTCATAGAAATATAGGCCAGTCATAGCAAAATTTGACTTTGGTTTTTCTGGCTTTTCTTCAAAATCAATTACTTGATTTTTTTGATTAAATTCAAAAACTCCATATCTACTTGGGTCATTAACATGATAAGCAAATATTGTTGCACCTTCAGACTGTGCATTGACTGTGCATAAAATATTTTCAAAGGAATGCCCATGAAAAATATTGTCGCCAAGGATTAGCGCAGAGGGGCCATTATCAATAAAAGACTCGCCAATAGAAAAGGCTTGTGGTAGACCATCTGGTGAGGCCTGAATAGCATAACTAATTTCTATACCCCATTTTTCACCATTACCCAAAAGCTCTTTAAACAAAGGTAAATCTCTTGCAGTAGAAATAATAAGAATTTCACGAATACCAGACAACATAAGCGTTGAAAGTGGATAATAAATCATTGGTTTATCGAAAATTGGTAACAACTGTTTTGATATTGACTGTGTTACTGGATAAAGGCGAGTACCAGATCCACCAGCTAATATAATTCCTTTTCTTTTCATGAATATTGCCTCACTACCCATGAACGATAATCCCCACTGGTTACGTCTGACATCCAATCTTGATTATCAAGATACCATTTAATAGTTTTTTCTATTCCAGTTTCAAAACTCTCTAGTGGAGCCCAATCTAGTGTTTTTTTAATTTTTTTAGCATCAATTGCATACCTTTTATCATGCCCCGCTCTATCAGCAATGAATGTAATCTGTGACTTGTATAAGCTTTTATCTTTTTTAGGTCTTAATTTATCCAATATCAAACATACAATATTGACAACTTCTAAATTATTCTTTTCATTTAATCCACCAATATTATAGGTTTCTCCAATTTTTCCATTTTTTAAAGCAAGCTCAACTGCGTTACAGTGATCACCAACATAAAGCCAATCACGAATTTGTTTCCCATCTCCATAAATTGGAATATCTTTACCTTGCAAAGCATTGTAAATTGTTAGTGGAATCAACTTTTCAGGAAATTGAAAAGGCCCATAATTATTAGAACAATTAGTGATAATTGTAGGCAAATCATATGTTTTATAATAAGATCGCACTAAATGATCTGAGCTGGCCTTACTAGCTGAATATGGACTACTTGGTGAGTAATTATGTTCTTCATTAAATGGAGTCGCATTTGCATCTAATGAACCATAGACTTCATCAGTCGAAATATGAAGAAATCGAAAACTAGATTTTTTTTCTTGATTCAATTTACTCCAATAACTCCTACTAGCTTCTAATAAGTTAAATGTACCTAAAATGTTAGTTTGAATAAAATCTTCAGGACTATCAATTGATCTATCTACATGAGACTCAGCTGCAAAATTAATTACAAATCTTGGTGAATATTTATTAAGAATATTTCTAACGGAAGACTTATCACAAATATCATTTTTAAAAAATGCATGATTAATATTATCTTTAACTTTAGATAAATTCTTAAGATTTCCTGCATAAGTTAATTTATCTAAATTAATAACCATTTCATCATTTTTTGAAAGCCAATTAATCACAAAATTACTCCCAATGAATCCACAGCCACCAGTAACCATTATTGCCATAAATAAATACCTTTGGATTGATGAAGACTAGGAATTTTTTGACATTTTATTGAATTCTTCACTCTGCTCCATTAATAATATTAAACTTTTGATTAAGTTTCATTGAAAAAAATTATAAATATTTTTGCTTAATTTAATAATAAATCCTGAGATTTGCATTAGATATATTGCACTTCAAGAATTTCATAAATTATATCACCAATGGGTGCTTTGACAGTTACTTCATCACCCTCTTCATTGCCTAATAAAGCCTTAGCAATTGGAGAATGGCAAGAGATTTTACAATATTCAATATCCGCCTCATCTTCTCCAACAATTTGATAAGTAATTTCAGAATCATCAGAAAGATTTAAAAGTTTAATAGTAGTTCCAAATACACAACGACCATCTTGATTAAGTTGCATAACATCTATTACCTGTAGTCGAGATAATTTAGACTCGATCTCTTGTATTCTGCCCTCAATAAAGCCTTGTTCTTCTTTAGCTGCATGATACTCAGCATTCTCTTTTAAATCACCGTGCTCCCTAGCCGTAGCAATGTCACTTACTATTCTTGGGCGCTCTTCATCTTTAAGCCTTAGTAACTCAAATTCAAGAGCTTTCGCTCCACTAACTGTTATAGGTATTGTGTCCATAAAACTTATTTGTGAATTGATTGTAAAGAGCGAACTTCAAGCTTGTTAGGAGAGGTTAAGCCATCAAGCATAGCAAATGCAGCCGCAACAGTTGTTGTGCATGGAATCTTATGCACTAATGCTTGACAACGAATGATTGAAGCATCTTCAAGGCCCTGAGTATCATCAGTTGAATTAATAATTAAACTAATTTCATCATTTTTAATCGCATCAACAATGTGCGGTGAACCCTCAGAAACTTTATTAACCATTGTACATTCAAGGCCAGCTTGTTTGAGAATTTCTTGATTCGTGCGT
>MDSY01066021.1_pt1 | contig 22502 bp, 25 predicted proteins | sample 811131 | NCBI WGS metagenome assembly MDSY01 (sample SAMN05326643, study PRJNA326480) | marine metagenome | isolation source: seawater | place: Atlantic Ocean: South West | collected 2010 | reverse complement strand
GCACGTGCATAAATACCCGGAGAAATATGACCTTGCGCAAAAATAAAATCGCCACCATCTTGTTCAGAGGCTGCTTTGAAAAAATGGTTAAAACCAACATCGTATAAGGTTGATGAAGAAGCAAAACTACCAATATGACCACCAAGCTCTAAATCTTTCTTAGATGCACGCAGTACTACAACAAGAGCGTTCCAGCGAATAGCAGCACGAATTCGTGATTCAATGGTCTGATCGGCAGGCATATTTGGCTCTTGCCCCGGCGGAATAGTATTAACATAGGCCGTTGTTGCATCATATGGTAAATGTGTACCACCACGACGAGCACGTTCAATAAGTGACTCTAATAGCTGGTGAGCACGTTCAGGACCTTCATTTTCTAATACAGATTCCATTGACTCTAACCACTCTTGGGTTTCTATAGAATCAATATCGACTTTAGGTAAATCTGACATATGGTGTAGTCTCCAATTCTTTCTTATTTAATAAATAATGTAAAATTTAGTGTTGTTATAATGTGTTTCACAGGGTTTAGATAACTTATTCTCTCGTTATTACATACGCCTCATTGAACGTTGCATACGACTATTTTCTTGCGTTAATTTAAGTAATACTTCTTCAATAAACGCTAAATGGCGATGACTTGCTCCCCAAGCCTTTTGTGGCTGACCACTAATAATGGCATTGAGTAAACGTTTACGGTAATCGGTAATCTTACTGAATATGTCTGGGCGTTTTGCCAAAATAGTTAAATTCTGGGTGATATTATCGGCCAACAAAGACGACATACTCCGTGCTAACTGTAAAATTACGGCATTATGTGATGCCGCACAAATTGCTAAATGAAACTCAACCACTGCCGCCGCTTCTTTACGAAAGTCGTCCTCTAATTGGCTAGTCCCTATTCCATCGTGTTTTGCTTGGATATCTTCAAAGTCAGCCTCTGTTCCACGCATAGCAGCATAATAAGCAGCCATGCCTTCAATACCATGACGAAATTCTAACAAATCAAATTGTGACTCATTGTTGTTCGACATTAATTCAAACAAGGGGTCGGCAAAACCACCCAATAAACGTTGACTGACGAAAGTACCACCACCTTGTTTACGGGTAACCAAGCCTTTCGCTTCTAATTTTTGTATAGCTTCACGTAATGAAGGCCTTGATACTTCAAACTGCAGCGCTAACTCGCGTTCTGGCAACAGTTTCTCACCAGGCTTTAAGCTGCCTTCGATAATCATCGATTCAAGTTGCGCTAAAATAATATCAGCGAGTTTCTGTGGCTTGACTCGCCCAGTTTTCGATAATACTTGCATAGATTAGTGGTTCACTTTTGACGTTGTTATGGGCAATAAATTGGAAAAAATTTGTGCTTATACTCTTTGAATAAAACAGAATATTCACCCGAAAACCATGGTAAATTGGTAATACCAATTATATTTCATGACTAATAAAGTAACAACAAAGCAGTCTATTTTCAAGTGAATTTGAATTTTGAATAGGACTTAAGTAAGGTTTTCACGTATTAAGAATCCCACAAAGCCTTTTCTAAAGAGCCTTTACGGGATTACTTTACATTGGTCTGACCAGAGGATTGCTAAGAATAAATTAGCTAATTAACAACACCAACGAGCGTTAAAGTGGCTATTAATACACAAAATAACAAAACATTTCGTTTTGCTAGACTTACCAGTAAACAAGGTTGAGAAGTAATATCCTCATCATTAACAGTAGTGTCTTCAGACTGTTGTGCAACATCAATGAGTAATTGGTGTGTAGGCTTACTAATATCAAATAAACTTTCTAACCACATGGGCAGTGCTCTACTAAAATGACCAACAAACATGTAGCCAAATGCACATAAGCGGACAGGCAACCAATCTAACCAAAATAATACATCATGATAATTCTGACAACCTTTTGCTAAGTTAGGAGTTTGATTACTTTCATGAGCAAGACTTAATTCATCGCCTTCATTAAGGCAGCCAGTGTTGATATGGTTGTTACGAATTTTATCTTGCTGACTATCTGAGTGGGCACCAAATTGAAAATGTATTTGGTTGTGCTCGATAACAGCGGTTAACAGGCGATAAAAAAGCACACCAACAGCACCAAAAACAATAAAAAACAATATAATGGCAATATAATAACGGTAATTTAACCAAATTAATGCCTGACCAAAGCCTATCGTTGGGAGATTCTTGGTTGTTATCAATTGTTGATAGAGCAGCTCAGTTGACGCTTGCTCACCCCGAAAAGCCGATTGTAAAAACCGCTTAAAAAGCCCTCTAGTTTCATCACAACCAATACAAACTATTAGTATAAGGGTTGAAATAATCCACTCAATAAGACTGTTATCTACAAATTTAAAAACGAAGAATGTCAACGCAACAGGTACAACAACAAATACTGCACTGGCAACGTTACCTGGCTGAGCAGTAAAATTTCGACTGAAAAATTGATGGTAAAGGTGATAATAAAAAGTAAATCGCCAAAATTTAGTGGTTGAAAAGCGATCGGTAGCGAGTGCAATTAATAGGCTTAATAAGCTCATAAGAGAGGTTGTTCCTTTTCAGTTATATGTAAACATTGGCGATAATATTGCCAGTTAAAAGCTTGGCCTGGATCAGTTTTTCGGGTGGGGGCAATCTCACAATGACCAACAATATTTGCCATAATAATGCCAGGGAATTGACATTGCAAACAACGTGTTAACGCGGTTAACTGGCGATATTGCATATTGGTATACGCAATATCATCGGCACCTTCCAATTCAATACCTATAGAATAGTCATTACAATGAGGTCGTTGTTGAAATGTCGATTCTCCAGCATGCCACGCCATATCATTAAACGACACATATTGGATAATACTACCGTCCCTTCTAATTAAACAATGGGCTGATACTTTAACGCCTTGTAAGTCTTCAAAACTTGGGTGTTTTGTGCAATCTAACCGCCCTAAAAATAAATCGCTAATATAACTGCCACCAAACTCCCCTGCTGGCAATGAAATATTGTGGATAACTAATAGGCTCACCTCGACATCATTTGGGCGCAATGAATAATGGGGCGAAGAAAAAATTTGAACGTTATTTAACCAACCAGAAGTAATTGATAACATGTATTTCTCTTTACAGCAAAAGTACAACACAGGTGTGCATGATATATTATACTTTAATGCGTTTCGGTTTAAACATACAATAGAATTATCACACACTTAATAACCTTTAGTATGACTGAACTTGATCCCACTAAAAAATTAGCAAAGACTTTTACTTGGCTTGCGTGGATAATAGCTTTGGCATTATTGATGTTTCTTTTTCAGGACGTACTGGATAAACAATACAATCCCAATACTCAGCCTGAAGTTCGTTTGTCGGCTGACGGCCAAGCTGAAGTTATACTCGCACAAAATAAACAAGGTCATTATCTCGCCAGAGGTACAATTAATGGTTCAGCTGTGACTTTTTTGCTCGATACAGGGGCCACACAGGTATCTATTCCTGCGCATATTGCCGAGGAGTTAAACTTAGTAACAAAAGGTAATTACCGTGTACAAACGGCCAATGGTAGTGTCACTGTCTACAAAACAGAAATAGGTCAATTGAGCTTAGGTAATATTTTCTTGTATAATGTTGCTGCTCACATTAATCCTGCCATGAAGTCGGATCAAATCCTTTTAGGGATGAGTGCCCTAAAACAAGTTGATTTCTATCAAACAGGTAAACAATTAATTTTACGCGAACCTCTTTAACAGGAACACAGTATGCTTAGCGCAGAACTTGAAAAATTACAGCAAGATATCAATAAAACCGTTCATTGGGCTTTATGTGAAGATTTAGGCGCTAACGATATTCAATTACCTCAAGCCGAACAAGACATTACTGCAATGTTAATTCCTGCAGATGAAAAAGCAGTTGCAACCGTTATTACTCGTGAAGAGTGTATCATTTGTGGTGTTGCTTGGGTCAATGCAGTATTTAAGCAACTTGATCAATCTTTAAAAACCAGTGATGACAAAAAAACTCGCATTACTTGGTTTGTCAATGATGGGGAATCAGTCAAAGCAAATACTACTTTGTTTACACTCGAAGGAAGTGCACGAACTTTATTGACGGGTGAACGAGCCGCATTAAATTTTTTACAGACCTTATCTGGGACTGCCACATTAACGAGTCGCTATGTAAAAGAGCTATCCGGCTCGCAAACACAATTACTCGATACCCGAAAAACACTGCCAGGACTGAGAAGTGCACAAAAATATGCAGTGCTTTGTGGTGGTGGCGTTAATCATCGTATCGGCTTATTTGACGCTTTTTTGATAAAGGAAAATCATATTGCTGCTTGTGGCGGTATTGCTCAAGCTGTTGCTGCCGCAAAACAAAATCATAATGACAAAACCGTTGAAGTTGAAGTTGAATCTTTAGATGAGTTACAACAGGCGCTAACAGCCGGTGCAGACATTATCATGTTAGATAATTTTAGTCCTGAAATGATAGAGCAAGCTGTTAACGCTACACGTGGTAAAGCTAAATTGGAGGTTTCAGGTAATATGACCTTAGAAATTTTGCAAGAATACACCAAAGCCGGTGTCGATTATATTTCTAGTGGCGCCTTAACAAAGCATGTCAAGGCCGTTGACTTATCAATGCGCTTTATATAAAAACAATTTTAGTAAAGGTGTCGGATATTCAAAAATTAGACACCTTTATCATTAACTGCTAGAAACATTCCTCATAGCGCCTAACCGCTGAACCCTTATTTTAATTTAGCAACAAATGTTTGTCTAAATTTTGCAAGTTTGGGAGAAACTACTGCTTGGCAATATTGATTTTCAGGGTTATTTTTGAAATATTCTTGATGATAATCTTCGCCGCAATAAAACTCTTCTGCTGGATTTATTCGAGTAACAATCGCGTCGTCAAAGAGTTGTGCTTGGGTCATCTCATCAATCATTGCTGCAGCTATGTCATGTTGTTGCTGACCGTGGGTAAATATTTCAGAGCGATATTGACTGCCAATATCATGGCCTTGTCGATTCAATTGCGTGGGGTTATGTAAAGTAAAAAAGATTTCTAGTATGTCACGGTAGCTGGTGACGTCTGCATCAAACTCTAATTGTACCACCTCTGCATGACCACTTTGGCCTGTGCACACTTCTTTGTAACTTGGCTCTTTACTTTGCCCACCCATGTAACCAGATTTTGCACTAACTATGCCTTTTACACTATTAAATGCACCTTCTATACACCAAAAGCATCCGCCAGCTAAGGTTGTTGTTTGCAATTTTTTTTCGTTATTAGACTCTTTCATGTAACTCGCTACCTTATGGTTATTTTGTATAAGACTTTTGGCTTTTTCACACTGTATATTCGTTAAGATGGCAGCATAGATTAGTGCTAAAGCATTATTATAACGAATTATTGGCTACTTTCAGTGAAGACACTTCAATATATTGAAACTTTTCAAAAGAACGAATCCGATCTACGTCATCATTATTTTACGCAGCGTCGTAGTAGCAATCCAATTGTTATTGATTGCTTTTGTTAATTTTGGTTTAGATTATCAGCTACCATGGGCTCCATCACTGACTAATTATCAGTAAGCCCTAATAGTTATAAGCGATATGTTGATGGAATCTGACCATCATTTCTTCTTTACTTGGTTCTATTTTAAGTTCAACGGCCATTAATTGTAGCGCCTGCTCTATTTGATTTAAAAAACGACCAAAGCCATGTTCAGTGTTATTCTCTGGTGTCGCAACAAATACCAGTTGTACAGTATCAATTAACTCCCCTGCACTCCACTTGCTAATAATACCGCACGGGCTTTGTTCAGGATTATAACCTAGCATTTGCAACTCTCCGACCCGAGAAACAATTTCATGAATACTATAACGGACAATTGGCACTAGACCATTAGCGATTAGTGCACCATTATTGAGGTTATAATGTTTTGCTGCCATGGTAAATATATCGGTCAAATAGGTATATACTGGATTATACGGATCATGAGAATTACTATCAATTGCAACCTGCTGCAATAATTCATTACTGATATTTAGCGTAACAACTGCATAATTCATTGCACTATGGTGTTTAGGTATAGTGACTTTTTGACTCTCATATCGCTTATTTATTTCACGTAATTTATGTGTTTGTGTGGTTGAACAACCCTTATGTTTTGCAAATAAATCATAGGTAAGGTGTTGATGATCCCTTAACCGAATTTCACTCCTGTCTAAATTAATTTGCTGACAAAACTTTTGTACTACCTGACTGACTTTGTGGTGAAAAGTAGCCGCATTAAAACGAATGTCACTGCCCGTAGCTAAAAACAACAGTGAGACTTTTTTAGCTTTTTTATTACTATCAAAAAACGACTTTTTAAAATGATGATTCGCTGGATTGTAATAAAATAAAATCTGCTGATTAGTTTGCCATTGATACATCTCCTGACTGTAACGCACTCGAGCTAACTTATCATTCGCAATAAATTGACAATTATTTAATTCTACTTCATCAGTTAACTTAAAAAATATACTTGATAGCTGTTGATAAAAATCATAAAAGGGCTGCGGCTTTAATTCGCTATATTTGTTTGAAAATTGCTGAAACATTCCATCACTTAGCGTAAACTCAGCCAAAATGTATTGATTATCACGCACATTGCCAGGTAAATAAGCTTTATGAGCTGCACTTCGTTTTCGAATGATTGACATGATTTCCCCTGATAAAATCGTCCCTGTTAATAAAATATTAACTTTATAGGGGGGATAGTATAATGACCTCAGGTGAAAGTTTTGTGACTACAAGATGTCAACATTGTGACAAGCAAAGTATGGTGATCACCTTATGATAAACGAGCAACAAACATTAATTACCGCTATTAATACCGTCATGCCCTTTGGTAAATATGCAGGCAGAAAATTGTTACAACTGCCAGAACCTTATTTAGTATGGTTTCATGGTCAAGGTTTTCCAGAAGGGAAGTTAGGTCAACAATTAGCCTTAATGTATGAAATTAAACTTAATGGCCTTGAAGCCATGTTATCTCCCTTGTTGAGCTCTGAATAAAGCCATTGTCTTCTAAATTTTTTTTATATATAAAACCTTTAAATAATATGTTTTAGGAATAACACTTTATATTATGAAACCCTAACAACCTGTTTTACCGCAAATAATTTATTCACCTTTAACATTGTTCCTCAGAAAATATTCTAACAGTATAATTTATTATTTTTACTGACTTGCAGGCTTTAAAAAACTCTTCTTAACTAAGTGTCTACTAGTTAAATTAATAGCATCATGCACACTTTGCTGTAACTGTATTATTAATTAGTCGACAGGGATCTGAACATAGAGTAATGAACAACTTATCAGATTATTTGCCATTTTTTCGAGGTTTGCACAATGAAAAGACAAAAGAGAGATAAATTAGGAAGAGCACACGCAAAAGGATATCAAGCTGGTATAGGCGGCAGAGCAAAAGAGCAATGTCCTTATCAACAGATAGCGGTAAAATCAGAGTGGTTAGGTGGCTGGCGAGAGGCAATAGATGACAAAAATTCAGGTCTTTTTCGTTAAATGATAGCTTTCCATTAAAGAGGCCTCACCACTGAACTGATTATGAGGTCTCCTGAGAAGCTAGCGCACTCTATCCCATAACCTATTGAGACTAACACTATCACTACTAAAACTATTAGCACCCTTTTAAAAGTGTTACACCCCAAACTTAGTCGTCTAGGTTTGAGGTGATAAGCGCGCTAATGCTTCGGTGGTAAGTTGATGTAATGCAGTTAAATCGCTTAGTATGCCATCGTGCATTTTATTGAGCGATTGCATTCTTTGATAGTCTTCCTGCATACGCTGTTTTTTTGATAATGCTTTACGGGCATCCAAAATAGCAAAATCTTTGATCGACTCATACAGGGCGAAAATACTTGGAAATCGCTCAATAAAATCAGGCATAGTTTTTAATGACGACAATAATACCGATAACCGCCAGCAGCCCTCATCAAATTCACATTGTTTTTGCTGCATTGCTCGCGTAATCAGCATTACACTATCGAGTACTTTTTTATCGTGCTTATTAAGGGCTTGTTGCTGTTTTACTAGCGCTTGTTGCTGCAATAATTTTTGCTGAGAAAGTTGTTTTAATAACTTGCCCGCGTAAAAACTCAAAGCAATAATTATTAAAACGCCCAAGGTAATCACCACAAACCAATATTCATTCATTATTAGGACTCTTTGTCTTCAAAATCGGTAAAATCAGTATTCTCTAACTTTCGCCATAACTCATCTTCACTAACTTTTTGCTCATTACTATCAATGTCTTCTGACGATTCATTATAGATGCCTAGCTCAGCAGACAACGCTTGATGACGATCCATTTTTTGATTGTAATAAGCTACTTCTTGCTCCGTTAACACTAAATCATCTTCTTGTTTAGCTAAAATTTCTTGCAAAAATTGATCTTGCTCAATTAAGTCTAGTTCTTGTTCCGCGCTTAACTGCTTGTCATCAGCGTTAATAACCCGAACACTAGCAACAGGGGTTGGTGCCGCCTTGTGTATTTTATCAGCGGTACTTTTTTCAACTTGAGTGTTAGCTTTACTCAAAACAATAGGTGTTGTATTACCTAAACGTGGATCTTTTTGTTTAATCGTTTGCTGATTAATCGTTTTCTCTCTTGAACCTTCTTTTTGACGATTACCTGCCACTTTACCCGTAGATTTACGCACACGCTTTTCAACATTGGCTAATTCTTTTTTACTTAACTTTGGTTTAGCCGTTGGAGCGCCACCTGGTTTTCTAGATTTTTTTGAACGAGACATAAATACAATAACTTCTTTACTAATAATACTCCGTATTTTACGTTAATAATGCTTAAAAAACCTTAAAAACTAGAAAATAACCAATAAAAAAGCGCTTATAGCATAAGCGCTTTCAAAATAACATAATTGGTTATTGGCGAATATTAATAGTTGGTTGGGTAACTATTTCGCCACATTTGGATATTGTTACCAGACTATCTTTACTCGATAACACAGCAAGATGTTGATTGTAATAATCACGAATAAACAGTAACTGATAGCCAAATTGAGTGAGGTTACTAGCAGCAAATTTCTGTGCTAAGGTGAGGTCTTTCCATAAGTCGTCAAAATTACTTACTGAAGGTCTCCGCCTTTCAAATAAGTCTACTTTTTTTATTGTGTTTGCCATAATATAATCCATCCTAGTTTAATTATGTAAATCCTAAAAATTAGTATGCTTTACAAAAAATAAAACCTAATAATCTTATATATATTAACTTTTCCTGCATAAAAATTCAATAAATTTAAAGTGTTGCAAGAAAAAAATTAGTACCCATGCGTTCAACATTGAGGAAACACATGACAAAAGTGTTAAATGAATTATCAGCCCTGCTGCAATTAGAGTTTATTGAGCAAGGACTTTACCGGGGTCAGAGCCAAGATTTAGGTTACAAAGCACTTTTTGGTGGACAAGTAATGGGGCAAGCCCTTTCTGCAGCGCAAGAGACCATGCCAGAAAATCGTTTTGTGCACTCTCTCCATTCTTACTTTCTTCGTCCCGGTAATGCAAATTTACCGGTTGTTTATGAAGTAGAAGTGATTCGTGACGGTGCTAGCTTCAGCACTAGGCGTGTACAAGCCATTCAAAATGGTAAAGCAATTTTTTATATGACGGCTTCATTTCAACATATTGAGCAAGGATTTGATCACCAAGACAATATGCCCAATGTCACTGCGCCTGAAAGCCTATCGTCGTTCACCGATTACCTTAAAGCCAACCAGGAACATATACCTGAAGCGCTTCGCCAAAAATTTTTAGCGGAAAAGCCAATTGATATCCGTCCTGTCCAGCAATATAATTGGCTAGCACCTAAGCCAACTGACTCAATTCATCAAGTGTGGATAAAAGCGAATGGGCAGTTATCCGATGATTTACGCATGCACACCTATTTGCTCGCGTATACGTCTGATTTTCACTTTTTACCTACTGCACTATTGCCTCATGGGGCCAGCCATTGGCAACCAAATTTTCAAATTGCTACCATAGATCACGCCATGTGGTTTCATCGCCCATTTCGCTTCGATGAGTGGTTGTTATATTGTATGGACAGCCCTTCAGCGAGCAATGGTAGAGGCCTTGTGAAAGGTCAAATTTATGATCGAAAGGGCCGGCTAGTAGCCTCAACCATGCAAGAAGGTGTTATTAGACAAAGATAATAAGGCCATCGCATATTTACATATGCGTTACGCTTAACTGCAGTTAAATTTGTTTTTGTGTTTCTAATATTTTACGTTTTTTAATGGCTAGGTCGGTAATCTTCGCCTCAAGTTCTGCCTCAGTGCCAAGCATAAAATACGCCTCAGCCATTAAAAATAGCGGCCCAATAAGTAGCTGATTTAAATCATCAACAAACGCTGGTTTAGCGCGCTCATAATGATGCCCTATAAATTGAATAATCCAGCCAATGACAAATAAGCCAATTGCAATGTAAAGTGCACTGTCAAAACCAGTTATGTAGTGAGCAACATATACATTAAGCGAAATGTACAACAACATACTCAAGCCGAGTAACCTATGCAAAACAACATAGTACAGACCAACGAAAATAAATAGAATAATTGCAGGTGTTAGTAGCACCGTAAATCCACTGTTAAGAACGTTGTTAATGCTTAACGCAACGGGTAATAAGTGTAAAAGCACAGTAACCGCTAAAAAAATCAACGGTACACCAACAAAATGCGTGTTAATATTTTTTTGGTTTAAATGTACACTTTTATAGCGAGCTAATTGCTCTTCAATAGTCTTCATATAGGACTCTTTTTATTATTTACATCATTGTATTTTGTAGCTGCTTAATGTTTTTGATTATGGTGTATTATGCCAATCATAACCACTGGGATGTTGAAAAACCCGTAAATCGAATTTTGGTGCAATAGCAAACAAGTGATCAAAAATATCAGCTTGTATTCCTTCATAATCAACCCAATTAGTGGTGTTAGCAAAACAATATACCTCTAGGGGAAGGCCATTCTCAGTTGCTGGTAATTGTCGCACCATACAGGTTAAATCACTTCGTATGTGAGCGTTATGTAATAAGTAATTACCCACATACGCGCGGAAGGTACCAACATTAGTTAATTGTCGCGTATTGAGTGAATTCAATGATTGGGCTCTATCTTCATCACTTTTTGGTTCATCACTTTTCGGTTCATCAATGTCACCTATTTGTTGTTGTTTTTCGTTAAGGTAACTTTGCAATAAATCGGCATTGGTGAGATTTTTAATCTGTGCGCTACTATAGAAATCGATACTAGCAATATCAATGATAATTGTTCTTTTAATACGTCTAGCACCAGTATGATACATATTACGCCAATTTTTAAATGAGTCGCTGATAAGGGCATAAGTTGGTACTGTTGTTATCGTCTTATCAAAGTTCTTAATTTTAACTGTGCTTAACCCTATTTCTAGCACATCACCGTCGGCACCATATTTTGGCAGCTCAATCCAATCACCTGCAACGACCATTCGATTTGCCGAGATTTGTATACTGGCTACTAAGCCTTTAATAGTATCTTGAAAAACCAAGACTAAAACAGCGGTTATAGCACCTAAACCACTTAACAAATAAACAGGTGAGCGGTCAATAATTAAAGAAACAATAATGATACTGGCAACAAGGTACAGTGCTAATTTAATAACCTGAATAATCGCACTTAAGGGTAAAAAGTGTTGTTTGGCACTCTCTTGATAAATACTCTTGCCAACATTCAATAAAGAACTAACACAACGTGAAAGTTGAAAGGTCAACAACACTCGGCACAGTAATAATAAAATATTACTTGTGGTTGACTCCGGTTCGAGTATTAATGGTATTAAAAATAAAATTAAAATCAACGGCAGCAGAAGTGTAAAACGGTTGAGTACACCATGTTCAATTAATGCATCGTCCCAGGTATTTCTGCTACGTAAAATGACCTTGTTGACGACAGCTAATACTTGATGTTTAGCAAGGTAATAGCTTAAAGAAGCAACAAAAAAAATAATTCCTACACCAATAGCAACAGTAGCACTAGCAATATATTTATCCCCAAGCCCTTGTTCACTTAACCAAAGCGCAATGAGCTCATTCATGGTTTTCTCCTTCGTTATATAGTACCTAAGGCTTCAGGCAATGCATTACTCTGCCAATGCTTTATTTTCATTGTCATTAAAATTACTTTGCATTTTTGCTAGCCTGGCATCTTTTGTATGCCAGAATTCTGTTAACCATTTTTGAAAAGTAATACGATCATTTCGATCAGAAAAATTAATATGCCCCAATTCATTGTTTATATTGTATGTTTTTATGTCGACGCACACGTTATCGATTTGACCAGAAAGAAAATCACTAAAATTAGGAATACCGTCAGGGTAGTATATGGTTACATCAACAATCTGAGTCAAATGCTCTCCCATAGCGTCTAACACAAACGATATGCCTCCAGATTTAGGTTTTAACAAATATTGAAAAGGTGAGTTTTGTTTATGATGTTTTTTATCGGTAAACCGAGTGCCTTCAATAAAATTCATAACACTCACTGGTTTGTGTTTAAATTTAGCACATGCTTTTCGTGTTGTTTCTAAATCTTTGCCACGAAGGTGAGGGTTCTTCCTCAAAAAAGCCTGGCTGTAGCGTTTCATGAATGGAAAATCTAACGCCCACCATGCCAAACCTAATAAAGGCACATAAACTAGCTCCTTTTTTAAAAAAAACTTTAAAAAAGGAATATTGCCATGTAAAACTCTTTGCAAAACCACGATATCAACCCAACTTTGATGGTTAGCAATCACAATGTACCAGTCATTAATGCTTAACGACTCTAAGCCAGTGACAGTGATCTTGGTTTTATTAAACAATGTCTGGACGAGACTATTCACTGCCACCCAATTACTAGCCATCAGGTCAAGCAAATAACTAAATAGTTTCTTTGAAAAATTAAAGGGGATTAAAGCCTTTAATAAGGAAAAGACAAGAATCGGAAGTAACCAAAGTACCGTATTAAAACTGTAACAAGCAAAGGATAAAAAACCAATTAATCGAGAGGGTAAAAAATTAAACATAAATAGATATATAAAAATATATAAAGTAGATAACAATAAATCCATTTAACCATGATTTAGACATTAATTAAATTTTTTTATTACATTGACAGCCCCTCAATAGCTTAAAAATAGTGACTCTACTTACGTTGTTAACATGATTAGAAAATATTCACTTTTTTTTTAACCTGGCCAAAACATCAGGTTTCATCATAAATAATTGTTTAAAACACCTTGTTAACAATTAATGACCGAACAAGTCAATAAAAACAATCCTATTAGTCTTTATCAAGGTGAATAATTGTCTTTACTAATTGAGTTTTTACTCAATAAATTGCATAATTAAACTTGGATCTATTAGGAGTCAAAATGAACTTTAACAGAGCTGTAATCAAAGTCGGTAGCGCTTTAGTCGCACCTTCTCAAAATGGTTGTAGCGGCCAATATATTTTAGCGATATCGCAATTCATTACTCAATGTCAAAAGCTGGGCAAAGAAATCATTCTTGTTTCTTCTGGAGGCGTTGCTGCCGGACGCATCGTTATTCAACATGGTACCCCAAAACTATCATTAGCCACTAAAAAAGCTATGGCCAGTGTTGGCCAAATGCAGATGATGGCGAATTGGCAGCGTTTTTTTGATATCCCTTGTAGCCAAATATTGATAACACAAAATGATTTAGCAGATAGAGAGCGCTACAACAGTATTAAAGAGACTATTAAAATTCAATTAGCTAATGGTGTATTGCCTATTGTTAATGAAAACGACACAGTGACTACCAAAGACTTAACTATTGGTGATAACGATAATATTGCAGCCTTGGTAGCCCAAGCCTGTGATGCTGACAGTTTATTTATCTTGAGTGATATTGATGGCGTATTTAATAAAGATCCAAAAATCCATGATGATGCATTATTGATTCCGAATATAGAAACCATCACTGATGAAATATATGCAATGGCAGGAACCAGCCGAAATCCACTTGCCAGTGGTGGTATGAAAACTAAAATTCAAGCGGCAGAAAAAGCAGTTGAGCATGGTATAAATACCTACATTGTTAATGGCACTAAAAGTGAAGTGTTTAGCGCTTTATTAGAGCATACAAACCCCGGTACTCGTTTTACTGCTGATAAAGATATTATTACTGCTAAAAAGCATTGGCTCAAACATACGCTAAAGAGCAAAGGCAAAGTTAAACTTGATCCAGGAGCTGTTAATGCGGTGGTAAATAAGGGAGCCTCCCTACTACCGGCTGGAATCAAGTCAGTAATTAACCGATTTAAAGCGGGTGACGCAATTGAGCTCATTGACGCGGAAAATAATGCAGTGATTGCCAAAGGTATTTCACTCTATAGTCACTATGATCTTAAACGTATCAAGGGTAAGCATAGTAAGGATATCACCTCAATATTAGGGCATGACTTCGGTGATGTCGCAGTTCATCGTGATGACATGGTTATTTTGTAAAGAGCCATACTAACAACAATCTTCCAACGAGTAAGTAATGACAAATTTTAATATCGCCGCCATGGCAAAAAAAGCTAAGCAAGCTAGTAGAGTTGCAGCGCAACTTGATAGTAACCAAAAAAACATCTTGTTAAACGCCTTAGCTATGGCGATTGAAGATAATAGTGCAATTATTATCCGTGAAAACAGTAAAGATATTACTGCTGGCCGTGAAAAAGGCTTGTCAAAAGCCATGCTCGATCGCCTTCTACTAACCGATTTAGCAATAAAAGACATTGCCACAGCGATTCGAGAAATAATCAGCTTACCTGACCCAGTGGGCGATATTGATAAGTTAACGTTACGACCTAATGGTATTCAAGTAGGTAAAATGCGTATCCCGTTAGGTGTAATTGCTATGATTTATGAAGCAAGACCTAATGTCACCGCTGAAGCTGCAGCCTTATGCATAAAGTCAGGTAATGCGGTCATTTTACGTGGTGGTTCAGAGGCAATTCATTCTAATATAGCCATTGCTCGTTGCTTACATCAAGTGTTGATCGCGCATGATATTAACGAAAATATTGTCAGTGTTGTACCTGATACAAGTCGCAGTGTTATTGAAACCTTATTACAACAAAGTGAAACCATTGACTTAGTTATTCCTCGAGGTGGTGAGGGCCTTATTCGCTATGTTAGTGATAACAGTCGCATCCCTGTTATTCAGCATTACAAAGGAGTATGCCATTTATACGTTGATAAATACGCTGATTTAAATAAGGCCATTGCGATCCTTGTTAATGGTAAAACACAAAAACCAAGCGCCTGTAATGCCTTTGAAACAGTATTAATTCATGCTGATATTAGCGACCAATTTTTGCCATTAGCCGCTGCGGCACTTGCTGAATCTGCTGAGGTTAAAATTCACGCCTGCGTTAATACTATGCCGTATTTTACTGGTGCTACACTGGCTACTGATGAAGATTACCATGCTGAATATCTAGCCCAAGAAATAGCGGTTAAAGAAGTTAACAGTTTTGATGAAGCTATTAGTCATATCAATGAGTATACCTCAGATCATACCGAGGTAATTGTTAGCCAAGATAATAGTCGAAGTCAGCAATTCATTCGACAAATTAATTCATCGGTTGTCATGGTCAATGCTTCTTCACGGTTTTCCGATGGAAATCAATTAGGCCTAGGCTCAGAGATTGGCATATCAACCAGCAAGCTCCATGCTTTTGGTCCAATGGGGCTTGAAGCTTTAACCACAGAAAAATTTATCGTCTTGGGTGACGGTCAAATAAGAGAATAACCGTTAATAGTAAGTTTTCACCATAATAACTTAAGGTCTACGCTTAAGTTATTATAGTGTTACTTGTCTTCTCAATGTAGACGTTTAGTATTGGCTTTTTGTTTATTTATGGTTAACGCTAAGCGGCTTTCCCATTCACCATCATGCTGTTTTAAACATGCTTCTTCGCTATCAAAACGCACTGCATTGTTGATATTTTTCAACACAACTCCTATTTTCAACAAATGGGTTTGAATGGTTTGACGCAGCACTTTGTCAAGTTCCTTTTTATGTGCGGCAGCAATGTCTTGTTCACTTGAAAACACGCAAGTCACCACTAAGCTCGCCGGAAAGTTGGTGTAATTTACTCGGTGAGTTAACCATAAAAAACCACGGATTTGGTGCATTGAAAAGTCACACGCGAGAGTTAGTGCCTTACAAATATTAGCGTCAATTTTCTTATTCGTTTTAGTTAACTTCATATGAGTAAATACTCATCCAGTCGTTATCAGAGTGTTGTTACATTTTACGGAGCTTAAACACTAAACACAAACAACCTTTAAATCTGAATATTAAGTAATTCCTTGAGCTTCACAGAGTTACTCAGTATGCTACGCAACTTTATAATTTTCATACCAAAAGGATTAGTAGTGATAGGCTTTGATTATGGCACCTCAAATTGTGCAGTTGCCACCATGAGAAATAATAAACCCTATGTCATTCCTTTGTTAGACAACAATCCGTATATTGCCTCAAATCTTTATGCGCCTAACCGAGATATTATTAGCTATTGGCTTTCGCAACAATTAAATGCTGGCCAGAAAACAGCGTTTATGAGTCAACGAAAAGCACAATTGCAAAAGGCTCACATTGCACTTCGTGAGTTAAGTTTTGATGGTATAGCCAGTGAGTTATCTTTTGGTCATGCTGCGCTAACACAATACCTTGACGATCCCGAAGAAGGGTATTACATAAAATCACCCAAATCATTTTTAGGGGCAAGCGGTCTAGCTAGTAGTCAGATTGAATTTTTTGAAGATATCGTAGCCTGTATGATGAGTAACGTTAAAACGCTTACCGAAAAATCACTACAAAAAGAAGTTACTCAAACTGTTATTGGTAGGCCCATTAATTTTCAGGGCTTACATGGCGAAGAAAGTAACCAACAAGCCATTAATGTGTTGACTAATGCAGCCCAGCGGGTTGGTTTTAAAGAGATTGAATTTCAATATGAGCCTGTCGCTGCAGGATTTGAATTTGAAGCCACCTTAACCAAAGAAACACGTGTGCTAGTAGTTGACATTGGGGGTGGCACCAGTGATTGCTCAATGTTACTAATGAGTCCAAGCTTTGCTAATAAAAATGATCGTAATGAACATTTACTCGCGCATAGTGGTGTTCGAATTGCCGGCAACGATTTTGATATTCAACTGGCATTACAGGGTATTATGCCAAGTTTAGGTATGCACAGTTTACTAAAAACAGGTAAACCTATGCCCACGGCAAACTACAGACAAGCCTTAGCCATTAATAACATCAATGAACAAACCGCATTCTATAGTGCTAAAAATAGACGTGATCTTGAGTTATTGAGTCGTGATGCTCAACAAACTCAGCTTGTTGAGCGCCTTATTACCGTTCATGACCACAAATTAAGTTATCAATTAGTCAATGCCGCAGAACAAGCAAAAATTCAATTATCAAAAAAAACAGAACACACAATATGCTTAGCTGATATAGATGAGTCACTAAACATTTCAGTAAACCGAAGCACATTAAAAAAAGCTAATAATAATACACTCGCAAGTATTGGCCAGCTAATGCAATCAGCCGTAACACAAGCTCAATGCCAACCCGAGGTCGTTTTTGTTACAGGTGGAACGGCTAAGTCGCCGGTACTTAATGAGTATTTATCACAACAAATGCCGAATATTCCATTGGTTATTGGTGACCATTTTGGTAGTGTTAGTGCTGGTTTAGCGCGTTGGGCTAATAAAATCTATCGCTAGGTAGCCAAGTAGGCTCATTAGTTATTGCGACATTCATAGGAGAATGATTGAAGGTGAAGAAATTACCGTTTGTTGCATCACTTATGAGTCTGGTCTTGTTTGTTAGTATTTCAACTGATGCAATGCCTACAATTGATGTAGTTCGCTATGTAGACTCGCAAAAACACCCTGATAGCAAAAAAACCTATTTCATCGACTTATTAAACCTGATAATGGAAGCTAGTAAACCTGAATATGGTGATTATAAATTGCAACCCGTAGCTACTGAAATGGGTCAAGCAAGAGGTTCTTTGATGATACAGCGGAATCAGTTTATAGACCTAAATTGGCGAATGACCTCACCCCAATTAGAAGAGCAACTACAAGCCATCTACTTTCCAATCCTAAAAGGCTTGATGGGTTATCGAATATTTATTATTAATAAAAATGCCAAGAGCAATTTTAGTCAATCGACCTCGTTGCAGGATTTACAGAACTTACACTTAGGGCAAGGTTATAGTTGGCCTGATACTAAAATCTTACTGGCAAATGGCTTTAGCGTTATTCAAGGTCACGAAAACTTCCTCTTGGATATGCTAAAAAAAGGTCGCTTTAGTTATTTTCCCCGAGCATTACATGAGCCCTGGTCAGAAATAGCCAATGAAAGCTCATTGATGGTTGAGCAACATCTCATGCTGAAATACCCAGCTCCAGTGTTCTTTTTTGTTAACAAAAACAATAAAAGATTGCAACAACGACTTAATGCAGGGTTAAATAAATTAGTAAGCTCAGGACAATTTGACCAATTCTTTTTGAATCACCCAATCACTGCCAGTGTTATACAACGTGCCAAAGTCAAACAGCGGCATATTTTTACTTTGCAAAACCCTTTTTTATCAGCACAAAGCAAAACCTTGTTAGCTAACGAAAAACTTTGGGTTAATTTACCAAAAAAAATCGACGTTAAAAACGTCGAATTTTAAAGGTAAATGTCTGAGCTAGGATAATGCTTACAAAGGCTTTACCAACATAGTTGTCCCTGTTATTGCTACAATTTCGCATAGCTGGTTTTGATCAATGACCTTTACATCAACCTCATCAGCTAAGCGCGCATTCCAATTAATACCAGAGTAACGAATACTTCCACTTGCCTTACTAATATCATTAGCAACAGTGACTTGTAAACCAATCATGTCACTAGATTGATCAGTTTTATTTCGGGTATTTTGTAAATTCTTCAAAGGTTTCCACATTAAGACCGCAATCACCGCTGACAATATACCTGCCACTAACACTTCTATTGCCCAGCCTTCAATAAGGCCAATATTGATTAAAAAGCCGGTAATAACACTGGCAATAGCAAAAAACAATAAAGGACCACTTAGCCCCATTATGCCTAATTCAAGCAGTAAACAAATGCCGGCAATGGTATACCAAATATAATGGTGGTTTTCTAAAAAAAGTGTCATAAATGACTCCTAACTTATAATGCGCGTTATAACTTCAAGTTGCTAGAAACGGCAATCGCCTGCGCCACCGTATTAGCAATATTGTCACCCGTTTTACCGTCGGTTAATACGACAGTACTGTCTTTAGCAATGGCTTGATGTGCACCAATAGCATCTTGCGCTAACGTCAAGGTTACCGCAGCTTTACCTTGTTCAGTGTTCGCGGCTTGACCAACAACCTCGAGGGCATTAGCGTCAGCATCAGCAACTAAACGAATAGCTTCAGCTTTACCTGTTGCTTCTAATATTTGTGATTCTTTGGTCGCTTCAGCCGCTAACACTTGCTCGGATTTTGCCGCTTCAGCATCTAAAACGCGTGCTTGCTTTTGACCTTCAGCTTCAGTAATAGCGGCTGTTTTAACCCCTTCTGCAGTTAAAATAACCGAGCGTTTTTCGCGTTCGGCAGTCATTTGTTTTTCCATATCTTCTCGAATCGTTTGTGGTGGGGTAATATCTTTAATTTCATAACGTGTCACCATAACTCCCCAAGGTGCAGTTGCTTCGGTCATCGCACCTAAAATTTGGGCATTAATGGCATCACGATTTTGAAAACACTCATCAAGCTCCATAGAACCAATAGCATTACGCATGGTAGTCATGGCTAGTTGTGTGACTGATAGTTTGTAATCAGAAATATTATTCGTTGCTGCTGAAGCATCGGTTACTTTCATAAATAAAATACCGTCAATCTCTAAGGTAATATTATCGCGGGTAATCGCTGGCTGTGACATGATCTCTAAGGACTGCTCTTTTAAGTTACGATCTGCCGCTACCGACTGTACAAATGGAATAATAAAATTCAAACCTGCTGATAAAGTTTTACTGTATTTACCAAGGGTATAAATAACATAACCACGGTTTTGTGGCACAAAATAAATACCTTTTTTAAGGGTGTATAAAATAACAATGGCAATCCAAAAAATAGGATTAGTAAGTAATTCTTCAATAATTAACATCTAATGTTCCTTGATCTGTAATAATTCTATAGGCTTAATAAAGCAGACTTGCACTAGCACTTTTACTCTATTTAAAGTACCAGTGGTATTCACGTTAATAGACCCCAGTAAGCAAAGCAAGTAATTTTAATTAAAGCTTTGTAAACGTTCGTTTTGGTATCAGTCAAGGCTACATAAAACTAAAATGTTAATAAGAACGGCGTTATTTACTATAAAACTCAGCAATTTTTGCGCTTTAGTTGCACTCCCTCCTTATTTGAGCCAACATATTCTAACCTTATGACTTATTGTTTTATCTTTGCGCTATACCTTTGCTGACATCGAACTTAATTTAACTGCTGGGATCATTATCAAAGCCGGTGAGAAAATCAATGTTAGAGCGAAAACATTATTAGTCCTGACGTATTTAATACACCACCCAAAAGACATTGTGACTAAAAAAACCTTAATCGAAAAAATTTGGTACGATGTTGTCGTTCAAGAGCAAGTACTCGTTCAGTCAATTAAAGAAATCCGTGATATGTTAGGTAGTGAGGTGATTAAAACCTACCCACGTATGGGCTACCAATGGACAGTAGAGTTCACATCAATAACAACTAAAAAAGGTTTTCCGTTAACACAACGCAATCCAAAAAAATTGCCATGTTTGTGGTTTGTTCATTGTCATTGATAGTCTTGTTAATGACTCAAATACCAAAGCTAACCCAGATGGTTGGTTATTCAAATAAAAGTAATAAAATGACTGTTGGCTTTTTACCCATTAATAATGATATGCCAGATGATATCCACGATTGGGTTACTACTACTGGTACTCAATATTTAAATCAACGACTGCAACAACAAAGCACCTTAACTACGCTTGATACGCCAACATTATTGTCATTATTATCACAAAATAATATTTCACCTAATACGCTTACTGATAAGCCCTTATCATCATCAAAGTCACTACTTGCAAATGTTATCGTAAAAAGTCGCTTAGTAGGTTACCCGCAAGATTTTCAAGTACATTACACCTTGTATAATGGTAATAATGTCGAACACGGCGTTGAGTTCGCGAGTAGTGTAGAAAAAGTACTCGATCAATTAGTTGAAAAAATAGCCATACGCTTTGATAATTTTAAAGCCATGAATAGCCAAGTTTCTTATCATCCTTTTAGTAACGAAGCGTTTGCTCGTGGTATAACCTTATACTTAACTGGAGAGTACATTAAAGCCATTGCGTTTTTTGCTTCAGCATTGCAGAGTAACCCTGACTTACTGGTTGCTCGACGCTATTTAGCGGCTTGTTATATTAAAACTAATAAGCATGATGAAGGTATTACGCTGATACAAAAAAATATTAAAAGAGCCAAAAAAACACACGTATTTCGAGAAGAAATACGTAGCAATTTATTAATTGGGGTATCGCTACTTCATTGGCACCAAACCAATAATACCCTGGGTCAACGTCAAATTTTACAGGCTAAACATTATATTGAATCAGCCAAAGCATTAGCTGAATATCATCATGACTTATTATTTATTGCTTATGCGTATGAAGAGTTAGGTGCAATCGAGCGTATTCAACAGAATTATCCACAAGCGATCACCTTACAAAAATCTGCACTTGCTGTTCACCAAGGGTTTCGAGGGAATTACGGGCAAACAAGAGCACTCATTGGCCTAGCGCGTATTGCACATGAACAAGGCAATCAGCCGTTAAGTGATGAATATTTTAATAAAGCATTAGTGATTGCTCAAAAGAACGGGGTAATTACCAATGAGATACAAACATTATTAGCACAAGCAACTATTAAAATTTCGCAAGGGCTAGAGCAACGGGCTAAAATTATAGCAAATAACGCACTGGCACTGGCGAATAAATCCGCAAACATCCAATTAGTTAGTCAGGTAACTCATTGGTTTGATGTCAACGACAAACGTATTAACCATTAATACATAATATCAACATATTAGCCGCCTTTTAGTATTTGCTCCATTACCCAACTGGTATGTAAAGCCGTATCACCAATTGAGGGGTGCTCAATACCATCAACTAATTGTTTTTTTATATTTTCGACATGAAAAAGTTGAATGTTTTCAGGGTGTTCAATTGTTAGTGTCTGCTGCTTATTATCTACGGTGACAATTAAAGGTTGTTCATTAAACACTGAAAAACGTAATTCACCTTTACTCCCGTAGATAGTCATG
>MDSY01138881.1_pt1 | contig 22504 bp, 18 predicted proteins | sample 811131 | NCBI WGS metagenome assembly MDSY01 (sample SAMN05326643, study PRJNA326480) | marine metagenome | isolation source: seawater | place: Atlantic Ocean: South West | collected 2010 | reverse complement strand
TGGATGTGCTGTCCGGAGTTGTGACGAATACATCGCAGGACACTGCGGTGGTTGCCGCGTCTACTGAAGAAGTCGAAGTCCCGTCAGCGGACGGCACGAAATTCGCTAACGTCTCGTTGGCGGTGACCGGGTTCGTGATTCTTTTAGTGGCGCTGGTGCTCGCGGCGGCCGCGGCTGTCGTCGCGAGACGCAGAGTGAAAAACCAACGCACAAGACTAGACGTGGAAAGACACATCCAAGAAACAGGGGGGATTTAGGTCAAGGTTCCATTACAAAGACATCTTTGCTCAATTGCGCATCCATCATGATTTTTGAAATCGTGACTCTACATGAACAGCGCAGCGCTCTTCCCATTCGCCTCCTTGGCCAGTTCGTTGTACGTGTACATGTCGAACTCGTTCCCGAAATCCACGTGCGCGACTTCCGTCAACTTGTCAACGCCTTCCACCATGCCTTCGAACTCCACGAACTGCGTCGCGGGCGCGGCAGCGCCGGGCGCCAGCGCGACGGTCACCATCTTGTCGTCGCTCGTCTTCACGGTCATCGTCGACCCATCCGAAGCCTCGGCTCGGCCGACGAGCAGCACTTTCTTGCCCACGAAACGAGCCATAAGCTCGCCGTTCACGCGGGGGGCGGGGGCGGAGGTATCCATCTGACCGGGTACGAGGGAAAGCGTGGAGGAGAGGACGACAACAAGGGGTCAGAAAGGAGATTCGCCAAGGGGTGGGCAGGAGATTCGGCAAAGTTTTGAATCTGGGCACCGCGGTGCCAACAAGTGTTTGAAATTCGGGCGCCGAGATCCGACGACAAGGGTGTTCCTCGTTCTATCGGTGGATCAGAAAACGCGGTAAACGCACCTTGGTGTGTTGAGACGACGTTGGGCGGTCGCGGGCACGTGCTGTAGTGACGCGGACGAAAGGCGAAGCTGGGTGAGGGCGAGCGCGGTCCTGTGTATCGCCGGTGAAAAATCGACCTGTCTCGTGTCTCCAGGATATGGGACGATTTGCACTCCAAATTTCTGTGATGTAATAAATTAATTAGAAAGTCGCGTCCCCCGCGTCGGCTCACACTACCATCACCACGTTGTCCAGGTCCAGCGCGTCTCTCACCGCCTTTTCCGCGCGATTTTTTAGCTCTTTGCCCGTGAGCTTAGATGCGATTTCCAATCCGAACCCCGCGACGAGCAAACTCCGCGCCGTGGCGGGTGACAACCCTCTTGATTGAATGTAAAAGAGCTCCTCCTCTTCAAGGTCGGACACGGTACACCCATGCGTGCACACCACGTCATCCGCGACGATTTGCAAGTTGGGCTTGACGTTCACGGTGGCTTTCGGCACGAGAAGCAGGTTACGCGAGATTTGCCCCGCATCCGTGCGCTGCGCCATTTTGTTCACCCGGACGTTCCCGTCAAAAACCCCTCGGCCGGTCGCGGCGCTCACGATGCACTTATGCACCTGGTTTGTTTTGCCCTCCTCGTGGTCAAGGGTCACGGCGCTGTGCAGATCCAGCACCTGATCCGCGCCCGCGAGGTTGAAGCACGAAATGTTCGTAACGGTCCGCGGACCCAGCTGTGTGATGTTCAAATCGTGTCGTCCGATTTTGCCCCCAACATTGATTTCGGCGAGCGAGTACTCGCTCTCCGTGCCCTGCGTCACAAAAGTAGCGCGCGTGTGAATCGCGGCGCGCGACTGATTCTGTACCATGGAGTGTTTCACATGCGCGCCAGCGGCGACGACGAGCTCGCATACGCCGTTCAGCCAGTACCCGCCGTCACCCGACGTGCCACCCACGCAGGCAAACTCCTCCACCAACTCCAGCGATGCACCGTCGGCAACGTCAATCACTACGCGCGGCGCGCTCGCCGAGCACCCCCCCTTCGTCGCGGTGGACAGCTGCACGACGTGCAGGAGCGTTTCCATTTTCGTATTTTTCGCGACGGTGACCACGACCACGTCCGTGGCGATCGCGGCGTTGAGATCCACGAACACGCCGCCAACCTTGCCGCTTGTTTCACCGAGCGTCGAGGGCGTCGCGGCGCCGCCCGAGACGGCGCCCACCGCGACGCCGCCGGCGACGCCCGAGAGATCCGAAAGCGACTCGGAGAAGACGCCGTCCACGAGCACGACTCGCGTTTTGTCCGCCTCCGCGAGCGTCCATGCGGAAACGTCCACTGCGGCGGCGAGGGCGGGGTCAGACGCGTTTGGCTTCGCCGCGACGAGCGGCGCGAGATCCGTAAATCGGTACTCCTCCACCCGCTGCGTGGGCATGCGACTTGTCGCCAAGCGTGACACCGCGCCTTCGCGGAGGCCTTGAACGCCACCGCCCACGGCGCAGCGCTCTAAGCTCCCGGCGATCCAAGCATCTTCGATCGACCCCACATCCACCGCGGAAGCCTCCGCGGTGGTCGCTTTGATCCCAGAGCGTGTGCGCGACACGACGCGATCGGCGCGGCGACGACGCGCATCCGCGGCGCGGGGCGCGACGCGGGGCACCGAGGTCGCGGCGACGCACGACATGACGTCGAGCCGGGACGACGATAAACCTCGAGAACGATGCGGCGAACCCGAACCAGGGGTGGAGCGCGCACGGAGGAGTGACGCGACGAAAGAGATGGCGGCTTCATTATCCGGTCGGTCGTCGGGCGAGATTTCCGACTCCGACACGCACTTTTACGAGCCAAAGGCACAAGATGGTTGGTCACTCCCATGGCACCCCTGACGCGCGCCGGGGGCGATGTGGACCACCGCGCTGCCGCGATTGAGTTCGTGCATCCCACCCTGGGTGCGACGCCTGTGACGGTGAGTCAGAACGCAGGGGAAGAAGTGTGCGAGGGCAGGGACGCTACCGCGCGTTGGGTGTGGGACGGCGCGTCTCCCATGGCGATGTTTTTGTGCGAGCATCCGGAATGCGTGGCGGGAAAAACCGTGGTGGAGCTCGGGTGTGGGCCTGGTCTGCCTGGCATCGTGGCGGGACGGCTGGGTGCAAAATGCGTGGTGTTAACGGACCTGCCATCCGAGCTCGAGCTGCCTGAGGCGAACTTCATCAACAACAATCTGAGCGGCGAACAATGTTCCGTCGCGCCATGCGCGTGGGGCTATGACGAGCACTGCGACGCGCTGGGTACGTTCAACGTAGTGCTGTGCTCGGACGTGCTGTACGGGCACCACGCGGAGGTCGCATCCGCGTTGGCAAGGACAGCACACAAGCTGTGCGAGCCTGAATCTGGAACAGTGCTATTGAGTTACTTTCCGAGAGAGAAACTAGAGGCGGACCAGCCTTTTTTCCGCGCGTGCGAAGTGCTTTTTAACGACCCCACGCCGCGCACGGTGCAAGGGTGTCCGGAAAACGTAGCACACGACTTGTGGTTCTTCGAGTACACACCGAAGAGAGTAGCGTAGCGTAGCGGTCAGGGGACCACGGTAAATCGGTCGGGGAGAACATAAGTCGCGAGTCAGAGAACCAAAGTAGCAAACAAAAAGTTTCTGTCACTTTTTTCACTTTCGATCTCAAAATCCGAATCTTCACGCGTTCTCAACCGTTCCCGCCGCCCCGTCCCCGCGCTTTCTTTCGCTTTCCATCGGCGGCTGGGGACACAGTGTGTCGCGTCGAGCACAGGGACGTCCTTCGCGCCGGACAGGGCGTGCTTCTTGGGGTGTGACTGCCGACCTCAGACGGAACGCGCTCGCGGGTTGGGCGAGGGCGGAGGAGTGACGGAACGCGTGGTTTGCCGGCAGTGTTTGTTATCTGCGTCCCGAACAGGCGGAAAGCGACATCGAACATGGTGGCGTCGAACTCGGCCGCGGAGACGGCCTCCGACTATGACATGCATTTCGACGAGATATTCGACCGCCGCGAATCGGGGGGGAGCCCAAGTGCGGCTGTGGCGGCTCAAGACGACGTTCGCGATGCGAAGACCGCTGAGCGCGACGCTAAACGTGTGTCCGCTTTCCTTGGACCCACCGCTTCGGTTGAGCAACCACGCGTCGCGGTTGGGTTCGGGAAGCCCCCTGTTACCCCGGTGGCGCGAAAACCGTCCGTTTCATCGCCCTACGGTGAGATAAAAACCACCACCGGGTTTGATTCACCGCGAACCAGCGAACCCGACGCCACGACCACGGAGTCCCACGCGACGATGGCGGATACGTGGAGCGCGATTTCGTCAGCCCAAACTTTGGTGTCGACGTCCGGGTTACACTTCGGCGGCGCGGGAAGCCGTTCCGCGTCGCCCGGCGTTAAAAACAACGGAAGCCCCAATCGAACACCGTCTCCCGCTTCAGCAGGCGGTTTATCGAAATCCCTGCTCTCCGATGGCATCGAAAAAATAGAACCAGGCGGGCTGCGACGCATCGACAGCGGTTTGTTGCACAACACGATTCCTGTGGCGTCCGGCGCGGCGTCGAGTGACAGGCTGCCTGTAAAACGCTTGACTCCGGACGACTTCACGATGCTTTGCCTTGTTGGTCAGGGCGCGTTCGGCAAGGTGTTCCAGGTTCGCAAGAAAGATTCAGGCTCAGTGTACGCGATGAAAGTGATGCGGAAGAACGTGATTATCGAGCGCGAACAAACGGATTACATGCGCGCGGAGCGGGATATATTAACCGTGATTCACCACCCGTACGTCGTGACGCTTCGGTATAGCTTTCAAACTTCACAAAAGCTGTACCTAATAATGGATTTCGTGAACGGCGGGCACTTGTTTTTCTGGCTATACCGGCAAGGTTTGTTCGACACCGCGCTGACTCGTTTTTACGCCGCAGAAATCGTGTGCGCCATAGGCCACCTACACTCGCTGAACATCATGCACCGTGATTTGAAGCCCGAGAACATTTTGCTGGACATGGAGGGTCACGTGAAGATCACGGATTTCGGTTTGGCGAAGCAGCAGGACCCGGCGAGTGAAAAGCGGACGAACTCGTTGGTCGGGTCCATCGATTACATGGCGCCTGAAATTTTGCTCGCCACCGGGCACAGGAAAACCGCCGACTGGTGGAGCGTCGGCGTGCTGATGTACGAGATGCTCACCGGGCAGCTTCCATTCCGGGGGAAGAACAAACCAGCGATTCAGAAGGCGATCTGTTCGCACAAACTGAAAATGCCGAGCTTTCTTCCCGGAGATGTCATGAATCTGATCAAGAGTCTGTTGGACCGGACGCAGGATAAGAGGTTGGGGGCGGGGCCGGACGGCACGCAAAATGTTCGTAAGCACGCTTTCTTCAAAACCGTGGACTGGTCAAAAATCGAAGTCAGGGGCGTCATGCCTCCGTTCCGCCCGACGGTTCAAGGCGAGATGTGCGTCGCGTGCTTCGACGAGCAGTGGACCATGAAAGAAGCGGTGGATTCCGCGGCGGGGACGCCTGGTTCCGACGACCGGGACGTGTTTCACGGGTTTTCGTTTACTTCGCCTTCCATCATGTTGGAACAGGAAGCGAAAGCTGCGGCAGCGTTGGTTTTGGAAAAACGAATGGAAATGGAACGCATGATCCGGGAAGAGGAGAGCGAGTTCGAGAGCGACGAGGGTGAAGTAGGCGGTGATGTCGTTGCTTTGGTGGACGATGAACCGGCGGGGGGGTTGGGTACCGAAGTAAGCGACGACACCGTCGCGGAAACCCACGTCAGAAGCGTCGCGCGAAAAATCAGCGCGGTGGCCATAGGCAGCGCCTTGAAAGCAAGCGCGCCCGCGTTCGTGCCAGGAAGAAGAGCGTGATTATTAGGATTTATTGATATCTAGAAATTAAAGTACAAGTATACTGCGTATTATCACCCTATCACCCGTTACCCTCGTATCGCGTCTCCGCCTCCCATTGCGCCGTCGGGGTCCCTGCTTTCGCTTCGGAGTTTGCGTTCTTCGTCCTCCCACCTGTCCAGCGAGCCGTCGGTGGTCATCGCAACGCACAGCTCCAGCGCCTTCCCCACGTCCCCGTCCGCCACCCACAACGCGTTGCTCAGCGCGACGTGCGTCTCTTCCAGCTCCAGGCGCATCAGCCGTTCCAACGGCGACGGCTCCGCTAGCTCGCCTCGCTCCGTAGCCGTTTGCGTCACGATCCCGAGCCTTGTTTGCAACAGCGGGTGTGTTTTGGCCATTTCGCCGTACACAACCTCAGGCAACGCACGGTACCGGCAGAAAAACCCAAAGTGCCAGGGCATGAATTCCAAGTACCGTTTCAACCCGAGCTCATCCGACCGGAAGTGGTCCTTGAAGTACCCGCAAAGAGTGAGGTAAATTTCAATTCGCTCCTCGGGCGTCGGGTCCCATTCCACCCCATCTACAACTTCTCTGAAGATCCAGGGCTTGATCAGCGCGCCTCTGCCGACCATAGTGGAGTGCACGTTGGATTGTGCTACTCTGTTTCTGTGCTCGTAGTGGGTCAGGATGTCGCCGTTGCCCACGATTGGAATGGAACGGTCGGTCACCATGTCGCCGATCAAATCCCAATTCGCACCTCGCGTGTACCGCTGTTCTTTGGTTCGGCCGTGCACGACCACAGCGGCGGCGCCTGCATTTTCCACCGCCTCGGCTAGCGCGAGCGCAGGAGCCTCGGACGACCCCGCCCCCAACCGTATTTTCACCGTCAGCGGAATCGGAATGCCATCCGCGATTCCCCGGACCAAGCGTTCCAACTTTGCTGGCTTTTTCAACAACTTCGCCCCCAACCCGCGTTTCCAAGTTTCGTGGATGGGACACCCGCAGTTCAGGTCTAAAAAATCCGCGCCGTTTTCAAACGCAAGGCGGCCTGCGTTGACGCCTTCGGAAATCTGGTTCGTCGCGATCTGTACGCCGAAATACGGCTCGCTCTCGTGTCTGCGCAAGCGCGCCAGCTCCACCGGGTTTCGTTTCAAAGCGAAGCGTGCGAAAACCATTTCCGAAACCGTAACTTTGCACCCGAAATCGACGCACAGCCTGCGGAACGGCAGGTTACCGCCCTTCGTCAAAGGCGCTAACAGAAGTTCATCTTTGATTGTGTCGCGGAAGTTTTGAATTTGCGCCTCGGTCACCACGCGCTCGATGGTCTCCCTGCCGTCAGGCACGTCGCTGAACTGCCGCCTGCCATCCACGTGCGGGAGTTTTTGTTTGGGCGGGGCTTCGATTTCGGAGGGGAGGCATCGCAAAAAACGACGCGGTCTGGTCCGTACCGCGACCGGCACACGCGTGGCAACACAAAACATCCCACGCCCCACACCGACACGCACCACACCAGCGGGTCGCGTCGCCGAACCCTGGCCGAGCATCTCGCGCCGCACGGAGTGAGACGGGCATTAGATTCGCGACGAAACCTACTTACCGCCGACGGGCGTTTATTTTTCTCGGACGTCGTGATGACGTGGATAACAATCTATCCCGGTGATAATGTTCACCATTCCTCGCCGCACCCCAGGACGCCACGTTTCACTCCCGTGGTTCGAGACCCGGTTACCTATCCTCAGGCGCACTAATACCCTTAAACGATCGGTGGTATGTTCGCCCTCAGCACTTTGTCGACGTGCATCCCGATCGCCTTGGTGTCGGTGCCGTCAAAAAGCACACGAAACAAGGCATCGAAACCTTGTGTCGTGCACGCCACGCAGGTTTCGGATTACGAATCAACGGTTATCCAATCGACTGTTCCGCGACGAACCGTGTTAGCCGTGGCGCTCGGTGTGTGTGTGACACCATCCAGCGTATTGCCTGCCTACGCCGCACCGAACGCGAACGCGCTTTTCTCCATCGCGGATTCCGAAACCTCTGACACAAAACTGTTCGAGTTCAAAACCTACCGGCTCGCCGTTCCCACGGTGTACGAGGAGGTGAACGTGCCTTTGAAGGACCCTGCGACTGGAGTGGTGTCTCCCACGGTACTGCTGCTGAAAGACAACAGGGCGGGGCAGGCGGGGAACACGGTGAGTGTTTCGAAGCAGGTAGTTCCGGAGGGCGGCATTACGACTGTGGCGGATATCGGAACGGCAGCGGAGACCGCGGCGCGGTTGGTGCAGGCGGAATCCCAAAGGTCAACAGGGCAGTTCGGCAAGGCGTTCGGGGGCAACGGGGGTTCCGGTGCGTTGCGAGCATCGTCGCAACGGATTGATAGAAACAGACAGCTGTACTACACCGCGGAGTACACCAAGAGCGTGTTGGGAGTTTCGCGAGTCGTGCTGTCCACGCTCGTCGTCGCGGACGGCACGCTGTACACGTTCACCGCGGAGGAGGACGAGGGGCGGTTCGACGGGGAGATGGGGAGGCGGTTGCGCTCGGCAGCGGACTCGTTCGAGGTGATTCCGCAAGGGGGGGATGTGGCTGCGGCGCCGGCTCAAGCGGCTCAGAAGAAGAAGGGGAGGAAGTGAAGTAGAAGTAGAGTTGACACTGCGTAGTAGTAAAAATACCCGCATTATTGAGTTAATAGACCCTCAATACTTCAGTCATTTCAAATGTTGACTCACTGAAAAAAGTCACCTCGATAACGACAAACGGTCGCGGCGACCGAGGCGCCCCCGCAGCCACTGTGGGTCACGCCCGTCGCGACGCGATGGCGGGACTCAAAGTGAACGTGAGCGGTGAGCCGAGGGTGCCGCTGATGGAGACTTCGGGTGCGTTTGAAGCTCCACGCGCGTACATCTCGCCTCGCCCTACATCCCATTCGCCTCGTTTTGAACGTTGTGGCTTTCTCGTGCTGACGAGATCTTCCCAACCCCTCCTGCCGCTCTCAGGGAACGTCGAGATGCCGAACGTGAACAAGTTCCCCTCCTCAAAGCTGAAGCTGGATGAGTTTTTTCTCAACTGGCTCTCATCGCAGGAGTCGCAGAAGCTGGTAAGTGACTCTGATGCGACGCAAGTCGAACGTCCCCACGTCTTCTCATTAGCATCCCGAGCTGTCGCTGTTGCGGTGGAGGATTTGCCAAATGACGGTACAGTACGATCCCCTAACCCCTCATACTCCCTATCCCCCCCCCAAAAGGTTCTGAACTTGCTCGAGGATGCGAAGGCGGGCCGCCCTTTACACAGCCCCGTGCCCAACGTCGCGGCCGCCACCGGGTCGTCTCCGTTATCCCCGTCCTCGACGCACGCGCTGTTGCAGCACTCCACTCATTTACAGACGCCGCCTTTGAGTCCTTCGAAGAGCGGGTCGATGGGCCATGGACAAACTCCGGGGTCACCCACGTCCCCATCAAGAGCCGCACCAGCCGCTGTGCCACCTGGAACCCCCCCGAGAGTACCCACGCCGCCGAGCGCGAAAGCATCGGGGCGGAGAGAGATTGTTTCCGAACCGTCGCCGGGAACCTCGCCGTTGAAGCCGCGTTCGGAAAACGAAGCCAACAAAGACTCGTACGCCGCGATTCCAAAGTTCTACAAGGGTGTTGAGTTTGGCGTGTATTCCGCGGAGAAGACAGTTGAAAAATGTAAACGAGCTCAAAAGCTGTTCGGCGACGCAAAGGAGCTGGACGTGGACGGGTTCAAGCGCGTCACCCAGGAGGTGTGCGAGCTCCCTTCGTTTTTCGCCCCGCTCATCATGCACCGCGCGAATGGCACTGACCCGATGGACGAGGGTGTTACTTCCGAGAGCGGTGAGCCGGTAGCACAACCAGGCTCGCCCTCCGCGCCCGCCAACAGACCGCGCAACATACGCCTCGATGTTTTCGAAAAGTACTGGCACTCCACGTTGCGCAAATATAGCGACGACGACGACCGGGCGTTTCACGTGTTGAGGGGCGAACGCGCGATGGATTCAACGGAGGATCAGTCGCGCACCGGATTAACTCCGCGCACGCAACCTGAACTGGAACACCTGGAGCACTGCGATTTCCGCCCCATTCTGAGAGAATTGCTCCGCACGCACCCCGGCTTAGAGTTCCTGAAGGACTCCCCCGAGTTCCAGGACCGGTACCTCGAAACCGTGACGTTTCGCATCTTCTTTGAAGTCAACTCTCTTTGGAACGGAAAGTTGACGCGACGCGAGTTCCGGAGATCCGATTTGCTAGCCGCGATGCGCAAAACCGACTCCGAAGACGACGTGAACAAGTGCCTGCGTTATTTTTCGTACGAGCACTTCTACGTGATGTACTGCAAGTTCTGGGAACTCGACACTGATCACGACTTTTTAATCGACAAAGAGGATCTGTTAAGATATGGCAATCACGCTTTGACGTATAGGGCGGTGGACAGAGTTTTCAGCCAAGCCCCGAAACAGTTCACCTCGGGCGTCCCCAACAAGATGGGGTACGAGGATTTCTGCTGGTTCGTGTTATCGGAGGAGGACAAAACGAACCCACGCGCGCTTGAGTACTGGCTCAGGGTCGTTGATCTGGACGGCGACGGCGTCATTCGCCCACGCGAGATGTTACACTTTTACGAGGAACAAGTGCAACGCATGGAGTGTTTGAACCAGGAACCCGTGCTGTGGGAAGACGTGCTGTGCCAGATGATGGACATACTCCAGCCGGAGGTGGATGGCCAAGTGAGCATTACTGATCTCAAAAACTCAAAACTCAGTGGCACCTTCTTCAACGTTTTGTTCAACCTGAACAAGTTCATTGCGTTTGAGAGCCGCGATCCGTTTTCCATTCGCCAGGAGCGCGAAGAGCCTCATTTGACTGAATGGGACCGCTTCGCCAGGGGCGAGTACATCCGGCTTTCCATGGAGGAAGAGGAGAACGAAGGGGAGAACGGGTGGGATGACCAAATGGCGGGCGAGAACGGGTCGTTTTAGGTCGTGGTGGAATAGTAGTATTGATAAACAGATCAATTCGTGATTACTTCGATTTCCTCAACCTCGACCTCTTGGGCCTCACCGCGTACATCCTCACCTTAAAAAGCTCTTGCGGAAAATCTTTCTGCGTCTTGTGTTTCACGACCTCCCACCCCAAAACATCCTCAAACAGGTACATGAAGTACTTGTGCGACCGCGTCAGTGAGCTGTCTTCGGTGTCCAAAACGAACCCGTCTTTCGCATTGTTCTCCTTGACGAAAATCAACCCGTCGTCCATCAATCCTTCTTCGCATCTTTTAAATAATCTAATTAAATCCGCATCCGTTAAATGCCCGACGCACCACTGGAACCAAATCGAGTCGTACCGTTTGGGTTCTGGAATGAATGACTCAAGAGGGACTGCGAAGAAGTTCTTTGCTCTATGACCATTTACCCTGGTTGGCGCATCTTTCCCATTCAAAAGCTCCTCCGCCTTTTCGATGAAGTGCCGCACGGGCTCGACCAAATCCACTTCGTCAAATTGGTGAATCAGAAAGCTCGAAGTGACTCGGCCTATGCCCGCGCCGCAGTCGCAGGCTACTAGTTTGTCTTTCTTGCCATCCCTTCGTGCATCAAGCACCTCCCCGAATGATTCCTTCAGAAACTGCACGTTTTCCTTCGCGTCAGCGTCGGAAACGTGGCCATAACCCCCGAGCACCCCATCGTCAGTCGCCGGTACCGTGTCCCAGTAATCTATGCCCTTCTTGTACCAAAGCGGCTTGCCGGTACCGTCCTTCTCGCCAGCCGCGACGGCTTTCCAAAAAGTGACGTTCGTGCCAATCGAATTGCCGCTGTCGTCCAAGCCCTTGAACACGGGGGGCATGATGTGCACAAAGCACTCGGGCCGTGCGCCGGAGAGTGAAATTCAAAGAGCGGCGGTATTTTTTAACTGTCTTTTCACTTTTTCTGGGATGCTTCGACTGGCAGTAACAAGGCGCGCGGGCGCCTGGCTCCGGCGACGATGCCGTCGTCGTCGTGGAGGTTCACTGACCGCGGCACCATATCTCGGGACGCGGAACGACAGCCGCCTTGGCGGAGGAACTTGCGCCAGCTCTTCGTGGTGAGCTCGATGACGGCAATCGTGGGCGCCACTTTGCAGCTGAACAAGCTCGCGGTTCTCGATGGCGCTGGGCGGGAGTTCGGGCAGACCAGCTACTCGTCAAAAACGTCGTTCCTAGTCCCGTACGCGCTGTTCAAAGCGGCGTGTAATTTAGGCGTTGGGGGGCTGGCGGATACACACGGCCGCAAACCTATCGCCCTCACTGGAAGCGTGGTGGGGTTACTCGGACCGCTGATGGTGCTCTTTTTCTGCGTCTTGGTATACCCAAACGACGCGACGAAAGCGTGGCCCGCGTTTGTAGGCTCATCTGCATTCCTTGGAATTCACCAAGGCATAACGTGGACGAGTACCGTGTTAATTACGTTAGATCTTTGCGGCGCCAACGCCCGGGGCTTAGCCTCAGGGCTCTCGGAAACCATAGGGTACACGTTCATCGCGATCTTCGCGGAGATATATGGGGCTATCGAACGTGGAACTATTGAATGCAATTGGGTTGGGGTTGACACCAGTGATGTCTCATCATCAACACCCCATGTAACCACCCCGGAGTGTCTCCTTGCGAACAAAAACAAAAAATGTAACACCCCTGATGATTTCCACCCGGAGTGCGTGAATCAGTGCGTGTGCATGGGGTATGCGGCGTCGCCATTCGGGGTACAGCTCGCGCTCGCGGCAATCGGCGTCGCGATCTGCGCCGCAGCGCTGAAAGAGTCAAAGCCTTTCCGGGGGTGGAGTAGGGATAGTAGGTCGGAACAATCACACAACAGTGAGATCGTGCTCGGTTCCATTGGCACTCACAACGAGCACACCCTACACGCGGCGAAATCAGGGGACTTCGTGGAGCTGGAGACGCTTGAGAGCGATGATACGCTTTTACGAGAAGAAGGCGGAGAACTCAGAAACTCAGACGGCGGGCAAAACGCCGGTGGATTTACACGGAACAACGACGGACACTCCACTCCTTTATCATTTTCGCAGTCGTTCTACCGAACCACGTGGGGTGATAGATCCCTAGCCGTGGTGAGCTTCGCCGGTTTCTGCGCGAACTTTGAAACCGGCATGGCGTGGGGGTTGCTCGCGTCGTGGGCGCGGGACGGCCTCGGGATGAGCGGCCAAAAAAGAGACGCGTTCATGGCGGCGTACTCGTTCTGCAAAGGCTTCTCGCAACTTTTTGCAGGAATTTTGTCGGACAAAGTAGGACGGCGGTGGTGCATTACGGTGGGTTTGTTCGGGGGGGCGTTTTCCCTGTGTCTCGCCGCGTTCGGAGCGGGGTACGACGGGAAGTTCACCGCGGGTGACGATGGAGAATCACTCGACCAAAGATTTACGAATTTAATAGTAGCCGGCGTGCTGTTGGGTCTGTTCACGGGGCTGATGTACCCGGTGTTAGCCGCGGCGGCGGCGGACCACGCACCTTCACGGTACGAAATAGCAGCCACCGTGGGTGTCATTAGGTTCTGGAGGGATCTGGGTTATGCCATGGGCATGCCCGTTTCGATTTTAGCCGACGCCACGCGACCGGAAACGTCGCTGCTTTTCGTCGCGTGCGTCATGGCGCTCGCGGGGACCGTGGTTGGAGTGGCGTACCGGGAAAATAAGCCGCACTAAATAGTCACTAGCTAGAGTTTATAGCATCACAACAAGGTACCGGTTCCTACTTGTAATATAATTCATTCGCTTATTGCGCTTCAACAGCCCTCGGGGAACACGTGCGTGCCGTCTTTCAGCGGCATCGGAAACGTTTCACTGACGATCGTCATTGGCAGCGGGTCTTTGGAAAACACGTGCGAGCACCCGTCGGGGAGGTGGTGAATCAAAACGCTTCCGTCGGGTGGTGGGGCTTTGTCGGTAGGTTCGTCAGTGGTCCACACCACTTTTTGGGGCCACGTCGAAGGCTCCATGCGAAGCAACACGCAATCGGGCCTGTCCTTAAAAAACATCGAAGCGACCTTCTTGACCATCTCCCCGTTCGAGCTGTGTGAGAACCCATCTGCCTTGTCCAAATCCGACCCCAGCATGGCACCATACTCGTTCCACTTTTCTAGGTCATCCGGCGTAGCGATCTTCCAAATCACGCGCATGTCAGGTTTAGTGGGGGGGGTCTCGGTTGGGGACGCCATCGCCTTTTTCCTCCTTTCCTTTCTGGCCGGGGGTCCGCAAGGCACGAAATAAGCTGGCAAGGGGATCTTACGTGTAAGGTCTTTGTTCAACGTCGAGCTAATGACACGAATCTTCCGCCGCACGCCGCGTGGCATGCAGATATCAGAGTGACTCGAGCCGCGCACCTCAAAGTGTCGAGTTTAACTTTCACTTCCGAAAGACCTTGAACAGAAAACATCAGTTCACCTCGCGCGGAGTAACCTCACACACCCACCATGGTGCTCCTCGTGCTGTACGTCAAGGCGGAGCTTGAGAACATCGGGAGCATCACGTTTCCCGGGAACATCCAGTACTGTTTCGACGTTAAAGACGCGCAGAGCGATGAGGAGAAGAAAGGCGTGTACCTTTGCGCGGATGAGATTGCGGAGATTGACGGCTCCAAAGGCGACGCGAACTTCGTGATGCGTTTCCCGGATTGCAAAAAGCAGTGCACGGTGACGTTCACTGACGTGAAAGGCGTGACGCGGGACACGATCACGGCGGAGGACAGTGGGAACTTCGTCCCGATCCGGGCGTTCGACTGCCGTGGGTTGGAGATCGTGAACTGGGTTCCCACCGAAGGCCTCATTGTGAAATCCACAGAAGGCACGACGTGGGAAAATGTCAACCTGGGCGACGACCCCGACGGGTGGTTCGAGTACTGCGAAAAGCAAGGCGAAAGCGTCGGCATAACAGAGCTCACGTTTGAGTTCAGGAAACACAAGTAGAGACAGGGTGAGGTTAGGTTGATTGATGCGGAGATGGTACATTTTATTTTAATACCGCCGTCGCGTTTTCTGCTATGACTTCTATGACTACTTGTACATCAAACGGACTCGTGCTTCACCTTCTCTTAATCCTCACCCCGTGAAGAACCGAATGAACTTGCCTGCTTTGTACAGCACGTAGAACGCTAGGAAGATGAACAGACAGAACAACACGAGGACGGCGAGGTGCCCGCCGCCTGAATGTTTAAACGCCTTGTCGATTTTTCGTTTCGCATGCTTCATGGCTGCTGCGCCGCTCGCCATGGTAAGTTCAAGCTGGTCAATCAGCTTGCCCCGTATGTTGCTTTCGTCGTGAATAGCACCTGTCAGTTGCTTCAACAAACTGACCTTCCCATGTAGCTTATCAACCTCGTCGTCGATGTCAAAGTCAGTAGGCATCTGAAGCTGGACCTCGCCGGAATTCAACCCCGAGCGTCCCCGCGCGCCCAAGCCCCCGGAGCTGTATCTGGGAGGGTACACCCCGTTGTACGCCATGACGTGCGGACGCCTGGGGCGTCAGACGTCTCAACCGCGAGCACGTCACGCCAACGCGGTTGTGCCTGCGAACCGCGTGGAGACCAATGGCACTGCTTGGTGGCTCCTCAGATGTTTAATTGCACATTCTGGCAGTTTTCAGTCCGAGAACAAAAGTGCCTTTTCCGAGGCAATCGATTCACAAGCGAGGCCGCGCGTCTCGTCCGGGCCACCATGCACGAAACGGGAGATCAGATCGCCACGGCGTTCGCCACGAAGCTCGCGGGCCTAAATGCCACGTCTCAGGTGCGTCTCTTGACTACGTGACACGTGAAACGCGCGGCGCGTGTGAATCACCAACAATCGTTTCCTGAAATGAATTCCGATCGCTGACCGATCCTACGTCGTTCCCCAACCCCCCCCTTCACAGAGCATCGAAACCTTGTCGCACTGGTGCGTGTTCCACCGCAAGCGCGCGAAAGCGCTCGCGCCTGTTTGGCAGAAAGAGCTCAGGGCGGCGCCTGGGAAGAGGAAGCTGAGCTTTTTGTACCTCGCGAACGATGTGTTGCAAAACTCGCGGAAGAAAGGCCCTGAATGGATCGAAGCGCTGTGGCCGAAAATGGAGTGGGCCACAAAACACACGATAAAGGCGACGAGCGATGAGAAAACGCAAAAGTCGTGCGCTAAACTCGTGAAGGTGTGGCTGGAGCGGCGAATTTTCGGAAGCAGAAGTCTGGAGGGGTGGCTCGACGCGAGCGGAGGGGACGACGCAGGAGACGCGGCGGCGGACAAACGCGCGGCCCCCCCGGCGCAGCCCATCGTGGCGCGCCGCAAGGAGGAGCGCTTGACCTCCATCGCGGACGCCGCGCTTACTGGCAAGAACGCACAGCTAGCGAAGGCGCTTGAAGCGGCGGAGAAAGCCATTGGGGTGCTCGCCGCGGCGGACAAAACGTGCGCTGCAGACTTGACGCCCGAAGTGCTGGAGGACGGTTTCGTGGACCAAGCGAAAGATCCCGAAGACGCCAAGCGCAAGGTCCAAGCCGCTGAGTCCGCGTTGGCGGCGCGAAGGGAGGCGCTTGAGGAGTGCTCTAGGTTGCGCGTGGAAGCAGTGAGGCTGGCGCAGGAAGTTTCTGAGACGTACGAAGCCGCGGCGGAGGAGGAGAGTAGGTATTTAGAGGAAAGCGCGGCCGTCGCGGTGAAGGTAGCGAGCTTAAGGATGAAAGCAACGAAGCGGGCGGCGGCGGCGATGGCGGTGGCGGCGGCGCAGGAGGCGGCGGGTGCGAATAAATCAAAACCGGGGCTAGAACCACCGAGTTCAGGTACCGCAGCTGCCAGTAATGCTCCTGCTGTACCTATCGAAGAGGAGTACGTCCCGGAAGGCCAGGAAGAGTACGTTCCCGAAGACACGGCTGCGGCGCCGGATCTGGAGCAGCTCCTCGCGGCTGGCGCGACCAACCCGGAGGTGCTACAACAAGCGCTCGCGGCGCTCCCCGAGGAGGCGCGCGCCGCGTTCGAACAGCAACTGAAGGAGGCGGGAATGTTGTAGTGCACGAGTGATAAAATTCATACTAGTTTTCTATTCTTGATACCGTAACAAGGGTTGACTAAGACGCTATTCATAGCATCACTCGTCACTCCCTCTTTTTTTCATCTTCAAGCAGCTGTTTCGCGATTTGCTTACTTAGCTTCTTCGCACTCTGTCTCTTGTCGAGACGCGCGGCGGCGCGACCGCCGTTCACGCGTCGGTGCGGCACCACCCCGAACGCTTCTTGTACGATTCTTACCGTACGCGCGATTTTGGAGCACCCGCTGTACCGCCACAAAACGGAGCGCGTCCAAAGGCCTATACGACTGTTCCGAAACCTGAACGCAATTCCGAAAATAAATAAGACAAAAATAAATCGCGCAGCGCCGTCCACCAGAACGTCCGCCAACAAATACGCGACGTCACCCTTGCCCCCGGATACATCTTGTGACGTGAGCCACCTGCCTTCCACCGCAGCTAACTCCTTCAACCGCACCGCAGCTCTTTTGTCGAAATATCCGACTAGAAGCCCCTTGAACAACGCCCGCGCGGTCGCCGCGTCGGCGCCATCGCCCGCTGGTTTATTATATTTTTGATTTTCGTCATCCCCAACTTGGGGACACGACAGTTCGCTTTGCTCGTCAATGAACTCCCCCGCGAACCGCGCGAGGAGCGCTTCGCCCGCGCGCATGGCACCTATTTCGAACCCGGCGGTTCCGGCGCTTCGATACAGCTCCACCAGCGTTGTGCCGCACCGCGTTTGGTCACCAGGCGGGCGGCACGCGAAGGCATTTGCGCCGAGCAACGCAGCCGCCGGCATCTTCGTCGCCGCTGAGTTTGAATCAGCGGCGAGCATCAACGCCTCCGCGGCGGCTTCGTTTGAAGCATCGCGTGCGGCATCATGTCCTGTGCTTGAAATATCACCCACATCACCAGCCGCGGCCAACACGTCCTCCAAACACTCCCCCGCGGCTAAGCAGCACCCCAGCGCGAGGAGCTCGGGGAAACGCAGGGTGGCGGTGGCGACTATTGCGCGGTACGCGTCCGAGACGTCTGTGTATTTACCACCGTCGCCTTGTTTTTTAGCCGCGGCTCTTGCATCGGCTAGGAACGCGGTGAGTTTCGGGTCCTCCGCGAGCGCGGGGAGGACCGTCTGCTCGCAGAACGTGGACGTCTCCGCGCACGCCGCAGCGCCCATCGAGGTGAGACCCAACGATCTGGTTTCAAGGGTGGTGTCCGCGTTCGTCGCCGATGCACAACTAAACACGACGAGTGCGACTGTTACAAGCATCGCCAGCACGTGGCTGGTGCCCACGCCTCGCCCGAGAGACATCGCCGAGAGGGCGCCGTGCGGCGCGGGGAGGACTCTGCATTTCAAAGAGTCGACAGTCTCCAAAGTGCTTTCTGAGAGCAAATCGTGAGTGAACGCGAGTCCGTGGAAACGACTGTCTAATAAACCAAGAACGCAGTTTTCTGTTTGTCGAGACTATTTACATGTGCACTATCTGACGGTTAGCCGATATCGACAAGTGGACGATTTGACGCTGAGTCAGACGGAAAGCGAAAGGACGCGGGAAACCGAGGGGGCGAAGACGCACCCCCACACAATCCACCGCGCGGACCACGAATCCGTCGCCCGACGCAAACGGAACAACACCTGTTCCAAACGCGTTCACCGCCGTTGACACCTCAACGCGCGCTACTCGACGCTACACACTGAAGCAGCGTCACACGAGTCCGGAAGAAAATTCACGGTTGCCTTCCTACTCCAACACCTTACGAAATGAGTCACGCGGAGGAAGCGATGGCGTGTTCAGACGATGACGTGGAAGAAACCCACGAGGACACGGTCAGGTGCGTGTGTGTTCCGTTTAACGCTTTCATCCCGAACGAGGTGAAAGTTCCCGGGGAAAGTTCAAAGGTGGTTGTGTCCACGGCACGCCCCGTGGAATTCTCAACGCTTCTTGGCCTCGCGTTGCGTCATAATTTCGTAACCGCTGACACCCCTTCCCTCCACATCACAGAGAGACCATTCAGCACCCAAAACTCTCGATGGGCTTGCGTCGAGTCGATAGCCTAGAGCTGCATCGCCTGCGAGTACCTCTGCGCGAGCGGCGGCCCTCGAGGTCCAGGCTAGCCGAGCCTTCGTCTCCTCCGACTTCATGGAAGTTAATGTCATATCTCGGGCTGAGCCCGTCGATTTCCATGGTCAAGGCGTGAATTAATTCTTTTGGGTCCGACCGGCTGGGACAGAACCATCCCGCGAAGGCCTACCGCGCATCAACGCGATGCGCACGCTTGTAATACCCACTGTACTATTTATCATTCTACTGATCTGTTCGCACGAGAGTATCTCATTATGGGGAAAGGAAGGGAGCGAGGAAGCGTGAATTGAGAAATATCTTTTCAATTGAAAATACCGAATACCGCGCAGCACTCCGCTCCGCCCGCCAAAAAATCATTACTGCTTTTTCTCTCTCTCCATAGTGCTCTAGACAAATACAATTGCCCCTTACACGTCCACTTCTCCAGAGATGTTCAGCGCGGCGGCGGCGGTGTTGACGTCCTTGTCGCCTCGCCCGCTGCAGTTCAGCACGACTTTCTGGCCGGACTTCAGCGTGGGCATGAGTTTTTCCAGGAACGCGAACGCGTGCGAGGTTTCCAGGGCGGGGATGATGCCTTCCATCCTGCTCACGCGGACGAACGCATCCAACGCTTCCGCATCAGTCACGGCGTGGTATTCCGCTCTTCCGAAATCCTTGAGGAACGAGTGTTCCGGGCCGATGCCGGGATAGTCGAGACCGGCGGAGATGGAATGGGGCTCGATGATTTGCCCCTCTTCGTCTTGAATCAAATAACTGAACGAGCCGTGCAACACACCGGGCTTACCTAAGGTCAACGTCGCCGCGTGCTTCTGGCCGGGGCCCATGCCCTCGCCCGCGGCCTCAACGCCGATCAGCTTGACGTCTTCGTCGTCGACGAACTCGTGAAAAAGGCCCATCGCGTTTGACCCGCCGCCGACGCAGGCGACCAAGATATCAGGCTTCCCGCCCCACTTTTCCATCGCCTGCGCTCTGGTTTCCCGGCCGATGCACGCGTGGAAGTCACGGACCATCATGGGGTACGGGTGAGGCCCCGCGACTGACCCAAGGATGTAGTGCGTCGTCTCCACGTTGGTCACCCAGTCCCTGATCGCTTCCGACGTCGCGTCTTTCAGCGTAGCGGTACCCGCTCGTACGGGGGTAACAGTCGCCCCCAACAGCCTCATCCGGAACACGTTCAGCTTCTGTCGCTCCATATCAGCCGCGCCCATGTAGATGATGCACTCCAAGCCGAAGCGGGCGCACACGGTGGCGGTGGCGACGCCGTGCTGGCCAGCGCCCGTTTCAGCGATGATGCGCTTCTTGCCCATCTTCTTCGCCAACAAAGCTTGGCCCACGGCGTTGTTGATCTTGTGCGCCCCGGTGTGGTTCAGATCTTCGCGTTTCAAATATATATCAGCGGTGCCGTAGTGCTCGGTGAGCCGCTCCGCGAAGTATAAAGGGTTCGCGCGGCCCACGTAGTCCTTCAAGATGGACTGGAGCTCGGTCTGTGATTTGGATTGGAATGGAAAAATAAAGTGAAGAAAGTCAGTTTGCGTATGGTTTGTTAGTCTGACGAAAGGGGGGACTCTCGATAGGGTCGATCTTCGATCGGGTTGACGCGCTGTTCATCGCGGCGTCTTGGTGTTGATGGAACCCTTCGTTGCGGCGTTGTGACGATCACACGCACGACACTTCACAACCCTTCACAAAACCTGCAATTCGTACGTACCTGGAACGCTTCGTCTGACGCCAACGCGGCGTACTCCTTCTCCAGCGCTTGCAACGCGGGGATGAGCGTCTCGGGGACGTACTTGCCGCCGTAATCGCCGAACCGCCCGGTCTCATCAGGGCGCTGGACATCCTTGATCGAAAGTTTCGGGGGATCCACGATCGCAGCGCGGGTCGTGGTGTTGACACGCTTGCAGGATACGGCTGTGCGGCGTTGCGCGCGCGTGCCGCGCACGGCGACGCGAGCGGACAGGCTGGCCTGGGGACAAGTCACGGCAGACGCCATGATGGTCGAGGTAGGTGTGACGGGCGCGAAGAACCTCGACGGCCTGTGTGGCTCGAGACGGGACTCGAGAGACCGAAGCCGGTGTGGTGCGACGGTCGTGCGTGAGCGACGACGTGCGCGAGTGCGTGTGCGGGTGGGGGGCGAAGGCGACGCGTGGTGACGTCGCGATTCCACGAAACAACGATCGAAGGACACCTGGAATCTCGTTTTAGAGATCTTCACACGAACCAAGAATGGTTAGTTAAAGAGTACCCACAAGTTAAACCAAGAATGGCGAGTCATAGAGGACCCACAAAGTAGTGCAGTCGGCGCGCAAAAGAGATTAGATCTGCCCGATCGCCCCACGTGTCCATTTCACGTCGCACGCCAGTCTGGCGATGTCGACCGACGAGGCCACTGCGACTGCGCCTCCCGCTGAGGCGGCGGAGCCCCCCGCCGAGGCGGCTCCCGCACCCTCTGAAACCACCGCCGCGGTGGATGCCGCGGTGGAGCAACTTGGGAAGGTTGAGGTCCCCCCGCCCGCCGACCCTGATGCGCCTGATGCTCCCGACCTCGCGTTAAAGAGTGAGGTTTTAAACGAGCAGGAAGAGACCGTGGTGGAGAAGAAGGTGGTGGACGACACCCCGTATGCGAGCGCGAAGTCGTTCGAAGAGCTCGGGCTCTCCCCAGAGCTCCTGCAAGGCTTGTACAGCGAGATGAAATTCGAGCGCCCGTCGAAAATTCAGGGCGAAACCTTGCCCATGATCTTGACGCCGCCGCACAGGAACTTGATCGCGCAGGCGCACAACGGGTCCGGCAAAACAACCTGCTTCACGCTCGGGATGCTGAGCCGAGTCGATCCGAGTCAACAGGTCCCTCAAGCGCTGTGCATCTGCCCCACCCGTGAGCTCGCGATCCAAAACATGCAGGTGATGGAGAAGATGGGCAAGTACGCGAAGATCAGTATCGCGTACACGGCGGACCCCCGGTGGGCTGACCGGGTAAGCAAACGCGACAAGGTGGTGGACCAGGTCGTGATCGGCACCCCCGGCAAAGTGCTGGGATGGATGCGTGAGAAGCAGCTCAACTGCGCGACTATGAAAATTTTGGTGTTCGACGAAGCGGATCAGATGATGGACACCGATGGGCACCGGGTTGATTCGCTGAAAATCATGAAACATCTGAAGAGCTCAACGAAGGTTATGCCTCAAGTGCTGTTGTTCAGCGCGACGTTCAATGAGCGGGTTAAGGACTTCTCCACGAAAGTCGTGCCTAACGCGAACCAGATCTTTTTACCCGCTCATGAGTTGTCGTTGGACGTGATTAAGCAGTACAGAGTCAACGTCGCGTCCACGGAGGCTAAGGAGATTCTGCTGAAGGACAAAATCTTCCCGTGCTGCGACAAGATCGGCCAGACCATTATTTTCGTCCGGACACGTGAGGGGTGTAAGCGGCTGATGCGCACGATGAACGACGCTGGTTATAAATGCACCGCGATCGAGGGGGGGATGGACCATGCGGACCGCGACCGGGTGGTGAAGGAATTCAGGGACGGGCTTACCAAGATTTTGATCTCCACGGATGTGCTTTCCAGAGGGCTGGACGTCAGCACGGTGACGCTGGTGATCAACTACGACATGCCTGTTGAACACAGTAACCCTCGGGCGCCAAACTTCGAAACGTACCTGCACAGGATCGGCAGGTCCGGCCGATTCGGGAAGAAGGGCGCGGCGTTTAATTTGCTCCT
>MDSY01086855.1_pt1 | contig 22507 bp, 15 predicted proteins | sample 811131 | NCBI WGS metagenome assembly MDSY01 (sample SAMN05326643, study PRJNA326480) | marine metagenome | isolation source: seawater | place: Atlantic Ocean: South West | collected 2010 | reverse complement strand
CTGCTGTTTCTCCATTATTGGATGATGATGATGCACTAGAAGCACTCTGGAAGAAAGAAAGTTCTCTTCAAGAGTTTGTTGGTGCTGATCAGTTCAAGTCTTATGAAGATTTGAAGAAGCGTCTTGGTTATGTTCTTGGAAACAAGACTACTGTTCGTCAAGATCCTGAAGTTATTGATGAAGATAATGATCGTGGTTCCGCAGAACAATTAGTTACTGCTGCCGTTGGTGCAGGAACAGGAACTGATACTGTAAGTGTGAATGATGATGAAGATGATACGTTATCATACTTTGCTAAACTAGCAGAAAGTTAAACTAAAAGACCCCTTCGGGGGTCTTTTTTTATGTCGTTACTCTAGTATTTTCAGTCTTAATTAATTTGTTATTAACATATTGAGATGATCTTTGATAGGTCATCTCATTTCTCATATCTGTTAGGAATTGTTGTAGATATTCAAATCGTAATACATATATTGTTTCTTTTTTCTTATTCTCTTTCACTTCATATTCATAATTAGAAACTCCTGATACTGTCTTAGAATTTGTTGGTGTAACAGTAGTACCATTTTCATAATAACTTATACTATAATTAGAATCTACTACTTTACCTGCTTGTAAAATAATATCACCATTGGTGTTTTTAATTTCCTTTGTTTCATAATGATTGTTATCATTAATATTTTCTAATCCATATTTATTGACAGTAAAATCATATAAGTCTTTACTTGATAGTGGCCAATCATTTCTTAGATTTGTTATACCAGAAGATAATATTACAACCCAATCAAGAGTTGATTTTCCATAAAGTTCTTCGGCAACAGTATCTGGTCTTGCTCCATCTTTAATTTCATATTTGTTAAAGATGGTAAAAATGTTTTGTAAATCATCACGGATTTTCATTCTTCTGAATAAATTCTTTGCTCTTATATAAGAAGAACTAGAAATTCTATCAGAAAGTGGTGATTGATATTCTAGATTTGGAAGTTCTCTGAAATAACCCATTAGTAACCTACTCCTGTTAATCCTTTATCTTTTTCATAATCTTCAGCATATACTGGATTAAGTTCTTGAAATTGTAATGACATTGATATTCCAACTGGTGTAGCATCATCATAAGTAGCATAAGTTCCACTGTCAGTATAGTTTACTGTCATATTTCTCAATGCCATTGGTTTGAATTGATGTAGAAACGGATGATCTCTACCACCAGATTTATATTTTAATTGAAATACATTTGGTGATTTAATAAACAATCCACTAGTATTTGAGTTTCCCTTAGATGAATTTTTAGCATTCATATTAATTTTAAATGTTCTAATAATTTGTTTAATAGTATCTGCTTCTCTTTCATCTCTAGGATAAAAACCAAAGTCAAAGTTAAACCCTCTTAGTTCTACTCCACTAAAAAGAAGTTCTTTATTTGGATTTAATATTTGTCCACTTGACCTTGCTAGTAGTCCACCAACAGATGTATTTCCACCAAGAGTGTTAACTGCTTTGGAAGCAAAAAATGTAGATGCCATATTCATTGCCGAACCATCAGCGGAAAGCTCACCTATTGACTTTCCTGTTTTTGTTACAAGATCTCCAACACCTTTAGCAATATTATTGGATTCAATTGTATCTTGAACCATAGCAAATCCTCTTGCTGCTATACCATTAATACTATCTTCACCCCAACCTACATTATTAGTATCTTGAATTTGTTCTGGCATTGGTAAGAAAATATATCCCAATGGTTTTTCAACATTTTTCTTCAATGATTGACTAGAATTACTTAATGCAAATGATTGTCCTTCCTTACCAGGGTTAAATCCAGGCGGCTTATATTCAACGACTTTAATCTCTAAAAAATCACTATCTCTTTCTAATTGTGTATTCGGATATCTATACTTAAATGCCATTTATCCTTTTTTTAAGTATTTAGACTAATTTTAGCGAAAGGTAATTCTCTTGCATCAGAAAGTTCATCAGAGTATATTTCATATAGTTGTCCTATGATTTCATTCCAAGTATATTGTCTCATTTCACCCCAATGATAATTCATTCCACGAAATCCCCAACGGTAAACATCTGTCACTGCTACTAATGGATGAGCATCATATTGAATCATAGGTGTTTTGGGTCTGTATATAAATGTATAATATCTACCTGCATCAGGAACTGGAGTAACACTACTATTAAGTGCTTCCATTAGGCTCATCATTAGATCTTCTGAATCTTCTGTTCCTATTAAATTATCAATAACTCCACGAATTCTATTACTATTGTCGTCTGTTGGGTAGCTTGATGTCATGATGGAATTGGTTTACCTAAAAAGGTTAATGGTTCTTTTTCTTCTACTGGAGGTCTTAGTTGTGAGTAGTACCAAGTAACAGCAACTTTTTTCACACCTTCTTTAACTGGTTCACCAGCATGTGGGTAGCACCAGTTAGCTGGGAATATTATTGCTTGTCCAGCAAAAGGTTTGAGTGTTGAGTGTATAAAAGATGTTCCTCCTCCCATAGTTGCTGTTTTTAGATATAGAATAACTGATATATGTCTAAAATATTCTTTTTCCTTAGTAACTTTTCCTGTATCATGATGAAATTTATATTCCTGACCTTCAGAATATCTTAGTATTTCTATACCATCTCTATGACAATCAGTATCAAATCCACCTGGCGTAGGAAAATATGAAAATATATTATGTAGTTCAATTATCCTTTTTTTATATTCATCTAAACCTCTGTTTATTTTAAGATGAAGTAATTTTGTAATTGAATTACTTTCATCCAAAGTATGTCCCTCACTTGTTCTTGCTTCATGATTCTTACATCCTCCTTTATTGTCAAGGACTTTATTTGATTCATACTCTATACAATCTGTATATTCATTAATTAATTTTAGATCTTCTTTATTAAGAACATCAATAACTTGGATAAGTTCTTTCATTTTTTAATACCTAATTCATTTTCAGTAATAATTTTAAATTCCCATTTTCTATCCTTACAAAATTCTCTTGCCGCTTCCCATTTTGCTTGGTTTTTTGCGTATTCATATACCTCATAGATATATGATTTTGTTTTTCTTTTTTGAGGAATGGGTTCTAATGTTTGTTTTTTTGGCTTTACTTCTATTATATATTTCTTAATTATACCAGTAGATTCTCTAACTTTTATATAGAAGTCTGGAAAATATCTGTGGACTCTGTTATCTATTGGTGAACGATATGGGAGAGCTATTTCTTCACTACACCATTCTAATATATTATTACTACTATCACAGTAAGTCATGAATTTTCTTTCCCAAAGAGATCTGTATATTATATTGGTTGGATCCCCTTTATACTTTCTTGGATGCTTTGGTTTATATTTTCCTTTATAAGACATCTAAATACATTATAAGATAAGTAAACATAAAGTATTTAGATGGTGCGTCCTAAAAAAATAGGTGAATTTAAATCCACCCTCGGCAAAGTCGCTCAAAATAACCATTATCAAGTATCTTTTGATGGTTTATCGAGAAATTTGTTTGAGTATCTTCGTAAAAGAGGAGTTGATAGAAGATTTATTACAGAAAAAGCTGGTTTATTGTGTAGCTCTGCTTCTATACCTGGTAGTCTTTTAGGAACAAAAGATGTATTTGGTAACTTTACTGGTGTTCAGGAAAAATTTGCTCATACAAGAATATTTACAGAATTATCATTAGAATTTATTGTTGATAGTGATTATAAGATGATTAAATTTCTAGAACATTGGATGGAATATATTTCTAGTGGGTCTGAAGAAAGAAAGAGTTCATTCTTTTCTAAATCATCACCTTCATACTACTATCGTATGAGATATCCCAGAGGTGATAGTGGTTATAAATCTGATAGTGTAAAAATTATTAAGTTTGATCGTGATTATGATACTGAAATAGAGTATTCGTTTGTAGGATTCTTTCCTTTAAATTTATCATCTACTCCTGTGGCATACGGTCAGTCTGATGTCTTAAGAGCAAATTGTGTATTTAGTTATGAAAGGTACGTGGCTGGTAAAGATAATAGTTTGAATATTAAGAGAGGTAATTCTTTGAATCAGATCCCATTCATCGGAGGATTATTCTAACTGGCCAGCAAATTCGACTTTTTTTTCCAAATATCGCCGGAAAAAAACGCCGGTAATTTTTTGCGCCACAGGATTTGCAAAAACTACTATAAATAACTATACTGATTTGTACAGCATATTATGCCTTTACCAAAGATTTCTGCCCCAACGTATGAGTTGGTTTTACCTTCGAGTAAGAAAAAAATTAGATATAGACCTTTTTTAGTAAAAGAGGAAAAACTTCTTATTATTGCGATGGAGTCTGAAGACCAAAAACAGATTACTCACGCAATTAAGACTGTAATCAATAATTGTATTACATCAAGAGGAGTCAAAGTTGATAAATTATCGACATTTGACATAGAATACCTATTTTTGAATATTAGAGGTAAATCTGTTGGTGAAAATGTTGAAGTTTTAATTACTTGCCCAGATGATGATAAAACACAGGTTCCTGTAATGATACCTTTAGATGAAATAAAGGTAAAAATTGATCCAGAGCATAAAATTGATATTGACTTAAACGATGGTTTAAAAATTAGAATGAAATATCCATCATTATCAGAGTTTGTTCAAAATAATTTTGATGTTGAAGATGGTATAACTGTTGATCAATCATTTGATATGATTACTACTTGTATAGATCAAGTATTTAATGACGAGGAATCTTGGAGTGCTTCGGATTGTACTAAAAAGGAACTTACTGAATTTATCGAACAATTGAGCTCTAAGCAATTTAAGCAAATTGAGAAGTTTTTTGAAACAATGCCTAAATTATCTCATACGATTAAAGTTAAAAATCCAGAAACAAAGGTCGAAAGTGAAGTTTTATTGGAGGGATTGGCAAGTTTTTTCGGGTAGGTATGGCCCATACTGATTTGGCGTCATACTTTAAGTTAAATTTTGCCCTAATGCAGCATCATAAATACTCTTTAACAGAGATAGAAAATATGATTCCTTGGGAAAAGGATGTATATGTTGCTCTTTTAGAACAATATATTGAAGAGGAGAATCTAAAACATCAACAACAACATGGAATATAACATTTCTCAACTATCAATATTAAGTTTAATGTCTTGTAGGAGTATATTACTATGGCATTAAATTCTAGTACGTTCTTTGATCCTAACGCAAAACCAGATGCTGCTAGGGCAAGGAGAGATCCTGAATATAGAAGACGATTAATTGAAGAAAGTGGGAGAGATAAAGGTCTAAATGTTAAAAAGACAAAAATAGATCCGAAAAAAGTTTTTAATAGAGGTTCTCAAACACAACCAGATTCAACAAAGAAAAAAACGCAATCTGCTGATGTTGGTGGAAGTAATGCTATAGTAAAATATATTGAAAATAATGAGAAGGCAATTACTACTTTGTCAAATGTAGTTGTTAATGATTCTGAAGAAGAGAAGAAACAGCAGAAGGAGAAAGAAGCACGTACCGTTAGACAACAAGAAACGGATTCTCTTAAGAAAGAAGAAGGTGCTTTAGAGAAATTTAAAAATATAGGTAAAAAGGCTTTATTAGCACCAGTAAAAGCTGTTGGAAACGCTGTTAAAGGAATGTTATCTAAATTAATGGATGCTTTTGCTTTATTATTTACTGGATGGATTGTTGATAAGGGGATGAAATTTATAGAAGCATGGCAATCTGGTGATAAAGATAAGATGAAAGAAATTGGGGTTAATATAATAGGTGGATTGGGAATTGTTGGTGGAATAGTTCTTGCCTTTAATGTTGGTTTGATGGCATTGCCTGGATTATTAGCAACTTTGGCAACATCAATAGTTAGTATTGGTGGTGCTATACTTGGATTTTTAATATCTCCACCAGGATTAATAGCATTGGCAATAGCTGCTGGTGTTGGGGGAATAATACTTGGAGGTAACGCTATAAGAAATAAGATTACTGGGGGTAAAGCATTTAGTAAAAAGCATGATGAACTTGATCAAAGATTAAGAGATGCTGGAATGACAGCAAAGGGTATAATTAAAGATGGTATGCACGATGTAGAGAGGACAGAGGAGCAAGAAAAAATATTCCAAGAAGTAGAAGCAGAACGCAAGAGAATTAAGGATCTTAAGAAAAACATGAATGCTGAGCTTGATGAAGTTCCAGCAAGTGTACCCAAAACTGGTTCGTCTGGTGGGCAAGGTGGTAGAAAGAAAAAAGTACATTCAAAGGCAGATAAGGAAATAATAAAACAGAAAAAGGATGAAATACGATTAAAATATCAGGGCATGTTATCAGGTAATACAGCAGATAGTTCATCGGTTACTCCACCATCTACTGAAGCTAAAATAGACAAATCTACTTCAACAGCAAATATAGATGAACTTAAAGATCCAGATCCAAAAGTTATTGTTAAACCATCTCAAAAGAAAGAATCTGGAAAAGTACCATTAACTTCTGGTACAACAACTGAGGTTCCTTCTATTGCTAGTTCTGATCCTAATAATTTTTATACAATGTATTCTAAAATGCAATATAATGTGGTAGGTTAATATGGCATTATTATCTGTCGCTAAAGTTTTTGCTAAAAAAGCAGCTACCTCTATGGTAAAATCGACTGCTACTAAATCTGGTGGAGCAATTGTTAAAGCAAAACCAGTAAAGGCAAAGGGTGGTGCTTTAACAGTGGTAAAGAAAGGTGCGATTAAAAAGAAAAAAGTTGATAAAGATGTGTTCATGAAGGAAAAGCAAGCACGTAAGAGGCAACAAGAACTTAAAGGTAGAAAGGATAAAGAAAATTTATTAGAAGCTGCTGATGACACACCAGATAAAAAAGGAAAGAAGAAAAAGAAGAAAAAACAAGGTGGGTTTTTACAAAGATTAATTGATTTTATTACACTTATTCTTGTTGGGTGGATTGTTGATAAAGTACCTAAAATAATAGAATGGGTTAAAAATCTTATTGAAAAAATAAAAGAAATTGTAAAAAATATTAAAGGATTTTTTAAAGATATAGGAGATTTTTTTGTAAAAATAGGTAAAGTTATTGGTAAAGCATGGGAAGTAATATCAAATCTTAAATTTGAAGATATTACTGGGCTTGTTAATAAGGGATTTTCTAAGATAAAGGATGCTTTTGGTAACATCTTCAATAGAATGAAAGATGGTGTTAAAAATTTCTTGGGATTATCTAAAAAGGATACTAAAGGAAAAACTATAGATGAAAATACTACAGCAGAAGAACTTAAAGATCCAGAATTCAAATCTGTAGTTGGTGATATGAAAAATACTATGGGTAAAATGTCTGATGATTGGAGTCAGACTACAGGAAAAATGGAAGAAGCTATAACTGGATCTGAAATTACTGGTAATAAAGATAATGATAAGGTAATATCTACCCCAAAAGAGAAAACAATTTCTATGGAAAGAGGAGTTACTGGTAGATTTGATATGAATACTGGAAAAATGTATATTAATAAAAAAGAGGTTTCTTCTGAGGAATACGGTGAATTTGTTAATATGTCAGATAAAGAAAAGGTACAAAAATATGGTAAGATTAAAACTAACACACCAAAATTGAATAAGACTACAGTATCTACAAAATCTATTACTCCAGATAGAAAGGGTGAAGAAATTATTGTTATTGATGATGATTCTCCTTCTGATTCTTCTATTCAATCTTCAACTGGAAAATCTTCTACCAAAATAATAGTAGTAGAAGCTTCGGTAAATAGTGTAGTAGATAAACAACTTTTAACGAATTTAGCATAAATGTCAGCAACAAGACCCGCCATATATGAAGAACTCAAGTTAGAGTCTAATGATCAAGAAAGAACTGTTGATCTTAGATTAGGTACTGTTTCTGTAGATTATTACGAAGATATATTTTCTCCTAGTATTAGTGCAAAAGTAAGAGTTGTTAATACAGGTGATTCAATATCTCCTAAAGATTCTAATGAATCATCAAAAACTGATGGAGCAAAACAATCTATTTACAATGGTCTTCCATTAAGAGGTGGTGAAAGACTTCTTATGAAAATTCGTGATGATGGAAAGTCATATAAGGGAGAAGAGAAGGAAGGTATAGATTTTACAACAGATCCATCAAAATATTTGTATGTTTCTAGTATAACTGATGTTATTTCTGATACTAAGAAAGAAACTTTTTTACTTAATTTGGTTTCTAGAGAAGCAATTACTAACGAAACCGCAAGAGTAATTAAGAAATATCCTCCTGGTGTTACAATTGATATTTCTGTTAAATCAATACTCCAGAATGTTTTACAAACTGATAAATTTGATGATGATTCTATTGAGAAATCTCAAAATAAATATGGTTTTATTGGAAATTTAAAAAAACCATTCTCAGTATTAGTTTGGTTAGCATCTAAAGCTGTTCCTGAGTCATCAAATAAAGATTCTACGGCTGGGTTTGTATTTTATCAAACTCAAGATGGGTTTAAGTTTAAATCTGTTGAGGGTCTTATAAAACAAGAATCAAAAGCAACATATTCTTATACGGAAGTTAACGAAAGCTCAATTAATAGAAATAATGATTTTCAAATTTTAAAGTATAATGTTGATAAAAATCAAAATTTAGTTCAAAATTTAAGATTGGGTGCTTATTCCAGTCAAGGATTTTTCTTTAATCCTAATACATTTGAAGTTACTGCTCCAATTTTTAAAATGAAGGATCATGCAGTAGAAAATCTTGGTAATAAAGATATTGAATTTCCTAAAATTTCTGATAAAGCTGGAAAGGAATTAGATGATATTCCTACCAGAGTCTTTTCATCTATTGTTGATATTGGAACTATGGATAATAAGGTTTCAAAGGAAAAAAATGCTGATCCTAGTAAATATCAATCACAGTCTATTACAAGATATAATTTATTACTTACACAATCTATTAGTATGGTTGTTCCTTGTAATACTGATTTAAGAGCAGGTGATGTTATTACTTGTGAATTTCCTAAAATTTCAACAGGTGATTCTTCGGAATTGGATCCTGATACTAGTGGTAAATATATAATAAAGGAATTGTGTCACCATTTTGAACCAGATAGTTCTTATACATCTATGAAATTAGTAAGAGATACATTCGGATTTTACGGGTAAATATGATAGAAGAATCACTATTAAAAAGTAATTTTATAGGTAGAGATGGTTTTCGTTGGTGGATAGGACAAATACCGCCAGTGGATGCTTGGAAAGAGCAAGCCGATAAGAAAGGTTGGGGAAATAGATATAAGGTTAGAATTTTAGGTTATCACCCATATAGTAAGGCAGATTTACCTGATGATGATTTACCATGGGCAGGTGTTATTATTCCTCCTACTGCTGGAACTGGTGGAGCAGGATTCGCACAAAGTAGTAAAATTAGACCTGGTGATATTGTAATTGGATTTTTCTTGGATGGTGATAATTCTCAACTTCCTATGATTATAGGTTGTTTTGGTAGAACAAAATCAGTACCACAAGATCAACCTTCTGAAGCATTTGTTCCTTTTACTGGATATACAGAAAATATTCCTCCTAGTGATAGACTATCAAATTCAGAAGGAAATGAGTCTGAAACAGATTCTCAAAAATCTCAGAGAGGAGCATCTCAATCAACTATTGATAATCTTAATGCTAATAAAGAAAAGGGTCAATTATTAGAAAAAGGACTTTCTACAACGTTTGGATTTAAGGAAGTATCTGCTGATGGATGTAGTGATAGTTTTATGAGTAATGTATCAGCAGCAATGGATAATATGTTTAGTAAGATTAGTCAAGGTACTGATCTTATGGGAGAAATATCATCTGCTACTAATCAGATTCAAAATTTAACCAATTCTGTTGTTTCATCATCAGTTAGTTCGTTATATACGAAAATGATTCCTGAAATGCAGGGTGGTCTTGAAAAATTATATGATGGTACATTTTCTACTGTTTTTGCAGCAACACAAAATAGTGGTGTCGCAAAATTGGCTGGAATTGCCGCACAAAAATCAATGGTTGGTCCTGTTTCAAAATTACAAGATCAAATGGGATGTCTTGGTGGTAAAATCGTTAATGGTTTAGGTGGTACTATCAGAGGTTTATTAGAAGAAGCACTTTCTGAAGTTGTTAATACTGGTAGTTGTATAGCAGAACAATTTGCTGGATCTTTATTGAATACTATTAATGATGAAATTGAATCTGCATTGGCTGCCCCACTTGCTGGTGTTAGTGATATTATGTCTGGAGCATTTAAAGTTAAGGATATTTTGAGTAGTTCTTCTGATATGTTTAGATCTCTTGGTGGATTTGTTGGATGTAATCAATCAAACGCAAATTGTATTGGTCAGGTAAAAGAATGGACTATTGGAAAGGGACCTAATAAATCATTTAATATCAGCAGTGTTCTTGGTAATGTAGTTAAAAATTCTAATAATGTTTCTAATGGTGGAAAAACATTTAGTAGACCTGATTGTTCTACTCCATCATTCTGTGGACCACCTGTTGTTAATATATTTGGTGGTGATGGATTTGGTGGTGTTGGTAGAGCAATATTGGGTAATTTTGTAAGCAATACTGAAGGGTTATCTGATGTTACTGCTGATTTAACTAGAACAGCAAGTATTATTGGTGTGGAAATTGAAGATCCTGGATCTGCTTATTTTTATTATCCACCAATTGTAACATTTGATGATCCTTGTAATAAGGGATATGGTGCTATTGGTAGAGCAATTATAGACCAAAATCCAAAATCAGAAACTTATGGTGAAATTACAAATATTATCATGCTTTCTGAGGGTGAAAACTATCCAATATCTAATGATAATACTGACGCAATAAATTCTGATGAGATTGTAATGGGTGTTGTATCGACACAAATTATTAATACTGGAAGTGGTTATGTAGATGCTGAAGCAGAGGGATATAATTTAACTATTGATAATGGAAAGATTATATCTGCAACTCCAATAAATAATGTTAAGACTACGGAATTGCCAAAAATTAAAATTAAGTCTTCTACTGGTAGTGGTGCTATTATTAAACCAATTTTAGGTCGATTACCACTTACTCCACAAGGAGAAGTATTACAAATTATAGATTGTGTAACATAACATGGCAGAAAGACCAAATCAAAATTGGGAAGGTAGAGACATTGATAGTCGTGGACCTAAATTTAGGATTGATACTAACAATCCCCAAATGGGTGATGCTGGAAAAAATGCCTATTTAATGGTAGGTATTACAGAGAATGAAGACACTCAATTTTGTGCTCTAACTGATGCTGGAACATATATGGTTCATAATGAAAAAGGAATAGAAATTGTTTCAGGTCAACCAACTAATTCAAATACAGCAATTAAGATAAGTGCTCAAAAAGGAGATCTTGATATTATAGTTTCTGATGGTCAGATAAAAATTAAAGGATCCAATATTGTTATGGATTCTGCTACTGATATTACATTAAAGGCTGGTAGAAATATTACATTAAATGCTGGCCAAAATATTTTATTAAAAGCTATGAAAGCAGATGCCAGTGCTCTTCTTGGAAATCTGGTTCATAGTGTAGGATCTTGGCTTGAAAGGATATTTGAACCAACTTATGTTGGATCTGATTATTTAAAAAATCCTGGTATTGGTGATGAATTTTTGAAGAAAGGTGTTGTACCTGGTGTTGGTGATATTGAAGAACTTAAATCATTTGCTGAAGAAAATCTCAAAGAAAATATTGGTGAACTCAAATCATTATCTGAAGGTTTGGGAGATCAATTGGGTGATCAACTTGGTGGTTTGGGAGATCAATTAAAATCTTCACAATCACTGAGTGAAATTAGGAAGTTATTTTAGGTGGAGTAAATAGATGTCTAACAATGTTACGGTAACAGGGAATCCGGCACAATTTAACGAAGATGTTGTATTTTTAAAAGATGCTAATGTTCAAGGTACTCTTAACTCAGCTAATACATCTAATCTTGGTCAGGCTAGTGCTGTAAATCTTAATGTAACTGAGCAGACTAATTTAAATCGATTATATGTAACTGGTGTAACTACATTTATGGATGTAGTTAATTTTAATCAAGAATTATCTTATGAAAAATTAGAAATTAGAGATAGATTAAATGTTGGTATTGGTGGAACAGTTCTTACAGCAAATTCACTTTTAAATCCAGGTAAAGTTGGTATTGGAAGCACTCAACCATCAGAACTTTTGGATGTTTTTGGTAGAGCAAAGATATTAGATTTAGAATTACGTAATCTTTTAGTAACAGGTATATCTACATTTCAGGATGATATTTTTATTGGAACAGGTGCAACGGTTGGATTTGGTTCTACTGCTTATTTTAGAGATGATGCACATTTAATATTTGGTGATGATCAAGATTTAAAGATTTTTAGTCATAATGGTAATGGATATGTAGAAACTTATGGAACTAGTAATTTAAATTTAAGAACTAAAGCAGGTACTCAAATAAGTCTTCGTGCGGCATTAGGAGCATTTGGTGAACCTGATGATGAAGTATTAGCAAACTTTATTCCTAATAGTAAAGTTGAATTATTCTTTGATGGGGAGGAGAAATTTGAGACATCTCAACAAGGATTCACTGGTCTTGGAACTGGTTATATAACAAATGCTTTAGGAATTGGTACACCTTCACCTTCTTATTCATTCCAAGCTGGAATTGGTGGAAATTCTGTTATTATTGATAGTGGAAGTGGTGTTACAACATCAAGATTGGCTATAGGTCTTACAACACCAACAGGTATATCAAATGATGGTGTTGTTGGTTTTGGTAGTTTAGTTGATGATAACGCAAATGGACCTTTAAGACTTGCTGTAGATGGTAGTATAGCAATTGGTAGAAATATATATGACTCTGCTGGTTCTGTTGGTGAAAATGGATATTGGTTAAAGAGAAATGCTACTGGTGTTAGGTGGGTTGCAGTTACACCATCTAACCAGCAGGGTATTATCATTCAGGATGAAGGTGTTGATATTCCAATAACTGGTACTGCTCAAACATTTAGTCAAATAAATTTTGTACAGAAAAATAGTCTTGGATTAGGTACTGATACATTAGTTCCTACAGCACAGAATCCTACCAGTCCAACTGGTTTAGCAACGATTACAACTTTTGATTTATGGGGATATCAAACACCTCAAATTGGAAGTAATACTCCAATTTATAGAATGACTAGGGTTGGAATTGGAACTGCTAATCCAAGATCAATTTTAGGTATAGGAGGAACATCAGATACTACTACATGGGATTCTGCTCTTAATAGTACATATACTTATACACCAAGACCTCAAGAAATAGATCTAACCAATAATGCTTCTGGTACTGACATATGGACAGGTATTTTCTTTAATGCTGGTAATACTGGAAGTGCTAATGATCAAGATTCTGATAGAAGAAATTCTACAGCAAGAATTGGTGCTATAAGAAGAGGTGATTATCAAACAGATTTTGCTATATCTGTAAGAAATGCAAATGCTCTTAATGAAGTACTTAGACTAACTAATGATCGTAAGGTTGGTATTAATAGTTCTAATCCAGATGCAGACCTTTCAGTTTATAGACCTTTTGCTACTGGTCCTGCCAATATTTCTTTAGTTGAAGGAAGTCTTGCTAATAATAGACTTGATTTGTTTGTTAGTCCAGGAATTGGTACTCTTGGAATTGTAGGTGAAAATAGTCTATCGTTTAATACTAATAATTTATCACGTATTTATGTTACAGGAATAGGTTCAGTTGGTGTTGGACTTACAACTCCATTAGGAAAATTTCATGTTAAAGGTGATATTTTAGCATTATCTGAAACTGGTGATAATCAGTTAATTTTAGGAACAGAAGCAAATGCCAATAAGTCATTAAAATTTGAATATGATGAAACTAGTGATAGACTTAATATAAAGGATTATGGTGCTGATGAAAAGACAACTCATGTTACCATTGATAATACTAATAGTAGGGTAGGTATTGGTAGTATAGAACCATCTAAATTATTAGATCTTTCTGCTGCTAATCCAACAATAAATGTTAAAGCAACTGGTGGAAATGATGCTTCATTAGAACTTATTGAAACATCAGGTGCTAATTTTGGTGAAGCTAATGCTGCTGGATTTAGATTAAGATATGATGGTGGAGATGATAAACTCTTTATTACTAGTGGTAATGATACTACAACTAATAATCGTGTATCTATTATTAGAGATACAGGTTTGGTTGGTATTAATGAAGATAATCCAACATACAGATTAACTGTAAATTCTGGAGCTGATGAAATAGGAATTGGTGTTATTTCAACAGATCCTGGTTCTTATCTTTCTTTTGAAGATGATACAACTGGAAGTAGTAAAATATATGCTGGTGCTCTGGGTGGTGACTTTTTATTATATACCGATGGAACAGAAAGAATTCGTGTTGAAAATGGTGGTGATGTTGGTATTGGTACCATCGATCCAAATTATCTTTTGGATGTTTATACATCAAGTTCTGCTACCAATAAAGATTTATTTGCTGTAAGAACTAAAACTGGAGCATTATTAGTTCAAGCTTCTGATACAGATGTTGCTAATCCAGAATGGAGATTGAGAACATTTGCTAGTGAAGATTTAGTATTTTCTCCTGGTAATACAGAAAAAGTTAAAATTGAAGCAGTGACTGGCAATGTTGGTATCGGTTCCAGCAGTCCAAAGGCAAAATTGGATGTTAATGGAGATACTCATTTAGATGCTCTTGATGTAACTGGCATTGCTACATTTACAGGTTCATGGGTTGATTTTAATACTGTTGGTAAAGGAACTACTGTTGGATTTGGATCTACTGCTTATTTTAAAGATTCTGCTGCAGCAGTATTTGGTGATAATGAGAATTTAAAAATATATTTTGATGGAAATAGTGTTATAAAAGATTCTGGAGTAGGTGATCTTTATATAATGAATGGAAATAAAGTTTCCACAAAATATGTAACAGATGGATCTGCTGAGATATATTATAATAATTTACTTAGATTAAAAACAATTGAAAAGGGATTTATTGGATTTGGAACTGCTTATATTACAGATGAAGTTGGAATTGGAATTAGTATACCAAGAGCAACTTTAGATGTTAATGGATCATTAAATGTCTCTGGTATTTCTACTCTTAATGATGATGTAAAATTTGTTGGTTCTGGTAGTAGTCATCTTAATTGGGATAAATCTGAAGATAAATTAAAATTTGATACTTATGTTAAAGCAACATTTGGTACAAATGATGACCTGAAAATATACCATTCGGGTCAGCATAGTTTTATTGATGATACTGGTACTGGTAACTTAAAGATAAGATCTAATAATATTAGACTATCTAATGTTGATGAAACTAAAATATCTGCTACTTTCCAACCAGCATCAGCAGTAACTTTACACTATAATAACGATCAAAAATTTACTACTCAAAATACAGGAATTGATGTAACAGGATTAACTAATACTGATACTCTAAATGTAGATGGTCACAGTGAACTTGATAATGTAAATGTTTCTGGAGTATCAACATTTGTTGGAATATCTACATTTAAGGATCAAGTTGGTATTGCTAAGACGTTATCATTAGGTTCTCATATAAGAGATGTTAATAATGATATTGGAGTTGGAGTAGCTCAAACTGATTGGAGGTTAACTTCAGTTGGTGCTGGTGTTTCTTGGAGACCTTCTGGTGTTAGAACTAAGAGAACTATTTGGGTTACTAAGAATGGTAGTGATACTAATAGTGGATTGTTAGAGGGTGACGCAAAAGCAACTATTGGGGCTGCAGCATCTATAGCACAGGAAAGTGATACAATTAAGATAAGACCTGGTCTTTATTATGAAAATAATCCAGTTGGTCTTAGAACTGATGTTTCAATTACTGGTGAAGATTTAAGACTGGTTACGGTTATACCAAATAATCCAACAAAAGATGTGTTCCAAGTAAGAAATGGTTGTTTGGTTGAAAACTTGAACTTTGTTGGAAAATCTCAATATACAAGTCATAAAGGTGCTGGTGCTGTAGCATTCCCACCACCAGCTGGTGTTGATAGTGCTGTAACTGGATATTTACAACCAGGTCCATTTGTTGTTCCTGTGGGTAAAAGATATAAGAGTCCTTATGTAAGAAACTGTACCAACTTTATGTGTGAAAGTACTGGTATGAAAATTGATGGTAATAACGCAACAGCAGCATCATTTGGTTCTGATTTAAAATCTATGGTTTGTGATTCATTTACACAATATAATGAAAATGGTATTGGTGTTTCTATAACCAATGATGGATATGCTCAGTTAGTTTCTATATTCACTATTAACTCTGATATTGGAATATATTGTTCATCTGGTGGACAATGTGACTTAACAAACTCAAACTCATCCTTTGGTAATTTTGGTTTGGTTGCTGTTGGTTTGGGAACTACTCAATTTAGTGGTATTGTAAGTAATACTGATCCTGCTAATAATTTTATTGATAGTACCAATCCAGAAGAGCAAGATACTGTAACTTGTGCTAATGTCAGAGATTATGGTGGTAACGCAAGAAGACCTTTTGATGGTCAAGCATTATTCTTTACAATTAATTTAGATAATTATCCAGATGTAGCATCATCTGGAATACTTTCAACTCCTTTAAGAAGTATAGAATCTATTAAACTTAATACGGGTGTTAATTTGAGTGGATTTAGTGCTATAGATCCTCCAAGTGTTATTATTAGAGATGCTGACGGAACCTTATTGCCCAAAGGACCACAAGGTATTATTGCTGAAGCTAGTGCCACAGTAAGTCCTACAGGCACTATTACTGGTATTGATGTCGTTGCTACTGGTAGGAATTATCTCCCATCACAGAACCTTGTAGTGGACATTGAGGGCAATACTGGACTTGCTACGGCTATTACACAACCAATTTATTATACAATTGATTCCGCAACAGTACCAACAAACGTAGGTTTATGTACACTTACATTCAATGAGTTTATTCCTTATGAATTATTCCCTAATGATGGGTTCTCATTGAAGAGAATTAGTCGTATCCTAACAAGTTCTCATTCATTCGAATATGTAGGTACGGGAACGGATATAAATACATCGACACCCCTACAAGGTGCTATTCCAATAAAAGAGAATGAAATTGTTGCTTCTGATGGAGCACAAATACCATTCACTTCTACTGACCAAAAAGGTAACTTTGATATCGGTGAAGGTATTCAAATTAACCAAACTACATCAACAATTACTGGAAGAGATTTTAGTCGAGCAATCCAAGCAGAAGTAACACCATTAATACTAGCATTGAGATAAAATATGGCAGTCGCACCACTTAATAAATTTTTAACCCTCGCAGTTCCAGTCGCACCAGGTGAGCAGACAATTTATACAGCTCCTGTAGGAACATCTGCTATTGTTCTTTATGCTCAAGTATCTAATGTTGGTATTGGTCAATCATACCCAACAGTTACTTTTAGTCATAGAAGAACAAGTGTAGCAACAAGAACAGCAGGTAATGTAAGAAATAATAGAATTATAAAAGATGCTGAAGTACCACCAAATGATGCATTAATTTTAGTTGATGGTAGATTAGTTTTGGAAAGAACAGCAATTCTTTCTGATTCTATTGTCCTATCTGGTATTCAGTCTGGTATTGGTACTATAATGAATGTTGAATATGATGGTAGTACTGGTGTTACTAATGTCACTACATTAAGACCACATGGTTTAAGTGTTGGTGATGAAATAACTATGGCAGGTATTGCCTTTACTTGTTCAGGAACATATGGATTAACAACATCTATTTTTCCATCACCACAATCATCATTTACAGTAACTGATGTTACTTCAAAAACATTTAAAACAAATACTGGTATTGTAAATAATTTACCTCATGTATATAATCCTTCTATTCATAGATTTATAAGATCTGATTCTGGTTCAATTACTGTTACTGGTGGATTAAAAGGACCATTCACACCTACACAAGGAGATTATAATCCAAAGACTGGAATTGTTACTTTTAAAGCAGCTGATCATGGATTATTGGCACCTACATCACATAAAGCAGGTGCTGGAACTACATATAATCCATCAGCAGGTATATTGACTGTTACAGTTGAAGGTACTCCAAATCCAGCATTTCAAAATGGTGAGTATGTAAAGATAGAAAATGATTCTTTAAGTTTTAGTTGTAATTATAGTGGAAGTATTGGAACTGCTGCTTATCCAAGAATTGGAGATCCTATTAGTGGAAAATTTGTTCAAATATCTGGAGTAACAACAAATTCATTCCAAATAGGTGTTGGTACTGGTAAAGGAAATTATGATCATACTTATGTACAGGATCAGGATATTACTAATAATGCAATAATTACTGGAGGAAATTATACTCATACATGGACAGGTGGTAATGCTGGAGGTGTTGTAAGAAGATCAAGTGCTACTGGATATGGTTATACAGTTACTGCTGCGACATATAATGCTAATAATGGAGAATTAGCATTAACTCTTCAAGAATTATCTAATTTTAGTGAGAATGATACTATTAGTATTAAGAAAAATTCATTAACATTTTCATGTGCAATGGATAATCATGCTACTAATCATACTTATCCAAGAGTAGGTGATCCTATCAACACTACTTTAGGATCAGTACAAGGTGATGCTGATTGGAGTAATGTTATTGCTTGTAATAAAAATGGAAATCAAATAACTATGAATGTTGGATCATCTCCAACAGTTCAATATACACCAACGAATGGAAGTTATAATGGTGAAACTGGAGAAATGACTTTAACACTTCCTTCTGGATATAATCTTAATAACTCAAATGTTGGTCTTGCCTTAACAGCAGTAACAGGTACTACATATAATCCAAGTACAGGACAATTAGATTTAAGAATAAATGGTCATGGTCTTCATACTGGAGATAGAATAAGATTTAATGACAATTCTATATCATTCTCTTGTAATCCTGGTGGTGGAATTGGTACTCATTCTTATCCAAGACCATATGATCCCGATAGTCGTAAGTGGTTACCAGTTACTTATATTGATGCAAATAATATTAGAGTAACTGTAAGTACATCTTCTAATACTGCTACACATACATTTGTTAGTTGTGTTGGTGGTGCTATTTCTGTAGCATCAGATTCTATCAAATTATCTAATGGATCAATAGTATTCACTTGTGATAAAGATAATCATGGTAGTAAACATTATTATCCTAGACCAACTGATCCTTATTATGATACTTCTATATCCATTGGTGCCACAACAGCAAATAGCATTAGTTTATTTGTTGGTAAATCTATAGTAAATCAACCACATAAATTTGTATCTGGAACAACTTCTGGTGTTAAGAGGGCAAGAGATACTATAAAAATTGCTCCCAATTCACTTACATATAAATGTTCACAAGATAATTTCCAAACAGAACATACATATCCAAGAGCAACTGATCCAGCACATAACCAAACATTAGGGGTTGATGTTGTTGGTATTCACAGTTATACAGGTGGAACTGCCTCTGATGCTTTGACCATATATAATTCTAGCAATACCGTTGTTCAAAGTAATGTTGATGTTACTACAGCAACCTATGATCCTGCAACTGGTAATTTGGTAATGACTATTGGATCTCATGGTTATAATAATACTAATAAGGTTAAAATTGCTAATGGTAAAATAAAATTCAAATGTGATAAAGATGGTTATGCGACAACTCATGCTTATCCCAGAACAACTGATCCAGTTGCTGGTATAATAACAAATATTATAGGTACAGGTGCCAATACAATTACAGCTAACGTTGGTAAAGTAAATACATTCTCAGCATTTGTTGGAATTTCCACAGCAGGGGGATTGGTCGCACCTCTTCAAATGGAATTTATTTGTAGTATTCTAGAAAATAGCAGCACATAATATGCCCAAGTATCTCAGTAATAGAGTAAAAAGAACTCCACAGAGTGGGTTAACTTCTGATAGATATCAATATCTTGGATTGGAACAAGCAGAACCTAATTTAGGTGATCCTGCCAATCCATTACCTAATGTTCCGACAGGATCACAATTTCAGGTAGTTTCAGTAAGAGAAAAACCAGGGGAAAGATATTGGGTTCCAATTGGTGGTGGTATAAAACCAGGATCTATAACTGTTAGGGAAGAAGGAAATGTTGTTCCTCCTGGTGGTGTTTCTAGTATTACTACTCTTAACTTTAGAGGAGATATAATTACTGCTGTAGGATCACAAGTAAATGGTGCTCCAGGAACTGCTGTAACTATTACTGTTGCTCCAGTAGGAAGTGATCATCAGTTAATTTTTAATAATAATGGTGAATTTGGAGCAGCATCTGGACTTGTTTATGATAATAGTGTAGGACTTGGTTCAGTTGGTATAGGTACTGCTACTCCTAAAAAATTATTACATGTTGGTGGAAATGTACAGATAGATGGAACAATATATGATAATGATGAAGATGGTGGTAGTGCAGATCAGGTTCTTTCAAAAGATACTAATAATAAATTAGTTTGGTTAGATAAATCTGGAATTACTCCTGGTGCTGGTGGAACAATTAAGAATGTTCAATATCATAATGCTGCCGGAAATATTGATGGTGCTGGTAATTTTGTTTTTGATTACACTACAAATCGTGTTGGTATAGGAACAACAATACCAAGTAATATATTACATGTTGTTGGTGATCCATTAATAGATGGAGATACTACATTTACAGGTAATGTAAGTATTGCTGGAACATTAACATATGAAGATGTAAAGAATGTAGACTCTGTTGGACTTATAACAGCAAGGACTGGTATAAAGGTATTAACTGGTGGTATTGAAGTTCAGGGTGGAACTAGTACATTACAAGAGACAAAATTAGGTGATAACATCAAATTAAAGTTTGGTAATAAAACAGGTGGTGATTTATGGATATCACATACTAATGTTCTTTCTGGTCAAGATGATTCTGAAGGAAATTCTATTCTTGATGGTGAGACTTGGGCTTCATATATTAAAGAGGATGGAGCAGGTCCATTAGTATTCAAAACAAATGGTGGACCTGGATCAGGAGCATATCAATTCTATGATGCAAATTGGAGAGCATTATTAAAATTACATAGTGGTGTTAATTCAAGAGCTATCTTATATGCTGATGGTAAAGAGAAAATACGTACTATAGAAGAAGGAATTGATGTAAGTGGTCTTACATCCACAACAGATTTAAGACTAACTGGATTTGTTACAAGTCATATGGTTCCTGGTGGAGCAACTGGTACTTATGATTTGGGTACTGCTGGAGCTAGATGGGGAACTGTTTATGCCAATACTTTTGATGGTTCTAGTTTAATAGACACTTCAAATTTAATAACTCAATATCTGAAAGTAACTGGAGTATCAACTTTTGTTGGATTATCTACATTTGCTGATGGTTTAATTGTACATACTGGAGTATCTACATTTATTGGTAATATTGATGCTGATGGTAATTTAGATGTAGATGGGCAGACTGATTTAGACGTTCTTAATGTTTCTGAGACTGCTACATTCTCAGGATTAGTTGATATTAACAATAATCTTGATGTAGATGGTAGAACAGATTTAGATGATTTACTTGTTGCTGGTGTTTCCACATTCAGCAGTTTAGTCAAGATGACTAATGGTGGTGAGGCAAGTACATTTAAGGTAAGTGATTTAACTTCTGGTAGAGTTGTTCTTGCCGGAACTAATGGAGAACTTGAAGATAATGCTAATTTAACTTTTAATGGACAAATCCTGAATATAACAGGACATACTGAAACTGATACGTTCAGAGCATCTGGTATTTCTACTTTTGCTTCACAAGTTAATTTTGATAATTCATCTAATGCTGGTAGGGATATTCAGTGGCAACCAACGAATGATAGATTATCTTGGTTTGATAATGTTAAAGCAACATTTGGTAATGGAGCTGATTTAGAAATAACTCATACAAATGATATAAGTTTAATCAGAGATATAAGAACAGGTGTTGGTGGTACATTAGCAATTGGAGCAGACCATTTAATTCTTAGAAATAAAGATGGTAATGAACCATATTTTGAAGCATTTGATAATGGTAAGGTCGTACTCTACCATGATTTTTTCCCCAAATTACAAACTACTGGAATAGGTGTTTCTATTACAGGAATCACATCTACAACAGATTTAAAGGTAACTAATAAAGTTGATAGTCATTTAATTCCTAAAGGTGTAACAGGTACTTATGATATAGGTACTGCTGGAGCTAGATGGGGAACTGTTTATGCCAATACTTTTGATGGAACTTCATTAATAGATTCTACCAATATAATTACAGAATACTTAAAAGTAACTGGTATTTCTACTTTTGTTGGAGATACTTATCATTTAAGTAAAGTTGGTATTGGAACTACAGATCCATCTACTAATCTCCATGTAAAAGGAACAGGAACAGATATTTTAAAAATTGAATCTACTGATGCTGGTGCTCAAGGAACG
>MDSY01068242.1_pt1 | contig 22507 bp, 10 predicted proteins | sample 811131 | NCBI WGS metagenome assembly MDSY01 (sample SAMN05326643, study PRJNA326480) | marine metagenome | isolation source: seawater | place: Atlantic Ocean: South West | collected 2010 | reverse complement strand
GTCCAGTTCCTGCGAAGTCACTAACATCTACTCCTATATTTTCTGAACCAAGGTCTTGTAAACCATCACCTACAAAATCACTTACATCTATATTTAATGTTACTGAACCACCTAATGTTACAGAACCACCAGTTTTTAAACCATCACCAGCAGTTATTGTCACAGCATCTTCTGCTAGTTTAGCAATCGGTATTTCGTCATTATCAATTTCAGCTACTATGGCTGCGGCTAATGTATCAGAAACTCCACTAGCTTCAATTCTTCCAAAAGAACCTGTAGAAGCAGCTGAACCACTAACTATATCGCCTGTTAAGTTTAATAATTCTTTATTGTTTACATCAAAATGTATTTCGTTTACTGTTTCAAAATCTATCTTAGTTTGGGAATCTTCTCCAATTACTAAATCTGCTTTGTATATAGACTCTATTGTAGTCTGAGCTGCTGTAATAGCAATATCGTTGGCATTTGCAGTTATACCATCTCCACCAACAACATTAATAGTTCTTGTTGAGGCTATTGTTCCACCACCCGTTAAACCATCACCAGCAGTTATAGAAACTCCACTGTGGTCTATGTGTTCGTTTGCTACAAATCCACTCAAATCATCGTGAACAATTGCTGAATCATCTGTTGCAATATCATTAGCATTTACAGTTATACCAGTTCCAGCACCAACGTCTAGTGTGACTGCGCCAGTAGCACCACCACCTGTTAAACCATCACCAGCAGTTACACTCGTAATGTCTCCCTCACTAACTTGAAGTCTAGATGAAATAGAAGCTGAAAAGTCTGTTAGGTTGGTTGATGCTCCAGCAAATCCAGCCACATTGACTGCGCCAAATGAACCTGTAGCTGAACTCGTTACATTACCCTCAAAATAAACATTTTGGTCATCTGGTTTCATATAGAAATTAATATGGTCATCCCCATCACTAGAAACACCGTGTTTAAAAACTAATGAGTCTTGTCCAGCAAATCCATTGGTTCTACCATCATTATAAAAAACCCATTTTCTTTCACCATCACGATGAAGTTCAAATTTATTTAAGGTAGTACCTTTATTACCAATTTGAACAACACTTTCACCACTAGATGTTACAAATAAATTTGAAGTTTTTATATCACCACTAGCAGTAAAATTAGTAACTGTTATGTCTCCGTCTACTGTAAGTAATGATGTTAATGAAGTTTTTGTTCCTATGCCTATCTTATCATTACCAGCATCAACAAAAAACAGATTTGCGTCAGTATCACCCTCAACTCTAAAATCTAAGTCTGCTCCAGCTTCATTAAAAGTTATTTCGCTCGTACTATCTTGAGTAAGGTCTATAAAATTAACACCACCGACTTGAATGTTTATATCATCATCTGTAAAATTTATAAATGTATCGGCATCACCTACGTGAAATATTTTGGCTGCAACACCTAAGTCTGTTCCATCAAATGTGAGATTAGCTTCTGCATTCATTGCGTCTGCACCAGTTGCAGTTAAGACTCTATTATCCGAACCATTGGTCATAAAGTCTGATACATCTACAGAAATAGCATCAGATGCTACATCAATACCAGTTCCAGCTCCAACAGCAAATGATCTGTCACTAGCCAATGTTCCACCACCAGTTAAACCATCACCAGCAGTTAATGTTCTACCCTCTAATGCTGTAGCTCTTGATGCTATACTAGAACTTGGTGCCGTAAAAGAACCACTAATAGCAGTCTGTAAATCTGAATCTGAAAAGTCTACTGTAAGTTCATTAGCTGCTACATCAATGCCTGTTCCACCTATAACATTCAATACTGAATTTGTTGCTGTCATACCAGCGCCAGCAAGTAGTGTCACTAAGTCTGCTAAAGCATCTTTCTTTAATGTGCCAGTAGCACCGCCATCTAAAAATAAAACGTAATCACCATTAGCGATAGCCGCTTCAGCTGCCTCAGATAAATCAACATCAACCTGATTTGCTTGAACATCTATAAAGTTTCCAGCTCCTACTGCAAATGTTCTGTCGCTAGCTAATGTTCCACCACCAGTTAAACCATCACCAGCAGTTAAAGTTAATGATTGAAAAGAACCACTAATGCCAGCTGCTGTAAAATCACTTTCTTCATCTGTAATTCTACCAGCTAATGAAGAAGATAAAGCTGTGAAAGAACCACTAATTAAAGAATTAGCAGTTGCACCAAATGTAGAATTCCAAATTCCATTGGTTATGGTAGTTCCATCTAAAGCACTATTAATCGTACTACCAGCTATTATATGAACGTGATTACCTTTTGCGTAATCAGCTACATTTCCATCAGAAGCAGTTGTTCCTATAGCCTCTGGATCTGCCTGATATGCTTGTAATGATGGGGCGGCTAGTGTACCAGCAACCTGACTATCGTTTGTAAAACTTTCTCTATTTATAGAAGTTCCAAAATTAGCTACTCCACTACCACCTCTGACTTCAATACCAGCGCCTGTCATTTTAATGAAACTATCTTCTGAGTTATATATTAATAAACCTTGTGGTGTTAGTTCAACTTTTCTCGTATTACTACGAACAGAAAAATTATCAAATGTTATTTCTGTTTCAGGAAATTCTTTACTCGTACTTCCAACTACTGTTTTAGTAAATGTTTTTTTACCTAAAGCTGAATTTACAGTTCCTTTGTTAGCTGCAAAAAGTGGTTTTTCAATATTGAATCCACCATCGTCATTAATACTTCCTGTTAATATTAGTTTGACAAATCCTGCGGCAGCTGGCAATTCTGCTGAAGCACCAAAACTATTATATTGTCCACTTCCTAAAAAGTATTCACCATATCCGTTTGAAGCAGTATATTCATTTGCTGGTAAAAATGGTATGTATCCAACTTCATCTGAACCACTATACTCTAATCTAAAATATTGAGGACCTAATGCTCTGTCTTTTCCTAATGCCCCAAACGATGAACTAAATCTTGCAACAGAACTAAAACTTAAAGTATCACCAGCAGCAAAAGATGCTGTCATAATCTGAACTATTTCATACTGATTACTTCCTGAATAATTGTCAGAACCACCTGGAACAACAACATCTAAAGTAATATCACCACTTACTGCATCATCATCAGATACATAACCACTTCTATCTGTTAGAGCAATAAAAGCGCCACCAGTCGTAGAAAAAGACCAACTGGTAATATTAGAGCCAGACCTACGATTTCTACCAGCTGCTACTGTCTGATCTTCAAAACTTTTGTTTTCGATATATTGTGTTCCACCACCTATTGTTTGAAACGATCCTGATTTTATAGATACTCTTTCAACACCTAAATTATCTTTTACATTTAATCCGTGTGTAACACTACTTAATTCTACTGTTTCTTCTGCGTTTATAATTTTATTAGATTCTATATTAAATCCACCTATCTTACCACCACTAAATAATACTTGTGAACCTGTTATTTGACCACTATCTTTTAATCTTAAATTTCCATTTGAACTTGATACGGAATTGCCAGTCAATACAAATCCACCTATCTTACCACCTGTAAGTAATACTTTTGAACCTGTTATATCACCACTCTGCTTTACATTAAAATTATCAGATTGTATAAAAACTTCATTCTGATTATCTGAAGCTGATATTGCCCAATTGTCTTTGTAAGCAAGTTTATCTTCTGTTATTGAAGCACCACCAATTATTCCACCTGTAAATAAAACTGAAGAACCAGTTACATCACCATTTTCTTTTACGTTAAAGTTTGAAGTACTAATAAACATATATTCATCTGTTGGCAATCCACCTGCTTTTGGACTACCACTTATGAATATATTAGCGCTATGAAACGAATGACTATCAGTAGTGAATCCACCTATCTTACCAGCGCTAGCAGTAATTGTTCCAATGAATGTAGCACCACTCGCTATAAGAACACCATCTTTATCTACTGTAAAGTTCGGACCAAATTTAACAAAAGCATTATCAGGGTTTTCTACTGTCGGTGAAAAATCTATATAGTATTCATTTTTTAATGACAAATTAGATTCACCTGAGTCACTACCTGGACCTTGGTCTGTCTTAAATATTGTAGAATTATCTGCGTTCATTGTGATATTACTACCACTAATCTGTCCATCTATTATTTGAAAGTCTCCAATATTACCACCCTCAGCAGTTATAATACCACTCATAGTAACATCGCCCTCTGGTGTTAGATGGAAGTTAGAAGAACTTATTTCTATATTACCCTCAGAACCACTAACAAATTGTCCACCACCACCTAAGAAAAATTTAGATGAACTCATAATCAAATCAGTTCCATCAAATTGTATTCTACTACCAGTTGGTTGTCCTACACTAAAAATTTCATTTTTACTATCTACGTGAAATTTAGATGAACTTATTTCTATATTACCACTAGAACCACTTAAAAATTGTAAACTCTGTCTACCCACAAAGAAAGCATCTGCTTGCACATCAAATACGCTTGGGCTAGTTCTAAATTTTAAAGAACCACTTTCTCCAACTAATTCTAAACCAACACCTTTGTAACTATCCCCACTATCTGGCAATACAGAACCACTATAAATCATAAATCCATAAGAGCCTGATTGAGCTGATGCTGATATAAATCCTTGATAGCCTATAGAACGAATAAAGCCAGACCCATCAGCACCATCTTTACCAGTTTCAGGTAGTTTTGAATCTACACCACCAAAGTGAATACCACTTCCAGTCGTATCTCCACCCAAAAACATATCACCACTTTGAATATTATCATTACCACTTATTACTATGTTAGCGCCAGTAAATACCGAACCAGTTGTAAAAGCGATTTCATCTGCTATATTATTATTTATATCATAAAATTCTGTTAAAAATTCTAAAGTCTCAGGTCTCTTATGTTGTAATTCAGCAGGCAGTTCTTGTTTAAATTGAATAAAGGCTGGTGAGAATCCTGTGTCAGCAGCTGGTCTAACAGAAACATCTGATATGTTCCATTTTCCTGAAACGACTCTAAACTGAACATTGGCATCACCAGTTAAATCTGAGTTAAAATTGTGACTTACTGTTCTGAAATCTTTTACTGAAGCCTCATCTGAATCTATTTCCAAAGCTCCCATTCTTTTTCCGTACTGAAATGGTTCTGATATTTGAGTTCCTGTAACATCATCAGTAAATAAATCTATTGCTTTATTCATAGAAGAACCTGAAACATATAACAACATTAATGCTCGATTATCAGTTCCCTTTTCTGCTTTAGCTTTAAAAGATAAAGTATAATCTATTCCATCAGTTAAATCAAATTTGTAATCTTCTTTTAATTGAAATTTTATTTGGTCTGTAAATGTCGATACACTTCCTGATAGCATAACGGAATCCAACATTGTTTCATTATCAAAAGAAGCCACAGTAGTTGATGTTGGGGCTGACAAACCATTTGTGCTACCTGAAACAACCCAATATGTATTTTTATCTTCTTCAGATACAAAGTAACCTGTTCTCTCACCAACACCTATAGAATCAGAATTTACCATAAGTTCAGGTGACTCTAATGGAACTTCGGCTAATAATTTAAAATCATCAAAAGAACCCTCAGCCCTAACATAAATTTTTGCTTTAAATATATCACCTGAAAAAGTTCTCATATCTCCTAATCTAACATCGGCATAAGAAACTATATTTTTTAAACTATAAGAAGCGCTAGGTTCTACTTCATAAAATACTTGAGCATTTGCTTGTAAAGGCAATACTATATATTCTCCCTCTCTATTTTGTTTTGTGAAAGGTGTACTTACATATGCTGTTGTATTATTTTCTAATTGTGCGATTGATGCTGTATAATGTGTTGGATGATTTCTATCTCTCGTATCAGTTACTATTTGAAAAGAAATATCATCAGCAGTTCCTAATCCAACATCTGATAAAGCTCTATTGTCATAAATAGAAGATGTTATATCTGAAAATAAAATATCACCACCTATTTGAGTAGTATCAAATGTGTGGTCTCCACCTATAATTCTAAAACTATATGGATATTCTATTGGAGAATTTCTTCGTTTTATTCTTCTAGATCTTGATGACCTACTATCTTTTCTAACACTTTGTTTTTTGGTAGATCGTTTATTAAATTCTTTATCTGCTTTATCCCCTTTTACATCACCTTTTGGAGGACCTTCCCTTTTCACATCTCTTTTTTCTTTTATTCCAGCACCCTTTGCTAAGATTTCATCTTCACCGCTTGAAGCTGGTGCTAGTTCAAATCCTGATGCTGGTAAACCCTCAATTTGAAATATTGAAGATGAAGCAATTGGAGATCCTTCTTCTCTTTCTAATGTACCAAATCTTTGTTCAATGGCTCTTAATTGTGGAGAAGCGTAAAATTTTATAGGTTGAGTATTTATCTCTGCTGGATTTATAATAACTTCACGAGTAAGTCTTATATTATATGCTCCTCGAAACTCTTCTGGCACAGGTGTTACATCACTAAATTGACCAGGATCTTGTGGTATAAATTCTAACTCACCTACGATTATTAACGTGGCGATTCCAGCAGCAGTATCATCATAAACCTCTACTGATATAGTTCTAGAAGTTCCCTCTAAATAATTCTGTACAGGTTCTGAATAAATACTCTGTCCATTAGAATCTATAAAATCAATTTGTAACTCTGTTCCCTCTTTTAGATACGGAGAGACCTCTATAAGAAAAGCGCTCTTTCCTTGAGGTAGACTTTGTGGCATATCAGTAATAGTGATAAATCTAGAAGTTTCTCTATCATCAATTAATACATCTATGTTTTCAAGTCCGAGTAATTTATTGAATCGTTTGACAGCAGCCATTAAAAAATTCCTATTTATTGATTGTTAATAAATATCATTATTTAAATGTTTTAATATTTATTGTAAATACAAAGTATGGAGATTATCGGTATGAAAAAGAAATATTCATTTACTATAGAAGAGAGCCTAATGGACTGGTTTAGACTGCATGTTAAAGAAGAGAGCACTACGATGAGCGCAGTCCTGAATCAATATGTATTGAGTTTAAAAAGAGGTGAAAGTAAACCTAAGAATATATTATATTCTAATCAAATAAAACGTTAGAAAAGTTATTCTCTTTTTTAATTTCTAATAGTGTGTCTACAGCATCTCTCATAGAATCTATATGAGAAACAATCATTGTAAATTGAAACTGAGTTTTAAGATACTGAAATAGATTATAAACAGAGTTTAGATTATCCGAATCCATAGTTCCCCAACCCTCATCAATTGCCAGAAAGTTAGCAGCTGGTAGATTGGATACATTTATCAAACCAACTCTCATAGCCAATGAAGATATAAACCTTTCCATTCCACTACTTAGTTCAAGAGGCCAAACATTATCATTGTCATAAACGATATAACAATTTACATTCTTACCATCCATCTCTAATATCATAGAGAAGTCTACAATTTGAGAAAGTATATCATTTACAGCACCCTCAATAGTTGGAAGAGCTTTTGATATTAGTTCGTAAGGTATACCATCACGTTTGATGGCATCTAAATAATATTGATAAGCAGCATACTTTCCTTCTAAATCTTCTACTTTTTTAATATTATCTAATATACTTTTACGATTTGTTTCTAATACTTTAATTTCACCATTTACAACATTTAGTTTTTTATCTAAATCTTCTATTTCAATTTCTAACCTATCAGATTCGTTTTGTGCAGAATCTATATCGTTGTATAAACCTTTATTGTAAATAATATCTTTTTCTTGTTCGTGATAAAGGTTAATTTTATCTTCTATGATTGCTAATTGATTTATGAGATTCTTTCTTTTTTCTGTATTTAGTTTTTTCTCACTATCTAATTTACTTATATTAGATGTTAGTAAACTTAAATTCTGTATGGATTCATCCATCTGTTGTTTATGTGCAGTAATGTGTGATAATCCATTTATGATACTTTCTAAATTATCAGATTGTTTTACAAAAGTATCTGCTAACATCTTATCATCATTCAATCTTTTCTTTGTTTCCATAGCATCCAATGTAAATGGATTACTCATACAATAACTACAATTAGGATCGTGTTCTAAATTACCAAGCTTATCAATCTTATCTAATTTATTTTTAACTTCAATTTTTAATTTGTCAATCTCAATTTGATTATTACTTTTGTCTAATTTATACTGTTCTAATTGTGCAAATTTTTTATCTATCTCATTTTCTTTATAGATTTTTATTTTTTCATTTAGTTCAGTTTCTTCTACAGAATATTTTTCTGATAAAGTGGCAATCTCACCAACTCTGTCATCATATTTATTTAATGAGTTTGTTAAATTGACTTTACGTTCTTCTAATTCAGATATATCTAAAGCAGAATTATCAACTTTTTTTAATTTTTTAGTAATACTTATAATTTTTCTATCTTCACGTTTTTTATCAGCAACCATTTCTTTTTTATTTGAAGTAAGTTTTTTAGAATCTTTCTTAAAAACTGCCAAACTTTCTTTTATACTCGCTAAATCCGTATCATAATTATTATCTCTAAAAGATTTAAGAAGAGCCTGTACATCGTGAATTTCTTCAGCAGCTAAAGTATATAGTTGGTCAAATACACCTATACCCATAAATGAAGCTAATAACTCTTTTCTTTCTTTTTGTGTCTTATCAATAAATACAGTTGAATTAGTTTGTAGAGAAAGTGCTGTCATTACAAAGTCATCATAAGTTCCAATTAACTTACGAATGTTTACATCTGTAGTTCTTCTTTGGTCACCATTCATTGAAATCTTTTCGCCATCATCAGCAAATGTATAAAAATCTACATTTACTTTAACGTGACCATTCTTTTGTTTTTTAGCATTTCTTTCTATAAAATATTCTCTACCCTCTACTTCTAAAGTAGCTTTACATTTAAACCAATCTTTTTTATTATTAAGAACATTTATTGCTTTATAAGCTCTTGATGACCTATCAAATAAACAAAATGAAAGAGCATCTAATAAAGAAGATTTACCACTAGCATTAGGAGCGAACATTCCAATAATACCACTTAGTTTAGTAAAGTCTACCACATTATCTTCTCCGTATGAGAACATATTATCAAATTCAAATTTTTTGACTTGCCAGTTTATACCTCTTTGGACATCATCTTCTGGCAATCTACTATTTAAATCTTCATTAATTTTTTTAATATCGATAAGTGTATCCTCATCGACAAAATGATTTGTTTTAAGATACTCTTCTATCAAATTGTATTGATAATCAGAATCTCTTACATTACCAACTGCTATATGTTGTCCTCTAACTTTTTCAGTAGAATATATAGAATCTGTTTTAGTTACAGTTACTTCTTTGATTCCATATTTACTATGAATAAGACTCATAGCTTTTTTTAATTCAGATGGTTTTGTATTAGAAACCCTAACTCTTAAACGAGCTTTCTTTGGAATATCAGGACAATCTGGCACTTTACCATTATCAATATTAATTGTATAATAGCCGTAGTCATTTGGTATTTCTATATACTCAGACTTTCTTTTCGGAACATCCCACAATAAATAACCATGACTTAATCCCTCTCCGTGATTCTGTTGTACCAATGAACCACAATAAGAAATGGTTTCCTTCTTATTGAGATGCTGTCTTTTGTGGATGTCACCAAGCAATCCCAAATCATAACCTTTGAATTTAGCAATCTTAACATCTGATGGAAGAAAGAATCCTAAATCCGTTTCCGACTTATCAACTGTTCCGTGAAAAAGAACTATTTTTGTCTCACCCTCAAAGTCTTTAGCTTCAATATAATCATCTTCTTTTTCCCATACATCCCAAACAACAAATTTTACATCAGCACATTTATACACACCACTATGTTTCAAGTAATGTAAATTTGAGTGTTTTAGATTATTTACAATTGGAGAAAGAACATCCATTCTCGAAAGATTATTTAAGTTGCAATCGTGATTGCCTGCAATAATAATTGTAGGACATATATCTGCTAGATTCTTAAATAAACGAGAGAGCTGATCGACTAATTCAGGCGACATTTCAGTTTTAGAATGAGCTATATCACCACCGATATAGACTACGGCATTATCTTTATGTTTTTTTACCTGTTCGTATGTGCGTTCAAAAACTTCTTCGTATTCTATATGTCTTTTAAGATTACGAATTTGTATATCTGAAATGTGGTGTATGTATTTTAATTTACGAAATGGTACTTTAACAACATTTTCTTTTATCAAGTATTATCCTCTATAAATTTTTTTACTTCTTCTATTTTATCGTTTGGTACTACAATATCCCAAGAAGTTTCTTCAGAGAGACTTCCGCTCTCATAATAAATAGTAGTAGAATCTTTCAAATCAAATTTTATTTTTATATCATTTACCAAGGCAATATCTGATATATGAACTTTCCACTCATCATCATTAAATTTCCATATATTTTTTTGTTTTGCCATTTAATTTCATCCTCATCAAATCAGAAAAAGAAGTTTGTTTAGTTTCCTTTATAAGATTTATTACTTTTTTAAATCCCATATCAGAAGGATCTTCTTCCCTTAGATTAACAAAATAGACATCAATGCCATTTCTCATCAAATCATCTGTTATTTTTATAGAGTCTTTAACAGCATCACTATCTAATAATATATATATCTTCTTAACCTTTTTTTCATAGATTTTCATTTTCAATTTTTTTGGTATGGTTTTACCAAATAAGGGGATGGCATTTCTTCTGATAGCCATAGCATCAAATGAACCCTCACATAATACAATAGGTTCATCCCAATTTATAAATAACTCAAATCCAATTACATCTTTAGATACAGGTGGATTTTTATATTTCATACCACCATCATAAATATTTCTACCAACAAAATAATTAAGTTCACCATCACTACTATAAGATGGTATTATAATTCTATTACCATAAACACCATCTTCACAATAACCAACATTATAACGAATTATGTCTCCCATTGTAATTCCACGTTTTTTTAAATAATTCAAAGCGTGTCTTTTAATAATACTATCTGCACTTTTCCATAGAGGTTTAAATTCTTTTGGTAATCTTACAATATTTTCCTTGACTTTCTCACGATTTGATGATAGTGATTGGCGTGGTTTTCCAACTATATCTGCCAGTTCGTCAAATTGTTCTTTACTTGCTTTTAATTTTTTGAATAACTGAAATAGATTATGACCACCTTGATTGGAAATCCAACAATGCCACTTCTGAGTTTTTATGTTAATCTGTAATTTTGGTTTATGGTGAGATACGAAAGGAGACCAATACATATACTCATTGGCTTTACTTAAAAGTCTACCATTATTTCCTATTACTCTATTTAGAAGATTTACTATTTTCATTAATTAGTTCTATAAATTTTTCAATGTTAAGTACAGCGTATGTTTTACTTCTGTTTCTTTTAAATATCAACACAGGATCGTAATCACCACTATTTTCTTCGGCTTGTTGTAGTGATGACCATATATTAATAGCTTCTTGATTCTTACATTCAAATGAATAAGGGATTAGTTTTCGAGCCGCTGGTGATAATTTAATATCTTCACCTGATTCGCCCATAATTGCTGAACGAATGTCATCGGGCTCTAACTGATTAAATGTTTCTAACAAAAGGTCTCTTACATTGTTCTGTAATCTTTTACCTTTATTTTTAGCACTTCTTGATTTCATAGTTGATACTTGATACTTGTTTACTTGTACTTGTTAATTATTAATATTTAATTTTAAGATTATAAAGAAGGCAAAGAGATTTTAGTAAAAAACCTATCAGAATTTTTTATAACCAAATTAAATACTAGTATTATTAATATATATAAAGAAATTATTTATTATACAATTTTTTTTACATCCATTTTGATAATTCTTTTTTAGCAAACTTTTCTGCTTTCTCTTCCCACTTATTATCATCGTGAGGATCTAATCCATCATAAGCAGCCATTGTGCCAGCCTGTGTATATTTTTTTATATACTTCCTTACACCTATTCTTTTGGCATCTAATGCGTGTCCTATCTCGTGCAATACAGTCATTAAGAATTCCTTTACATTTGGATATGATGGTCTTATCGTTACTGTATCGGTTTCGGGTACATATTCTCCAAAGTCTTTTCCCCTACCAATCTTTACTTTAGATTTCAAACCATATTGTTTTATCAGAGTTTCTGCTGTATCTAAATAATCTATTCTTTCTAATAATAAATTATTCATAACCTTTTTGTATTTTGAATCATTTAACTTTAAAGTATTCTGTGGTTCAAAATCTTCATCAGGAACCCACTCTTCCCATTTTTCGAAATGTTTTTGAAAGTCTTTATCTATTTTAGATATGTACGCTGTTTTTATTACAGTGTAATCTTCTTCTTCACCTTTACCATAAATGTAATCAGCTTTAGGAAATTCAACCTGTTTATATCCACCTCTTTCAAACCAAGGTTCAGGTTTACCAGCTAATCCACCTAATATTCTTTCCTTATCTCCTCTGATAAAACCTGTATCTGGCTCTCCCTCATCTGCATTATATAATGAGTGATTTGATACTTCCCACATCTTTTTAAATTTACCCATTATACATCAAACCTTACTTGAATACCTATTAATAATTCTTTATCATTTTTCACAGGTTTTGCTAATTGTCCTATTGCCAGTAATTCATTAAAATCATTATACAAACCAACCTTAGTAATGTATGGTGTAAATAAAGAATGTGTTGTAAAGTTATTATACTCAGATGCTTGTCCATAATAGTGTTTGTAAGAACCTGATTTAGCAGCTGCGTGACCTGGCGGAAATAATCTCCAACTATCAGAACCTGAGACATTTATACTACCACTTCTATCAGGTGTAACCGATATGTTCGTAGTTGCATTATATTCATTTTCGCCTACCATACAAGTATATGAATGTTCTTTAATTGTTATTTGAGATTTGTATGTTAAACTATAACCATTTGCTGCGCTTCCAGTTCCAATAGCATTGTATTGAGAAGTTTCTGCAGAACCTGTATTTGTAAACACCAATATTCCGTGATTGTAAAATACATTACCAACAAAACTTCCTGTTTTATGAATACTAGCAGAAAATTGTGGATGGCCTTGTGCAAATTCAGCAAAACTGGCAGAAAAATCATTATCATATAGATTTCCGTTTCCATCATCTACAATTGTCAAAGTTGTAGGCCCGCTATCGTCTTTTAAAGTTATTGATTTTGGCTTAATTGTTTCACCATATAAACTTTGTGGTACAGATATTACTGTAGCTTCAGAATGTAACTCTCTATATTGTTTACCACTATTTTGACCAAAGTTATTAAAGTTGTTTTCAGTATCACGATAGTACATATGATTTAACATAAACCAAGTTGGTAATTCGTAAAAACTAGCAGATTCAAATTCCGTTTTAGTTGCTGTACTCGTAACGAAACCACCTAAACTGCCACTTTTTGCAGAAAAACCATAAACACCACTACCGCTATCGATATTGGTTACAGTAAACTCTTTGTAAGCCTTGAATGGTGTTATATTGATGTCTCTTGGGTCGAGTCTTTTAAACATGACCTATCTCTCCCAAGCTTAGAAGTCTAATTTAACTTTAATAATAGCTTCTCTTGAATAAGATTTCAGTAATGGTTTACTCAGTTTAGCGATTGCTAAAAGCTCATTGTCATCATTATACAATCCAACTTGTGTTATGAATACTTTTGGATTTTTATAAAATGTAGGAACAGTAAATTTACCATTTGAACCAGAAGTAAATGTTGGATTTGAACTAAAGTTAAATTCCTTATTAGGTACTCTACAAAAATAATGTTGTGAAGTTATTACCTCTTCTCTTCTTGCCTGAAAGTAATTACCACCTGAGAGTTTATCATAAAACTTTCCTGTATTATCGCCTTCTGTATTTGAAGCAACTGAAGCTGATAGTGAAGCTGAAGAGACTGAACCAATTACAGGTCCATTTAATACAATAATACCTGTATCAGGATAAAATAATCCAAGTCCACCACCTGGTTGTGAAGCTGCGGCTGTTTTAATTGTAGCCACACCACTTGATATAGAACCACTAACAACATTAAATACTCTACCACCTTGATTTACTGTTGGATTAGTTGTAGCACCACTATCGTCAATCAATTTCATTGTTGATATACCACTACCACTTAAATGTAATTCCCAATTGCCTGGATCCATCTTTTCACGAAGTTGTTGTCTAGCAATTGAAATAGCATATATATAAGATGGTGTAGTATGTGCGCCATCAGAAGCCTCAAAAGTAAATCTATCTTCAGTTGGTCCTAAAAGAGTATTAGCTAATTGTCTGTATATAGTTGCTGATTCTCTATTTCCATCTACACCAAGTGCACCAGTACTACCACTTCCGTGTATGTGTCCATAAGCAACTGAAAATTGTACTGTAGCAGTAGTATCAGAAGTAGGATTTTTATCCCAAACATCTAAATAATAAGTTCCATAAGACACTTCAGCTGCAGAAGAGGTGAAGAAAGAAGTTAATGTTCCTGCTCCATCTGCCCACATTCCCGATGATACAGTGTCTTTGACATTTGTTACAATATCACTTGATAGAGGACTATCGGGGTCTTGAATATTAAAATCTTTATATACTGACATTTGTTACTCCTTATATTATCCTGCCGCTCCTGCGCCGCCTGCTAAAGTATTTAAAGTTACATTATTAGTAACAGTAATAGATGTTGTAGCACCAGTATCATTACCAATAATTGTTAATTGAGTTGCTCTCGATGCGTCTTGTGGAATAACACCAAGTTTAACTGTTTGTGCAACAACTGTTTTACTATTTGGTGCGTCATCGTCACCTAAGAAAAATGGCGTTGTCGCCCCTACACCAGCACCAGCTGCTATATCTACAGCCATTGAACAAACTGATTGGTTATGTAAAATAAATGTGTATGATGCGTCACTAACGTTAGCAGTATTTACCACAATAGTTGGTTGTGGTTGATTTAAACCAGCTGCTGCAGCGAATGTGACTGAACCTGGTGTAACATTTATTACTGGCATTTGAATTGTATTCTTAGGAAGAGTTACTAATTTGTATCTCATAACGTGATTCTCATCAGGTATAGCTTCCAAAAGTGGCATATTCTCTATTACCTTTCCGTAAAAGTCACTTCCATTTGGATGTGTTACATCCCATAAGTTATAATCTACTTCATCATCAGCTAATGCAAATTTTGTGATATTAAAAGCATCAGTTCCTTGCGCTAATAATTCACGTCCTTTTTTAGTTAATATAGCATCTACTGTTACATTAGTGTTGTTTAAAAATCCCATAGTGAACTCCTAATTATAAATTTAAATATTTGGTATGAATGTGATTCATATATAAATATCATCAATTTAAGTTTTTATTACTTTTTTCCTTTTCCTTTACTTTTTTTCCCTTTAATTGTCACTTTCTTTTGACCTTTACCTTTTACTCCTTGATTTGTACTTTCAAATTTTGAATCATCTGCTAATTGTTTTCTTACTTTTTCTTGCTTTTCTCTCACAACCATAGCATCAGTTATTGGTTTTTCTGGCGTACCACGCTTTGATTTAGCTAATCCCTTAAGACCTCTTAATTTTCCTTTTGGATTCATAGCTGTTGGTTTACCGATTGGTTTACCTTCAAGTTTAGGTTGGTCTATTGCTTGAGGTTCTTCTATTATGTTTGGATCGAACTTATCTTTTTTAGGTTCTTTATCTTTAAATTCAGATACTATACCCTCTCCTGTTCTTAATGAAGAATCGCTATCTTTAGTGGTTACTAATTTAGCTGGTGCAGTTATTATTATCTCAACAGGAGGCCCACCATCTATAGTTGTATTTTTTGTATTTTTAACTCCAGCATAATTTCTATTAAATAAAGCAGTATCCTCTTCTACTTGATTATCTAAATCTACATTATAAAAAGAAGAAGAATACGCTATATATAAAGAAGCACTTAATGAAGAAGAATAATGTGGCATTGTTTTTTGATTCCTACCATATATTCTAGATCCAGATATTATAGGTTGAAATACTTCATCATAATGTAAATCACCAAATACGATAGATGATGTCGCATAGTATTTATCTCTAGTCATACCAGGTCCGGCATCATTCAATCTTTGCCACATACTTAATTCTATAAAACTATCTCCGACTGAACCAGTAGCTTCTTTTAATAAATTTTCTCCACTTGATGATACAACTGATTCGGTTGCATAACTATACATTTCAATTCTACCATCATAGGAACTATAATCTGAAATAACTTTTCCTGCATTAAACGAACCAGTTATTTCAATTAAACCATCAACAGCTTTAGAAACATCTATTGAGCCAGAAAAATATCTATCCTCAGCTTCAGGATCTCTAGCTGCTACAACTTTTGGTCTTTCAAATATATTTGGTTCTATCAATAAACCAATATCTGGCTTTGCTCTAGCAGGAATCATTTTTCTCAATTGTGGAAATAAAGATTGGTCATAGTATTTTATCAATCTCATATAATCCCAAAAATTATTAGTAGAAGTAAACTTTTTCCAATAGTGGTCAGATATTCTTTCTAATCCCCTATATGTATTTTTTAATTGGTCTCTCGGATCTCCTAAGTATTGATTGAAATCTAAATTACCTACAGAGTCTATAATGTCTCTATTAATAACATCTGTTGGTGCAAAGAAAATACCAACTTTATTTGAATCCAAAGGTGCATTATCATATGCTGGCGAAGTAGACCTTTTAGTTCTCGAAAGTATTTCACCAGGTTTCAAAGGATTATCTTCAACCCTTATTTTATTGGTAGTTCTTCTAAGTGCGCCTATGCTCGGTATAAATGATTTTTGTTCATCCACAACACTTCTAAAAGGATTGCCTGAAAATCCATTGTGTGAACCTGAAAGAGTTGATGTTTGATTAGAACTCACATCACGAATACCCTCTGTATCTGAAGTCAAACTTTTATTGTCATCAAAAGAATATCTAAGAACTAAATTTTCATAAGATGATGAAACACTATTACCATCATAAGCTTTTGGATTTGCTATATGATTTTTAAAAGATGATGTATTTAATGTTTCTGTCCAATGTCTATATTCCATCAGCGAACCTGTAAGTGGCGCACCAATAAAACCATCTTTACTCGAACTAAAATTAGTTCTACCACCAATGTAAATATCACCACTTCCTGAATAATTTCCGTTATACCCACCAATGCTACCTGTTATAGTCATAGTTGTACTACTAAATAAATGTATTTTACTTCTGCTACTATCGTATTTACCAACATTCAATTCATATGATTGTGATATATGTGGACTATCGCTAGCAGATGTTCTAGCTAACATAACAGAATAAAAATCACCATCGTAAACAGGAAAAGAAGTAGATTCTATTTCATCGTATCCACCAGAGCCTGACAACATAAATGCCACAGAACCATAATCATCTGTAGAACCATTGTCTTTTAATCTTATTATAAAATCATTATCTTTATTTACCAAAATCTGATTAGAACTACTTACTGCTCTAAATCTAAATTCAATCGTATCTGGCTTTCTACTTGAATCTGTATCGTCAGCCCAAGGAACTGTCACATATTGTCCACCTTTAAAATCTATAGCTCTCGTAAACTTTCTCGTAATCTCATATTGTGGCGAAGCATCATCTGGTAGATTTGGTCCTCCATATTCTTTAACCCTTAATATTGTAGATGGTATACCATAAACATTTATTAATCCTTTTAATGCTCTAATAGTTCCTTTGTTCTTTAAGAAGAAAGGCATATTGTTTATAATACGACTCCAAATTTCTCTTGATATATCTCTTTCAGATGTAGCTGAATAATCAGAATAAGCCGAACCAGTTACTTCTTTACCTAAAGCAAATCTTGGTAAATCAACTAAATCTTTTCCATCATCTAAAGACCAACCTAAAGAACGACCTACTGAATATAGTAAATCTTTTGAAATACCCTCTGTTAATTTTTCTCTTCTATCAAATGTGTCTGTTATGGCATTTATGTAAACCCAAATAGAATCAAAGTGTTGTCCAATCATATCTATAAATCGTAAATAGACATCATTCTCAACATTTTCTACTATATGTTGAGGAAGTAAACTACTTAGTTTGCTTGTGTTTTCTTCATCATAAAGTGAGCCAGAAGTTATTGCTTTATTAAACCAATTTACACCATTAGTAGAAGTTGTAGTTTCTAAAACATAAGGTGTTCTTACAGTTCCATCACCACTAGCTTTTGGCCACGCATTGTCATATTCAATTCCTAATGAACCACTACTATAAGAAGAACTCTCATAATACATATATTTTTCAAATTGGTCAAAATTATTTTTTACTTCCAACACTCCAATTTCAGCAGCATTGATAGAAGCCTCCGAACCACTAATTCCTATGAAAGATGAACTTACATCATTAAAATTTTCAATCTGTTCTAATTTAAGTCTAAAATTTCTTATTCTTTTTTCAACCGAACTAAATTTGGTAAAATTTTCATATCTACTGTGGTCTATATTTAATTCAACACTATCTAAACTTTGACTTAAAAATTCATTTTTTAATTCAGTTGAGATTGTGGTGTCATCAGTTAATATTTCAATTTCATTTTTAAAATCTGTTTTTCTAGCTCTTATTGGACTTTCTACATTTTTTAAATCAGGTGATTTTAAAACTAACTTACCCTCTTCCGCTGGAATAAAATCTAATATTTTTACTCTCTCAAATAAAGGTTCAGCCATTTCTTTAACAACGATACATTCATCTAATTCAGCGATGCTATCTGGCAAAGGTTCATATAATTTATAGACGACAGCGTGAGGATAATCTGAAACATTTAACTTGTCTTGTTTAAAGTTAGTTGTTAAAAATAGTTGATTATTAAATTTAAGATAAGTTCGTAAATCTAATGGATTTAAATTTAAATAAGTAACTTTAAAATTTGGAAATCCAATATCAGGTGGATTAGCTATATCATAAACTTCAGTATCAGGATCATCATCGTCTACTCCAATGTCAATAGCATTTTGTTTGTAACTTCTATCCAACGTTGCCACCAAACCATCAGATGATATTTCTTGTATTTGTGCAGTAAATGGTCTATATACCTGTTGAGTTACGGATTCATCTACTAATGTAAAATCCATATAAACATTGTCTACCCAAGTTACACCATGCTCTTGATTTCCATTAGATCTTGCCTGTCCATAAAAATACAAATACCATTCTTGGTCTAATTGCCAATCATTTGGAATTAAAATTTCTACAGATTTGGTTTCCCATTTACCAGCAGCATCTGTAGGAATAAATTGATATTGGTGTGCGTAATTATATCTTGGTGGCGCTACTGCTTGTTCTGTCCATAGTGCATTTAAACCATCCCACATCCAAAATCCACCTGGACTCATAGTTCCATCTTTTGTAGGATTTGTATCATAACTATATTCAGAAGTTCCATTATCATAAAATGGTTCTAAAACAATTCCACCAGGTAGTTCTATAACATTCCCATCATCATCCACAATACCATAATTATCTGCGCCTGGATTTCTACTACCAAAAGTCATTGGAACTTCAGCTCCGAATACCTCACCAGCTCCATAAAAATATTCACTTACTGGTACTCTTTCAGCAACTCCCTGTGTTTCATCTTCTTTTAAATTAATCCACTGTCCACCATTTTCTGCAGCTACACCATAAATTCCACTATAATTAGAAAAGTGACCACTTGTATGTGAATTTGAAAACCAAACATCAAAATAATTTCCATCTACTCCTGAAAAAGTATTATTAAAAGAACCTGCTGCTCCATTAGCATCTTCTTCAAACCAAGTGTCTTGATTAGTAGTAAAAGGATCACCATCACCATCGTGCGTTTTCCACGCTTTATTTGTACCCTTAACACAAGCCCAATGATGCCAAGTATTACCACTTCTTTGTTTTCCAGAAAAACCCCATTCCATTTCACCACCTTGATTATTAACAATATCATTAAATGAGGCATCTAAATCTTTTAAATAATGAAACTGTTCAAAATTTGATTCTCCAATTTCAGCCATAAAGACTTTATTTGAATCTTCATTACCACGACCATCTGTATAAAATAGAATAAAGAAATTATCTCTATTGTGGTCGTTATTTGTAGCTCTTGTTCTCGTTATACTTTGTACTCTACCGTGTTCAAATATATCGGTATAAACTGAATGGGTTTTGATTGTATTGCCATCTGAATCTGTTTTAGCTATTGTTTGGTCACGTAATGATGGAAACATAGATTCAAGTGTAATACAACGAATTTTTGATCTATTTGTAGTGTACCCTACATCTCCAACAACCCAAACTAAATCATCTTTTAATAAAATAACAGCATTATTATTTATAAGCTCTGAAGGTACACCGCAAATACTAGTCATTTTAGTATCTTCACCATCTAATGTTGTACCTGTTTGCCAACCTCTGTTTTCACCAGGATAAATACTTCTTGGAAAATATGGTTGCCCTTGCCCCTCTAACTGATAAGGATGACTATTTACTGCTTCTGGATATTCTAAAGGATTTACTGTATTTTGTGGTGCTGTAGGGAAAGGACTTGCATAATCAGGATTTGCACCCCAAGCAGTTCCATCCCAAATCCATTCATCGCCTACACTTATTGTGTTCGCTTTATCATACTGATTATTAAAAGAAGCGTTATGTAAATTTGGTTGCCAGGTAAAAATTGGATTATTACCACCAGAACTTTGAGTTATTATCCAAGCTCCCTCTCCACCCCAAAATGATGTCGTATCACCAACACCTATATCTATTTCTGGCAAATTCTCTAATACTGTACTTACTAATATGCTATATTTACTAGCTGGCTGCTCTTCTATCTCTGCAGCATTTCCTGCAGTATTTGCTACATATCCTGCGGGCGGACTATCTGGTACAGTTTCATTAGGTGGTGGAGTATTTGGATCAAAATATCCTGTTGGTGGTGCTGTTGGAATAGGTTCTTCAACTAATTCATTAGGATAATACAGAGATACTAATATACCTCTTCCTGCAACACTAGCTTTTAAATCCAAAGTTAAATTAACTAAATCAAAATGCTTAACTCCTTGACCTACGAGCGCTCCCATCTTTTGATTTATTCCCAACCAACGAGTTGCGTAGCCCGATGGCCATTCATCTAAATCCATAAAAACTGAATTTTGGTCGGGAAATTTCATACAAACTCCACCAGTAACTCCCTCACCTCTCATAAAATGTGCATGATAGCCTAAATGTGCTGTTCCATTCCAAATACTATTTGGATTACTCATACTATTATAACCAGGACTCCAACCCAGCGCTCTTACAGATTTAGAATGTAAACTTGAATCCCAACCATATACATCAGCTAAACTTTTTTCATTACCTAAACTATCAGTTTCAGTAGATTCTAAATCACCATTATTTACAAAATTTGTTCCTGTTTTTACAGGTATTTGAACTTCATTTACTAAAAATACACTTGGTATGGTTAATGTACCAAATTTCATTTTTTGAGTAAATAGAAAGCCAGTTGAGTCAGGTGATATATTTACAACATTAGATTCATATAAATTAGCACTATCGCCAGCTGGTGCTACAAAATTAATAGTTCCCTCTATCTCATTAGACATTACGGAAGTTTGTATATCTATAAATTGACTAAGGTATGAACCTTTTATGTTTTTTGCTTTTAATCTAACTTCTGTACGACTTGGTGAAATTGCATCTATTTGATATTTTAAATCTTCTACAGTTAATTGTTCAGCAGTTCCAGGACTTTCTTGAAATGCTTGCTCTGTTCCTGTATATACTTTACCATCAGGTTGAATATTAAAATTAGCACCATAAAGCTGCCCTTCAAAGCCTGGTTTATTTCTAACTAAAACTGCTTGTTCATCACCAGCTAATTTTCTAAAGAAATAATAATTTACATTAAAGATTCCATTATTAAATCCAAAATTTCTTAAATGGTCTCCAACATAAAATTCTATATTACCATTATCGGTATTTTTTGTAAATTCACTTTGAGGTAAATTTCTAAAATCTATTAAATTATTTGAATCATCATAGATTTCCAAATAAGCAAAATCTCTATATCCTTGTTGCCCCCACAAACCATCTTCGTATGGTTTTTCACCAACTCTTTTAGTTTGAAAAGCATTTAGTAATGTTTGATCTCTTTCGTTTAGTCTGCTAGCCATTAGAATTCCTCAAAGTCTCTATCCAAAACAGAATTAATACTAGCTTCATCATCTTTTAATTGGTTTACAATTGAACTGTGTATTATTTTTGTAGAAGGATCGTGTGGCAATTCACCTGTATAAGGATCTTCAAATATCAAAACTGTATTATCACTATCTCTAACCAATAAAGTGCCATCATTTGATGAACCTGATATAGCAGCTTGCGCTTCTAAAAAATCTTTGTTTGCAAGATAAGCTTGCTCATCTTCATCAATCAAATTCTGGTACCAGGATAGATTTTG
>MDSY01030299.1_pt1 | contig 22507 bp, 28 predicted proteins | sample 811131 | NCBI WGS metagenome assembly MDSY01 (sample SAMN05326643, study PRJNA326480) | marine metagenome | isolation source: seawater | place: Atlantic Ocean: South West | collected 2010 | reverse complement strand
TTCTGATGGCATCAAACGAAAAAATGGGCGCCCTGGGCGCCCATTTTTTAACTGCGTTCCGTAAGCGTCGGGTCAGGTGACGCTTTTCCCCTTCACCGCGCGGACCACGAAGGTCAGCACAAGGAGGGCGAGAAAGACAAAAAACAGAATTTGCGCGATTCCGGCAGACGCGCCGGCGATACCGCCAAAGCCAAGAGCAGCAGCGACGATGGCGAGAATGAAAAATGCGATGGCCCAGCCAAGCATGTTGATCTCCTTTGTTCGTTTCCCTTCGGCTTTGGTGCCGATAGTCAGATAACGGATCTGCCATCAAAGTGTTCCACGGAAAAACCCGGGAACATTCCTCTTGGCCAAACGTTGCTGCTGCATGGTTCAACGGAAAGGAATTATTCATGAAAACCGCTAAGAATGCTCTCAAGATTGCAGGCTTCGGGCTGATCACGCTGATGGCTGCGGCCTGCAACACTGTTGCCGGTGCTGGTGAAGACATCGAAGCTGGCGGCAGTGTGATCCAGGACTCGGCCGATGAAGTCAAGGACGAGATGTCGAACTAGATTTTCGGCATCGGGGAGGAAAGAGCGCACCGGGCCGGTGCGCTCTTTCTTTATGCGGAGAAAGGAAATTCAACCGCTCAGGGTTGCTTGTGGGTGAGCAAAAGAACCGCCCCGTCCGTTGTGCGGGTGGCTGAAGGTGTGTTGCCGGCGCGCAGGCACGAAAGAAGTGATAAGATACCAGCCAACGCAAGGGCCATCATGGCACGGAATGCGCGGGGTCCGCGAATGCGGTCCAGTGAGCGCACTGTCGCCTTCCACGTCGATCGAATGGGAAGGTGGCAGACAGGGCTCAGTCGGGTCGAGGATGCGTCGTTCATGGACGAGGAACGCACTGTCTCAATTTCGGTTCCCGGTCGCCGTATGGAACATGCAGCCGCGTGGTGCGTTGGAATCCCGTTGACGGAGACTCCTGCATGAAATTCTCAGTGATCATCAATCCATTGTCCCGGTCCGTGCCGAAAGGCGCAGCGGATGAGCTGGAGGCGGCGATCCGCGCTTCCGGGCACGACATTGCGCAATTGCATTGTCGTTCCAACCAGCTTGAGGACGATGTCCAAGCTGCTGCGAGCAGCGGCGCGGATGGCGTTATTGCCTGGGGTGGCGATGGCACGCTTGCCTGTGCGCTGACTGCCTGCGGTGTCTCTGGCCCGCCGGTCCTGGCGCTTCCGGGTGGTACGATGAACATGCTGCCAAAGCGTCTTTATGGTGATGAGGCCTGGCACCAGATCCTGGCGCGGGTTCTGTCAAAGCCGGCCACTGAAACGCTTGCAGCGGGTAAGATCGAGAACCGAGGGTTCTATGTCGCCGCCCTGTTCGGCCGCCTGACGGGGCTTGCAGAAACGCGCGAAGCTGTCCGCAAGGGCGAATTGCGCGATGCTGCGCAGGCGCTTGTCGAAGGGGAGGTGCTGGATGTCGAGACCAGGTTGAAACTGTCCTGGGCGAGACAGCATGGCAGGTCAGACCTGTCAGAGCAGGACATTCAAGCGGTGGCCGCAGCTGTAACGCTGAAAAGCGGGCCATCCCCTGCCTTTGAAATCGCCGCGATTGATCCAAACAGCACGATGGAACTTTTCTCCACGGCGCTCGACGCCATGATCCATGGATGGAAAGACGCCGGTCCGGTCGAGCATGATGTGTCCGACACGGTTGCCGTGCAGGACCTGAGCGGTGCCGACATTCCGGCGACCCTGGATGGCGAGCAGGTAACCTTTTCCTCGCCCGTCCGTATCGACCTTGTAAAAGACGCTGCCCGCGTATTGTGTGCGGAGGCGAGCCATTGAGGCTTGTTCACCTTGCTGACATTCACTTTGGCGCCGCTGACCCGCGCGTGCTTGATGCCGCGGTCCGCTCGATCGAGCAGGTCGCGCCGCATGCACTTGTCATCGCGGGAGACCTGACACAGAGCGGGAAACACCGGGAGTTCGAAGCGGCCCGGCGGTGGCTCCAGGATTTGGGGCTGCCTTGCGCCTGCACACCCGGAAACCACGACACCCCGATGTTCCAGTTGCATCATCGTGTGCTGAACCCGTTTGGCCGGTATGAGAAATACCTGTCCGACTTTGCGTTCCCGCTGCGCATGGGGGACATCCGGATCGATGGACTGAACACGGCGCGCGGCTGGCAGGCGCGGCGGAACTGGGCAGAAGGATCCGTTGACCTTGAAGACCTGGACGCCGTACTGGAGCAGGAGAGCCCTGAGGGCATCCGCTTGCTCAGCTGCCACCATCCTTTCATCCCGCCGACAGACACGCCCCTGCAGACAGCCACCCGACGCGGGCACCGCGCCAGCCGCAAGCTGGGGCGGAGTGGTACAAAAGTCCTGCTCACCGGGCATGTTCATTCCCCGCAGGCGGAGATCATCCGTGTACCGGAAGGAAGTTATGTTGCTGTGACGTCGGGCACTTTGTCGATGCGTCTTCGGAACGTGCGGCCCTCTTTCAACGTGCTGGACTTCGATGGTGACGTGATGAGTGTGATGGCACTCAGCTATGACGGGAACGGGTTCACGCAGAAAACAAGAAGCGTCTGGAATCTCTCAAGGATGGAACAGTTGCGTCCGCCGGGCGTTATATCAACGTGACTCTCAAGGGGGCACATCATCAAAGGAGATTTGAGATGCGTATGAAAATTATTGCTGCTGCACTAGTCGCCACCGGTGTGCTCGCTGCTTGCGACGCCAATCAGGGCCCGATGGAAGAAGCAGGCGAGTCGATTGATGAAGCCGTCGATAATATGGACCAGCCGGATACGGTGGGTGAGTCCATTGATAACGCTGCAGATGAAACGGCGGACGCTGTTGAAGATGCTGCCGACGATATCGACGGCGCGATCGATGAAGCCGGTGAGGCGATGGAGGAAGCTGCCGATCCTCCGCAGTAAGATCCGGCAGACATTCATTCGAGACACGAAAGGAGATTATCATGGCCACTGAGGCCCTTAATATTACCAAACCCGATTTCAGAACACGGAACGGAATTTCCGAGGAAGACCGCAAGAAGATTGCCGAGGCACTCGGCATTGTCCTTGCCGACACCTACATGCTGTTCATCAAGACGCAGGGTGTCCACTGGAATGTCACAGGCCCGACTTTCATGGGCGTACACAAGCTGACGGAAGAGCAGTACGAGAACATGTACGAAGCCATTGACGACCTGGCGGAACGCATCCGGGCACTCGGCCACAAGGCGCCGGCCAGCTATACCAAATATGGCGAGCTGTCCTCCATCAATGACCGGGATGAGGAGCGCTCCGTGGGGCAAATGCTCACCATGTTGATCGCTGACCACGAAACGGCCGTTCTCAATATGCGCGCTGCGACCGAGTGGTGCGAAGAAAAGAGCGACTATGTGACAGCAGACATGCTGACTGAGCGTATGTCCTGGCACGAACAGGCCGTCTGGATGCTGAAATCCCTGGCCGCCGAGAAATAATCAGGAATCCGGATAACGGATCTAAACAGGCCCCGCGCTCCTCAGCCCGGGGCCTTGTTTATGTCCGGCATGTAGAGCGAAATGACGGTGCCTTCGCCGGGGGTGCTGTCGATCGTCAGTTCTGCGCGCAGCTGGCGGGAAAATGCGGTCATGAGCTTTGAGCCCAGCCCCTTCCGAACGTCACCTGATGAGGTGTCGAAGCCAATTCCGTTATCCGCGACCTTCAGCGTGGTGTTGCCATCCTCATCAAGCGTGAGCGTGATCGTTACTTCGCCGCCATTTTCGTCGCCAAACGCATACTTGGTGGTGTTGGTGACAGCCTCGACCAGAAAGAGCGCGACAGGAATGGCATCGTCGGCCGGACGTTCGATATCCTCATAGGATTGCGAGATCCGGATGTTTCGTGTGTCCATGCCCAGGGCTTCCGCCAGATGGTCGATCAGTCCTTTCAGGAAGGGCCGCATGCTGACAAGCTCAAGGCGCTCGTGCTGGTAAAGTGTCTGGTGGACAATCGCCAACGCATCAATCCGGTGCCGGGCGGCGGAAATCGCCAGGCGCGCTTCAGGGTCTTGCAATTGGCGTCCCTGAAGATTCAGGAAGCTGGTGACGATCTGGAGGTTGTTTTTCACACGGTGATGAATCTCTTTCACCGCCGCGTCGCGGACGTTGATGGCGGCTTTCAGGTCGCTGTCGCGCTGGTCGATGTCTGTGGCCATGTCTTCCATCGCCTCGGCCAGTTCGGCGATCTCCACGGGGGCGGATGCCATGGCGTCGCCCGCCCGGAAGGCATATCGGCCAGCGCCGTAGACGCGCGCAATACGGATCAGGCGGGAGAGCCAGCGCAGCACCAGACTGTCGATGGCAAGCCAGACAGCCAGAAGCGCAATGGAAAAAGCGAGCAGAGGCAGGCCGAATGACGAGACCGGCTGCAGGGGGAATTCACTCCAGAAGCCGGGTGACTCCCGTGATATGACGGCGAAAACATTTGCGGGCCCAACTGGCCGGATCACCACATCCATCGGCGAGGCGTTCTGACGCCGGAGAACGAACATCTTCGAGGTGCGGGTTTCCGCCGCTTCGGTGACCCAATTCGGATCGATCTGTGAGAAATGCTCCGAGCCGAATACACGGCCGTCGCCATCGGCAATGGCGACTTCGACACCGTCGGCAATGACGCTCGCCCGGGCAAAGCTGGCCAGCGACCGGGACCGGAGGCCGAGCGCGACCGATCCGTCAAAAGTGCCGTCGGGTGTGTCGACCCGCGTAAAAATGGCAAAGATCCAGTCTTCGGTGGCTTGTCCGAAAAAGGCGTCGGTGCGGAATGTCGCCACTTCATGCTTCAGCCGTTGGTTCCAGTCCGGGTTGGACATTTTGAACCCCGGTTCGCGATTGTTGGCGCATAGGGCCACACCGTCCGCGTCGAAGCGGATGAGGCTGGAAAGGGCCGGGACGCTGGGCAGGAGTTTGTTGTAGATTTCGCCACAGTTGCTGGTGCCGATATCATCCTTGAACAGATTGAGCAGCAATTCGGCTTCATCGATTGTCTGATCGACCCCATCCACGGATGCACCAGCGATCAGCAATAACTCATTGCTCCGCGTCCTCAGGGCTTCACGCGCATCCATGTATGCACTGACAGCGCCGAGCAGGAGGACGGGGGTCAATGCAATAGCCAGCGTCGCCACCAGGCGACGCCGCAGGCTGGATGAGGCCGCCCGGTCAGGCACGCAGGATCAGTTGCCGTTGGCGGCAGAAATGGCCGCTGCCTGTTTCATGATGTCGTCGAATGCCTCCTCGGAACGGATGCTGTCATCACCACTGTAGCTGGCTGTATTGTTGTCCAGCAGTTCTGCAACGGCTTTGCGGGCGCGCGACACACGGCTCTTGATCGTCCCGACGGCACACCCGCAAACCTCTGCAGCTTCTTCATAGGCCAGACCGCCAGCGCCGACGAGGACGAGGGCTTCACGTTGGTCATCGGGCAGCATTTTGAGTGCATTGCGAAGGGCGAGCAGGTCGAGTTCGTCGCCGGAGTTTGCCGGTGAGACCAGTGTCGCTTCGGCGACTTCCGGGTCCAGTGACGAACGCCGCCACGAGCGGCGTTTTTCAGAGTAGAAAATGTTCCGGAGAATGGTGAAGGCCCAGGCTTTCATATTGGTGCCGGCCTGGAAACTCTGGCGGGCATGCCAGGCTTTCAGCATTGCGTCCTGTGCGAGATCGTCAGCGAGGGTCGAGTCGCCGCAAAGACTGCGCGCGAAGGCACGAAGGTGCGGGATCAATGCCGCGAGCTCTTGTTTGAATGTGGTGTCATCAAGTCGTTCGGTTGGTTCGCTCATGCATCCACCTACGAAGACTTGTTCTGGGAGTCGGAGGAACGATTGCGGTCGGCTTCTTCAAGCAGCCGCATGAAATCGTCCGGTACATTCTCCTGGGTTACGTCGTCATAAAGACGGCGAAGCTGTTCTCCCAGGCGGTCACCGCGACGCTTTCGTTCCGGATCGACCACCTTGCGGCCGTCGGTTTTTTTGTCGTCCATTTCAAAAGTGCCCTAAACAGTTCGATTTGGTGCGCGATTGAGGCGCTGATCTGTCATTATAAATCCTGAATTCACCAAAGGTTCCGCGAAAACCGCAAAAAAACCGATTTTTTATGCAACCAATTCGCGGCACGTGGGTTGTTAACGCAGTGTTGATGGAGTTTTTCCCATGAATCTTGTACAAAATCTGGCGCCGCACCTGCCTTATTTGCGACGCTACGCCCGGGCACTAACGGGCAATCAGGACAGTGGTGACGCCTATATTCGTGCTTCCCTTGAGGCGCTTGCCGCCTCTCCCGACAAAATGGATACTGAAGGTGACCCCCGGGTTGCGTTATATCGCTTCTTCCATGTCGTCTGGGGCTCGACCGGGGCGCAACTGGACGGCGGAACGGAAGACGGCGACGCCGCCACGGAACGCCTTCAGAGACTTGCGCCTATCCAGCGGCAGGCGTTCTTGCTGACCGCGCTGGAGGGGTTTTCGCGTAGCGAAGCCGCTCACATTCTTGGTGTCAGCGAAGGCGACCAGGCTGAACTTGAACGTGCCGCTATCGCTGAAATCGAGGCGGAATTGTCCACCAGGGTGCTGGTTATCGAGGATGAACCAATCATCGCGGCCGACCTGGAAAGCCTGGTTGAGGAGCTGGGGCACAAGGTCACCGGCAATGCGACGACGTACACCGAAGCCATGGAGATGGTAAAATCGGATCCGCCGGGCCTCGTCCTTTGTGACATCCAGCTGGCGGATGGATCCTCCGGGATCGATGCGGCGAACGACATCCTCAAGGAAATGGATGTGCCGATCATCTTCATCACGGCCTTCCCGGAGCGCCTGTTGACGGGCGAGCGGCCTGAGCCGACCTTCCTGATCCCCAAACCGTTCCAGGAGAACACCGTGAAGGCCGCGATCGGACAGGCGCTGTTCTTTCATCCGGCGCGCGAGACAGCCTGACGGAAACGCCTTCCGGAATACAAAAACGCCCTCCCGGCGGGAGGGCGTTTTTCGTTTGCGCGAAACATGGATCAGAAGGCCTGAGCCAGCATGACGGCTCCGATACCCATGATTGCCACAAGCGTCCCGGCGGCGAGTACCCAGACAAGGCCCACACGCTCGCCCTGACGGGCTTCGTTCGGTGTCAGGTCAGTTTCTTGTTGCGTTTGCATAATTATCTCCTTTCACGACATCAACGTGCAGCAAGGATTCCCGTTCCATATGGATGCCTCACGATTCCGTGTCCGGAAGAATGAATGTTTCGCCATGCCATGGAACCATGCCGCAGTCTGGCCGTTGGTTCTTGCACGAAACGGAAAAGGATAATCCCATGAGCACAGTCGCTAAAGAAAGCCATGCAGCCGCCAATGACGAAGACCTGAAAGACGATCTGAAATTGCTGAAGGACGACATGGCGACATTGCGCAAGGATCTGCAGTCCGCTTTTGGAAGCCTCAAAGGGCTCGCCGCCTCAAAAGCCGGTGATGGCGTCTCCAAGGGCAAGGAGCTGGCGAATGACGCTGGCGATCACTTGCAGTCAGCCCGCGCCGACCTGCAATCGCAAATTCGTGAAAAACCAATGCTGGCAGTTGGTGCTGCCTTCGGTGCCGGTCTCCTGATCGCCATGCTGGGACGGAAGTAATCGTGGACGAAACGAAGCTCCGCATATTTGCCGCAGCCGTCGGAGCCGTACTGGCTCTTGGCGGCGTGCTGGCATTGTTTGTGGCCATAACGATTTCCCTGGCTCAGGTGATGGGGCTGGCAGCGGCCGCCTTTACGGTGGCCGGGGTAGGGCTGTTGCTTGCAGCAGTCTGCCTGTTTTTCTGCCTTCAACCCTTCCGCTCCATGGAACAGGAAGTGGACGAGGTCGAAGAGGCGACGGCGGACGCGCTGGCGGATCTGCCCCTGGACACGCTGCGCAGCTTTGTCGAGCGGAAGCCGTTGACCACGACGGCTATCGCCATGGCACTCGGCTATTCGGTCGTCCGGCATCCGCACACCGCGCAGCGCCACGCAGAACGCTTCATCATGTCGATGCTGTAACAATCGCAACACGATGCGACAGCAGTGAAGGGCAGGCGAGACATTCGTCCCGGCGCACCCTACATAAGTAATATGCGTGTCCCGCTCATGATCCTTTCAGCGCTCGGCGCCGGTCTTGTGGCCGGCCGCAAACTACTGGGCAAGGAAATCAGCGGCCGGAAGAGCAAGGCGGTCGAGTCCGCAGTCCAGGAAGCGCGCCACCGCATTCGCGCGGATACGATGCTCTTCGTCTCCCGCAGCTTCCGGCGCTTTGCCATTGCCACAGGGATCAAACTGGCGATCCTCTTATGGCTATGGGGCCTGCACCATTTCGCAGGCATGCCGCGGCCCATTTTCGCGACCATCACGGTGATGACACTTGCCGCATTCATGATCCGCGATCTGTGGATCAATTACCCCGCAATCAAGCTCACCCTGACAGAGCTGCACCGGCATGGCTGGCATCCCAAGCGTGCGGTGACAGAGACCATTGCGGCCCGCGTCTTCGAAGAAGTGCTGGTCGAGGCGGGAAACCAGAAGCAGACGCGGACGGGCGCGGTCATGCTGATGCTGGCGGGCGAAGACCGCAGCCAGATGCACCATGATGTGGCGACCGCTGTCGCCGACGTTGCGCGTGTCACGACATGGGATGATATCCGGCCGTATATGATTTCGGCTGTGGTGCGGATCGGGACGCTGGCCCTGATCTACAGTGCCAGCGTCTGGATCCTGGTGCACTACTGATCAGTCGAGATCGAGTGCCTCGGAGACGGCGGTCCAGTCCACCATCTTGAAATTCTGATTGAATTCGGACACCGGGTTGGCGTCATCCTGCACGACCAGAAGACCGCCAGGCAGGCCCGGCAGCGGGGTGGACGAGATGTCGAGGCCGTCCGTATGGGTTACACCGCCGATCCCGGTAGCTTCATTGTCTGCGATCATGAACACGCCGCGCGGGGCAAAGGGCGGGGCGCGGTCGTAAACGACATAGCGGTCAGCCTCTTGTGCTGACACCACCAGGTAGCCTGACTGGTCATCGTCGCCCAGCCAGAGGCTCATGCCTTCGACATCCTCGACCAGGCCGTTGGCCGCTGCAATCGTGTCCACAACGAGCGGTTCAGCCGTCTCGTCCTTCAGATCCACCGCCCACACGCCGAAGGCTTCCTCGCCAACGAACAGGCGCTCATTGGCATCGTCGAACACGCAGCCTTCCAGTTTGGACGGCAGCTTCACGACGCGATCCAGTGACGGGGCCAGCGTGTCGACCGTCTCCCACGTCGCCGACCACAGCTGGACCGTGCCATCCTTGTAGGTGACGGCCGCCATATAGGTCCCGCCCGACATGCCGGCGCAGATTCCGTACGGCTCTTCCTTGCCGGTCGGCGAGTCCCCGATGTGCGAGACCGTCAGCGTTGATGGATTGATATCGAACCATGAAATGACGTTGTGCGAATCGTTCGAGGCGACGGCGATGTTGCCGCGCAGGTCGACATTGTTGACCTGGCCGACAGGCAATTCCTGGAGTTCCCCGCCATCGAGAGCGTAGACGTAGACGCCTTCATCCTTGTTGGTCCCGAGGATGAGCGAGCTGGCGGGATCAGAAGTGTTGACCCAGATCGCCGGGTCGTCGGCGAGGTCGCCTTCGCCATTCATCGGCGCTGTTTCGTTCATGGCCACGATCGTGGCGACATCGCCGGCGAAGGTCGCCGGGGCAGTGGCGCAGGCTGCGAGCGGCACGAAGGCGGCGAGCCAATAGGTGGATTTCATTGCAAAATATCCTGATCTTGTGTGACCGGGCCGGAATCCGCTTGGCGAATCCCGGCCCCCTTGAGTCAAACTACTAGCGTAGGCCGATTAGTATGTCAGCCGCACACCAAAAACGGCGGACCAGCCGAACTCGTCATATTGAGAGAGGCGGCTTTCATTGCCGTGATAGTAGAACTCCGGCTCGTCTGTGAGGTTCTTGCCTTCCAGGTAGACTTGGAGGTGATCGTTCAGCTCGTACTTGGCAGAGGCTTCGACGCGCATGTGATCGCCCGTGTAGCGGTCGAGGTTCTCGCCGAACAGTTCGTCTACATAATCACCGCGATAATTGGCGGAGACGCGCAGGTCCCAGGGACCCTTGTCGTAGCCGAGCGAGACGTTCCAGACCGTATCATTCTGCTTCAGCAGCGGCACTTCACGGCCATCCGGCAGCGTCGCTTCAGAGTCGGCCAATGTCAGGTTCGCCGAAACGAGGAAGCCTTCAAACGCGCCACCGAGGAAATCAAGACCCTGGACGTAGTTGAACTCGACCCCTTTCACCGTGGCTTTGCCTGCGTTGATATAGGTCGATACTTCTTCAAGACCGGCGAGGGTGTTGGCGTCCAGGAAGCTCAGGTCGATCGAACCGGGGACATCCGCGATGTCATAAGTCACCGGGAAGATCGCGTTCCGGATTTCCTTGTAGAATACACCGGCCGAAATCACGGAGAGCTTGGTCGGATAGTATTCGATGGACGCATCGATGTTGGCGGCCTCGTACGGATCAAGGTCCGGATTGCCCATTTCCGCTTCGTCGCGGTCATTGTTCAGGGCGAAGGTCGGACGCATTTCACCGAAGGCCGGGCGCACGATCGACGAGTAGTAGGCCGCGCGGCCGATCAGATTGTCAGCAAACGCATATTTGAGGTTCAGGCTTGGCAGGAAGTGCGCGTAATCGTCGTCATATTTGCGCTGGCCGACATTGGCCGGATCATCTTCCTCAAAGAAGATGTTGCCGGTTGACGAGACGTCCGTTGCCTCGATCCGCGCGCCGACGACCGCAGTCAGGTTCTGCATCTGGAAAGTTCCCATGCCATAACCGGCCAGGATCTTCTCTTTGATAGTGTAGTCCGCCGACAGGCTGTCGAAGTTTGAGCCGTCTTCATCCAGTTCGTCAGCGGTGAAGTCGTTGCGCAGGGACTTTGTCAGCTCGCCGCTCGGCCACTGGAACATCGGGTTGCCCATGCGCCAGCCGGAAATCCGGGCATTGTCGGTGATGTAATCGGTGAGCAGGACGTCGTCGCGCTCATAGATCATCAGGTTTTCATCGCGGACCTTTTCCCGGTCGCGCAGTTTCATGCCGAATTTCCAGGTCACCGGCGTGTCGCCCAGAACCGTGTCGTTCGTCACGTCGAACTTGTAGGACCATTCCGTGTCTTCGTTGATCGTGAATTCGCGCTCGTAGGAATCCATTTCATAGTTTGCCGGGTCGAGCAGGAAGTCAAAGCCCGGGCCGGAGAAGACCGGCTTTTTCGGGTTGGAATTGTCCCACAGAAGGATGCCGCTGCCTTCCATGTCGTCCGACCGGAAGGTGACGTCATGATTGTTGGAATCGTTTTCTTCGGCATAGGCATAGGAAATCTCGTAGTCGAAAGCCCAGTTGCCGGCGAAGGTCTGGCCACCCACCGCGTAAGTCTGGATGTTGCGGACTTCTTCGCGCACACGCGCCTCGGCGTCGGATTCGGCGTAATCGAAGGCGTAGCCAGTGCCGGTGAGGGATGGGTCTTCCTCGTCGAGGCTGCGGATCTCCCACTTGTTGCGGGTTTCATCGTCCTTGTACTGGTTATACAGAGTCCGCAGGTACAGCTCGGTGTTTTCCGTCATCCGGTAGTCGATGTTGACGACCATGCCGATGCGTTCACGGGTCAGGTCGTAGAAGCGCTGCTCATAGTCGTCATCCGGCACGAAAGCGCCGAGATCGTCGTTAAAGCCCCAGCCGCCGGTCTCATTGTTGTGCGCCTGGATGCGGAGGTCCTGATAGTTCAGCGAGGCGGCAACACCCAGCTTGTCCCCGAACACGTTGGAATAGGTCAGCGTGCCTTTCGGCGAGATCTCTTCGGTGATCTCGTTAAAGGACCCTTCCAGTTTTGCGCGGAAGAACCGGCCGTCGCGGTCAAACGCCGAGATGGTTTTCAGGTTGATGACGCCGCCGATCGTGTCGGCATCGACGTCCGGCGTGAGAGACTTCTGGACTTCGATGCCATCCAGCAGGTCAGACGGCACGCCATCCAGCAGGACGCCGCGGCGGTCTTCCGGGGACGGGGTGCGCACGCCGTTGATGGTGGCGGAGATCAGGTCGGTATTGATGCCGCGGATCGAAACATAGCGGCCTTCGCCCTGGTCATTCTCGATCGACAGACCCGGCACGCGCGAAAGCGAGTCCGCCACAGTGGTGTCAGGGAAGTTTCCGAGACCGTCGGAGTCGATCACGTTGATCAGCGCGTCGGATGCGCGCTGCTGGTTGATGGCGCCGGCCTGCGCGGCCGAAGAACCGACGACGAGTACGTTGTCGAGGTAGCGAACATCGCCGCCGAGTGTCAGGTCCACAGTTGCGGTGCCCGACAGGGACACATCGGCGGTGACGGTGTCAGCCCCAACATAGGAAACCGACAGGGTGTAGTCGCCTGCGGGGATATTGTTGAAACGGTAGGCCCCGAAACGGTCGGACGAAACGGTCCGGCCCAACTCCTCGATGGTGACGAGGGCGCCCTGGAGCGGTGCTTCCCCGGACGCATCGGTGACCTTGCCGGTGATGATGTCGGCGGACGCCGCCTGGATAAGTCCGGCCGAGGCAACCCCGAGCGCGAGCAGTGAACGATATGATTTTGTCATGACAGACCCCTCTGTGAACGAAGGCGCCTTCCCACAGTTTCCTGACGGCCTGATTTCGAATTTGTCACCGTTCCATGACACGCGCTGATTGATGCCGCGCCGCAGAGAGAAAACCGAAGATTGCCACGCGACTGCGCTATTCCGGCAACAGCCGGACCCTCCCGTTTCCAGAATTTTGTAAGGCACCGAAACGGGATCTGTTTGGCCGGCCGGGTGAGTCCCATGAGGGGTGCGGCATGTCCGCAACCGGGCATCCGGCCCCTTGGAATCTCACGATTTACGCTTATGTAAAGTGTAAAGTAAGATCGGAGAGATCGAAATGATCAGGGACAGTGAGAATATGGAGCCGCTGGTGGCCGAAGCCACAGGCCTGCTCAAATCCCTCAGCCACCCGGACCGGCTGATGATCTGCTGCCAGCTGCGCGGCGGTGAAACGTCAGTTGGAGAGATGGAAGCCGACCTCGGCATTCCACAACCGCGCCTGTCGCGGGAACTCGCCAAGCTGCGCGAGGAGGGCGTACTGACGGCGCGCCGGGATGCGCGGCAGGTTTTCTATACACTTTCAGACAAGCGCGCGCATTCCATGGTGGATGCGATCTGCTCGGTCATGCTCGGCCAGCAGGCCGATCCCGGTGTGCGTATTTCAAAAACAGCCAAAACCAGAAATTAAGGAGCCCGCGATGACCAATCCAGTTGTGACAGCTTTCTTCGACGAGCCCACGTTCACGGTGAGCTATGTCGTGGCCGACCCGGACACCAACACCTGTGCCGTGGTCGATTCGGTGCTGGATTTCGATCCGGCATCCGGACGGACCAACACCGAGTCTGCTGACGAGATCATTGAGTTCATTCAGAAAAACGATCTGGAGATCGCGTGGATCCTGGAGACCCACGTGCATGCCGATCACCTGTCGGCCGCGCCGTATATCCAGGAAAAGCTGGGCGGCAAGATCGCCATCGGTGCCGAGATCCGCACGGTGCAGGACACGTTCGGCAAGATCTTCAATGAAGGCACCCGGTTCCAGCGTGATGGCAGCCAGTTCGACAAGCTGATGGTGGACGGCGATACATTCCGCATCGGGAACATCGAGGCCCATGCCATGCACACGCCCGGCCACACGCCGGCCTGCATGACCTACGTGGTCGGCGACGCGGCTTTCGTGGGCGATACCATGTTCATGCCGGACTATGGCACCGCCCGGGCGGACTTTCCTGGCGGAGACGCCCGCACGCTCTACCGTTCGATCAAGAAAGTGCTGAGCCTGCCGCCCGAAACGCGCCTGTTCATGTGCCATGACTACAAGGCGCCGGGTCGGGATGAGTACAAGTGGGAAACCACGGTCGCCGAGGAGCGGGCGAACAATGTTCACGTCCATGACGGGATCACCGAGGACGAATTTGTCGCCATGCGTGAGGCACGGGATGCGACGCTCGACATGCCGCGGCTGATTTTGCCTTCGATCCAGATCAACATGCGCGCAGGCCAGATGCCGGAACCGGACGATAATGGCACCAGCTATCTGAAAATTCCGCTGAACGCTCTATAGTGCCGGAAAAAGCCGGGGGCTGAACGCGTGAAACTGTCGGAACATCTGCCCATTCTTGAATGGGGCCGCGCCTATAATGGCGGCACGTTCGCCAATGACATGATGGCGGCGGTGATCGTGACGGTGATGCTGATCCCGCAATCGCTGGCCTATGCGATGCTGGCGGGCCTGCCGCCGCAGGTGGGACTGTATGCTTCCATCCTGCCGCTCATGGTCTACGCGATTTTCGGCACCAGCCGGACGATGGCCGTCGGCCCGGTGGCGATCCTGTCGCTGATGACGGCCGTGGCCGCCGGCAAGGTGGCCGAGCAGGGCACGCCGGAATACCTCACCGCCGCGATCATCCTGGCCGTCCTGTCCGGCCTGATCCTCGTCGTCATGGGCATCTTCCGGCTAGGCTTCCTCGCCAATTTCCTGAGCCACCCGGTCGTCTCCGGCTTTGTCACCGCGACGGGCATCCTGATTGCGGTCAGCCAGCTGAAATACCTGCTGGGCCTACAGGCCAACGGGCACAACATCATCGAGACACTGACCAGCATCATCAGCCATCTGGGCGACGTGAACTGGTATACGGTCGCCATTGGCGGGCCTGCGGTGGCCTTCCTGTTCTGGGCGCGCAAAGGCCTGAAGCCGCTGCTGCTGGCGCTGGGCCTCAAGGAGAATATCGCTGCCATGCTGGCCCGGTCCGGTCCGGTCCGGTGCTGGCCGTGGTGGTGGGCGGCGTGGCCGTCGCCGCTTTCGGGCTGGAAGCGAAAGGCGTGCGCATCGTCGGCGACATTCCGAAAGGCCTGCCGGGCCTGACCGTGCCCAGTTTCGACCCCGGCCTGTGGCAGTCGCTGCTCGGTTCTTCGGCCCTGATCGCGATGATCAGCTTCATTGAATCGGTCTCCATGGCGCAGACGCTGGCCGCCCGGCGCCGCCAGCGGATCGACCCGGACCAGGAACTGGTCGCCCTCGGTGCCTCCAGCCTCGCTGCGGGCTTCTCCGGCGGCTATCCGGTGACGGGCGGCTTTGCCCGCTCTGCCGTGAATTTCGATGCAGGCGCCGAAACGCCGGCGGCCGGCGCCTACACCGCCGTCGGCATTGCGCTGGCGGCCCTGTTTCTGACACCGCTGCTCTACAATCTGCCGCAAGCCGTGCTGGCCGCGACGGTCATCGTGGCCGTGCTGGGCCTGGTGGACCTGAAAAAGCTGGCCCACACGCTGAGCTATTCGAAGCGGGACTTTGCCGCCATGCTGGGCACGATCCTCGTGACGCTGCTGGCGGGCGTGGAGCTGGGCGTGACGACCGGCATCATCGTGTCCATCGGCCTGCACCTTTATGTCACCTCCAAGCCGCACTTCGCGATTGTGGGGCAGGTGCCTGGCACTCACCATTTCCGGAATGTGAACCGTCATGCCGTGGTCACGCCGAAGCATATCGTCACGATACGGATCGACGAGAGCCTCTACTTTGCCAATGCGCGTTTTCTGGAGGATACGGTTTACTGTGTCCTCGGGAACCGGCCGGATGTTGAGCACATTGTCCTGATGTGCCCGGCGGTGAACCATATCGATGTCAGTGGCCTTGAAAGCCTGGAGGCGATCAACCGGCGCCTGAAGGATGCAGGCGTTACCCTTCACCTCAGCGAGGTGAAGGGGCCGGTGATGGACCGGCTGAAACGCACGCATTTCCTGGATGAATTGACCGGCAATGTGTATCTGAACCAGTTCGATGCCATCGTGGATCTCGACTATGATTGCGCGAAATCCGCGATCGAAAAGACGGGCGAAGTGACAGACCCGGCCTCCGACCCATGCCCTTCGCAATGCATTGCGGGCGTGCGGGAGATGAGCTGAACGCTCGCTGCCAATCCAACAGGTAAGGGCTTGCGCCAGTGTCCGCGCATGGCTGGACGATCACGAAGACAAGACATCACCGAAGCCGCCGTGGGCGTGCGGCAGTTGTGAGGCGTCTAGTTCCCGGTGCGGAAGCTCTTGCGGCCGAAGTAAGAGCCGGAGGAGGCGGGCTTTTTCGGCGCTTCGGGCTCGGCCGGGGTGTCGGTATCGGCGTCGGTGTCTGCGGGCGTTTCCGCGGCAGGCTCTTCCACCGGGCCCTCGGCAACAGGGGCTTCTGCCGGGGCCGGCGCGGCAGCGTCCGGCGTCTTGCCGTCCATCAGGTCGCGGATCCAGGCGCAGGCGGCCCCAGCGGTGGAGACCTCGATGTCCGGCACGCTCTTGTCGAGGCGGCGGGCGAGCAATCTGGCCTGGTGCGCGGTCAGCGATTTCAGCTGGGCCTCGAAAATGTCCTTGCCGACGGCGTCCCGCAGGGCCCGCATGACCTCCACGGTCTGCCCGGCAGAGATCATCAGCTTCTTTGTCAGCAGGCCGGCCGCGGCGGCGTATTCCTTCTCGCCCAGCGCGCTGAAGGCCTGGTTCAGGAGGGCTGTCAGTGCCTCGGCGCCGGCCTTGTGTGCGTCGCCGCTCATGCCAGCGCCGCCTTCACTTCAGCCAGCAGATCCTTGATGACCGGCAGCGCGCCACCGGACCATTTCGCCTCGATCGTCGGATCGGGGCCAAGTTCGATCGGGTTGGTAGCAAAGCCTGACTTCATCGGGATGACGGTCTTGAACATGGTGAACTCGGCTTCCTGGGCCGCTGCCGCTTCGCGCATGGCATTCAGCACGACCTGCTGGTGTGGAGAATTGTCATACCGGGTCGCCAACACCATGGGGAGTCTCTTCACGTCACGGTCGCGCAGGCCCTCCATTACGTCGCCAGTGAAGAGGTCGAGCCCGAGCGTGGACATGAAGTCCGGAATGGTCGGCACGATAACGAGGTGGCTGGCGGCCAGCACGGATTCGGTCATGGTAGAGATGCCGGGCGGGCAGTCGCACAGGATGACGTCATACTTCGCCTTGAGCAGGTTGAAGTCGTCGCGCAGGCGCCGGCCGACCTGGTTCTCCAAGGCTTCCATCGAATAGCCCTGCTCGGTGAGGTGATAGATCAGCTCTTTCTCGGTCTTGCGCAGGCGCGGGCTGGAGGGGATCAGGTCCAGCGGCAGCGGCTTGCCATTCGCGGTGACGTCGGAAGCATCGGTGACGATGTATTCTTCCAGCCGTTTCTGCTCGTTCGCCTCAAAATTCTCGAGCAGCCAGTCTGAGATCGTGGCGTAGTCGCTGATGGCCTGGAACAGGTGTTCGTCCCCTTCATTGCCGAAGACCAGCAGGGAAGCATTGGCCTGTGTATCCAGGTCGACGACCAGCACGCGGCGCCCTTCGGCTGCAAAGGCTTCTGCCAGACTGACGGTGGTTGTGGTCTTGCCCACGCCCCCCTTGGAATTGGCAATGGAAATCACGCGTGCCGACATTCTAGCAGCTCCTCAACCCCTTGAAACGGAAGCTACCGACAAAGCAGATTTGCCCCCCCGTGGCTACGCCTGAACGTCGCAGGCCTGTGGGAAATAGCAGCGCCTGTCCCGCAGGGATAAGCATTCTCCTTATTGTATTTATTGAGTATTTTAAATCCCAATCCTCCGGGTAGGGCCGCGCCTTAACTTCACGCCATCAAACGACGGAGGCGAATGCGGCGGCATGCGTGGAACTGGATCCCGGGAAAAAACAGGCATGAGTCGAAATCGGCTCCACCCATGGTGGCGCGCTGACCCTGGATGGCTATCTGCGCAACGCCGTGGCGTATCGCTGTGTCCGCATGGCGGCCGAGGCCTCTGTTTCGCTGGCCACGGCGCATGAGGAAGCCGCCCGCCTGATCCGCAAACCGGCGTCGGATATGGCCGGCCCGGCCTTCCTGGAAGACGGACTCGACTGGCGGTCCATGTCGCTGTCGCCCGCAGACATGGATTTCCTGGAGGCGCGCAACAGCGCCGCGCGGGAGATCGCGTTGGCGCTGGGTGTGCCCCCACAACTGCTGGGTATTCCGAGACAATACGTATGCGAACTACAAGGAAGCCAATCTCGCCTTCTGACGGATGACCGTGCTGCCACTGGCCGAGAAGATGACGGCGTCCTTGTCGGTCTGGCTGGATGAGCCGCTGGGCGGGGATGTTGATGTGCGCTGCGACCTCGACCGCGTGCCGGCGCTTTCCGCCGCGCGCGAGGCGCTCTTGGCGCGGCTGGAAGCAGCCTCCTTCGCGACGCCGGATGAGAAACGCAAACTGGCGGGGCTCGGCTGATGGAGACCGAACTGGAAGACCGCAAGATGGTCTCCGAACGCCTGGTGCGTGTCGAAGCGTAGCTGGAGTCCGTGAGTGGCCAGCTGGACCGGATCGAGCGCTGAATGGAGGCGCGAACACAGGATGGTTCGCGGTTCAGTTCGATACAGGCGCGGGTTTTCGCGGCGAGGGGGTCATCGAATCGCCGTCAGCGGTGATCCCGTCAGGAGCCGTTGCAGCGCGCGTAACTGAAATCGGCGCAGATGGCCGCATGGGCAGGTGGGTTTCAATCCCCCTCGGGACACCTTAACTGTATGGCAGAAAATGATTTACCAGAAGGATCCGACTCACTTGGCCATCGACCCCTATATCGTGCTCGGCGTTCCGCGCTCGGCGACGGAGGCCGAGATCAAGAAGGCGTACCGGGCCAAGGCGAAAGCCCTCCACCCGGACCAGCACAAGGATGATCCGAAGAAGGCAGAAGAGTTCAAGCGCGTCTCGGCGGCCTACGAAATCCTTGGCGACAAGGAAAAGAAAGCCAAATTCGACCGCGGCGAGATCGACGGCGATGGAAACCCGACAGGATTTGCCGGCGGGGCGCATCCCGGCGCTCATCCTGGTGGAGGCGGGTTCCGCTGGCAAAGCACGTCCGGCCAAAGCCCGTTCGAAGGCGCGCAGGGCGACCCCTTTGAAGACATTCTCTCCGGCATGTTCGGCGGCGGCCGGTCCCGCCGGGGTGGCCCAGGGCCACAAAAGGGCCGGGATGTCCGATATCGCGTGCAGGTCGACTTTGAGGATGCCGTTCTGGGCGCCCGCCGCCGTATGACCATGGCTGATGGCCGGGTGCTGGACGTCAACATTCCCGCTGGCATCGATACCGGTCAGACGCTGCGCCTGAAAAGCCAAGGCCAGCAATCGCCCTATGGCGGCCCGCCTGGGGACGCGCTGCTCGAAATCGAGGTTCGCTCGTCGAAAGTCTGGGAACGCGACGGCAAAGACCTGCGCATGAAGCTGCCCGTCGGCCTGAAAGAGGCGGTGCTGGGTGGCAGTGTGGAAGTGAAGACACCTTCCGGCCACGTCACGCTGAAAGTGCCCGCTGGTTCCAACACCGGCGCACAGCTGCGGCTGAAGGGAAAAGGCGTGAAAACATCACCGCCGGGAGACCTGTATGTCCGGTTGGAGATCGTTCTCGATAATCCAAAGGACGAGGGTCTACGTAAATGGGCTGAGAAGTCGTGAAGTCCAATTGGGTAGACTGACGCCTGCACGAATATCATGATGGAGCCGGCCTGAACCGACTGAGCGACCTCCGCTGGAGAGGTGAAAATGCTGGATCTGTTGCGTGAGATACTGAGAGCGGAGTCTGTGCTGGACCTCAGCGCGCGCAGCATGGCAGCGTTCAATGCGCTTGGATTCACAAAAGCCTATTATCTCTCCCCGGTTGTACTGGACCAGACAATGGGCCAGGCCATGTTCAATCTCGGCTTTCCGGCGGAATGGGAAACAGCTTATCGAGCGGCGCCGAAGGGGACGGATCCGTTGCCCTGCATCGCCCTGCGAATCGGCCGGGCGTTTCGCTGGGGAAAACTGCCGGAAGACGTGTTGGTGCAGCCTTCGGATGCCGCCTACATCAAATCCTTGGAGAAGTGGGGCATGGCGGATGGGATCGGGATTCCGGCCTACGGGTCTGCCGCCCGAGTCGGATTTGTGGGAATCGGCGGTCCGAAAAGCCCGGACGGTTTCGAAACAGCCGATATGGAAATCCTGCAGATAGCGGCACAGACCTCGTATCTCCGCTATTGCGAGCTGCGGGTCGCTGATGCCGATCCGCTGCCGCGCCTGTCCAGCCGGGAACTGGGTGTGCTGCGCCTGATGGCACAGGGAAAGAGCAATGCCTCCATCGCGCGAAACCTGGAGCTGTCGCAGGAGACGATCGACACCTATGCGCGGCGGATCTTTCTGAAGCTGAAAGTATCAGACCGCACATCCGCCGTGATCAAAGGCATCACCCGTGGCCTCGTCATCGCCTCTGAACCGCAGATTAAAGAGGCAATCCGGACCCGCCAGCTCGATTATGACGGGCCGAAAGATGCTGAATGATTCAAAGTGGTATCGTTCACTTAACATTCAGCGCTGTCGCCTTATACGACATGGTATGAAACGGATTGCCGCCCTTTTTCTGGCTCTCGGCCTCGTCGTTGCGCCCGCAGCGTCGGCGCAGGACTGGATGAACCAGTTTTCGCCCGGACAGGCGCGCGATTCGCGCAATCAGGGGCGTACCGTGCCGCTCAGCCAGATTTTCAACAGTCTGAAGCGGCAATATGGCGGCTACCAGCTGGGCGCCGACTTGTATGACCGGGGCAACGGCAAAGCGGTCTACGAGATCGATTGGATGACGAAGAATGGCCGCAAGATGCATTTCGTGGTCGACGCGCAAACCGGCGCTATCCTTGACCGCCGTGGTGGCTGAGCCGACATTAACCTTTTCAGGGAGTAGCTGAACCATGCGTATCCTGGTTGTTGAAGACGATTCTGACCTGCGCCGCCAATTGGCCGACGTGCTGGGCCAGTCCGGTTATGCCGTGGACCTGGCCGCCGACGGCGAGGATGGCCACTTCCTGGGTGATACCGAACCGTATGACGCCGTGATCCTGGACCTTGGCCTGCCCAAGATGGACGGGGTGAGCGTGCTGAAGAAGTGGCGCGCGGATGGCAAGTCGTTTCCGGTCCTGATTCTGACCGCGCGCGATTCGTGGAGCGAGAAAGTGGCCGGCTTCGATGCCGGGGCCGACGATTACCTGACCAAGCCATTCATCACCGAAGAGCTGCTGGCGCGTCTGCGTGCCTTGCTGCGCCGTGCGGCCGGGCACTCCGCTGCGACGCTGGAAGCGGGCAAGCTGATGGTCGACACCCGCGCCGCGCGGGCCATGGTCAATGGCGAGCCGGTGAAGCTGACCGCCCATGAATATCGCGTCCTGTCCTACCTGATGCATCATCAGGGCCGGGTTGTTCCGCGTACGGAGCTGGTTGAGCATATCTACGATCAGGACTTCGACCGCGATTCGAATACGATCGAGGTTTTCATCGGGCGCCTGCGCCGGAAGATCGGCCAGGAGCGGATCCAGACCGAACGCGGTCTCGGCTATCGTCTGGTCGTGCCGGAGAACGAAGCGCGCATGGCCGGCTGATGCCGGCCCGCGCTGAATGCCGGGTATGAGCGAAGCCGACACCAAACCTGTTACATTCCTTGACCGCTGGACACGCTTGTCGCTGGCCCGGCGGATCATTCTGGCCGCAGCCGTCTGGGGCCTGATCGTCCTGATTGGCGGCGCCCTTGCCCTGTCGGCCTTGTACCGGGCGCAGACACTGTCCCTACTGTCCGACGATCTCGACCAGACCCTGATTACCCTGACACGTGACATGACGCGCGAAGGGGCCTTCCTGCCGGATGGCCGAGTGACGGACGACAATCACGTCTTCCTGTCGACCGATTCCCGCTATCAGACCCAGTATTCCGGGCGTTACTGGGCGATCGTTGCGGTCGACGAAGACGGCGCGCCAACCGGCGACCTGCGCTCACGCAGCCTTTGGGATGAACCGGTTCCGATGTCGCCGCGCCTGCTGAAGCGCGCGCTCGGCACGCCGGGTACAACGCAATTTGGTATTGGTCCGGGGCCTGCCGGCCAGAGAATCTTCGCTGCGGCCAAGGCCATTTTTGTCGAGAACCGGGAGACGCCGCTTGTGCTGGTCGCGGCGGCGGACAGGGCGCAGAATGATGCGGCGGCGACCCGGTTCCGTAACTTGCTGATCGGTACGATGGTCGTTCTCTTTGGCAGCGTCTTCGCGGCCATGGTGGCAGGCATCCGCTATTCCCTGCGCCCGCTGGTGAAACTGGGGAATGACATTGCCGAGATCCGGGAAGGTACGCGCCTCAAACTGGCCGACGACTATCCGTCCGAAGTGCAGCCGCTGACGGAAGAGCTGAACAAGCTGGTGGATCACAACCGGCAGGTGGTGGAGCGGGCGCGGACGCATGTCGGCAATCTCGCCCACGCGCTGAAGACGCCGATTGCGGTGCTGCGCAACGAGGCGACGGGCAAGACGCAACTGGACGATGTCGTACGCCGCCAGGTCGATTCCAT
>MDSY01029999.1_pt1 | contig 22514 bp, 17 predicted proteins | sample 811131 | NCBI WGS metagenome assembly MDSY01 (sample SAMN05326643, study PRJNA326480) | marine metagenome | isolation source: seawater | place: Atlantic Ocean: South West | collected 2010 | reverse complement strand
CTACCAACATGACTCTTTTCATATTATAAATTTGAAACTCTTATTGACATAGTACTAAAAATTATAATTATTTTTTTTGTAATTTTAAAGTCAATATGATTTACACAAAAATAAATTTAATTTCCGTAATAACCATATTGTTTTTTGGAAGCTATCAAAGTCAAATTTCTCAAGGTGGTGTACCCTACTCTTTTCAAAAAAATATAAACGTTTCCATAAATACTAAAATAATTAACCAACCGTCTAAAAGTGAAATTGAACAAGCTACTATTGAAGATAGACAAGCATATAGTGTAGGTATTTTAAAACCCACTAATCTTTCGTTGTCCAAAAACGGAACATGGATTCGATATGCTGATGGTTCTAAATCTTGTTTTTTAAAAATAAAATGCAAAGATGCTATTGGTCTATCTTTGTTTTTTCAAAACTTTCTTATACCAGAAGGAGCAGAATTATTTATTTACAACTCTAACAGAAAACATTTGATAGGTAAGTTTAATTCCTTAACAAACTCTAACAATCCCTTAACACACACTCAAGTTGTTGAAGGTGAGGAAATAACAATTGAATATTTTGAACCTAGTTTCTCAAATGGGAATCTTAAAGTTGACATCCATAAAGTTGGCTATATTTTTAGAGGATTTGAAGATTATTTAGAGCCGTTTATAGATAAATATCCATCTTTAGCACCTAAAGCAGCCGAGTTTTGTCAGGTTGATGTAGCTTGTTCTCCAGAAAATATTGGTTGGTCTGAACAAATTGACGCTGTGGTCCATTTCACATACACTGACCCAAACTATATTTACGTATGCTCTTCATCAGTGATCAATAATACGTCTCAAGACTGTAGCCCATATATACTCACTGCATGGCATTGTGACGAGCAGACAGCCAATCAAAATTTAAATGGTTATACATGGTATTGGAATTATCAAAAATCAAGTTGTCAATCAAATGCAAATTCTTCAAATCCATCCAAAGGGAATCAAACTATGATTAATGGCACCGTTAAAGCTTCTTCTGGAAGTGGAACACTTAACAACCCTCCTTCTGCGAATCAGGTAGCTGGTTCGGATTTTACATTAATTGAACTTAACACTAATATTCCTACTACATACAATGCCTATTTTGCTGGTTGGGATAGATCAAATACTTTAGTATTTAGTGGCGTTGGTATACACCATCCAAATGGAAGTGCAAAGAAAATATCTACTTTTAATAATAATCTGACAAGTAGCAATTACAATGGTGGAGCTTTTAATGCGCATTGGGAGGTTTATTGGGATGCAACCACTAATGGTCATGGTGTTACTGAAGGTGGATCTTCTGGATCTCCAATTTTCAACCAAGACAAAAGAATTGTTGGCCAATTATCTGGAGGTTCATCAATTTGTTCAAACCCGAGTGGGTTTAACGATGAGTATGGGAAATTCTCTACTAATTGGACAAGTAATGGCAGTTCAGCTGGATCTCAGTTAGAACCTTGGTTAGATCCTATGGGTTTAAATATAACTAATTTAGATGGAACATATTCACCATGTGGAGGGATTAGCCTAAATTGCATTCTTGCTTTTAATACAGACTCTATAGGCCAGGGAGATCAAATTGATTTTTTTGGAGCAAGTAATTCTGGAACCGCTTCTTACAGCTGGAACTTTGATTTAAATGGATTAGGTGGAGTTAGTCCATCAACTTCAAACAATCAAAGTCCAGGTGGAGTTGTATTTAATAATCCTGGATTTTTTGATGTTCAAGTTACAGTTACAAGTGGCCAAGGGGTTTGCACAAAAGATACTATAATTACTGTAACGTCTAATACTAGTACAAATAACCATGAAGATTATTTAAAAATTATCTACCCAAACCCCAACAATGGAATGTTTAATTTAAAATTATCTTCCCAAGATTTTAATAAGCTTGGAACTGGATATATTTTTAATAGTATTGGAGAAGTAGTTCAAGAAATAGATTTAAAATCATTAAATAACATGCAAATAAATCTTGAAGAAAATTGTCCTGGAATATATTATTTGAAATTTGAGAAGAAATCTTTCATTTCTCAAAAAATAATTATTATAAACTAATGATTTCAAAAGATATAACGATAAATGAAGTCAATTCATTTTCGAAAAACACTTTATTATCTCATCTAGATATAGAATTCACAAAAATTGGAACTGATTATTTAGAAGCTAAAATGCCAGTAAACCACAAAACTACTCAGCCTATGGGCATTCTTCATGGTGGTGCTACAGTTGCCTTAGCGGAGTCCATTGGAAGTGTAGGTTCAAATATGCTTATAGATCTCAAAAGTGAATATGCTGTAGGTCTATCAATTAATGCAAATCATGTTGGAAGTGCAAGAGATAACTATGTAATAGGAAAAGGGACTATTGTTCATAAAGGAAAATCTACTCATGTATGGAATATAGAGGTCAAGGACAATAATGAAAAACTAATATCTGTCTGTAGATTAACTGTAATGATTGTAAAAAAAATAAAATGATCCACCTTTCTGGAAAGGATAGCTTTGTAATCTATCAGGATACTATTTCAAAACAAAATAAAATAGCAATTGGAGAATGGCATTTATTTGATTTTAAAAAAAAATTATCCAAACCGTCTTTTGTCTGTAATGTTTTCAATAAAGAAACATATTTTTTGGATGGTGAAATTTCCAATCTGAAAGAGGAAGTAATTATTCAAAACCCTAAATTGTTTAACGAAAAAGATATTTCTGAAAATGATTATAAAAAATCCATAGAAAAAGTTGTAAAATATTGCTGCGAAAATATTATTGATAAATGTATTTTAAGTAGAGTTGTTAAATCTGACTTTGAAATTTCAAACTATTTTGAAGTATTTGTAAAACTCTCCAAAACATACTCTGATGGGTTTAAGTATATGCTAAATCATCCAAAACATGGACTGTGGATAGGTGTTTCTCCAGAAACATTGATTAAGGGCAATTGTGAAAATGGATATTTCACCCATGCTTTAGCAGGAAGTAAATCAAAAAATAAAAATTTAAAATGGTCAGAAAAAGATTTTCAAGAACATAAATATGTAGTTGATTTTATAGAGAAAAAAATAAAAGAAAATGGATACATAATCAAAGAATCTAAAATAGAAGAGAAAATTGCTGGAGATATAATTCACTTAAACAAAAGTTTTAATTTTAATTTAGATATTGATTACCTATCATTTGTTAATACACTTCATCCAACCCCAGCAATTGCAGGTATTCCATTAGATAAATCATTGGCAATAATTAAAGATTTAGAAGTCCATAACAGAAGCCTTTACTGCGGATTTCTTGGGACAATTGATAGTGAAAATTGTGATTTAAAAGTTAACTTGAGATGTGCTAGGTTTTCAGCTAAAGAAGTTCAAATATTTGTTGGTGGAGGTATTACAAGTCAGAGCAATCCCAATGATGAATTTATGGAAACTGAAATAAAATCTCAAACGCTATTGTCTGTAATTAAAAAAAAATAGAACTTCGTCCAATGACATCTGCATCATTTAGAGTACAAGTAGTTGTTGACCTATTAAAAAAACACCACGTAAAAAATATTGTTTTTTCACCAGGATCAAGAAATGCTCCACTAGTAATAGGTTTTAATGGTGATGATTATTTCAAAACAAAGGTTTTAGTAGACGAAAGGTCGGCTGCGTTTTTTGCACTTGGCATGGCTCAGCAATTAAACAAACCTGTAGTAATTTGTTCAACTTCGGGTAGTGCTGTTTTAAATTATTCTCCTGCAATAGTTGAAGCATTTTATCAAAAAATTCCTTTGATTGTAATTACAGCAGATAGGCCTCCAGAATGGGTGGATCACGGTGAAGGTCAATCTATGAGACAATATAAAGTTTACGAAAATTTTATTGCTGAAAGTTATAATCTTCCTATGTTAGATCATCCAGATGCTTTATGGCAAACCGGGGTAATGACTAACGAAGCTTTTCATGTATCTAAATTACTTTCTAAACCAGTCCATATAAATTTCCCTTTTAGAGAACCTCTATACAAAACTGAAATAAGACCAAGTCAAACAGGAAAAAAAATAACTCATTTTAAAACTAAAAAATCAATAAGCAACGAGCAGTTAAAAAGTCTTCAAAAAAATTGGGGGAAATACAATAAAAAAATGATTGTATGTGGTTCTCTCCATAAAAGCACCATACTAAATAAGATTTTAGTAGAATTAAATAAAGATCCTTCCCTTTGTATTTTAACAGAAACAACCTCTAATTTATGCAATGAAAAGTTCATAAGTTGTATAGATCGAACTTTGGAAAGAGTAGATAATAATTCTACATTTTTCCCGGAAATTGTTATTTCAATAGGCAACTCGATAATTTCTAAAAAACTTAAAAAATTACTTAGAAAAAATAAACCAAAAGAACATTGGCATATTGAAGAAACTAATAGAGCACAAGATATATTTTCTTCTTTAACCCATTTTATTCCTATGGACCCTAAAGATTTTTTTAAAGATTTTTTGAATGGATACCAATTAAACAAAGATTCCAATTTTAGAAATGATTGGCAACTAGAATTTGAGAAAAGTGAAGAAAATCATCTTCAATTTCTATCATCCAGTCAATGGTCAGATCTTAAAGCCCACTATTTAATTCAAAAGCAATTGAATGGTAAAAAAGTTAATTTACAAATGGGCAATAGCACAAGCGTTAGATATGTTCAACTCTTCCAACAACAACAGGGTTTAAAATACAATTCTAATAGAGGAGTTAGTGGAATTGACGGGTCTACTTCCACTGCCGTTGGAGCAGCAAGTGTAAGTGATGAATTGACAGTTTTAATAACTGGAGATCTAAGTTTTATTTACGACCAACATGCATTATGGAACAAAGAAGTTCCAAAAAATCTTAAAATTATAGTTGTTAATAATCAAGGTGGGGGTATATTCAATATTATTTCGGGTCCAAAAACTACTCCTTACAGCAAGGATTTTTTTGAAACCAGACACGAAATAAGTTTGGAAAAAATTGCTGCTACATTTGGAATAAGTTACCAAAAAGCAACCAATGAAATTCAAACAGATGAATGTTTGAATAATTTTTTCAAAAGTGAAGATGCGGAAATAATTGAATTATTTACCGGAAACATTAAAAACGAAAATGTTTTAAATGAGTATTTTAGAAATATAAAAAAAGACTAAAAGCACTATGGATTGGAATACAGTAAAAGATTATGAAGATATTACTTTCAAAGTTTTCAATGGAGTAGCTAGAATTGCTTTTAACAGACCTGAAGTAAGAAATGCTTTTCGACCAAAGACAGTGGATGAGTTACTTGACGCACTTATAATTAGTCATGAAAGTCCAGAAATTGGAGTAGTGTTACTCACTGGAGAAGGTCCATCTCCAAAAGATGGTGGTTGGGCATTCTGTTCTGGTGGAGATCAACGCGTTCGCGCCAAAAGAGGATACAAAGGACTGGACGGAGTTAGTAAATTCAATATTTTAGACGTTCAACGCCAGATTAGATTTATGAATAAAGTTGTAATAGCAGTCGTTCCAGGGTGGGCTGTTGGTGGTGGACATAGTCTACACGTAGTCTGTGATCTAACTATTGCCAGTAGAGAACATGCTATTTTTAAACAAACTGATGCAGATGTTGCAAGTTTTGATGGTGGATTTGGTTCTGCTTATCTTGCTAGACAAATTGGCCAAAAAAGAGCAAGAGAAATTTTCTTTTTAGGATTAGACTACTCTGCTCAAGAAGCATTTGATATGGGAATGGTAAATAAAGTTGTTTCACATAGTCAACTAGAAAAAACAGCTTATGATTGGGGACAAGAAATAATTAAGAAAAGCCCAACTGCAATAAAAATGCTAAAATTTGGTTTTAATTTAATTGATGATGGATTAGTAGGTCAACAAATATATGCAGGAGAAGCTACAAGACTTGCTTATGGAACAGATGAAGCCGAAGAAGGTCGTAATGCTTTTTTGGAGAAAAGAGATCCTGATTTTAAAAAATATCCAAAGTTTCCCTAAATATTTTTGTAAATATTCACTACCAGATCCTCAATTCTTTTTCTAATTAAATAGTCATTATAAGTAAAATTATTTACCATAATTGTAAATGGATAGTATTGCTCATTTTTATGCAAATAACCTGAATAACACCTTACCCTACCCATTGAACCACTTTTGCCAAAAAATTCTTCTTTAAATACAGATTCTTCTCCAAAATATTTAAGAGTTCCGGTTTTACCAGAAACTGGTAGAGATTTAAAAAAGCTTTCTTGGCCACTAGATAACTTTCTTTCCAGTTCATAAAGTAAAAGTTCGTTAAAAGCATTTGCAGAACATAAATTTAATCTTGAAAGGCCACAACCATCTTTAAAAATCATTTCCTTTAAACCCAATTTATCTTCCCAAAATAATTGTAAATATTCTGCAGTCCTATTAATATTAATATCCTCATGATTTAAGGATACAGATTTCATTAGAAGATGTTCTGCATAATTATTATTGCTTTTAAAATTTACACATTTAACTAAATCCATTATAGTTGGAGAATTATAAACAAGCAAAGTGTCCAAGTTTAAATTCCCCTTGATTTTAGTGTAATTATTATAGGTTTTGATGCCTAATTCAGTACAAGCCTTTTCTACTGCATATTTTAAAAATATTTTTGGATTATGCATAGATATTTTAACGACATAATTTTTTTTATTTCTTGGAATAGTTCCTATTAATCTTCTATTGTTTTGCATTGGAGCACCAAAAGCATAAGACAAATCTCTATTAGATTTACCAACTACAACCTTATTTTCAAGGTAAAATGAATCTGCCATTGGATCAATTTTTACAATTTTAGTAGAAGAACCAATTTCATTACCAGAATTAAAAGAGACCTCAACATAATTGTCTTTGAAAGAATGTGAACTATAACCAGAACCATAATAGTTCCCCAAATCGCTCCAAAGCCACTGGTTATTTACTTGATAATCGTCAAAATCAGGAAAGATTTTAATCTTTCCGTTGATTGAATTAATACTTAATTCAACTAATTTGGATTTTAAATCGCTTATAAAACTTTTTGAAGGGAAAAATCTGCTTTCTAAACTTGGATCTCCAGGTGTATTTATTATCAAATTTCCATTCAAAATTTTAGAATTAGTATCTAAAGAACCTGAGGATAAAACATAAGTTTGATATACAAAATCTTTTGGCAAATGATCCAATACGTATGAAGTCGTAAAAAGTTTTTGTAGAGAAGCAGGAATCAATAATTTTTCAGAGTTATGACTTAACATAACCTTACCAGATTGGTCTTGTAGTTTTAAGCCTACTAATGAATTCTTAATCTCTTTACTATTTAAAAAATCAGTTAATGAACTAGAAAATAATTTTTGAGAGTGAAAATTACACGTAAATAGAACTTGAAAAACAAATATTAAAAATCTCTTATTCATAACTACTCTACAAGATATAACCATTAATGAAACCATTGATTAATTTAGCTAAAAATGACAGGTTTATTCTTGATTGAAATAATAATTAAGAACTTAAATTTTGATTTTAAAAAAAAATGAAAAAAATTCTTAGAATAATAAATCGTTTTAATTTGGGAGGCCCTACCTACAATGCAGCATATTTGACAAAATATTTAAAATCAGATTATGAAACTTTACTTATTGGTGGACAACACGACGAAAGTGAAAAGAGTTCTATGCATATCCTTGAAGGTTTAGATTTAAAACCTATTATAATTCCAGAAATGCAAAGATCGCTTAACCCATATAAGGATCAAATCGCATATAGAAAAATTCAAAATATTATTAAGGAATTTAAACCAGATATTGTTCATACTCACGCAGCAAAAGCTGGAGCTTTAGGAAGAAGAGCTGCTTACAAATTGGGGGTGAAGCAAATTTACCATACATTTCATGGACATGTATTCCATTCTTATTTTGGTCATTTTAAGACAAATATTTTTAAAAAAATTGAAAGGGATTTAGCAAAAAAAACCACTAAAATAATTGCCATTAGCGAAATTCAAAAAAAAGAATTAAGTAAAATTCATAAAATATGTCCAGAAGAAAAGATTGAAGTAATTCCTCTAGGTTTTGATCTAAAAAGATTCAGCACTAATAAAAATTCAAAAAGAAAAGAATTTAGAGAAAAATGGAACATAAAAGAAAATGAAATTGCTTTTGGGATAATTGGAAGATTAGTACCAATTAAAAATCATTTTTTTTTTCATTGATGCAGTTCAAGAAGTATTAAAAAAAAGTGAAGTTCCAATTAGAGCATTTATTGTTGGGGATGGTGAAGAAAAACAAAATATCATAAATTATATTAAAAATAAAAATTTAGACTACAGTTTAGATTATTCTCCAGCTACATTCCAATTAACCTCATGGATTAAGGAAGTTGATAAGGTTAATTCTGGGATGGATATTATTTGTTTAACCTCCCTTAACGAAGGAACACCTGTTAGTTTAATTGAAGCACAAGCAAGTTCAAAACCTATAGTAAGTACCAAGACTGGAGGTATTGAAAATATAGTTTTGGAAAATAAAACTGCACTTCTTTCAAAAAACAATGATTTACATAGCTTTTCTAAAAACTTGTTAAGTCTAGTTAATAGTTCTGAAAAAAGAAGATTATTCTCTAAATATGGTTTGGAAAAATCAAAAGATTTTCACTACGACAAACTAATTAATGGTATGAAAAACTTATACCTAAATAAACTTTGAAAATCAAAGTACTTTGATTTTTAAAAAATAATAGTACTTTTGTGCCATGAAATATGTTTTCAAATCCATATTAACAGTTATTTTTCTTTCTTCTTTTTACTCCTGTACTATAAATTCTAATAGGATGTTAAGAACACCTAAAGATTATGAATTTGACAAAATAGAATCTGAATTAAATAATATTGAATACAAAATTGACATTAATGACCAATTAACATTTCAGCTTTACACTAATAATGGATTTCAGTTAATTGACATGTTTAGTGCTAATGGTATTGGAAATAACCAATCCCAAAGAATCATGCAGCAGAATAATTTAGGTACTGGAAACGGATCTCTATATTTGGTAAGACAAGATAGTTTGGTAGAGTTTCCAATAATTGGAGATATAAATATTGTAGGAAAAACTATTAAAGAAACAGAAGTTTATTTAGAAAGCTTATTATCCAAGTTTTATGTAGATCCATTTATTGTATTGGGTGTATCTACTAAAAGAATTTTTTTGTTTAACGGGGCAAGTGGTGGAGAGGCAAGAGTAGTGAATTTACTTTACAACAACATGACTCTTTTTGAGGTATTAGCAACTGCAGGTGGAATAAGTAACAACAACAGTTCAAAAAGAATTAAGATAATTAGGAAAACAAATAATGGAATTAAAATATTCAATGCTGACCTTTCCACAATTGATGGAATTAATCAGGGAAATATGATAATGCAATCTCATGACATTGTCTACATTACTCCTAATTTTAACTTAGGGAATGAAATTATTCAAGATATTAATTCTGTATTTTCATTTATTTCTACCATATCCTTAGTATGGCTAACCATTTCACAAATAAATCAGTAATGAATCAACAAGATTTTCAACAAACTGAAGAAAACATAAATAGATACAAGGAAAATATTACAAGTTTAACTCAAGATTTTGAGTTAGGACTTTTTTTGTATCTAGTAAATAAAATAATATGGATTTTAGTATTTATACTAATACTTTTCTTTTCAATATCACTTATTTATTTAAGATACAAATCAGAAACTTATAAAACACAAGCCTATATTCAAATAGCAGTAAAAGACGAACCATTGGAGTTTATGATGATGAATCCTAATAGTTCTAATACAAATTTAAGTTCTGAATTAGCAATAATTAAATCACAAAAACTAATAACTAAACTAATTAAAAAATTAGACCTAAATATATTCTATTATAGCGAAGGTGAAATCGTCTCCAGGTTTCTTTACAAAAGTAGTTCATATAAATTGGATACATATAGTGTGAAAGATTCTTCTGTGATTTCAGAAAAAATTCATATTAAATATGAAAACAATTATTTTTCACTTGTAAATCAAGAAAAAGAAATGATTTATGCTGAATTTATTGAAGCTAACAAATTTTTTTCGTCAGAATATATTTCCGGAATAATAAAAATAGATGGTGATTTAGAAGAATTTAAAAAAAATATTGAAAAAACCAGTTCCTATTTTATAATTATAAATCAAAAACAAGCGAAAAATGAAATAAGGAATGGACTGGAAGCCAATGTAATAGATAAATCTGCTCATACTATCAGTATTAGTCATCAACACACCAATGCATCATTTTCAAAAGACATTTGCAATTCACTTGTTGATATCTATATGGATTATGACCTAGATAGAAAACAATTAAGCTCAGAAAAGGTTGTAAAATTTATTAATGTCAGAAAAGACAGCGTCCAAAAAAAATTAATTTTAATCGAAAAGAAAATTAGAAACCTTAAAAAACTAAATGACTTTGACAATAGAAATAGTTTAGAAGAAAATAAAATAAAAAAGTTGGAGGATATTGAAAAAGAGATAACGACAATTAACTCTAACATTGATCTTCTTAATCAATTTGATTTAATGTTTAGTAAAAATTTATCATCTGAAATAAATAGTAGTTCTATTAAAAATATTAGTTTGCTTACAAATATTTTTTATAATGATGAGTTGATAAAAACAATGATTACTCAGCTTCAAGAAGATGTTTTAAAAAGGGAATTATTACTAAAAGAAGTAACTATAAATAATAAAAAATTTATACAACTAAACAGACAAATTGAAGAAGAAATCCTATATATCAAAAGAGCTGTAAAGCTTCTGAAAGAAAGCTATGAAATAAATAAATTAAAAATTATAAAAAGAAAGAATCAAATTTTTTTAGGAAATAAAATTATTCCTGAAAGCGAATTAGAGTTAATGAAGCTAGAACAAATTTCAGAAATTAACAATAAGTATTATACCCAACTATTAGAAAAAGAAACAGAACACGTGCTTAGTAATGCTGGAATTATTACTCATAATGAAATTATTGGAAGCGCACAATTGAGTGAAATTCCAATTTCTCCAAACAAAACTTTAATCTATCTTATATCTATCATTTCAGGCTTAATAGTTTGTGTGGTTGTTGTACTAATAAATTACATAACGCATGACAAAATAACTGCACTTCATGAAATTCATAAATATTCTAATATTGAAATCTCAACTTTAGGATTTATTCCATTTGTAAAAGATAAAATGGATGTTTCACAATTAATAGTGGACAAAAGACCAAAATCAATGCTAACAGAATCTTTTAGAGCAATAAGAACAAATCTTCAGTTTATTAATAATGATTTAAATTCAAAAATTATAGCAGTTAGTAGTACAGTTTCAGGTGAGGGAAAAACTTTTATAGCTATAAATTTAGGTGGAATAATTGCCTTTACAGGGAAAAGAGTGGTTGTTATTGATTTAGATATGAGAAAACCTAAAATTCATTTAGCATTAGGCAGTAAAAACCTAAAAGGAATGAGTGAAATTCTTTCTAAAAAAAATAAAATTGAGGATTGTATTAAGACCAGTTCGCTTAAAAATTTAGACTTTATTACTGCAGGAACTCTTCCTCCCAACCCTTCTGAGTTAATCATAAGTGAAACTTTTGATAAGACACTAGATAAACTTAAAAAAACTTATGACATTATTATCATTGATAATCCACCTGTGGGGCTAGTAACGGATGGAATTCCAGTTTTACAAAAAGCAGATTTTCCAATCTATATATTCAAAGCCAATTATTCAAGAAAAAACTTTGTTCAAAATGTGGAGAAATTAATAAAAGAAAATAAATTAAATAAACTTTCTGTAGTACTTAATGCAGTAGATTCTAAACGAAATGAGTATAGCAATAAATATGGGTACGGTTATGGTTATGGTTATGGTTATGGTTATGGTTATGGTTATGGTTATGGTTATGGTTATGGTTATGGTTATAATTCTAATGATTCCTATTACACTGAAGGAGATTCAAAAAAAGAAAAAACTATATTTGGGAAAATTAAATCCTATTTTAAAAGTTGAAAATTAAAACTACCAATATCAAAGGTGTATACTTGATTAAGCCTACAAAATTCAAGGACAACAGAGGTTTTTTTTTTTGAATCTTTTAACGAACAAATATTCAAAAAAAAAATAGATTCTAAAGTGAATTTTGTTCAAGACAACCAATCCCTCTCTTATAAAGGAGTTTTAAGGGGATTACATTTTCAAAAGCCACCACATGCTCAAGCAAAATTGGTAAGTGTTATTAAAGGGAGTGTTTTAGATGTAGTAGTAGACTTAAGAAAAGAATCCAAGACATTTGGGAAGTATATTATAGAAGAACTTAACGAATATAACAATCATCAATTATTTATTCCAGTAGGTATGGCACATGGCTTTTTAACTCTTGAGGATAATACCATTTTTAATTACAAATGCTCAAGTTTTTATAATAAAGAATCTGAAGATTCTTTATTATGGAATGACAAATCTTTAAATATTAAATGGTCTAATTCATATCCTATTTTGTCCAAAAAAGATGGAAATGCAAAAAAATTTACTTCTTTTGTATCTCCATTTTAAAAAATGAATAATTACGATTACACTTTTATTGTATATGCTGAATTTTTTATCTCTGTAGTTTTATTTGGTCTTGCAATTAATACCATTCTACTTAAATTTTCAAAAAATTTAGGAATTAGAGAAAAAGAAAATACTATGGTTAGGTGGAATTCAATTTCTAAACCTGCCTTAGGCGGAATAACATTCTTTATTGCATTTCTTGTCAGTGCTGGCTGTTATGGAATTCTATTTGACCACAATGAACTTTTCAAAAATATAGAAGTAATTAGTATGATAGCAGCATTGTCCTTGGCATTTATTATGGGGCTAGCAGATGACGCATACAATACTAAACCATGGCTCAAATTTTTTGTTCAACTAAGCTGTGGATTGATTTTAATTTTTGGGTCTTTAAAAGTTGATAATGAACAAAATTTTATTATTAAAATATTTGAGACTGACATCTTAAACTATATAATAACCCTTTTATGGATTATTGGGATGATGAACTCCATTAACATGTTGGATAATATGGATGGCATAACGACTGTAACTACAATTTTCATTCTAATTACTTGCTTATTTTTCATGGGGTTTAAAAATGATTTTGAAAATTTTTACTTTATGGTAATTATTGGTGTACTAGGCTCATTATTAAGTTTCTTATTTTATAATTGGAGCCCAGCAAAAATTTATATGGGAGATTCTGGAAGTCAATTTCTTGGTCTTTTAGTTGCAATTCTTGGCATTAAAATTTTTTGGAATTCTTCAATTTATATTACCAATGATATAGACCATAGTAAACAGATAATTTTAGTCTTGCTGGTTTTTATTCTTCCTATAATTGATACAACCAGTGTTTTTATTAACCGTATATCGAGAAAACAATCTCCTTTTATTGGTGGAAAAGACCATACAACTCACCATCTTTCTTTTATTGGATTCAATAATACTCAAATAATATTTATATTTTCTGGAATAGCTTTTCTATCTTCCTTAATAGCTGCTATGCTTTACAGGTTTGTTGTTGTGTGGTCTTATATTCAAGTGATTACATACTTTATTTATTTCTCTGCCATTTTTATTACTTTATATTTTACTACTCAACAACATAAAGAACTAAGAGAATAGATTATACTTTTAAGCACACAATATGTCAATGAACAGTATAATAATTGAAGGTGCAAGAACGCACAACCTGAAAAATATTTCATTAAATATTCCGCACAATCAACTCGTTGTGATAACTGGACTCAGCGGAAGTGGGAAATCTTCTCTTGCATTTGATACTATTTTTGCAGAAGGTCAAAGACGATATCTTGAAACTTATAATGCCTACGCTAGACAGTTTGTAGGACAATTAACAAAACCTGATGTTGATCACATTTCAGGACTAAGTCCAGTAATTGCAATTGAACAAAAAACTGTTTCCAAAAATCCGAGATCGACTGTAGGAACAATTACTGAAATTTATGACTTTTTAAGGTTGTTGTTTGCTAGAGTATCCACTCCAATTTCTCCAGTTACTAAAAGACCTATGGTTAGTTACTCTGAAAAAGAAATAATTAATTTAATTATTAAAAAATATCCAGCCAAAAAAATACTAATTGCTGCCCCATTAGTTAAGTCAAGAAAAGGACATTATAGAGAATTATTTGATCAAATATTAAAACAAGGGTTTACCAAAGCATATGTGGATGGAGAAATACAAAATATTGGATCAGGATACCGTTTAGACAGATATAAAACCCATGATATTTCCTTGATTGTTGACCGAATTTTGATAAATGAAAACAATAAAACCAGACTTCAAAAGAGTATTTCTTTGGCTTTAAAAAAAGGTAAAGATGAAGTTCAAATTATAGAAAATGATCAAAAAATAAATTTTAGCAAATTGTTAATGTGTGCTGAAAGTGGAGTTTCACTACCCAACCCAGAGCCAAATATTTTTTCTTTCAACTCGCCAAAGGGAGCGTGTGAAGTTTGTAATGGTTTGGGGTTTATTCATAAAATAGAGCTGGATAAAATCATGCCAAATAAAAGACGATCTATTAAAAAAGGAGGAATTGAACCGTTGGGTTCTTTTGAAAACAATTGGACATTTAAACAGATAAATCTACTGTTAAAACACCATGGATTTGAGTTAGAAACACCTGTAGAAAAAATTACCGATGAATGTATGAATCAGATTCTTTATGGAACCAACGAATTAATTAAAGTTCTTGGAGAGAATGGTGTTCATCAAATATTAAATGGATACGAAGGTGTCGGAAATTTTATACAGCGCCAACACAAAGATGGTGGTAATAAAATAAAAAGATGGGCATCTAGCTTCATGAACAAAAATGTATGTGGGCCTTGTCAAGGAGCTAGACTAAAAGAACACCATAAATATTATCAAATTCAGGGGCAAAATATAGGCGATATTGTAAAGATGGATATAACAGAACTAAAAATATGGACTGATAATATCCTAATAAATTTCAATAAAAATCAAAAGTTAATAGCTAAGGACGTAATCAAAGAACTCTCGAGCAGGATTGGATTTTTAATTAACGTTGGACTAGAATATTTAAATCTTAATCTTCCAGCAGCTACACTCTCAGGTGGAGAGGGACAGAGAATAAGATTAGCATCTCAAATTGGTTCTGAGCTAACAGGTGTGTTATATATACTAGACGAGCCTTCTATTGGATTACACCAAAGAGATAATCATAAATTAATTGCATCCCTTAAAAGCTTGAGAGATAAAGGAAATTCAATATTGGTAGTTGAACATGATAAAGACATCATGAAAGAAGCAGATTTAATAATTGATATTGGACCCGGTGCAGGAAAATTAGGTGGAGAGATAATAGCTCAAAGCCATCCAGACAAGCTAGATTCAAAAAAATCAATCACTGCTAAATTTTTGGCTAAAAAAAACAAAAAACTCTCTATAAAAAAAATATCTTTAAAACCAGATAATACTTTAAGAATTACTAAAGCTTCCGGAAATAATTTAAAAGAAGTTAGTGTTACAATCCCATTAAATTGTCTTGTTTGTATAACAGGTGTTTCGGGAAGTGGAAAATCAACTTTGATTAACGAAACATTATATCCAATTCTAAACCAATATTTTTACAAATCTGTTAAAACACCTTTGCCTTTTGAAAAAATTAAGGGATTAGAAAATATAGACAAAGTTATAGGGATTAATCAGTCTCCAATAGGAAGAACACCTCGATCCAATCCAGCAACATATACCGGAATTTTTAATTTCATAAGAGATTTATTTACACAATTACCAGAAGCTAAAATAAGAGGATATAAGGCTGGAAGATTTTCCTTTAACGTAAAAGGTGGAAGATGTGAAACTTGTGTAGGAGCTGGAATGAAATTAATAGAAATGAATTTTTTACCAGATGTATATGTAAAATGTGATAAATGTTTTGGCAAAAGATATAACAGAGAAACTCTTGAAGTCAAGTTTAAGGGGAAATCTATCAACGATGTATTGAATATGACTATAAGCGAAGCAATAGTTTTCTTTAAAGACATCAACTATATATACGAAAGAATTAAGGTATTGTATGATGTTGGATTGGGATACATTCAATTGGGTCAATCATCCACAACTCTTTCGGGAGGAGAAGCACAAAGAATAAAACTGGCAGCTGAACTTGGAAAAAAACAAACAGGAAATACTTTCTATATTTTGGACGAACCAACCACAGGCTTGCACCACGAGGATATTAACTTACTTTTAGACGTTGTAAGAGAACTTATAAAAATCGGAAATAGTGTTCTAATAATAGAGCACAATATAGATGTTATAATTGAATCCGATTATATTATTGATTTAGGCCCAGAAGGAGGAAACAAGGGAGGACAAGTTGTCTACGAAGGAACCCTTGACAAGCTCATAAACAATAAAAAAAGTTATACAGGGGAATTTTTAGCATTAGAATATAATTCCTAATTTAATAAAATGAAAGATTGGAACAATATAAAATCTCATGATAGTTGGGAGATTTTCAAAATCATGGGAGAATTTGTTGAAGGTTTTGAAAGATTATCAAGGATTGGACCGTGTGTATCTATTTTTGGCTCGGCAAGAACAAATCTTGATAATAAATATTATACACTGGCAGAAGAATTAGCTTTTCAACTTACTCAAAAAAAGTTTGGAGTTATAACAGGAGGTGGTCCTGGCATTATGGAAGCAGGAAATAAAGGAGCAAAAAGAGGAGGTGGAAAATCGGTTGGATTAAATATTTTACTTCCATTAGAACAAGAACCTAACTTATATATTGATAAAGATAAAATTATAAACTTTGATTACTTTTTTGTAAGAAAAGTAATGTTTATGAAATATGCCCAAGGCTTTATTGTTCTTCCTGGGGGCTATGGAACTTTAGATGAAATGTTTGAAGCTCTAACACTTATTCAAACAAAAAAATCTGGAAAATTTCCAGTCATTCTTCTTGGGAAGAAGTTCTGGTCTGGGTTAATGGATTGGATCAAAGATGTTTTGCTAGAAGAGGAGAAAAATATAGATTCTGAAGATTTAGATTTAATTAAAATTGTTGATAGTCCTGAAGAAGCAGTAAAACAAATTGATGAATTTTATAATAAATACCATATAAAACCAAATTTCTAATTATCAGAATTTTAATTTATATATCATTATTAATTTTTGTTGATAACCTTTATTCTCAAGATTTTTTAAATTACAAGCCTCTTCCAAAAAATTCCATTGGAATAAACTACTCAACAAATTCATTTTATGGTGATATAGAATATTCTAACAACCAAAATATATTTATTAATAATAAGCCTAGTCTGGGTTTTTTCTTTGAAAAAAATATTTTTTCAAATTTGTCGACTTCCTTAAATATAAACTGGGGACAATTATCCTCCAATAATTCAACTAGAAATTTCCAAGCTACTATAGTAAATGCAAGTATTGAAAATATTTTTTATTTAAAAAAAATAAAAGACAATCAAAATAAAATTATACCGTTTATTTCTCTAGGTATTGGAGGATTATATTTTCGAACTTTTACTGACTTAATAGATAAGAATGGTAATTATTATAACTATTGGGATAATGGTAGTATAGGAGATATTCCTCAAAACGATACCATGTCAATTTCAGCTAATTTTTTAACTAGAGATTATGAATATGAAACTCAATTAAGTAATGATTCTGTCAATTTTAGTAATTTTTATATTCCAGCATCGATTGGATTTATGTGGAAATTTAAAAATGTTTTTAATACTAAAATATTTTTTACTTATAATCAACTTTTTACAGATTGGATAGATAACATTTCTAATGGAATAAATGATAAATTTATTTCTATTGGAGTAGCTATAAGTGTCTATTTTTCAAGAGATGGAATTGATTATAAAAAAGATAAAAAACAATTTATTAATATTTTTGATAAAATAGATTCTGATTTTGATGGTGTAAAAGATCACGATGATAAATGTCAAAAAACTCCAAAAAATGTATCTGTTTTACCAAATGGATGTTCAGTAGATAGTGATTTTGACGGAATTCCTGATTTTAAAGATTTGGAACCAAACTCAAAATCAATAATTTTAATTGATGATTCAGGAAGAAGTATTAAAAACTATCCTGATTATAAAATTAACTTAGAATTTGACACAATTATTCCATTTGAAATTGAATAATTTTAAAATTTCAAAAATCTCAAAACTAAATTTAGTTATTCCCTTTTCAACAATTTTGTATTGAAAAAAGAAAACTATCACTTATAAAGAGCAGTCGTTGAAGGCTAGATTTGTTATAAACAAATGTATATGTCTAAAGTAATTCTAATCTTTATTAATATTGTTGGGTTTTTAATATTTACAATATTTAATACAAATAGTATTGATATTATTCATACAGCTCCTAAAGAGATACCTGTTGGAGAAGAAATTGAAGTTAATTTAATAATTAATAAAGATAACTTCTCAGGCCCTGGAAGATTAAAGTTGGATCTATCCAAAGCAAATGGGATATTGGTAAAAGAAAATATGAGTGATGAATCTTCGTTTTCATTTAAAGAAAATGAAGTGTTATTTATTTGGCATGAATTACCAAAAGAAAACAAAATCATTATATCCTACACAATAATTGCACAAGAAAATATTTCTGGAAAGAAAAAAATTTCTGGAGAATTTTCATTTATTAATGACAACGAAAGAAAAAAACTTGAAGTACCTGAGTTAATATTTGAAGTAAACCCAAATCTTATTGTTGAAGAGAAATATAGAAAAAATAAATCTTCGACAATCTCCACTAGAAGTATCGAAAAGATAGAAAATGATTACTTAATCACAGTTAGAACCACTATTGACAATCAAAAGGGATTTGCTAGAGTAAAAGAAGAATTACCAAAAAACTTTACTGCACAAGCAATAGAAACTGCAGGGAGTGTTTTTAAGAATATCGATGGCTATGTAAAGTTTATATGGGCTAGTATTCCAGATTCTAACAGTGAAATAATAGTAAAATATAAAATATCTAATAATAGAGGACTGGATTCTAACTTCTCAATTTCAGGAATATTTTCTTCAGAGAATTTAATCATGCAGGGGTATAATAGCGGTATAGAAATTCCTAAAACTGAATATGATCCATTTAAAGAAAAAATTACGATTATAGAAACAGATTCTGTAAAAATTGATACTACATACCAAGAAAAAACAAAACACGATACATCATTAGAGTTGGCTAATACAAAGCTTGAAGAAAATATAATTACTTACAAAGACACTGATGAAATAATAAACAAAACAAACTCACCAAAAGTTATAGTTGAAAAAGCTGTAGAAAATATAATTACAAGAAGAAAAGTAAATAATAGTATAGATTACAAAGTACAAATACTAGCTGGCCATAGAATAATAAGTAATAAGAAAGTATCTAATCTTTATAACTACAAAGGAGAATATTCTCTAGAAACTCACAATGGATGGATAAAATATACCGTAGGTTCTGATAATGAATATTATAAAGCAAGAGACTCAAGAAATGAGTTAAATAACTACAATTTTCCAGGACCATTTGTAACAGCTTACAATTATGGAGAAAGGATTTCAGTGCAAGAGGCTCTTATATTAACGAGCCAAAACTGGGTACGCTAATAAACTAGGTGTAAATTATCTATCTTTTAGGTCTAGCTTCATCAGAAACAGAAACTTTTTTTCTGCCTTTTCTTCTACGAGCATTCAAAATTTTTCTACCATTTTTAGTAGCCATTCTAGATCTAAAACCATGCTTGTTTTTTCTTTTTCTATTGGATGGCTGAAATGTTCTTTTACTCATTATTTGAATTTTATCGCTTGCAAAAATATAAGATTTTTGGTGGAAACAAAAATAATAGCTTGTTATCTTTTAAAATATTTAGATAAAAGGAATGTTAAGAGTCTTTAATTTAATGAAATATAAATGTCTGTACACATATAACATTAAATATTACTAATTTTACAATAAATAATCATAAAAATGAAACGTTCTTATCTAGACTTCGAAAAACCAATAGAAGAAATAAATAATCAAATAGCACAGACTATTGAAATTGGAGACAAAGGACAAGTGGATATTAATTCTACTTTGAAAGAATTGGAGATTAAATTATCCATCACTACAAAGAAAATTTTTGAAGATTTAAATCCTTGGCAAAAAGTACAATTAAGTAGACATCCCGACAGGCCGTATACTTTGGATTATATAAATTCTATTACTAATGGAAATTTTCTAGAACTGCATGGAGATAGAAATATAAAAGACGACAAAGCCATGGTTGGTGGATTTGGTGAGATCGATGGGAAAACCTACATGATAATTGGTCAACAAAAAGGAAGAAACACAAAACAAAGAAAATATAGAAATTTTGGAATGGCTAATCCTGAAGGATATAGAAAAGCATTAAGACTCATGAAGCTGGCCGAAAAATTCAACAAACCTATTGTTACTCTTATCGATACACCAGGAGCTTACCCTGGGCTTGAAGCTGAGGAAAGAGGACAAGGAGAAGCAATAGCCAGGAACTTATACGAAATGATGCTTCTAAAAGTACCTGTAACGTGTATAATTATAGGTGAGGGAGCATCTGGTGGTGCACTTGGAATTGGAATTGGAGATAAAGTTATAATGCTGGAAAACACCTGGTATTCAGTTATTTCACCAGAATCTTGTTCTTCTATTCTTTGGAGAAGTTGGGATTATAAAGAAAATGCAGCCAGCGCACTAAAACTTACTGGAAAGGACATGCTTAAAAATAAATTAATTGATGGCATAATAAAAGAACCCGTAGGTGGAGCCCATGCAGAACCCGAAAAAATGTTTAAAAAACTTAAGTCTGAAATCAAAAAAAATATCGAGGAACTTGAAAAATTAAGTGCTGAAAAAAGGATTGAGTTAAGAACTGAAAAGTTCAGTAATATGGGTAATTAATTACTTATTGTAAACTGGAATAAAATCTCTTATTGTATCGCCAAAAACAGATAGCAAACTTAGATTTCCATTTTCATTATATGTCCATAATTCATTTCCAACCGTTAAATAAATAAATGAGTCCATTTCATTAGGAATTATTTTGCTTGCCTTTATATTTGAGCTAACTAAATTTAAATTATTTTGATTGAAATCATATTTATATAGTCCATTAGAGGAACTAAATATTAAATAATCACCCAATAATCTAGCATCGTAAATTATAGAATTTGGCAACTCTAAATCTGTATATAACTGATTCAAATTTTCATAATAAATACTTATTTTAGATTCATTTAAAAAGTGAGAAAATACAGCATATTCATTATTTGTAATAGTGACTATTTTAATAATTTGACCATTTACTTCTACCCTTTGCTTTTCAATACCAGATTGTCTAAAATAAACAACTAAATCTCTATCTAAAAAACTTGAAGAGCTTTCTACTAAAACAATATCCTGTTGAAGATTAAATTTCCCGAACAATTCTTGAGGATTAGAATAAATGGTATTGATTATATTTCCATTCATGTTATAAGAATTAATCCTGCCATCCCCTAAAACTAAGTGGGATTGATTCCCGTTATTAGATTTAGAACCATCAATAAATAATGGATAATTTGTAGAAACTACTGGGACATTGCATATGTTATTAAAATTACTCAAATCAAAAAATTCACCATTTTGATCACTTCCTACAAAAAGATGTTGAGATCTTGAATTCCCTATGGATAGCAAATGGTTTCCTGTTATTTGTTTAACTATATGCGAATTTCCTAAGGAGTCTTGCTGAAAAATAAAAGTCTGGTTATTATTACTTGTAATATAAATTAATGATTCAAGAGTTTTAGGAATTTCATTTAAATAAATAGAAATATATTCTGAAGAGAAATTTCCAAACTCATCGTATGCTTTAATATTTATGAAATAATTACCACTTAAAAGTAATCGATCTTCCAAGAATAACGAAAGGTCAAAAACAAAATAAGAACTGTCCACATCAAGATCAAATCCTTGAACAACAGTAGCAGAATTTTCAGAAACAAGGTCTACCTCTACTCTATCTACCTTATCATTATCAACTACATATCCTGAAACTTTAATATCGCAAGGCAATTGATAAGACTCATTAGACAATGGACTTTGCACAAATAACTCTGGTGGGTTTTTATCTTTTTTAGAGCAACTACAATAAAGTTGCATTAAAGAAATAAAAATTAAGATTTGAACTTTATAGTTTACTAACATTTGTTAATAAAGTTATTTGATAATTTTTAAAGCATCAAAATCAAATGGATAATCTTTAATAGTTTACATTTGTTTCAATGGAAAATAGAGTTGAAATACCTAAAAGATCTACGCTAAAAACAATTACTAGACCGCAAGACCTT
>MDSY01157200.1_pt1 | contig 22525 bp, 22 predicted proteins | sample 811131 | NCBI WGS metagenome assembly MDSY01 (sample SAMN05326643, study PRJNA326480) | marine metagenome | isolation source: seawater | place: Atlantic Ocean: South West | collected 2010 | reverse complement strand
TGGAAACTCACGCACGGTTCCCCAAATGTACATTTCCTGTATATTCATTGGCTCATTGCCAATGCTGCTACCGGCTGGGCTCACAATGGTTATTGTTCTTGCAACACGGCCGTTTCCTAGACCTTGCCATCCCCATGTTCGGCTCTTTTCATTGCCACTATACCGATTATCCGTGCCACCCCATTCACAGTAATCACACGGAAATTCGGAACATTGTGTTGCAGAATCCAAACAATTATTCAATACGGAATATTCATACGTATTACCAGGTGCAGCATTGTCATCTGTTACTGTTACAGTTATCCCATCCATACGTCGACTGAAGTAATTGTCACTTTCCCCCGTCAGTGTACTACGCATGTATATAATTATATATCGCATTGATACATACTGGTCAAATGTCACCCTCCAAAATGGACTTGGTTGTGGACGACCATCTTGTGAACTGTATCTAGATGCAAGATTACCATCGATTAAATTTGTGGGTCCATCCTGATATCCTTGGGGAGATGAAGTTATTACACGCCCAGGTAACGAGTCTCCGGTCATCCACGTCCATTGCGATGATGCATATGCACACTGTAGCAATAAGATTAGAATAGTTATCATTACTTGCTTACTCTTACACTTCAAAAAAATTATAATCTGATTTCTATATCTTTTTTTTGTTTGATATTACCAGACTGTCACTCTTTGTGGCAACATTTACTCTACTTTTGCGACACGGCGAACCCGACAAAACCCGTTAATACGACTATCGGTGATAAATGAGTAAATTGTGCTACAATAACTATCAAACTTATAGAGAGAATCATAATATTCCGGTGCCATCTTGCGAAGCTGAGGAAGTTTCGTCCATGGAATGGACTTGAAATCATGATGTTCTACATGGTAACCCGCGTTCCAAATAAAAACATTGAATGGCCCATAATAAGAACTTGTTTCCTGATCTTCCGGCATTCCGGGGAAATTGTAATGCTCGGTAATAAAGTGCGCAGCAAGCGGGTGAATTCCTCCAGCAAGAACCGCAGATAGAATTAGATAAAGAAATGGCTCAATGCCATATAGCATAAAGAAACCAATATTAAATGTCATCTGAACCGACCAGTTTGCGAGAAGATACCACGAAAATGGCATGCTTTTAACAAACATTGGTCGAAGAAGATAGGTAATTAGATTGGTCTGTAGCCAAATCACTTTTGCAAGTACTCCTTTTCTTGTAAACGTGGCCTCCATAACTGATGGAATATCCGGATCACCTCCTTCATGGGTTAATTCAAGGTGATGTGAGGTATGATAAAACCGAAAACTCTCATGATACGCGATAATTGCCGGGGTTTGGATAAAGTATGCAAAAATGCGATTGTGCCAAATCTTTTTAAAGACAGTATTGTGTGTGATTTCGTGTGTAAATAAGAACGACGTTTGCATTAGCGTTGCCCCTACGAAGTATGCAGATAGAAAATACATAAACCAATTTAGGTGTACCGAATAAATCGCAGAGACTAGTTGAAAAATTGTCATGAGAACTGCAATGTACTTTGTAATTGGCTCAACTCCCATGAGTGTTTTTACCTCTGGGTGATCCTTCAGAATTTTTTTCTTACGTTCGATATGCCAATCGGCGGCCTTACCTTCGTTAACCCAAATATAATCGGAACGAGACATATGCTTAATTATTTATTGTAGTGTGAACAAAAATGTTTTGCAAATATAAAAGATATATCAATGTTTCAAAACAACAAACTAATTTTATTAACATTTATGGGAGCAATAACACTATCATATGCTACACAGTCGCCGTCACCATCCCCTCCACCTTCGACTTCACCATCCCCTCCACCTTCGACTTCACCATCCCCTCCACCTTCGACTTCACCATCCCCACCACCTTCGACTTCACCATCTCCACCACCATCGACTTCACCATCTCCACCAGTTCCAAGTACCCCACCACCAAGTTTTCCGCCACCGTCGCCTGATGAAATTTATCATGTCTATGCAATTGATGTAATTGTACCAATTATGTTTCTTAGTGGCATTCTTCTGGCTGCATACGTTTTCTTCTGCAAGAAGAAAAATCCGCCACGTCCCGTGATACAACCTGCTCCACAAGATGTAGAAATGCCAACCGTTTATAATACAATACCGCCACTTGGGACCCAATCCGCTTCTAATTTAACGATCATACCACCAGACTATAATGGAATCGTACAACCAATTACACCAAGGACACCACTCACGCAATCTACATCGCGAGTTGTAAACTTGGCAGACATGCAAACAACTGATACGAGAAATACAAACAATCCGTTTATGACAGTCGTTTAATGTTCCATCCAAAGTGGACATTCGTCATCAACTTCACCATCTTCGGTTGTACATGTACACGGTGGTCCGGTTCTATAATAATAAAATAGTTCTCCACAATTTACTTTTTTTGCCCCAAGCTTACGATTGTCGTCTTCGAATTGAGCGAATAGATTGTAACCAAGATTTGCACCGCCCTTACTTGCAGGAATACATTGCCCAACTGTACATGACGTATCACTATAAGTGAGACCATAATTATTCATCGCATGACGAAACTTCTTATAAGATGAATTTTCTAGTGCAGGTGCAATAATTTTATTAAATGTCATTGCACGTGCAAGTTGAAGATTTGTATACGATGGATTCTTAATGGGAGTAAACATACGCATACTTTTGTAAGGAATGTAATAACTAGAAACAGCTTCATTATATTATACACTATACAATATCTAACGTTTAGGACTATATGGCATGTATGGGATCCTTTCTTTGAATGATGCAGACTCGCGTGGGATAAACCACGTGTCTTCCTTATTTCGATTTAGTGTTGCAGTGCCCTTTGTTTTAATGATTCGAGAGTTTTCCTTTACGGAAACAGATTCCGGTTTTGGAATGCGAACTTCAAACCGACCAGTTCCGATTGCAGATAATTGTCCCATCATGATTGACGCGGAGATTGATCCACTTACATCTTCCGATTCTGCAAAAATCGCAGCGTCCTTTAACACTTCACTTGTTTCTTCAAATGAAGATCGAGTTAGAGGTCCAGTCTTGATATTATTCAAACCATGACGGTTTAGTGGCATGACATATCCCCGGAGTGTCATGGTATTTGCAGTAAGTTCGATGTGTCGTGGATCAATGTATGATCCGTCTGCGGTTAATGTCGAGTTGAGCTCGTTGAAAATCACAGTGAGTGCGGCGTCAATACCAAGTGTATTTACAACATTATGAATGTCGTTTGTCATGACACGCGACCAATCTACACCTGGAATTGCATATGCACGATGAAGAATTGTAGAACGAGTTTGAATAATGTTTACCATTTCGTTCGATTCACCATTCCATCGTTCGATTTTGTCAACGGCTGCCGCTTCAATTCCATTAAAGCCGCCGAGTTTAATTTCGTGACACAGAAGCTTTATAAATCGAAGTACAGTTCCGCGTTCGCACATTTCCCGATTAGAAATCACATCGGGGAAATGTTTTGATACGTCCAAAATACGAATACGAACCCACCATTCGATCGTATTAACTTCCGAATACGATACATGTACGTCAGTTTCGATAATATTATGAGCAAGTGACTTGATCATGGGGGCAATCTTTGCTGGAGTAAGGTTGTAATCATTCAAAAGATGCTTATTGAGTTCGAGTACACCAACGTGCATTGACGGATCCGACAAGTCTGGTGCGAAATATGTATCCATCTTTAATGCAAATTTAACATCTTCTTGGTACGATTCGTCAATTACACCAGGTGGTTCAAGAACAACATTCATATTTTCAGTAACCTGATAAAGAGTTAGTCGCGTTAGTTTGGCAGCAATTGCCTTTAACTCTTCTGGCGTCTTGTTGGGAAACTCAAGAGTTGTTTGTGGCGTACGAAGTTGCTTAGAATAACCCATTACCTCCTTGAGGCGCGGGATGCCCATGGTTACTCCAGCGTGACTTGTTCCCGCCGTATGAAAACTATTGAGAGTCATTTGTGTCGAAGGTTCGCCAATACTGAGTGCAGCGGTATTTCCAACCGCGTCACCGCCCGCAACAACGGATGACAAGCAACGATGTTTTACTTCACGCAAAAATGCATCCACATCAAGGTTCATTGGAATATTTGAAAGACGCATAGACCAATGAATATATAGAGGGATAATGTATTTGCATGCCGAATGTTTCTTAGTAATCTCCGACACAGTAGTGGATACCTTTGCAAGTAGTGTCGTTTCATCCAATCCATGAGGCGTTTCGCGATTCCACGTTGTACTTTCAAACATTCGTGTGATGTTAATTGGAAGTAGTACAAGATCATGTAGTGGTTTATTTGGCTGATATAGAAGTTTCTGTGATTTTTCGCGAAAGTTCATGATAATTTCGCATTCCATATTTCCGACATTGCGCTTAATTTCATCCAGTGTCATCAACAGTGGAGCAACTTTAATACGTTCAACCTTACATGGATCAAAGTTATCAGAATATTTGAACTGTACAATCATTCCTTGTGCATTGCGTACCGTTCCGTCATAATGACACTGATTGTCCTCGCTTGCCTTTACAAGGCACCGCTGTATGTAGCCACTGTTTGCTGTCTTTACTGCAGTGTCGACGAGACCTTCGCGACCGGACATTGCAGAAAAGAAAAACTCGGTTGGCTGTAACCCAAGCATAAATGAATTCTGAATGTAACCGTTTGCGTTTACAGTCGCATGCTCGCCGTGTTTGAAACATGGCAAGGTACGACCAGACGTACCATTCAAAATACGTTCGCCTCCAACAATCTGCTGACCAACCTGACCACACACCTGTGCAATATTTAGAGGAGATCCCTTTGACCCTGCAGTTACGCACGTGATAATAGAATTATCGGTCGATGCATTGTTTTTAATGATTGTTGCGGTTTTCATGATAACATCGGAAAGAATCCGAGTCGTTGCACCCTCCGCCATTTCCTTGAGTGACTTTGGTACTTTGGATGTTAGAATCATTTTTGAATTATTAACCGCAGACTTGATACAGTCAACTACTTCAGTGTGACTTTTTTCGTTTGTTACGCAATCCGATGCACCAATGGAAAACGAACTCTTGTACAACAGCCATTGATTTACAACGCGTTGTACGTCACTTAGAAATTCAACCGCCTTCTTTGGACCACCATGTTCATGATGAATAATGTCAGAAATTGCCCCCGCCGTAGCGCCGAGTGTAGACTTGGACAAGCGTCCAAACAGAATCTGCCCGTTTTGGATCAACAGATCCTTTGTTTCATACGATGCGATACCGGACATGGATCCCTTTTGGTACATTAGAGTATGTGGGAAGACAAGTGAAATCAACTGTGCACCTGTCCACATTTCATTTGGCTTGGAAATTGCAGGAGGCGGGAGTGTGGCGGTTCCATTGTTTGCAAACTTGACATAAATGCTGAATCGAAGCATATCCGCGCGTGTAAGAAACACGCCAGGATCAGTCATGAGCCATGCACCAACAAGAGAATCTTGTACAATGCCGAAACAAGGTTTGTTGTTTTGTGCACTAATGATGTTGCGATTAATTGCCATCAATGTCGATACTTCTGACGTCGCACACGCAGACTGACATACGTGGATATTCATCTCGTCACCATCGAAATCTGCATTATATACCGCACACACGGATAGATTAAGACGAAACGTCTTTCCCTTTGTAAGAACGACGCGGTGACCATTGAATCCCATGCGATGAAGTGTCGGTTGGCGGTTAAAAATAACCCAATCTCCATTCTTTAAATGACGCTCAACGACCCAACCAATTCGAAGGACAATATCTTTGCGATTCTTACATGACTTTAGAGAAATAAGGTCACCTTCGGTGTTTATTACGGATTGTGCACCGACAAGTTCAGCTGGTCCATTTAAAATGCGCGAACGAAGATCAGCAATATTGCTTGGTGTAACCTTTTCGGGCACAGTCAATACCATTGCAATTTCATATGGCACTCCAAGTTGATCAACATCAATGGTTGAATCTGGTGTAATTACCGACCGACCGCTAAAGTTGACACGCTTTCCCATAAGACAGTTGCGAAAGCGACCATTTTTACCCTTGATTCGATCGATAATGTACTTGCCGTTTGCACCGTTGCGATTATTATTTGCGATAGATGCGGGCAAACCGCCGCGAATCGCAGCGGGATTCACTAAACCAAATACATCGGCCTGTAGACGGTTCCATCGATCAATTAAATCTGGCGTAAGTGCGTCCACGTTTAAAAGACTGTCATTTACGTTAAATGACACAGTGTCGGTTTTACGTGGAAGTACTTTGTTAACGTCACATAACATTATCGGAAGTCCCGAATCTTCTTGCTTGTTCATACACAGTCGAAGTTCATTGCTGCGCCGATTGATTTCTTGTAGACGAAGAGTAATGTCGTCCTGGCCCTTTGTACGAGATCCCTCGGCAGTGGAGATTGCAGGCCGAATGATTGGTGGTGGAACAAGCACACTTGTAGCAATTAGATCACGCGGATGAAGGCCCTTTCCGAAAAAGTTATTAGCATCAATAACATTAATATTGTTTAGAATTGAGTATGCAAGTGCAGGGGTAAATTTTTGCATTGCATATTCTTGTTCTTCTTCGGTATCAAAACTCGTATCGACCCATTCCGTTTTGATCCCAAGTGGACAACGAACATAACTTGGACGAATCCCCTTGCAATGCGGGCACTTTTTGCGAGTACGTGCAATTGCGTACGTATGATTAAAACGTGTCTTGTCATCAGAATACTTTTCAATCAAAGATGCCTTGTCTTCGTCAGAAAGACAAATCTCGGAACAAAAAAAGCAAACCGACCGCAGGACTTTTAAGGTGTGATCGATATACAATGCCTGATATACTGGAAGCGGGAGACGAATTTCACCATGGTGACCGGGGCACTTTTGCATCAGTTCATTGCAAGTTGTGCAACGAATGCGGCGATCCGACGATCCCATCGCAAGGGAGTTTACTCCATTGTGAGTCGGGATTCCGCGGGTATATAATGCAATCTCATCAACTCGCGTAACCGAATTTTTACGGATTGTATCCGAACCATATACAGAAAAGTTTACCTTTTTGACAGCTTTAGAATTTGTTGATAAACCATGTACAGGGATCATTATACATATACTTTATACGTTCCGAACTAGTAATCTGATTTGTGTCCTATTTTAGAGAACTGTCATCTCCGCCAATTGTACTACCATCTTCTATTTTGGATTCATCATCATCATCCTCATCTGAGTATACTACATCTTCATCAATCTCATTATCGGATTCTTCGTTGTGATCATAATATTCTTCTGGTACGTCGTCGTCGTCGTCAGACTCGGTGTTCTCTATTTTTTCATACACAATTTCAGTTGGCTCAGTTGAACTTTCATCCGTATGTACAAAAATTTCACCTAACAACTTCAGTAGTTTTTTCGCCTGATCAACTGACGAAACAACGCCGCCATTAAACTGCATATAAACAGGTGCATTATACAAGTAGTTGTCAAATGGAGGAGGTAAATCATAATCGAGCAGAGACGATTGCTTCACTTTTGTACCGGGTTTGTCTGGAGTATATAGACAAATCCGAAATGTAGACATATTTGGTTGAATTACAACTTCTTCTCTTTTATGTAACTTATTCACATCCATATCATTTATGATAGTGATGCCATCATTGGTGATCTTACATATAGACATTGTTACCTAGTGGGATACAAAAATACAATCTGATTATTTGTATGTTTATATATCCTAGATATAAAGATATGACACTTGTTACACAAGAGTCATTTTATAACCGACTCAGGTACGATACTTATAATATCATAACATACTCTATCAGTTGGTGGTTTGTTATATTTTTCGGATGGGCATTCTTTATTACACTAGATATTGCAGGATGTGCAATCACAAATTGTAAACATAACAATGGGTATCTTCCGTGGCATTATACAAATACAGCAATCTTATTTTACTTTGCGCTATTTTGTAGTTCTATCATACATGGCATTTATACAGTAAGTACACAACATTCCTTTAACTTACGTCGCAAAATTCTAAGACAGTGCTATATTATTATACTTATGCCAATTACCCTTAATCTAATTTTCTGGGGACCATTCATTTCCAATATTGCAAAAGGTCATTATTTGGATGACATTGAACCAATTGTACCAAATTATAAACATAATATTACCGAGTCTGACATTGTTGTCATTGGTAATGGTCCTATAACAATGGCACAACGTGGTATTATTATGACATTAAATCATACACAAATTCACCGATTTAATGGAATGAGTACATTGCATCCAACTGAACCAGTTGGAAACTTGTTTGTTCGAAAAATTAAGGACAATTCGGCACCATCTATGGGAATCGGTGACTTCCATGGTCTACAACCACCAAATCAGGTATCACATATTCTCGATACGTTATATAATCCATGGAGTCATGAACTATCAAAGCGATGCCAATGTGATCGTATTAACGACGCACATTCTGTTGAAATGCTATTTGCCGATATCACAGATGTAGAATACTACAATACAACTACATCATATACGACAAAATTAAGCGCGTTTCCAGAACATGCTATTCGTACGATGGAAAAGTATGGAAAAGTATATCATCCAGAACGTATTTCATCCGGCGGTATCGTTCTACTTGGTTCACTTGACCAATCAAAACACCATATTCATACATTTGGTATGAATTTTGGAAGTTTATCAAATCGACATCCGGTTAGGTATGAACGCGAAATTATTATGCAGAATAAACATCGCATCACAGTACACCAAACACCATATAATACATACCATGATTTTATTACCGTAAAAAATTCATGGTTTCGCAGAGATCCCAGGGTTCGCGGGTTTGCATGTGGGGAATGGAATGTACTATGGTTAGATGAAACTAGATTTAATCCAGCGTGGTGGGCATTTAATGCTATTCCAATGCCACCATTCTTTAGAGATTAGTTTTTACTAGATCGCACAACAAGTGTTGCTTGAATCACTAGCATAACAACTAGTATTGATAAATGTGTATCAAAACACGTTGACATTTTATATTTACAACATAATTTTTTATGTCATATATTATAAAGATCATGGCTGCACCACCCGCGTCTGTATTTAAAAACTTTCCAATATTGAATAGACCCACCAATGACGAGACATTTTATAGAGGTCTTCCATCGGCTGGTTCGGTTCGTGGTTCTTTTGGGATAGGAAGTAGATACTTCCAAGAAGGAAAAAAAGCTAGTACTATGTCAAAAAAGCAACTAAATATACCAACTCTTAATCAAAAAACTGGTCTATATGAGACTGATTTTGATACTCTAAAATTCTTCCTTGCTGATCCATACAGAGACCGGCCATTTAGAACTACCGAAGAAATGGAGCTTCGTCGTCATGATAAAAAGGGACGACCACCAAATCCAGTCTCTCTGATAGCCGTGTCAAGTCTATGGAAGGCAATGAAAGTCAGAGGCGAAGATGATGGTAAAATCTATTTCAGAGGGTTAAATCAGGATGGATCTGTTAATCTTGGGCAAAATACCCGATATTTCACTCCAATTAGTCTCCAGGAAGAAGTTCGTAGTACTGACAAATCACGATTTGAAGGATTGGCAAAAACTGGGAATGAGACACTGTTAAAAACAATTCAAAAAAATAGTAACCCAAATATAACCGTTCCAGGTAAACGTTCCACCATATTTCATATTCCATTGCCAAATAACACATCGTTCCCAGTATGTGCAGTTCCACTTGAGTTAGAGGGATATGCAGATATTGTACGTGAAACACTTCAGGATTATTTGTTAAATAATATTAAACGTGGCGCAAGTCGAGCCAAGGATGCTACAATCGGTAGATTGTTGGAATATGGGGAAGAAGCAAATGATCATAATTTGGTAAACTCACTTTTGGTATTAAATAACGATACACTAAAGCATGTTGATCCAGCGGTATTGGATTCTTTGTATGATGCTGATAATTTAGATATACCAGCACCAGTAGCACCCACAGCACCAGTACTTGCGCCTACCATGCCGGCCATCCAGGCTCCACAAATGCAATCAATGCCGCCGATACCAGTCGTTGTAAGTAATGCTGGAAGCAGACGAGGTAGTGGAGCAAGTCTATCTAATGGTGTTTCAAATCCAGGTACTCCAAGACGTTTATCGGGAGGAAGTAAAAGAAAACGTACATCAAGTGAACCATGGCCAGTGGCAGCATCATCGAGTCAACCATGGCCAGTGGCCGCATCATCAAGTGAACCATGGCCAGTGGCAGCATCATCGAGTCAACCATGGCACGGTGAAGCATCATCAAGTGAACCATCATCAAGTGAACCATGGCGCGGTGAAGCACAACATCAGAGCCTGGGTTATGATGCTAGAACTTTCGACTGGGGCGACTCTGATTCGGAATGATAAAACATTAAAAAATTAAAAATCATAACACGATTTATACTCACGCACACCATCTAGTGGCACTATATCTAAAAATTTTTTGACTTTTTTTAAATTTTCTTCTTCAACGGATCGTTGCATTATACAGATTTTGTTGAATTCGTTGTATACTTGATTCTTACTTTTATAATCCGTAACTGCCGGGGAATTTCCATAGATCTTATGAACCTTATCGTTCCAAATTTTACCATCTTCATCAACAACTGCATCATATGCAACGTCATGAGAATGACAGCACCTCGGCAAATCTGGACGGACATATGCAAGCGCTAACCGAAAAGCAACCGTTTCACGGCGCTTTCGCATAAGGTATTCGACTTCATACTTTAAGTATGGACACCATGTCCACCAATTCGTACCGGGAAGGATACTAACTAGCGCGAGGCCATCAATCTTCATGTCGGTATATTTCTGAATGATATATGCGTAAATACCCAACTGGAATGAGTATTTACCAACATCAGATTCAGTTACGTGTGAAAAGAACTTGATGTTATTATATCCCTTGATTTCCTGTAGGTTTTTAGCGCGCTTCCAGTCAAAAATCCAGTACTTGTCGGTACTTTCCGAGTAACCTAAAAAGTCAATGGATCCTGCAAGATCCTCCTCTGGGCCATAAATCTCAAGTTCACAACGACGTCCTTTTGCACCAATTTTTGGCATTTGATCATGTACAAAATGAATACCAGCATGCACTTCAGGAGAACCGTAAATTACTTCTCCATTAAAGAAGTTTTCCATCATAAGATGACCTTCTGTACCCAAATTGCGAGCAGACGGATCATTCCATCGTTGTACAATTTCGTTGTCGGTCATAACTCTATCATATGTGAAAATCTTTTCCGTTTCCTTTACATCTTGAATGTCACCAAACCATCCGGAAAATGTCGTTTTGTTCGTTTCCATGTCATGTACAATGACTGAGTCACTTTCAATCACTGGATTATCTTCAGAAACTTCACGTGCATTATGAACATAATTGTAGCGTGGCCAATGTTTGCGTTTCATTCCCATGATGACATCTGTTGCATTAAATGGCTTCAAATATGGTTTCAGAACACCAGATACAGACCCGGATGAAACTCTACCAAAGCATACATAAACATGCGGACCTTCGTACATAACAATGTTATCGTCAAAATATGGAATTGGATTCTTTTTTGTTAAAAACTTATCACGATGTTGTGGAAGTACATATCCTTCGCCAAATGTACTTGGATATTCACGAAATGGTGTATCTGTTTTTAATGGATAAGAATACCGAGCCAACTCTGTTTGCTCGTCAAACATATACATAAGTTCGGGGGCATCGTCCACTGACTCGGCCATTTTTTATAAGTAGTATAGTAAACATCCATTGTTATGAAATGGGTATACTTAATCATTGGTTTTACCGTGACGTATATCCTAACATCTGTGGTCCTAAATGGAGCACATCCATTTTCAATACTTATTAGCTCAATTATGATATTCTTTACGTTATGGATTACATTACGCTACGCTGCACTCACTGGAGGGGCATATTCTGCACCAATCCCGGCGCTTCCCGGTGAAGCAAATTTGATTTACAATGCACGTAATGATTTAATCGATGTAAATTATATACTTGCGCAACGGTTAAATGAATGCAATGATGACAAATCTGCATTACAAGCAAAGGTTCTACTCAATGAAAACATCGGATTGCCCAATTACGCATACGATTTTAATCCTAGACGCGAAAACCGGTCACTCCAAAAAGGAAAACGACCAACTTATAATACACAAGATCGCAGGGAATATTGGTATGACAAGGCAGCGCAAGCCGGAGACGTTGTTGGCGCAATCGGTGGTGTCGGACTAGGTGCAGCAAAGGCGGTTGGTGGCTATGGCCTAGGTGTCGCAGAAAACGTTGCCGGCGATGTATGGAATGTCGCAGTTGATGCAGGAAGACAAAAAGCCGGGTTAGGAGCCAAAAACGGAGGAAGAAAGGGCAAAAAGGGCGGCAAGAACGAACATATTGGAAAGGGCAAAGGAGGAGCACACAACATGGGAATTAAAAATGACGGAAAAGCAGCACGACCAGTTGGGCGTCCAAAAAAGAAAAAGCCACCCGACGACGGCAAACCTAAGAAAAAGGGACGTCCAGGGCCAAAACCCAAAAACTCCAATGGAGACGTTATGGTATATGATCCGGATCTTAAGAAGTATGTCACTCCATAAAATACAATCTCATATTTATTGCAGGAAGTTTTCGTTTTTTTGAACGTGGGTATTTATAATATGTGGCATATGGCGGATTTTTATATGGTAACTTATTGATCGGGTTATCGAGCACATGTTCAACTCGTTTATCATAACCTATATTTTTGTTGAATAACCATCTCCATCTGCCATTAATGATTACAACGGGTTCTATTCTATTATTAAGAATAGTTTCATAATATCGAATCGCAATACGTTCGGATCGTTCCATTTTTGAATGCATCATATTTCGCGCATACTTTTGTAATATGCATGCCTTTTCGAAAAAAATAGGTGTAAGAATTAGATCGATTATTTCATATGGCAACTGTCTACATAGCACATGAGTTGTAACTAACCATGACATATACTTAACGATCAGAACCAGGCGGGCGAGGTCCCGCAAGTTGCTCGGTACGTGCTGCGCGTTCCTTCATCATTTTTTCGAGGTCTTTCTGCTCAAATTTCTTACCACGAGTTTCGGTGAGTGCCTTATCTGCAGGATCCCATTCAATGTCATCATGCTGTTCAACAACCACAGTTGGATCGGCTTCGTGAGATGCACTAAACTGCTGAAGGGTAGATGGATCAACGTTTGCTTCGGAAATGGGAATTCCCGGTGGTTTTTGTGAGTTACGATGCGAAACTGGGGCGGGTGGTTGTATGTCCTTTAGAGTATCAATTGCAGATGAACCATAGTAAATCTTCTTTGTATCAACAGAAACAAGCACTGGAGTGCCGTCCAGCCATTGCGGGACAGGACTTCCATTTGCCAAAATAGTATTGAGGTTTTCGACACGTACCATTTTTTCAAGGTTGGAATTGTTGTTTATAATTCGCATACACTGCTCAGAACCCGGGCACAGCTTTCCATTGTCATGCTTGGCATGTCCAATGTACAAACGATAACTCATGTTTAATATACGTAAATATTTTTATAATCCATATAGTAAATATCAACCATGGATGCGGTTCCAATTACTCGGTATGACTTTGGCCATCAATTTAAACGTCATGGAACGTTTGCTGCGATCGGTAGGCGTGCATGCGGAAAGTCCAAATTTATTTTAGACGTCATGTATAATTTAAGAGATCGGTTTGACTTGGGTATTGCATTTACAACAACTACGCCAATGGCCGACGCACTTTCTGAAATTATGCCACGTGGGTGTATATTTACAGAATTTGATGTGGATCGAATTAAAACACTTCTTGACGAACAAGAGTTAATGATGGCGAGGAAAAAACCACGATCTGTGTTTTTATTGTTAGATGATTGTGGTTTTGATACAAAATCAATGAATAGTGCTCCAATGAAGGAGCTTTTTATGAACGGACGACACAAATACATTACATTTCTATGTGCACTACAGACACCTATGGCACTAAAACCCGATATGCGTATGCAAATTGACATTATCGTTGCATTAAAAGAGAATCAAGTGGCAAACAGAAGACGACTACATGATGCATTCTTTGGCGTCATCCCAAGTTGGCATGACTTTGAGAGACTGTTCATGGCATTTACACAAGATTATGGTGCGCTTCTAGTTGACCAAACTGTACAATCTACAGATCTTACAAAGGTTATTTATCATTACAAGGCCCAGGTTGATTTGCCCAAATTTGTATGCATTTCAAGAAAGTATGTTAAGATATGGGAACAGATTAAAAAGTCACAACGTGAAGTCATGATGCTCAAGGAAAAGAAGATTGATGATGATCGAAAACAGAAACTCGTCGAAGGCGCAAAGCAACGAGGGGAAAAAATTAGACAAATACACACAGCAGTAAGTGCTCGTAATGGTGATCCGGATGCAAAGATCGTATTAACCAGTTATTAAGTAGGGGTTAATTTTGCCGGTAGTATCTTAATTACAATATCCTTTAATTTTTCCTGTAAGTGTCTTGACGAAAATCTGCATTTATTTTTATATTACACTTTTTAAAAAATTACATTTTATTAAAAGTACTAATGCAGCGTAATCTCACGATCTGTAATGTCATGTAGTGCAATACAGATTTTTCCAGTCATTGACCCATAAATGTTCATTTTTTCTTTAATATGAAGCGCGACTAACTCCATCTTGAATAGATTCAGATGTTTTTTACATGCTTCATGTCGAGTGGTAAGATCATCATCTTTATAATTGCGCTGAATTGCGTCAATTTGCTGTTTGTGTTTCACAATCTCATTTAATTGTGATCGATCCACCCTTTTTGTATGAGTTAAAACCAGATTCTGAGCTCGGTTAAAAATGATATGATGCGAAAGCGCATAAATATCGGCCGTGCGGCTGTCGTCACTGTCGTTTAGTTCAGCTATGAGTGTATGCAATAACGAACTAAGTATTGACAGAACTTTAAGCTCTGAAACATACGGTTTACCAGTACCACGACTCGGTAAGACTGGGAGTTTCATGTGAAACAATTTGGGGTACTTGCAATGCGTCGACTTCTCTTACTACTTCCCATTCATTATTGGTTGGGGGGAGTATAGTAATTGGAGAAGTGACCGTCATTGCGAGTACCCCGACACCTAAAATTGGATGTACACATGATGTTAGTAAAAGACTAGCACTAATAAACCCAGCATCCTTCATCATATTCCTGATTTCCTGCAAATAAGCGATAGAAGCCCGAGTGTTAGCCGCGCTTGCAACATATTCGGCCGCCTTTCCGCTCACCTGCAAATCAGGAGTTATTATGTTAGTGGGCTGGGGAGGAGTAGCTAAATAGCCATACATACTTGACATGATGCCGGGAAAAGTAATTACGCAGCTAGCAGTTGTCACCGACGATAGCACAATGATCGCAAGGAAGAAGTTTAAGCACGGGTTTCGAAAGCACATGATGTTCTGGTTGTTGATGACGATCGCAGCACCTACGGGTAGGTTCTCTTGTTTATATTATAAACACAAAATAGTTTTTTGGTTAAAATATACCATTTTCTAAGTAAATACAATTTACTTATTGGATGCGATTATCGCCTTACATGGTTTACATCATTAACTGGAGCGTTGCGTACAGACATGTTACCCGAATACGCATACATCTCCGCCATTGCTTGATTATCACGGATATTCAAGTAACCCCCGAGAAGATAAAATAAAAACATTCCAGCAAGTGCTAATAAAATTATAAAGAAGATTGACATTTTATATATACGTAACAAAATCAGAAAAGGCACATTGACACAAAAAGTAAGAGTGCAATAAATGCAAGTGGTACAATACCACCAAACAGACCAATTAGATGGAAAATACGGTATGTGCGGATCGGATAACGATCCGCACCTATGGTCCAAAGAATTGCAGATGCAATTCCATATGGATCATATGTAAGACTATTTTCTGTACGAGAATGCCGCTGGACCGCAAGTGGCATACGTGGTGCAATCATGCTTGTTTGTGTATACACAACGGTATCATGTGCACCGACAGAGTATGGCATGCGCATGAGTGCCGCACGCGTTTTCTTGGAGTAAATCATAGCATGGGTTAGACCACCCGAAATCACACGAAGTGTACCAAGTGGACCCGGCCAACTTAGATGCATTAGTGCACCGAGACTCACACCATCAGCATGGCCACTTAGTGCAAGTACTTCTGCGTACGCAAGTTCCTGTGGTGTTGCACAAAACTCACAATCATCTTCAAGAATAACAACCGGATTATCATTTTCCTGTTCAAGCATACAAATCATCTTATTGGCATGAAGAAGATCAGCAGTTGTGTTTGTAATGCCGTCCTTTTTACCGTTCTTGTACCCATGGTTAATTAGAATCTTGGCGGTTTTTGTAAGACGTGCATTCTTTAACTGCGTGATTAGTGCAGCACGTCGGGTTGAACTCGCCATGGTAATTACATAAAGTGAGTTAATCGTATTAAACACCGGCTCATCTGTAATTTTAACATTATAAAGATCATATGCGTCGTTTTTAAACGAAACATCAACGTGTCCATAATCACTTGCAGACATATCGTTAATGTGCATATTTATATATGTATATACGCGTACACTAATCCTTCTTTACATGCGTTGGGGAAACGTAATGTGACACATACAACTGAACAAACAAAACGAAATACGAAGCGTACATCATAAGACCAAGTACGGAATTCGCCAAGCTAGTATAACATGGTACGTCAAATGTTACATACAGCATTGCTGAAAATGTAACAACAATACCAACGACCATCTGCAAAATCTGAATTGTTGTGATAAACTTGGAAAACTTCTTTGCAAACTTCTTGGTGGTTGGTCCATATTGTGTCATTGCAAAATAAAGATACATCACGGAATGAACTGAGTAGTTCATGGTTGCAAACCAAATACCGATTCCAATACGAACCGAGTATGCATGCCAGCAATACAATAGAACGGTTAGATGATGATACCAATGTAGAAAAATTACTGGGTTCTTTCGAATAAGAAGAAAGAATGTGTCTACCAGTTCAAAGATCTTGGAATAAATAAATAGCCATACAAAAAATCCAACCTTTCCGTTTCCATAATAAGCTCCGGTGTTGCATACCGCAGAATAATAGCCTTGAGCAAAGAGACCGTTTTCTGCATCAAAAAGATGATACGGCACGGTATAGTACATACCAGCAAACGAAAAAAATGAAAGGAATAAATTCCACGCAATAATATATTTTTTCGCTTGGATTGGAGCACGGCCACCATCACGTGGTCCCATGTACTTTTTAAATCCAGCAATCATCATGAGATAACAAATGCAAACTGTAATTGGAATACACCAATTAGAAGATGTAAAGTGAATCATGTTCCATCCATCAAATACATCAATTTGATTTCTGAAATATGGGATATCGTACCCAACGTCACATTTACGCGGGAGAGTTGGAAAAAGAAGTTCATCGATTGGAGTATGCATAAGTGTGTGCCATGTATGATAGTGACATATTGGAGACCGATATATGTCAGAATGGTTATTTAGAACAAGATCACGATATGGTGAAAACATACGGATATTATTTTATACAAGTAATAGTATATTGATGCCAGAAATTAGCAAGACCAGACAATCTATCCTTTTTAAGCTCAATATGATTGCGTTTACACTTCATCTTATCCTTGCAATCGTAACCGGAACCATTGGTAATATTCATCTTGCCCCGCCTATTTACAACACCAAAGTAACATTTACATACAATAGTAGCGAGTCTGGATTTTCACTCGACCCATACTATGTATCGCATGGCGGATATCCCATTACAGCACTAACCGTAGTATTCTTTGTACTTACTGCATTCTTTCACTTGGCAAATGCTACATTCTTAAACGAAACGTATATTTCATGCCTCGAACTATGTTTTACTCCAACGCGGTGGATTGAGTACTTCCTTACTGCGTCGTTGATGTCTTGTACAATTACATACTTAACGGGGGCGCGGTCGGTTCTTGTTATTGTTGGTGTATGTGGTCTAATCGCGTCAACCATGTTATTTGGTTTTATTTCCGAACTATATAACCGTCCACGAGACACAGTTGATGCATGGGAACGGTCGACGTTTCTAAAACGTTCGGTGCCTCACTTTCTTGGTTATGTACCATACTTGTTTGCATGGTTTATTATTCTATACTCCTTCTTTGGTGGAGGAGGAACATGTGCCGCTCCAACATGGGTATGGATTATTATAATGGGACAGTTTATTCAATTTTCACTCTTTGTTATTCCTCAACTTTACCAGCTAAAAAATCCACCTTCCAAATTTATACGGGGAGAATATATCTTTATCTGTCTATCATTCTTTGCAAAGGCAACACTTGGTATTAATTTACTCGTTGGCGGAATTACACTTGAAAATTTTGATGCGGGTGCAATTGATCCAAACACTACATGTGATGTAGTTGATCTAGCCTGATCAACACACTACACTTTTATATTTTTTGATGCTTTAAAAATAATTACGTTACAGCATATATCTACAAACACATGCACTCATACCACCAATTAAAAACCCTGCAATCACATCCTCGGGATGATTCCAGAAATCATGAATCCGAGTGAACCCAACATACAGAAATACAAACCCAGATAAAAGTGTCACTGCAAACAATAGCTTGTCAATTACAACTGGAACATTGTTTTGGCTTCGCAAAACTGCACGAATCTCATTCATCGATAAGATCAAATACACAAACACCGCGGCGGCACTTGAGGAATGACCAGATGGAAATGATCGTCGTCCCTTGTCAAAATCAATCGTACAAATCCCCAGATCATTGTCCCAGCCACATCCAGCATAAAAATTGGGTCGAAAAGCACCAATGTATTGTTTACCAAATGATACGACAAAGTCCTGTAGCACATAAGCTACACCATATGCGACTAGTTTATCAATTGCATTCTTCCATTTATAAATTTCTGTATATGCACCAAACCATGTTACTGCAAAAATCACGAATGTACCAAACGAATTAATTACAGCAAGTAAACTTGTTGTATTTGTTTCCTCAAGTAAGAGATTATCGTATCTAAAGTCTTTAATTAGTTTATATTGGCCGTCAATTGTAACAGTTTGGTATGGGATCATTGCGTCATTCAGTATGAATGTAAATGGAATACATGCCATCATAAGTACATAAATCAGCGGAAGAATATATTCACATTGAAAAAACATATCAATAAGGTTTCTAAAATACCGAAGGGACATGGTACAATTTTATATATTGTATATTAAATATAATGTCTGTATTTACATTACCTGCCGACCAGATCATTCTTCCGTCTGTACCAATGCAAAAAATAGAACGCAACCCAAATTTTAGCGCGCATAAAATTTTTACTATAATTATCGTGATTGGAGTAATGTCTGCACTTACTGTTGCAGCTGTTATGTACCAAAACGGAGATACAAAACATGCTGGAATTATTATGATGTCAGCGGGAAGTATTGGTCTACTTACAATTATAATTGTTTCTATATGGAAACCGAGGCCGTTACGTACCACGATTAACAGTTAACAACATCAACCAACAATCTTACAAATCATAATATCCATGTCATAATGCGCAGAAAAATCACGACTACGTTCAACTAAATCATACTCGAGATATTCTTCTTCTGTAATTGCAATATATTGCTTGGCGTGTTCACCTGTACCAACATAATATAGTTCACCTTCTTCGATATCTTCTTTTAGTGGATATCGTTCTGCAGTGATTAGAGTAAATAACTTATCATCGATTGCCAGAAAAATGGTGTATGTCAGACTGTCCTTCTTTGATGGAGGAAGGAGACCATTATTCTTGTAAAATGGAATAATGAATTCATCAAAGAGTAAAAAAAATGCATAAAAATTAAAAATATGAGTGAGACCCATAATTGCCGGTAGATATACATCCGTCATGTCTTGATGCAAAAAAGACACGCCAGTAAACACAGGTCCATCAAATAAATCAAGAACAACTTCAGATGGACGCATGATTGTATGATGAGTAGTCTGCATATAACGAGTCAATCCAATAAAGCTAGATGTAATACATACAGATAAAGCTAGCATATTCGACTCGCGGTTTCACTTGATAAAGTGAGTGTGTTGGTTTATTCCAGACGATATAATGGCGGAGCGGCCAATGGAATGTCATGGTTATACATGGACGCATATGCAGCATCGTGAGTGTCCATCATACTGTAACTCGACAATGCATTTACACCTTGATCCTCTGTAATATTGGCAAAGTCAGCCCATGTGTAATCAACAAAGTACCATGCAAGACGAGCAGAAAATGGATAGTAATAAGGAGCTAACTTCGATTTTATCGGTTCTCCAGTTTCTTGATTCTCAACAATTTGGATAAATAAATCTTTAACCATACCATTTTCAAACTGAAACAATGTATTAAAGTATCCGCCACACATTCCAAGAAGTATAGTTTTGTACGCGGACATTGCTCTCGCATCGGGCGCACGAGCGCATGGAATCGATCCCTGAATTGCAGTCGGCAACGTAAATTTTGTTTCCAGCCCCGAATTATACATGTTTTCCGAATAGTTTGCATCTAATAAATTACAACAGTACATTGTATCAAAATCCGTCAAAAATGGAAGTAATATTGCATTGCTGTCAATTTTATATTCAAATGGTACAAGATAATTATAATGTGATCTCACGTTGTTCTGGCGAAACGCTTCATCTTTTGTAATATACAATACATTCCCAAGGTTGAAATCAGTACACAATAATCCAATTTTTAACATTTTACCAACCGCACGTGAAATCTTGTTTTGTGTATATTTAATACCAGGATTATCCGGCGACAGTTTATCAAAATTAGCAATCAAACTATTATCATCGAAACTACCAGACATTCGATTGGATATAATGTAATAATATCCCTGACGATATTCTATGTTGTTTTCGTAATCACTTGCTGCAAATACGGTTTGTCTCGAATAATTGTCGAGTGGCATTGAGTTGCAAGGTACACCTACTCCAATGTCTCCGAATAATTTGCTAAACATTGCTTCTTGTACTACGCGTGAAAGGTTGTGTTCAAATGATCCATGATCATCCTCCATTACTAGAATACGTTTTATAGCAATACAAGATGTCAGTTCGTTTCCTGGAAATGCAAACACGGTTCCATTACTACCTCCTCCTATTTTAAACGCTTCCGGCATTTTCATCCAATTCCCATTCAACAACATTTTAAATGATAATGTACTTGGGTCATGAATAATTTTTATATGTGTCATTTGCTTATGCGTAGCATCTGCATAAAATTCAATGGCAGCTACCGTTTCTGGACTATTCATTTATATAATATAAATATTTTTACTCGTATTATATTTTATATAGATATAGTAAATACTGATGCTTACAGGACTCGATCGTTTAGGTTATTTAAGTTACATAAAAGAGGGATTGGGTAGAGATGATCCACGTAACTTGTTACCGCCACATGTTATAGAAAACTATATAACATCATCACCAAAACCAAAACCAAAACCACAATACGTACCACTGCCTTACTTTGGGGTACCAATCCCTTATTATGAAACAATGCGGGATAATATGGTACATGATAGCGAAAATTATCAATTACCACAAGTACAAATGACAGCTCCGACCCAACCACCAGCACGTAGTTTTGTTGAAGACATTCCACGCATTCCTCAGCCTAGCACATATTTTAAAAGAACTCGTGGTACAGGTGCTGCGTATAGAAATGCAGACGGTACGATGTCTGGAATGATTACACCACGAGGGGAAGTATTTAGGCCCCCGTTTATGGACCAGGATGAAATTAGAAGAGTTGTACTTAGACATCACCGACCTCGTTATTCGAGATCAATCCGCACCACAGATGTTACCGAGCCAGACGAAATGTATGCCGCCGTAAAAAATCAGCTTAAACACATTGACAGACGCAGAAGATCACGTGATCAGGAAATCGCATTAAAGAAAGGCTGGATTTCGGAACAAAAAGAAGATCCGGATATACAACAGCAATTATACGAACGATTATATCATCAATACGAACGATTACATCGTCAATATGATCAGAGCCGATTCGACGATGCTCCATTATTATCATCACGGCGATCGGATGGATCAGAATATTCATACGCAGAATTGTCTCCGCGCCACGATAACCAGGTATCACTTGATCATTCCGCTCCGTCGCAGTATGACTGGCGGTGAAAATGGAGGACGTGGCGGGAATGGTGGTGCGGAAGGCGGCAGTGGGGGTGATGATGGCGGAATGGATGGTGGTGATGGTGGTGATGGTGGTGATGGTGG
>MDSY01054763.1_pt1 | contig 22542 bp, 12 predicted proteins | sample 811131 | NCBI WGS metagenome assembly MDSY01 (sample SAMN05326643, study PRJNA326480) | marine metagenome | isolation source: seawater | place: Atlantic Ocean: South West | collected 2010 | reverse complement strand
ACAGAGGTTCCCTGTGCAAAAATCGCTTCTTGTGCAGCGCTTGCATCATCTCTTAGCTCTTTGCGGTGTTTATGGAAGTATAACGCCTTAGTGCATTGCGAACCTTTAATAAAGGTGGATTTAGATAGGATGTGTTTTTCCATTGAGCTAAATCTTTGTAGAGCACGAAATCAACTTGAAAGTTCTTCAAGCAAATACTTGTTTAAAGACATAGGGATTTCACCTAGTTCAGTGAGCATTTTATTAGACATATGTCTCAAGACTTCAAGAAATAGCACATTTGCTATTAACCTGTCCTCAGCACTGTATGTATTGAAAATCAAATCCATCAGGAATGAAACATTTCTTTTCTTTCCAAAATCTAACCAATACATTGAAGTTGGTCTATCATTATAAATCCCAATATTTGGAAGGTCAACATTATTTGTGATGAATTTTCTAAAACTAATATCCTTACCTGAGCCCCAACTTATCTTTTTACCAATTTTCAAACCATTTCTATCTAATTCAGCTTCAATTAATTTCAAAAACTGAAAATATCTCTGAAGTTTTTTCTCACCCAATTTAGTAGTGTCCAACATATTCTCCTCTGAGTCAGCACCAAATAAAATTAAAAATATACAAAGCAGCTTCTCTTGCATTTTTAACTTTAACTTGTCTTGATTGAATCTATTGTCATCAAAATTCACGAAAACAGTGTTCACATCAAGTCCCTTATTAACATAGTGCTGAAACAGTCCATTTGAACCAAGAAAAAATTCATTATCGTTGATAGTACCCCCGCGACGAATTAATTTTTGCTTAAGGCCTGAAGCTATTAATTCTTTTGGAAACTCAATTTCAAGAATATCTTTATTGATGGCACTAGAAACTATAAGTGCCCGAAAATCTCTTTGAGACTTTGAAATTGACATGTATGTTTTAAACACATCAATCTCACCATCTATAGATTTTTTCTTTTCTTTTTCAGTTAGCTGTTTTTCAAACTCTTCTTTTAAACTGAAGAATAACTTTTCTAATAACTTTTCCATTAAAACTCAAGTATTTCAATGCCCTCTGACATTGGCTGCGTTAATAAGGCTAATACAAGTCTTTTTTCATTCTCAACTTTTTTGATTGATTTAATGACTTCACCCAATGTATTACTGGCCATATTTCCAATCTCATCAAGTAGTATAATTACATAAGCACCCTCTGTGTTTTCAATCCTTTGCCTTAGATAATTTGCACTTGCTAATCCGGTTGATATATCATCTTTTTTAATTCTTATATCATCTTCACATTGAAATTCCTTTTTGAGCATATCATAGTTCTCTAATCGAATATATTTTCCGCCAGGCCTCAGTATTTTATTATCCATCGAATAAGCAATAATTCGTCCAGCAACCTGAATAAAATTTTTATCTGCATCATCTTTAAATCTAGATAAGTCCCCGTTATCTATAGAGGATATGACCTCACTAAATTTTTTGAGATTATTAATCGAATAACCTAGTGATTTAATGGCACTGTTTATATTTTCCTGTTCCTTATGTGTAAAAACATTGTCACTCTTTTTTTCCTCAATTTCTAGACGAACTTGATTCATTTTTTTTGAATCTTCTAACTGTTGAATCTCTTCCTGCTTAATCAACAATTCAGTGTTTTTTGTTTTCAAAAACCCTGGCAAATCACTTAAAGCTTGTTGATTACCTAATTTTTGTTTTTCAAATTCCAAAGTACGCCTTGACCCTTCACTATTGCTCAACAGTGAAATATCTATGGAAAGCGATTTGGATATTGAATGACACAAAACATCAATAGCTTTAGTTCTTTCATTTAGTTTTTCTAAATACACCGCTTTCTCACCTTTTAATCTATAATATAGTTCTCCTTCATCATCAATTCCTTTTTTATTTGAATTCTTGATTAGACTACCGTTCAATCTCCAAAGCTCAGCCAGCAATGATTTTATTTTAGGTAACCTTTCTTTGAAAAAGATTTTTAATTCAGAATAATCAGGCACTTCGTTTAGAGATAAGTTCTTCTTTATTTCATCAATCAAAGTATTAGAATTAATTTTTGTTATTTCTTCCAACACCCCCTCTGCTTCTGATTCAACGAGATTATCAATCTGATCAAGCAAATTTTTCAAGAAGTTATAAGCAACGTATTTTTTGCCCATTTCCTCTTTACGAACAAACAATGACACTTCATCCTCTAATTGACTGATTGAATTCATCAATACATCTAAATCTTCTTTATAGGAATCAGAATCTAATAACTCATCAACATTCACCCCTCTAGTAATCATTAACGAATCAGCTGAAGATTTACTAGCACTTATCAACTTGCTTAATTCAGGAGTTTCGTCGATTAAAGAAATAAATGTTAGGAGGATGCCATTAACTTCTATTCTCACTCTTTCTTTATCCTTTTGTATATTAATGATGATTGCTTCATCTGCCTTCTGAATTTTTTTTGGCTTGGATAATTTTTTAAATCTTTTCTCCAGTTTAAATAGTTCAGATTCAATACGCCCTTTTCTAGAGTACTCTCGAAGTAAGTCATTTAAGTCTTGGCATATAATAAGTTGACCAATTGAATCAGAAATTTGATTTAAAGAAACAGTTTTACCCCCAATGTCATTCTCTAGATGGCTAATATTATCCTTGTAATTTTTTATTTTCGCTTCGTCTTTAACATTCAAAAAATCAGACTGTACGCTCCTTAAATACTCCCAGTAATGTGTTAGCTTTTTCTCTAAATTTGGATTCCAAATCCCGATATCCTTTATAACTGCATTAAGTCTTTCACTAGGGTCCGTAGGAACATCATATAAAACAGCTATTGATTCATGAAGCCTATTGTGATCATAATGTGTTTCTCCATCAATTTCATAACATCGTTTTTTGTTTGAATCTTTCTTTAAAGTTAGTGTCTTACCATCCGGTAGGTCTAATACTAATTCATAACTCAAATCATAAGAATCTTCATCACCATATCTGGATATAGACTCTTTTAAAGATTTCAATATAAATTTATCTTGTAACTTATCTGAGAAGCATGCATACCCTATCAAGTTTAGAAGAAATGTCTTACCAAAACCATTGTCAGCAAAGATTTGAAACACTTTTGATTCAGACTTTTCGATAGGAGCTATGAACTCCTTACGTGGTTCAAACTCTTCTTTCTCACCGAGAATTTTCAATTTATAATCTATCTTCATTTCAGTGATTTTATTAACCCAAGTAACTTTTCATTATCAATTGGGCTTTTTATAAATAAATCCTGAAACAAATTACATTTATCGGTTTCTGATATTTCGATAGAACTTTTAAGTAATTCAAAAATTTCATTTCTGTACTTTTCTTCTTTGTTAAACTCTAGTTTTTCTTCTTGTTCAGGCTTAGGTATATTCATAGTATTAGTTTTCAAAAAGATACAGTTTTCTATACAACATGTCTCTGATCTTGTCGGTTTTTGGATTAGATGGAAATGAGTTGATAACTTCAATCTCTTCTGAAGATGGAGTTTTATACTGTGCAATTTTATCAATCATGGATTGTTCATATTTACAATTTATATAATTTGCAGATTCTTCAGATACACTTTGAACTAATTTAATAAAACTATAATCAGAAGAAATTTCACTTAGCTCAACAGCAGACAAATAAAGACTTTTATTTTCTGACCTATGTTTTATATAACTGTCATTATGCTTATAGCTTTCAGACTCATCAAGAAAAGGCATGTAATTAATATCTGAAAAAAGTATTGAGCATCTCTTTTTTGTATTTATTATAAATTCAACATATCCATCCGAATTCATTTTGTTGAGCTTATCTTTTATAATTTGATTGATTTTAGCATAAAAAACAATAGCCTTTGTAGTGAAATTTTCATTGGTAAATAGTGAGTCATTATTCCAAAGCTTTACTAATAAAATATATGCCATAAAAACCTCATCAAATTCCCTTTCATGAAGATTAGTATCAAACCAAATAATAAATTTCCCAATTATAGGGTTATTATTTTTTTCAGGAACCCAATCAGAATTTGATATCTCAGGTATCAGTTCCATAAAGTTATTACGAGTAAAACTGTTCTCATCTTCATCTGAAATTATTGAATTTGACGAGAATTGAATATTCAAAAAACCTAATAGCTTAGAGGAAAGAAGGGATAATTTCGAATTTTTAATTCCATTCAACGCACCAGATTTCATTAGCTTATTTGAAAGATGTATAAAATCTTTCTCTAGAAAAAGATTTAGTAATAATATATCAGCCTCATATAATCCAATAAATGATTTGAAGGATTCATCATAGAAATTTGTAAGCTCAAGGAAATTATTAGGATAACATTTTTTTAAAAGCTCTGTTATTTCAAGTCGAACTTCACTCTGATATTTATGATTGCGCTCATCTACAGGTAGCCCCTGCAAATCATCATAAAGCCTGGTTTTTATAAACTTTCTATTATTATTTATGCAGCCCATTATGAGAGTATCTTTTTAAAGAACCCATTTTCTGAATCAACTAGAATTTTCCTATCTAAATAGAGGTTTCTGTGCTCACATGATGTTTCACTAACAAGACTGCATGAAAAACAAGAAGCAAAGTTTAAATCAAATAAGCCTTGACCTTCAGACTCCCAGCACAATGGGTCACTGTTACAAATTGTAGCCCTATTAACAGCACTTTTAATTAAATTATTTAAATTCTGTGGTCTTGTTTGCGCAATTAGGCCACCCATACTACCTTCAGCTCCCTCAGCTGTATATATTAAACAGCCATACATTTTGTATCTCTCATCATTAGAGACATAAATTCTTTCCGATAAAGAGGCAGTAGGGTAACCACACCTAAATTCTAACTCTCTCATTATTAAATGAGAAAATGAATGGACTAAGTACATTTGCCAATTCATCACATTAGCAAAATCGATAGCTCCTTTGTTAAAATCATTAGCCCCTTTTTGTAAAGAGGTTAATTGAAGTTTCATTTCGTCTATTATTTTATTATTCTCTAAAAATGTATCTATTTGCTCAGAATTAAAAGAGAAGAATATGCCTTCGCCAAAACTTTCAACTACAGGGTAAACTTCAACTTTGTCTTTATAGCTTCTAAAAATATTTTTGGGCTGAGCGTTTTCTGAATCTGCGTCAATAGGAAATACTCTGGAAAAATCCCGCTGGGCAGATGTTATTTTCATATTATCTATCCTTAGCACCCTTTCAAAGTAATCACTAGTATCTCGATCTAAATTTTGAGTAACCTCTTTTGTTTTTAAGTGCTTTTTATCAAGGTTTAATAAAGCCTCATTTTTATGAAAAGCTTTAAATTCATTAAATCTAAAAATCATTTCCCTCTCTGAATCTGAAATGTTTGCCTTATTATCTTCAGGTTGATTAGCATCTAGTTCTTTAATTTTTTCATTTAATTCTTTTGCTAAATCGTAATTCTCTTCTGTAACTGCTTTCTTCTTCTCTACTTCTAGCCTCATTATTTCAATAGCATTTTCACTTTCAAACAACTCACTATGTAGGAAAATACTTGTTAATATGCGTGAATAATAGATGTTATTGCCAGTTGTAAGAGAAACTTTCATTGCATTGACACATTGACAAGCCTCAATAAGCGGATCTTTTTGTCTGGAATGTTTATTTCCAGAATATGGAAAACGCTCATCTAATTCGGTAGTTGCTTCCCATGGTTTGTGACCAGGACATTTAATTTTAACCCCCATTAAACCTTTGAGAGATATTCCTCTTTTGCAACTTGTGCATTTCAACCATTTGCCATCAAAACCAGAGGAATTTCCTGTATTTGAGCTTATTTTAATCTTTGGGTTATTACAACAAGTCTGTTTTTCAAATATTTTAACAGGAGTATCTTCAAATATGGCTAATGGTTCTTCTTTACGCCAATTTAGAAATTTGGACCACGGGAAATCACTTATATGGCCATGTTCACAAAGTAATAATATATTATCTTGTTTTAATTCACTTGCCCAGCCTTTTTCTTCATTAAAAACATGCTTGGGTGGATGGAACTTTTTTCCATATTCATCTATTTTTTTGCCATCACTGCTTCTTCTTTCAACCCACTCCTTATACCATTTACCATAAGGTCTGAAGTTATTGTTACTATCTGCAAAAACCTTAGGCATATATGAACTTGCTATGGAGAATTTAACGCCATCTTTTATTTTATTATTATTATGTGTAGCAATTTCAATATCTGGTATTAATACCAAATATTTTAAATTTATTAATTCCTTACTTTTTACCAACTCTCTTAAAAGTCTACTATCATTGGAAATACCAATATTTCCATTCTCTCCTTCCCTAGCTTCATCAGTTACATACTGAATTGTATCTTTTTCATTTTTCCCGCTGTTAACCGCTTTTTGATTTAATTCAACAACTCTTTTTAGGAATCCCCATTCTTCGATACAAGAAATAATGATACTGCCGTATTGCGTATGAACTAATGATCCTGGACCACCGTAAGCTGAAAGTAATTTGTACTTACTAACAGATTCATTTGCTGCTGAATTTTCGAGATATTTTTTCGTTGCCATAATATTCTATTGTTGAACTGTTTTTATAACCGTAGAAGCGCCTATCTCTCTTAATGAATATGAAACTTTCCAATGATCCGGATAATTATCATCAACTGCACTAATAAATAAAGACCTTAATCTGTGGTCATGAATTCTGTAATTTAAATCAACTGGTTGTGGTTTATCATCAATGAAACCAATCCAGTTTTCTAATAATTCATTTAATTTGAATTCAATATCATCAATTTCTTCTTGAGAGACGATGCCATCAATCGTAGATTCAACACCGGCTGTTCTAGACAACAAATGCTTGTCCAAATTATCCGCATTCTTATGAACCTCTGCTATTTCAGCCATTATTAACTCTTTAATAATTGCTATTTTATCATTGTCAATTGCATTAGCAGATTCATTATTCATCAAACCTAAGTCGTCATTATGTCTTATAATAACAATAGCATACATAGCCAAATAACGATCTAAAGCTTTACTTGCAAAAGGCGTTACAGATATTGGCTCAACGTAACTATAAAATTTCTCGTGAAACTCCTTAAATTTTTGATAATGTGAAATATCTCTTGATCTAAATGGATGGTGCACGGTAAAAACAACACCATCTTCGTCTCTTGCCACCCTGCTTGATGCTTGTATGTACTCAGCTATATTTCTAGGCATAGAATTAATCACAATAGTATTAAAACGGGAGACATCAATACCTACAGATATCATGTTGGTGGCAATAATAAATTCTGGATTACTTATTTTTTTCAGTTTCAGTTCGGTTGAATCATCAATTGTTTCTAAAAGAGTCCATTTTTGTTCTATTTCAGCTAAATTAGTTTTAACCTCTTCACCAGATAGTCTACCTGTAAGTTCGGAATACTTAATTTCTTTTTCTTCCCGAATTAATTTATCTATAAAGCTCCAAGGAATTGTGTTTTTAATTACATAGTTGATGTCTCCTGGTAAATAATGATCTAATTGTGATTGTGCCTTACCTACATCTTTTAGGCTGTTGTAATAAGCTAAGATGGTATGGTAATAATCAAAAACTTTTTTAAGGTCATCCAATGCTTTAGGAGTTTCAAAAACTTCATCATTAGAATATTTCTCCTTAAAATATTTCAGTCGATGACTTAGATTAATTGATATGATGCGCAATTGCATCCATACTTGAGTTTTTCCGATAGGTAAAACACCAATATATTTTCTTTTGGATTCATATTCTTTTATATCGTCTTCATTCCGTTTGTAAAATGCAAAAAATGAATCATCACAAGTAATACCTTGCTTTGGGAAAATTTCTGACCTTCTGTTAAACAAGGCGAAAATTTGTTTGTCAGTATTTCTAGTGGTTGCGGTGGATGTAACAATTTTAGGTTTTATTTTGTTTCCATTATCGTCCAGGTAGGTGCATAAATAGTCAATACTTTTTTCAAACAAACCGACAGAAGATCCAAGTGGGCCCAATAGTAGGTGTAATTCATCCTGAATGATTAATTCTGGGGGTAATACATTTCGTTCGTTATTTCTTCCTTTATAACCTTTACCTACTAATCTGCGAGAATCTTTCTTAATGTTATCATGCCCAGAATTGTTTGAAACATTATTAGCTAGAGCAGCAAATTTATCTACCGTCCCAAACAATAAGGTTGGGGGGTATTTGTATATATCATCATCAAATAACCTAAATGGTAAACTTTTAGTTTTGGAAGATCTTTTACTCTGAAAAGTACATCCTTTAGAATTACATGCTATGTTCAATTGATCATCAATACCATATGAGTCACCCCCTATAGTATGGTTAGGGCGAATGTTTTTGAGATCCTTATCAATAAACAATTCTCCTCCACACCAAGGACAAGAAGTAAATGGTAAAACAGTAGTGATTTTTTTCTTGTCTATACCAACATTAGAAATTTGCTCAGAAATATCATTTAATTCTTCCTTCATTCCTTTACTAAAGGAGGTTGTTTCCCAACCATTTGGTAAAGAACCACCACCAACAAACAAGCCTATAGTAATTCGTTCCTCACCCAATGAGTAGTCTTCAGGTAATGAGAATTCATCCTTTCTAATAACATCCAAAGCAAAAATTAGCATGGTAGCTCTCTGAAATTGCTGTAATGTTAACATTCTTAATGTATAGCGCATTAAAACAGTTGTTCCATTTCCTTTCTCTCCTTGCGTAAATCGTCTTAGGGCAATCATGAACGCAATAATCCCCAAATATGCTTCTGTTTTACCACCTCCAGTAGGGAACCACACCAAATCGGCTATTTCATTTCGTTCCGGCCAACCCGAACCAAATACATCTTCAACGGTTTTATCCTCATTATCTGGCCTAACAAAAGCATCTACGTTAAGTATTATAAAAGCTAACTGAAAAGAACGCCATTTATAATCTGTTTCAGCATTATCCTTGTCTAAAATTTTTACGTCGGAATAATATTTTTCATCATTAGTTTCAGGCACAAATAGATTCTTCCCTTTATCTGTCTTAATGCTATGATGCAATTGCATAAACATGGCAGTATTCATCGTTCTGAATGCTGCTAAAGCATCTGTATTTTTTTCTAATAAAGTAATGTTTCTCTTTAAGCGTTTGAAATCATTCCTACATGCCTTTAATTGCTTATTTAGAAGGTCTTTTGATTTATCATCTAGGTTTTCTTTATCTAATTCTTTCTGTTTATCTTTTATCCAACTGTTATCAGCCTCATTGCCATAAGCATCAATAAATAAATTCAAATCAGCGATTATTTCTGAATCAGTTGTATCACTTAATGTAGATAAATAACGAAAGGATAAAACTCTATCGTCTGTAATTCTATTTATAATTTTATTATCAATAATTTTACTGGGTTTAAAGTCAACCGTTGGTGTTTCTTGTGTTGGTAGAAAATCAGTAGATACAAAAGTTAAATTGCCTTTCGTTTTCCCCCAATTGATTGATGTATTATACCCTTCGCCATAATCAATGTATTCCCGATAGATTAATTTATTAAAGCTATCTTCCTCATCAAAATCCAATAATTGTGGTGGATTATATTGTAAAAGGCACTTTTCAACTTTTTCAGTGATTATTAATTCAAGACCAAAAAATGATTTTTTATTTGCTTTGTCTTTTTTATTAAGCTGTGGCGGTTCGTTTACTTTTAATTCATACTTGTTATTATTAACGATCAGTAGTTTTACATAAACCTTATCCTCTTTTGTAATGTATTGAACGGAGTAATCCAAACCTTCTTTGTCTTTCACGTCGATGGCAGTTAAACTTTCCCTTTGAATAGTTTCACCATCAGTGATTGGAGGCAGACTAATCTCTTTTATAAATTTTTTAGACGACCAAAGCGGAATAGGTTTTTTATCTTTTGCTATTGATTTTAAATCTGTCGTTATTTCTAGTATCTGATTGTAGATTTCTAATTCCTTTATTAAAACCTCATACTGAGAATAATTCGATATCCCACTTTCCAATTGCCGCTTAATGAAATTGGTAATTGAACCATTAAAAACTGTATAAACATTTGAATGATTATGTTTAGTATCTGAAATGGAATAAAATTGATGTTTGTCTATCCCAAAATACTTAATTCCATTTTCATTTTTTAACTCCAAAAATTCTCCATTGAAGGCATCATTTAAGGTTGGGATAAATTTCTCCTTGACATAACTATTTAATAAATCATAATCTATTGAATAAATATCTTCTTGATTAATCTCTTTTTTGGAATAAACAAAAAGGTTGTTGTCCTTTTCCTCTGTTCCGAATACAACGCTTAAATAATTGGAGAGAATAGATTTAATTTCATCCTTATATTCTTTTATGTTTATTGCTATTTTACGACTTAAAATTTCTTTCGCAGAGACACGTATGTATTTTCGATAAGAAATCTGAATATTTAAATCATTCTGAATGTCCTTATTTTTATCCAGAACAAATGATAAACCAAACCGGTTCGGATAATTTTGTTGGGTTAAAACAATATTAGAAGAAGTGTCTTCCTTTATATCTTCATCATCTGCAGATGTATTTGAGCTTATTTCGTCATTTATCTCTTCCTCTTCATTTGAATTAATTTCGTTATTTGCTGTTTGGATTGTAACAGGGAATAAAATGGCAGAGCTGTATTGATAAGCCGGTACTTCGGGTATAATCTCACTGAAATTTTCATACGCAGATACACCCGTTAAATCTACACCTGAAAACTCTGATTTACCCCAATCTTCAAGGAAAAAGTATTTTTTATTGTATGCACCTGGTCCTATTATTTGTTCTTTAACATAAAGCTCTAAACTATCTCTTTTCTCTATAAATTTATTCATTAGTAATAGTTTTAATAGTTTGTATTTCGGTGAAAGTGAGTTGATTTAATATTGTATTTATAAGAGATTCAGCTTCGCTAATAGAAGAAAAGTCAATTACATCTTTAAAAATAAAGTCAAATTGGTCTACTATTTTTGCAACAGCTGTTACAATCTCAGGATTCCCGATACTTCCAATCCAATTATTTTCTAATAATAAATTCAAAATTGATTTATACATTTTTATTAACTCATTCCGTCTTCTTTTTCCATAATAAGATATAAATGAATGCTCCTGATCAGATTTGTTAATACTTAAATACTTGCAAATTATTGCCCAATCATTTTTTCTTTGTGGTAACTTAAAATTATCGCCATTAGTTTCGACAACATATCTTTTATTAAAGTAATTCTGACCCACATAAGAAAGCCCTTCTTTTTTTAGGGTTTTATAAACATCCTTACTTCTAAATAATTCAGTTTGGAATTTCAATACACTATTTGGGTATTTAGCTAAATTATCATAAAAGTCATTGGATTTATACAATTCCACTATGTCAGCATATCTAAGAATAAAATCTCCAATTTGAATGCTTCCAGCTTTAACGTCTAATAAATAATCTCTTTGTAATAATACCTTTTCTGATGATAAAATCGTTAATTCAGTTTCTAGATTTTGGTTTACGATAACGGACTCTTTATTATTTTCATTTCCTTCAGTGGCATTTTCAATTTCCTCATCATTATTAAACTCGATATCCTCAATTGAAGGATTTTCATTCCCCTCTTCATTTTCTTCAACTTCTTCTTTGTATTTATTCCTGTATTTATTTAAATCTGATTTAATTTCTTTAATTACTATAGTTTTTAATTTTTCAACTTCTTCTTTATTTGGATTGTAATTGTCATCTAGATTATTTCGTAATCCATTTATCAAAGGTAAATACTGATAATTAAGTAAATGATATTTAATCCATGGTTGGTATCCAAAGTATAAAAAATCAGGTACAGCAATATTTATTTCTGTACCATTAATACTATCATTTTTATTGACTAAATCTATAATATTAAAAGCGTCAAGAACTATTATATTTTCATAATTATTAGAATCCATCGAATCGATAAACTTAACATTGGGATTTAAAGAATTCACATATTTTTTAAAATTATTATAGGCTATTTCTAATCTCTTTTTTCTATTACTTTTTAAATCTGGAAAAAGAATCTTTGTTTTATCTGTTACTACTTTTTCAATCCAGTTCAATCCAATAACTTGTTCAATGATTTTTTCAATAGTTCTGATTATTGGCTTTTGAGCTATTGCAGGAAAATCTTTTTTGAATTGCTCAACCCATTCTTCTTTCGTTAAAGACCGATTTAAAAAAAGAAGCCAGTATTTAGGGAAGGGCGTAGTAAATTTATTTAATGGTAAACCTCCCCATACTTCTCTAAAATATTTAAAATCATTATACAACTCTTTGCTGTGATTCGTATCGACTATAGTATATTTTAAATTACTTTTCAGGCTGTTTTCATTCTTTAAAAGGTAAATATCATCTTCTAAAATATCATTATGTGCAAAGCGATTTTTGAAGATTAATTTAAATTTCTTCTTCCCAACATCCTCCATTAAATAACTATGTGGATTTTTAGAATATGGGTATTTTATAGCTATTCTATTATTTAACTCATCACCTATTAAATCTTCCTCTAATTCCATTGCGGAGTCATCATCTATTTTTTTGTCAACAATTAATTGGTTTTCAGAAATAAAGTCACCGTCAATATCATTAATGTTGTTAAAAGACAATATTTGTTCCTTTAAGCTAATTTGTATCGGAAAGTCAATAATATCTGAGTTACGAATACTCTTAAATAACTCGAAGGTGTTCCTTATTGTTTTAGAATCACCAATTTCGATAATTTCATTTTTATCAAAAACAGGCAAGAAGTTATCTGATTTCGTTAGTGTATTTTCGTCCCAATGGCTTAGGCCATCCTTTTGACTGAGAAAATCTAAGATTAAATCATTTATATCAGCGCGTGAAGATTTATTGAAGATGTCAAACAAACAAGTCCCTTCAAATTGAGTGATTTTGTCCTGTTTTAACATGTTGTAAAGTAGCGTATAACTCCTAACGTATCGATAAGCTACTAATGTGAAATCAACAGAGTAAAAAGGGATGTGTAAATTGAGCTTTTCTTCAGATGATATAAGAAAACGGAAATACCAATTACCTAGAATTTCTAACTTATCTATTTCGTAATTGTTTTCTAATTTAAGAAAGTCGATTAAAACACTATGGATTTTTTTAGATTCTATATTGTCCATAATATAATCTTTACTTGCTCCATTGCTCTGGTAACTGCTACGTAGTTTTGAACCTTTGCCTTTTCATTTAAATTATCAGTAATTAAATACACAGATTTATTTTCTAACCCTCTATATTTAATTGGTGTTGTAAATCTTATTTTAGATGATAGAATATTGATGTTACTTTCAACCATCTCTTCTAAAGAATCGTTAAAGTAGTCTTTCGCTATTTCTTTAAAGTCTTCAATTAATGAACTGTTTATTAAAATTATTTGCTCAGATTTCACAAATTTTGTTTCAACAATAATTTCTTTAATCACCTTAAGTTTACTTACTGTTTCTGACACAAACATATCAGGTTGAATATCTTTACTATTTAGCAAATCATTAGAAAGCGATATAATATTTTCATTTTGCCCACATCTGTAAGTTTCATCAAATAAATAATGAGTAAATCCATTCTCTATATAGAAATCAGTGTAAAAGGCAATGTCACTAAAGTTATAAATGATGGTTTGTCTTGGGTCGTAAAGCACTAATAATTTGGGCGATTCCAATTCGTTTTCAAACTTCTCAATCAATTCGAATAATCCTTTGTTGAAATACTCTTGTGCTTCATCGAAAATAATGAACTCAATTTCTTTGGCAAAAACTTCATTAACTGAATTTTCATGGTACACTTTAAATTCAATTAGATCATTACTTACACCATAGTCTCTGATTATTGAATGTTCAATTTTCGACTTTATTAGTTTATTTGCACAATAGTATATTCCTTTTTGTTGCTTTAAAATATTTTCTGCTAAAAACTTCTTGGCTAAGACAGTCTTTCCGGTACCTGGTGCCCCTTGAATGATTACCTTCCTATTCCTCCTTAAACCTTTTAAAGTTTCATAATTTTCTTTCAATATAATTTCTGAATTAATCTTATCAGGGTTATACCCATATGAGGATTGAACTGGAAACAACTGTAATTTTAATGACTTAAGCTTTTTTGAAGAAAGTTCAGGAAACTTTTCAAATCTTTTTTGATTTATTTTTTCAGCAGTCCAACTTGGATTTAGTTGTTTTAAAATCCGACTTCTTGATGATTTTGCCAAATCTATTAAAAAATCAAAGAAAATTTTATTTATAGCTTCGTCATCTTCTCCATCATTAAAATTAGAGAAATCTTTTTTAGAAAAAAATAAATTTTTATACCCCTCTAACTGAGGTCCTTTTAATTGAAAACCAGCTTCACTAGGCAATACGACAGCTCTATAAATAAAAACACTCTCATCTATTAATTCTTTTAGAGTATGTGTATATTCTTTAGCTTGGTTAAATGGATTTTGTGTTTTGTATTCCCCTGATTTATTATATGAAAAATATTGATCATTTTCATCAACTCTTAACCCACCTCCTTTAATTTCAATAATTAATATCCCATATTTAGATAATAAAATAAAATCTATTTGACCTTCTACTTTCCCTTTACTGGCAGGATGTGTTGATAAATTGTAATCGTGTTTTAGAAACCATGTTTCATCAGCTACAAATTTATTTTCATTAAACTTCAAAAACTGTTTATATAGCCATAACTCACCATAAAGAGGAGACCCATCCTTTTTGGTGATGTAGCTCTGTAAATCATTCGGAGGGTAGTTGTTAAGGAGGGTTACTGACATTTCTATTTTTTAGAATTAGCAAAAGAAGAAATCTTGTTTACCGCATACAGAGCAAACAGCTGACTTATAGGAATGATATCTTTATTTTTAAATATTTTATTTTCTTTTTGTTCGTATAACTCATCAGCTACATCAAGACTTTTTATAATTAGGCCGACCTCTTCCACAAGTTTGGTAGGTTCAAGCAAGGCGTCATGATTTAAGTTTTGTTCATACATAAATTGTAACTGAGACCTTGAGCCTATTTTTTCAGAAAAGCCATTATTAACAGTATCTATCAACTTCTTTCCTTTTTTCAATTTGTTAATTAATGGCTCAATTTCCTTATAATAACCATCTGGTAATTCTTGAACTGGAAACCCTTTCCCTGTACCATATTGTATCGATGTGAACCATTTTGAAGCTTTCTTTTCGTTTTTTGAGATTTTGTAATTAGAAAGAGTTACCGTCATATTACCAGACTTTAATGGATGCCTTCTAAATCGTGACATTTTAGTTCTAATAGGCTGTTTATTAAAAACTTTTACAGAAAATGAATTAAGGTTTTTTATTTCTTCATCTTGATAATTCACTTCATTAAACTTGAATTTAGGTTCTTCCAACCCTAAACTTAATAATACTTCAACAGCTAATGCTTTACTAACAGAAGTACATACTGCATTACCAACTAATCGCCATTTTGTATTTACACTACCTAAAAATTGATATGAGATGGGGAAGCCCATTATACATCCCGCTTCTCTAATTGTTGGGCATCTATAAGCCCCATTTCCTGTTCTGTTATATTCTGATTTATATATAATTGACTCTCTAGACGTGCTGCTCTTAGTAGCTGTGATAGTTCTTGAAGGTCCATCCATCTTTTCAGGAAAGGACATAGCTCCCATAAATGGATGGTTAGTTTTAAGATGTCTTGATTGTCTCCACTCCGATTCATAAATACCGCTGTCATAAAAATGATCAGTAATATCTCTAAATTTCAATTTACCTTTTTTAAAGTTGGGGTCAACAAGTATTTCTTTTGTCAACGTAGTATTAGGAGGAGGTAATAAATCCAAAAGCTGACCCAGGGTCTTCCATTTTTTCTTTCCTCCTTCATTTAATTTGGCATGAGTTTTCTTGGGAACAACTAATTTATTTTCCGATAGAATCTCACCTGAAATTGCTCTTTTTCTTGCTTGAAAAGAACCATAATCTGCTGAATTGATAATGGTAGTATTTTTTTGAAAGTCTATTGCTACTGAAGAAGGCTTGTAATCATGTTTCAAAGCCCAATCCTCTAAATCTAAATCTATAAACGAGTATGAATCCTTTAGGAATTTCTTTGAATTAACTACATTCTCCATATACCATGCTACTAATATAGAATTAGGCTGATGTTTTTTTACAGCCACAACTCTTAGAAATGCTTTCGTTAAGTCTAACCCCAGTGATTTGTCTGCTTGGCCTGATTTATTAGAACTAGAAAATGAAACACAAGGAGGCGAACCAATAATTATTTCAGTATTTGGGATGAAATCAATATCTTCAATTGACGTTAAATAATCTAAAATATTTTTTTGCTCGCATTTTAATCCAAAATTGTAATTATACGTCTCGACTGCTGGTCGCCAATGATCGTAACCATAAACAATTTCAAATCCAACCTGTCTAAATCCTTCAGAGAATCCACCTGCGCCACAAAAAAAATCTATAACCTTCATTAAACTTCTACAAAATAACTATTAAAAAAAACACATTGAATTAGAGAACTTAAAAATAGCTGAAATAAAAAGAGCAGGACATCGTTTGAACGCGAATAACGAAGCAAAACGTCGTTTGACGTCGTATTAAGGTTGATTTATTTGAAAATAGAAAAAGAGAGGTAATAAAAAAGGCCCTAATGACTTGCAACTGTTGGCATTTCGTTTTTCTATACTGTTTGTAATATACTATTTATTTCATTTGTTAAATGTGGCACTCTTATCTTATGATAATTTGTGTACCCTTCATCAGTATGCATTACAATTAGGTACATATTGTTTATTTTGATATCATAGTTTTTTTCAAGTATGTGCCTGTATAGGTTCTGTTGTAATTCATATTTATTATAACTTGTATCACTAATATGTCGTAAAATCCCTATTCCTATATTTCCCCATCTATCATTTTTAATAACTTGCCCATCATATGGGTTGATTACTTTTTTACTCCGTTTCCAATCATAAATATCATAACTTCCATTATCATTCTCAACTAATAAATCAATTGTACCTGCTATGTTATGCGTTTCATCAAATATTCTCCATTCCGAACGATATGGTTTTAAATTATTATGGTCATTTACAAAATTTAAAAATTGATAGAATTCTTCAGTTTCTTCATAAGGTTGTTGTAAATAATAATTTTCAATTTGTTCGTGTAAAAAAGTTCCTTTATTAGCAGCCTCAATTCCTCTGTATTTCCAAGTTTCAACAATCTCATTGACAGGCAGTCCATAAAGTGGATTTCTTGAACTTAAATTACTTGCTTTACCCACTGCATCAAATTCGGAAAAAAATCTTGAAATTATTGTACTTGCAGAAGGAACAGGAACACCATCAATTGTATAAACGTGTTCTTCTGAATAGAACTTTATCCTTCTATCTCTTTTGTTTGTATTTGTTTTATTAAACCCAATATTTTTACCTGTATCTGCTGAACCTAATGAAGTTGGTTTTACAAGTTCTTCTTCCTCTTCCTCTCGTTTGTCAAAATCTCGTTTTATTGTTTCTGGTTGCTCTTTTGTAACTGCAAATTCGTGATTTAAATATTTTTCACGGTATTTTTCTTTTTCCCATTTTTGAGCCTGAACAATATTCCACAAAGTTTCATTTTGAATTTTTGATATTGCTTGTAATATGTTAGGAATTTGGAAAGAATTATCAATTGAACTAATGACCAAAGCAATAAAATTCAAACATTCAATTTCTTTTGTATGAACTTGAAATTCTGAAAATCTAATAACTATCCAACCTCTATCTCTAAAATAATCATCTCTATTAACATCTTCTCCTTTGCAATGTGTTGGTTGGCGTGTAATTCCTGCGTAGGGTTCATCAATTTCAATATCTATACGAACATTTTTATTAGTAGAACAAATTATAGCAATGTCAGGTTCAAAAGGTCGAGTTGATTTCCCTGTATTTAGTCTAACATTACCTGAAACTTGATATTTGTTTGAAAAGAAAGTAGAAATTGATTTTTCAAAACTTTCGTCTTTAAACCCTTTTCTTTTAGTCGTCCCAAATCTATGAGTTCTTACAATACAATCTTTATTTGGTATCTTTAAAACAGGATATGAACTAATATTATCTTTAATATTTGAAGTGTAATTAACAAACTTATTTTCAATAGTCTTTTTGATTGGTTCAACTACTGGCTTTGGTAATTTTTCAATAGTTTTTTTTCTTAAAACTGGCTTTATCTCTGTTTTGTTAGACTTTGTTTCAGTTTTATATTTAATAGTTGGTTCATTTACTTTTAGTGAAAGAACACTTTTATTTTTTGCTACTTTTATCTTGTCTGCAAATTTCTTTTTTAAATCATCTGAAGCTTTATCTTGAAGTATATCTACTTTTCCTTCAAGTTCTATAAGCTTTTCAGTTTTTATCCGAATGTCCTTCTTAATTCTTTCTTTTTGCTCCTTTTCCTTTTGTTTCTTTTCTTTTTTTGAAGTTTGAATTAGTTTTTTCTTTTTTGAACTATAAATTATAATTGGTAAGATTACGGCTGACATAAGTAAAATCAAAACACTACAAAATCGAATTGGGTGAATTGATTTATATTCCAAAATTAGTGCGTGAATTTCTTCCATAGTTACTTTTTTTTAAAATTGAATGCCAACGCCTTTCCATAAAGGCTTAGTATTGGTCTTCAGTAAAATTTTCTTCCATGATGTTTATTCTTATGTGCTAAAATGTCTAAGCTAAAAAGCCTAACCACCTCAAAGGGTAGCTATGATTTTTTAACGTTTGTTGTGTGTTGGTTTTCAATTTCGTCATAGAACTTAAGCAATCTGGAATCTTCAATTATATCAGTCTGTTTAATTTCCCTTTTTAAATTAATTCCATTTAAAGTACGACACCTACTGAGAGCAGTATACAGCTGACCACTCACAAAAGCACCTGAGCCAAGATCTAAATTTATTTTATCAAATGTCAACCCTTGACTTTTATGTATAGTAATTGCCCAAGCAAGTTTTAATGGATATTGTTCAAATGTTCCAATTACTTTTGAAGTTATCCTTCCTTTGCTTTTATCCCATTGAAATTTTCTGTTTTCCCAAGTTTCTTTCTTGATTGAACAAATTGTACCATCAATAAGTTTGATTTCTATTTTGTCATCTGTTAAAAATTCCATTTTGGCAATCGTGCCATTTACCCATCTTCTGCCATTATCCGTTGAATCATTCTTCACAAACATAACTTGAGAATTCCTCTTAAATTCTAAGATTGAAGCAGTAGGATATCTATCTTTTTTAAAATCTCCTTCTATAGTTGCTTTGAAAAAAAAACTTTTATATGGCAAGGCAACCATCCTTTTTTTATTCTCGCTATCTGCAATATAATTAGTTGAAGTTAGCACAATCACAAAATCTTTTAACGCTGGAATAAAATCTGGATGAAATCTTTTGTTAAGTTTTGAAATTCCTAAATCATTTATTGAGCAAGTTCTTATTTTATCTAATAAATTAATGAAGTCAACGTTGTCTTGTCTGTGAACCTTCTCAAATTCAAAAAAATTAGGATTTAACTCTTTGTAGGTTGGTGAGTCAAAGAAATATTCACTCTTATAAATAGTTTGAAATAACTCTTTTTCAATCCGGCTATTTTTTTGGACAATTGGAGGTAATTGGAAAACATCTCCAACAAATATCATTTGTTTTCCGCCAAATTTTAGGTTCGGATTTCCACCATTATTTCTTAATGAATAATCGAGACCTTCTAATATATCAGATCGTAACATTGAAACTTCATCAATTATTATTGTATTAACTTTTTCAAGTATTTTTCTTTTCTGAACGAATTTTTTGAATACCGGAATATCATTATCACCTGGTAATAAAGGTTTGAAAGGAAATCCAAAGAAAGAATGAATCGTCTGACCACCTATATTGATTGCTGCAATTCCTGTAAACGCCAATAACAAAACACTTTTATCAGTGTTTTTGGTGAAAAAGTGAATGAATGTTGACTTTCCTGTACCCGCTTTACCTGTTACGAAATATGAATCGTTTGATTCTTCAATATCAACAAATAAATTCAGAGCTGTTTCATCATTTTCATACTCACGTGGCAAATCAATGTATTTATTATAAAGGTCAGGTAATTCAATTTCATCAAAAAATGTAAGTTGTTTTTCAGAATTTGAATCTCCCTCTTCCAATCTAAGAAAGAAATATAAATCACCCATATTGTCATAAAATGGATCATTAATATTTAAACTCATGTCATAGGTGGTAAGTTGTTTTAAAAGGTAAAATGCCTTTTTTAAAATTTGTTCGTATGAATATCGGCCACTTGTAACAGCAATATTTATAGCACTTTCACTAAGAGTTATCCCGATAAAGTGTAAGTATGCAATTAATTTTTCAATTTGCGGTTCTGGGTTAGAAAAATCAAAATTATCATTGAAAGCACGAAAGCCCAATTCAAATTTACCTGACGGTTCTGTACTTTCTTCAAAACCATAGAAAAGACCATTTGCTGATTCAGGATTGTATATCCCATCTTTTACAAGAGCAGAATTTTTAAAGTTTTTTAACCAATTTTTCTCTATTTTTTTTATAATGCTCATTATCAGGACTTAACTTACTTTAGTATATGAATTGTCGCATTCCATAGAGTGCTATGCCCTATACATATTTTTAGGTATAGTTTAATATTTGATGTCATCATGTAATATGTTTTCGGGAGGTATACTTTTTTGTTGAATATCGTACCATCGATCTCGTTCAATTAGGATATCATTAAGTTTTTTTCCAGTTCTTAACATAAATGATAATATCAAATCTGCTAGCAATCTACCGTTAAGTAGTATGATAGGTAATTCGTCCAATGCAACTTCTTCTTGAGTTGAATTTTTGTACGTGCCTGTAGTTACATAAATACCTATTGATCCTCTTGTTAGCCTTGAAGCAACTCTTGAAATATCTCTAGTCATCTCTCCTTTTTTAACATCGTCAAAGACGCTCCTGCATTTTGCCTGGCCAATTACTAATAGAGAAGTTCTACCAAGTATGTTTCCCGGAAGGGAAGGTATTTCATTGTGTGCAATATCATATCTACCTACGAAATCTACTCCCATATCACCAGTGGACTGGGTAATCCAGCCTTCGGTATATCTATTTCCAAAGAACTCTGTGGCTGCAAGTGAAGCCAGAGCCTCAAACTTGTCCTTTTTACTTCTATTCTCATAGTGATGAACTATTTCATTCAGAATTAGCCGGTGTTCTTTATTTAACTCCTGTATTTGTTTCACAGGAGATGCCGTAGAGGATTTAAGTATAGTTTGTCTAATGCTATTTAATGCAGAGTTACCTTCTTTAACCCACTTGAGCCATTTTTTAGGAGCTTTGAGATTTATTTGGCATAAAGATAAATTTTCATCTCTTCTATCATTTATCCAGTCGTAATCGAATACTCCATTATCCAGACCAATTAGAGTAATTTCAAAAAGGTAATTCGAAAAAACACTGTCATTTTCATCATACTGTTGCCTAACATCCCACTTTGATATGATACCTATTCCAATGAATCTTCTATATCCTTTAACTTTACCCTTGTGTTTGGTCTGTTCAAAAATAAGAATAGGTGGAGCTTTTTGCCTATCCTCTTCATCATGACTAAAATATAGTTGTAATTGAGATTCAAGCTTGGAATTTCCAGTTTGAGGGCTCCCTTTAGGGCGATAACCTGGAGATACTCCAGGTGTTTTGTTATCGCCATTATAGAAAACAACACCTTGGTCTTGAAGTATGACATCACGCCAAGGATTCACTTCTTCTTTTTTCTGAAGAGGATTAGAATGAAAAAAAAAAGCTGGGCAATGATCTTTAACGTTTTTGAACCAGAACATTGGTCTTGCAATATTAGCTGAACTACCTTTAGTCTGGTTATTTGACGTGTAATATCCATAGTATGAAACACCATCAGAATCTTTCTGTGTCGACTCAGCGCCATAAGTGGCTTTGAATATTTGATTTAAGTAGATATCCATTCTTTAGTTTGATGTTATTACACCTAACGGTGAGTGTAAAATGCGTTATTATGCTATTAACACATTGTTGTATTTCGTTTTTATTTTAATAATATCCTCTTGCCCAACCCCAATCATAGGCGCACATAGTAATATTAGTAGTAGTTTTTTCATTAGTTATTCAACTATCATTTTCCTCTCCACTGTACCATCATCATAGATGTAAAGAAGGGTTGTGTTCGGCTTAAATGGTGTTTTTCTGCCTAATACATCAACAATCTTTATTAGTTTTTTAGGGGTTTTATTTAGTTCAACTATTCCAACATTATTTACCACTGTTAATGTTGCTACATCTGTTGTATCTTGACAATCAGAAGACTCTGTTAGGATACATCTATATAGAGTGTTATTGTTGTTCATGGTAGTAGAACTAACAGTAAGCGATTGGCTATCAGAACCACTGAATTGACCTGCGTTAATCAAGTT
>MDSY01023388.1_pt1 | contig 22568 bp, 20 predicted proteins | sample 811131 | NCBI WGS metagenome assembly MDSY01 (sample SAMN05326643, study PRJNA326480) | marine metagenome | isolation source: seawater | place: Atlantic Ocean: South West | collected 2010 | reverse complement strand
TTTTTCAAAAATGAAGAAGTTCTTGTAATTGGTGGTGGCGATTCAGCCTGCGAAGAGGCTACTTTCTTAACCAGATTTGCATCGAAAGTAACACTAATTCACCGCCGTGATGTATTCAAAGCTAGTACAATCATGTATGAGAGAGCCGCTAATAATGACAAGATAGAAATTAAAACGTTTAGTCAAGTCAAAGAATGGATGGCAGACGAAAACGGTCTAACAGGCGCAATACTTGAAGATCCAAGAGACGGTTCAACAGAAGAAATCAGCGCCACTGGTGCTTTTATTGCGATCGGTCACAAGCCGATTACTGCTTTCCTTGGAGAGCAAATTGAAACAGATGAGAATGGATATATCGTTCATAAACATCATACTATGACTTCAGTAGATGGAGTATTTGCTGCAGGAGACGTAGTTGATACCAGGTATAAACAAGCAATTACCGCCGCTGGAATGGGCTGTCAATCGGCAATGGATGCCGAAAAGTGGCTAGAAGAATTTGTCCATTGACCAACCTCATAATTCATGAATTAGAGTTTCTTCGGCTAAGCATGGTCGACTTTCAGAGATATGCCAGACATATCTCATTACCCAGTGTTGGCCCAGAGGGTCAAGAAAAAATATCCCAATCAAAGGTGTTGGTTATTGGTGCAGGTGGACTTGGAAGTCCCGTAATACTATATTTGGCTGCTGCAGGTGTTGGTAAGATTGGCATAATTGATGATGATGAGATTGAACTGTCCAATCTTCAAAGGCAAGTAATTCATGCTGAATCTAACCTTGGTCAAAGCAAGGCTGAATCAGCAAAAAACCGGATATTAGAATTAAATCCAACAATCAAAGTTGAGTATTGGGACCAAAGGTTGACTCCCGATAATGCGAATGAGATTTTTTCCGGTTATGATATCGTAGTAGACGGAACTGATAATATTCCAACTCGTTATTTAATCGATGACATGTGTAGAATTAACTCTATTCCGTGGGTATATGGCTCAATCTATAGATTTGAGGGCCAGGTCAGTTTGTTTAATTATAACAGCGGTCCATGTTACCGTGATTTATTCCCTGAACCGCCTCCAAGCTATTCCATACCCTCATGTGCTGAAGGCGGAGTGTTTGGTGTTTTACCTGGTGTTATTGGATCAATACAAGCCACTGAGGTGTTGAAAACTATTATCGGTAATGGTAAAACTCTATCCGGCAGATTGTTATTATATGATGCTGAATCAATGGAGTTTAGGACGCTAAAGTATTCCAAGACTGAAATCAACAATGAAGTTAACATGGACCAAGTAAGAGCTATGTTTGAGGAAAATGGTTGGTGCACAAATGGCCTTTCTAGCGAAGGAGAAATTCAAGAACCGAATAATACTGGAGGTGTCATGTTCAAACACTTGTCAATGTCTGACTACAAGGGTAAGAAAGAATCAGGATGGCAACCATTCTTGGTCGATGTCCGGTCAGATATGGAATTTTCTCAAATGCGCATCTCTTTTACCAATCTACAAATAAATCATGAGGATATATTGTCAAAAATAGATTCGATTCCAAAAGATAGTGATATAATCTTGCTATGCCGTAGTGGCATGCGGTCCCAAATGGCAGCAATGTATCTAATGAACGCTGGTTATGATGGTAATAAATTATACAATTTAGACGGTGGAATAATGGCTTGGAATAATGCCCTGCCTGCAGATATCGAGTAAATTTCTCGGTATTCGAGAATTTATCATGCCTAGTTATTTTGACTTATGTCTAGAAAATTTAGCATGAGGTTCAAATGTTGGACTTAGTTTTCCCGACTTAAGGGGGGCTTAAACTGGCTAAGGTTATCGTTGCAGATGAGAATGAAGGTAGACGTACCCTACTAGCCAATACATTGGAGCGAGAGGGCTTTGAAATTACTAGAGCAGGAACTCTAAGGCAAGCAGAAGGTACTGCCCTAGCAACAATGCCAGAGGTTGTGTTAATCGATGGTGAATGGAAATCCGGTGATGCAATTGATGCTGCTCAAAGATTAATGGCAGACCCAGAATTTGCCTTCAAGTGCAGAATCGTATTGCTATCTCGTAATTCAGGTCAAGAATATATGACCTCTGCTGCTAAAGCAGGTATCTCTGAAGTCATTACTAAGCCAATAGATATGAGCGTCTTAATTCAGCAATTAAAAAAACACGTAACAAAGCAGTTTGTGCCGCCGCCTGCTGATGTTGCCGGCCCTAATTCCGGTACAGGAAGTTTTGATGTTGCTATGCTGATGGGCGACTCAACTTGGGCCTTGCCTATGTTGAAGGGTCTGGTTGGACCAGAGAAAATCAATCCAGGTTTTATTGATGAAATATTAGTTCAAATGGATGAAGAAGGTATTGAAGTAAAAGACATGTTTGACCCTTCTACTATGGCTGCAATGCTTAGAATTGCCCTTAATAATCTAGTTCAAGATGTAGATCCTAACTCTATTCCTAGTAATCCTGGTCAAATTGAAACCGAGCAATCTAATCAAGATACGTCTCCAACCCTAAATGAAATCACTAAGAGTGAGAAATTAGGTAGCGGGAATGCTCGTACGACCAAATTCAAAGGGGGCATGACTTCAATGGAAGATATTCTAGAGCAGCAGGCTGAATCTCTTGAGCTTGAGGTTGCGGAATTAATGGATGAGGTTTTGGATGAAAAGCCTGATTTAGTTGCATTGAGGCCGGACGAGGAACTTTTCGGGGTTGATCCGGAAGTGTTGAAAATGACTCGCCTCACGAATGAATTGGTTTATGAGTTGATGTGGAACTTGGGGAGGCCCGGTGCGGTAGAAGACATTACATTAGTTACCCAAATTGAGGATATAACTCAAATGTTAACTGATGTTCTCGATTCTTTTCCCACCGTAGACAATATCGTAGGTACACAAGAAGAGGAGGAATGACTATTTCTTCCCCAACAAAGACTTCCCGAATAAAAATCAAGCAAGGTAAAGTAGGACGTATCAGATTACTGATTAGTATTGGTGTTGTTTTACTCTGGTTGGCGGTTGGATATTACGCCTTCAAAGATGTTGGAGATTTTATTGATTGGGTAGACGATTTGGGGACTTTGGCGCCAATATTCTACGCCATAATGGTCTCTATTGCAGTCGTTTTATTGGTTCCAACACCAATTCTGAAAGTAGGTTCAGGAGCGATATTCCCTTATTGGATTGCAGTAGTAGTTAATTTCTTTGCCTCAATAATTGGTGGACTTCTCGCTTTCCTGCTTGGAAGATGGTTGTTTAGAGAACGCATCGAAGAAATGGTTGCTAATGACGAGCGCTTAAAAAATCTTGAATTAGCTATTAATGAAGAAGCAATGCAAATATCTGTATTGGTAAGATTATCTCCGATTATTCCTGATGAATGGCTAAATTATATTATGGCCAGCAGTCCTGTGACTACAAGAGTGTTCTTCATTTCCAATCTCTCAAGTATAGTCTACTCACTTGCCTATGCCTATTTTGGTCATGCTGCGGGGAAAATTGTGCTTTCTGGCGGCGGTATGGATGGATTCAAAGATTCCCCAGGTGGCTCAATTCTGTTAATTATCGGCATAATTGCCTCAATTTTGGCTACAATAGTCGTGGCTAGAGTTACTATGAAAGCCCTAGAATCTAAGGTAGATGTCAATTGAATAATAATCGTTCAATTTGTATGTAAGATTCCGGTGGGATTGCCATGGCGCAGGGGGAGTTACCGGAGATTTTTGGCTCAAACTGGATACCAAAATCGACATTAGATTTCACTCAACCTCTTCTAGCGAAAGCAGCAAGAAGAGAAATTTTGTTATTCGTAACCCAGCAACATGATGGTAAGATTTCCCTCGTTGCCGATATTTGGGACCATCTAATCACCTCTGAGCCCAAACAGTTTGAAGGTCCATCATGGTCTAAATTTTCCAAACGATTTATCGACGGCCTAAACAAAGGTTTAGTCTCACAACTTGAATCTAAAATGGCGGAAGAAAAACATTCAGAGGTAATCCCTAGAAGGGATGTTGAAACTTATGTTGCCAGAAGAAACACTCACTTTCTTCTTGATATGAAACTGATGTTAAGGCGGCTTGGCCACTACATGTCAGTCACTGTAAAACAAAGACTTGATTGGCAAAGTCACATGACTCGAACAAGGTATATGGATGAAGTTTTGAAACAAATCTTCACAGATGGTATTGAAACACCAGATGGCACCAAATTTGGCGGCAAGGGTTTTCGCTCAACATGGCAAGAAGCAGTTGTTGCAGTAGCCAGTGGATTGAACAATAATCCTAGTGCAGACTTATCAGCGTCTCCTGGCAACGGCTACGAAGGAGATTTGGTTGCCCCAATGATTCGCGATGTAGGCCTGTCATTGGCTATGGGGGATACGCCGCTAAGCGTTATGGCAGCAAATCTGGGCAAGGTTGGTTCCAATCAAAATGGCGGCTGGGACGACGCTGGTGGAAGAGATTTACACATTGGTGCTTGGCATGTTGGTGTTTTACCTCCTACCGCCCCCCTGCCGATTGCTAGTGCAACTATGACTGGATTGGCATTTGCCGCATGGCAGCAGAAGTTAGCGCGTTTCCATGTAGCCTGCATAGGTGAGGGAGCATCCTCTTCGGGTGAATTTTGGGAAGCATTGAATTTAGCAGGCACTAGGGGTTTACCAATAACTTACATCTTACAAAACAATCAGATCGCATTGGATACGGAAAACAATAATCAATCGGGGGTCGAAGTCTGGGCAGATAAAGCATCTGCAATGGGTTTTCCTAGTTGGACAATCGATGGTTCAGATCCTGCTGCATGGTATGCAAGCGTCGCTTGTGCCCGAGAGTTTGCGTTAGAGGGAGGTGGACCAACCCTAATTCATGTGGAAACTATGAGGGGTTGTGGACATGCTCACCATCACGATGATCTATATTTGGGTAGTGAATCAGGTACACCTCCCGGTTACGTGGACCGTGAGTTATTGGATTATTGGGCGGCAAAAGACCCAATTAAAACCCACCGAGAATTATTGCTAAATCTTGGCGTTAGCGAAGAGGATATAATTGAGCTAGAACACCGAGAAAAGCAATTGGTTGAGGCAGATTATGATAGCCTTTTGGCTATGGAATGGCCAAGTCCAGAGACTGTCACCAAAGGAATTACCAGCATCTCTGACGCAGAGTCACATCAAGATCATTTAACTCGACTTTCAAACCCTAACCTTGACTACCATGAAGCTAGACTTCCAATAGGGCAATCTACGTTGAATTATGCTGAATCTGGCGGCTGGACTTATGCTAGAGCAATCCAGCAAGCCATGGTTGATATTGCCAATAGATATGCTGACGATTGTGTATTTATCGGTCAAGATATGGAAGTCGCTGGGGCATTTGGGATGAATATCGCATTGAAAAATGCAGGACATGATGAGAAATTGATTGATATGCCACTGTGTGAAGCCATTATCGTTCATACCGGTATTGGTGCAGCATTGTCGGGAATGCGACCGATGGTCGAGATTCAATTTGGGGGATTTGCTGCACTTGGATTTAATGCATTGATTAACAATGCCGCAATGTTACGTTGGCGATGGGGAGCAGATTGCCCTATGACAATTCGTATCCCACTAGGGGCAAAAACTAGGTCAGGTCCATTTCATGCTAACATGATTGAATCATGGTTTGCTAATGATCCAGGAATTATTGTTTTGGCACCAGCAACTCCGCAAGATGCTTACGATTTATTAGTCGAGGCTGCAGAGATACCAGACCCTGTAATTATGCTGGAACATATTGGTTTGTATGGTTTGCGAGGTGGATTAACAGGATGGGGCCAAAATATTAACCAAAAAGTGGATACAACAAGCGTTGCCACAGCTATTGAGGCAAAGGAACGTTACAAGGTTGGTAAGGCTTCAGTGGTAAGGGGTGGTCGTGACATCACATTGATTACTTGGGGGGCAATGCTGCATATTGCTCAACAAGCAGCAGATATTCTAAGCGAGCAAGGTATTGAAATTGAAATAATCGACTTGAGAACAATAATTCCATTTGATGCGCAAACATGTATTGATTCAGTCATGAGAACTGGCAGATTGGTAATCTTACAAGAAGGGCAGTGGAGTGGCGGGCTTGGCCACACAATTCAAAGTCGTATCCTAGAATCTTGTTTTTATTCATTGGAATCCGCACCTTGTGTTATTGGCGCTCTGGATACCCCTGTACCGTTCTCTCCACCTTTAGAAAACCATACTTTACCATCTCTAGAACATGTCATTGACGTTCTAAAGGTGTCATTTAACAACTGATTCTGGTATTTATAAACCCGATTTAATCTTGATTTTTTTCGTTAGGGTTTCGTTCATTTACCAGTTGCCCTTGGCCAAATCATGGGCGACTACCGCATAGCAATACTTCCGGGCGACGGGACTGGGAGGGAAGTCGCCATAGAAGCCTCAAAAATCCTAAACACAATTTCTGATAAAACCAATATTGGATTTGACTTAACCGAAATTGCCTGTGGAGGACAACTCTACAAAGAAACCGGCAAAGAATGGGCAGAAGGTTCATTTGAATTCTGTCGTGAAGAATCTGACGCAATCTTCCTTGGAGCAATCGGTCACCCAGGCGCATTTCTACCAAACGGTGATCTTGCGGGAGGTTCGGTAATTCTAGGACTTCGAAGTGGTTTAGACTTGTACGCAAATGTTAGGCCGGTCAAGCTTTTCAATGGTGTCATGCACAAAGTTCACGGCAAATTTAGACAAATATGGGAACCAGAAATGGTGGATATGACCATTTTGCGAGAAAACACAGAAGGATTATACCATTCGCTGCTAAAAAGAGCCTCTAATAGAGCTCAAGGACTAGAAGATTATGTGGTTCCAGAAGTCGAATTTCCAGATTTACAAGGCGAGGTTGTATACGACCCAAGGCCTATTTCTTCTCATGGTACTGAGCGACTGGTTAGAATGGGTTTTGAAATCGCTAAAACGCGTAATGGAGCACCTTCAGACGGCGTGAGTAGAGTTTCGTGCATCGACAAAAGTAACGTAACTAGAGGCTGTCAACTATTTCGTAGAACGTTTGATCAAGTTGCTTCAAATTACACTGGTATCTCAACAGATTACGGATACATAGACGCATTTACTCAATGGTTAACAAGAACTCCAGAACACTATGACGTAGTTGTTACATCAAACATGTTTGGTGATATTGCGACCGATCTTGCAGCTGTATTACAAGGCGGAATGGGTATGGCTGGTTCAGGTAATATTGGCGATAAACATGCTTTTTTCGAACCAGTTCACGGCTCATCACCAAAATATGCAGGCATGAACAAAGTCAATCCAATAGCATCAATTAATTCAGTACAGATGATGATGGATTGGCTTGGCAGGAAAAATGGCAGCCAAGAATTACTTGATGTTGCTTCATCAATTGAAACATGCGTCGCTCAACATCTGGCTGAGGGCAAACACCTGACCTACGATTTAGGTGGCGATTCATCATGTAGTCAAGTTGGGGACATGATTGCTGAACGACTAGCAAGAACATTGTCAGAAAATTAATCAGAATTTTTTGGTGATATTTACGGCTGACGTGTTTTCTAAATCAATTTCTTCATCCTCATCCTCATCTTCTTCCAAGGTGACTTCAACTTCATCAGATGCAGTTGCCTTGCTACTGGTCTTTGCTTGTAATTTTTGGATTTGTGTTTGTAGGAGTTCAAACTCTATCTCAAGGTCGTCCATTTCATCTCTAACGGTCTCTATTTTAGAATGAATTCTTGAAGCGAGTTTGTTTAACTTACGCATGATTCGCTTCTCTGACATGGCCTTGCCCAAATCAATCTATCTTTTGAATACATTGCCAGTAAAATTTCACTGACTATTGCTGACTTTTGTTTTTACTAGATATGCGGCTAAACAAGAACCAAAAATTGTTGAAATCAGATAAATTGGAATGACGCTTATTGAATCCGAGATTAAATTTGGACCCAATGTCCTTGCTGGATTCATTGAAGCACCGGTAGAGGTGCCAAAAATAAATGCTAGACAGGCAACTACAGAACCTACAACCAAGGCGACAATTAAATCACTATCAGTTCTAAAAGTTGTTAGATATATGCTCATCATTAAAACAAACGTGATAAGGATTTCAATTCCAATGCCTGAGCTGGTATCTACTGAAAACTCAGTTGCACCAAAATCACCGACCAGATATGCAGCTATTATTCCTCCAGTAAATTGAGCAATTAAGTACGGAATCAACATTTTTTTCTCTAGTTGGCCGGTGATTGAAAATGCGATTGATACCGCTGGATTGATGTGCGCTCCACTGTATTTTCTAGATGTTAAAATTACTATAAAAACCGCAAAACCAAACGAACAAGAAATTATCATTGGAGAATAGCCAGCTTTTATTGAATAACATCCAATAAGCACCATGAACAAAGTTCCCACCAATTCAGATAAGAATTCGGTGCGCATGTTTGGTGCCAATTCGAGAAGGTTAATTCATTTATCCTATTTGGTATCATCAATCATAATGGTGAATAAGTCACACGGTTTGGGCAAGCCATGGCGCGGGGAAATAATTTGATGGGAATCCCCCAACTTCTTCAGTTCAATACCCTGTTGATGTTGGCTGCCCTTTTCCTAGCAATCATTGCCAGTCAAGTATTATCAGCCAACTTCGGGGGTAATGGAGTTTTATTTTCAGTCTTCATATTAGCATTAGCTCTAGGCTTACTAGTGGTTTCGGCAGACTTTTTTATTGAAGGGGCCAGAGGATTAGCCCGCAGAGGCGGTATACCAGAGGTGGTTATTGGGTTGACAATTGTGTCAATTGGTACATCCCTTCCTGAGATCTTAGTCACTTCTACTTCGGCATTGAACGTTGATAAAAATCCCGAGGTAGCAGATTTTGCAATTGGCGGCATACTTGGTTCTGTCTTGGTGCAAATAACTTTGATTTTGGGTTTTGTGGCGCTTGCTAAGGGCTTGAAGATAAGACCGTCATGGCTTAAGAGAGACGGCCTGATAATGATGTTGTCTTTGTTGCTGATGGCATTATTCCTAATCACTGGTAAAGGAATAACTAGACTTGAAGGATTTATATTATCAACGCTTTACATCGGATATATCTCATGGCTGCTTTACAATCGTAAGGAAATAATGGATAATGAGGATGGTAATGATTCCGAGAATATTGACCTATCAAGTCTATCATGGTCTGGTGCGGCATACTCTGTCATGGTGATTATTGGTCTCGCTCTAGCAGTATTTGCTGCTCACCATTTGGTGGTAAACGCTAGCGAATTGGCTTATGAAATGAATATCCCCCACTCTATAATAGGTACAGTTGTATCAGGCTTGGGGACTTCTCTACCGGAATTAACAATTGCTTTTATGGCTGCTAAAAGAAGTCAAGGGGTTGCCATTGGAACTCTAATCGGCTCAAATATAACAGATCCATTGTTGTCAATTGGAATCGCATCAATGGTTCATCCGCTTTACTTAACCGATGCCGGTTCTGACATGATTATGTTAGTAATATTACCAGCAACCATAATCAGTACCACGATCGCTTTATTGCTAATGAGGACCTCTTATGAATTTAAGAAATGGGAAGGCATTACCTTAATAATGGTGTATTTTATATTCTTAGCCGTTTGTGAATATTTCAGAAGAGTCGGCTTCTAAACCATGAAATCTTAACCCTCGGCCTCCTCGGAGCATCATGGTCAACTTCCAACTTGATGAGATGCAAGAAGGTTTGAAAGAATTAGCACATGATTTTGCTGTTGATGAAATTAGGCCAAAGGCAGAACATTGGGACGCAGAATCTGAGTTTCCCAAAGATGCAATCACTGCAGCCCACGAGATGGGTATCCTCAATTTACATATTCCAGAAAAGTATGGCGGATTGGGCTTGGGTTGTATGGAAGAGGTCCTAGTTAACGAGGAATTAGCCTGGGGCGACCCAGGGTTTGCAACAGCTGCTTATGCTACGGCACTAGCTTGCGCACCACTAATTACCGGTGCTACCGAAGAACAAAAAGAAATTTGGCTTAGAAGAGTGGCTGAAGAAGGGCATCTTGCATCATATGCAGTTACTGAACCTGGAGCCGGTTCCGATGTTGCTGCATGTAAAACTACTGCTACACTAGACGGTGATGAGTATGTTATCAATGGTGAAAAAATGTGGATTACGGGCGCAGGATACTCTGATTTCTTCTTTGTTCTAGCAAAAACGGACATCGATGCAGGATATCGTGGCATGTCTGGATTTATTGTTGAGAAAGATGCTGAAGGCTTTTCACTTGGCAAAAAAGAAATCAACATGGGACAAAGATGTTCTGATACTAGGTCAATTGTCTTTGATAATGTCCGCGTTGACAAAAACCAGTTGGTCGGTGGCAGTGAATCTGGAGGCTGGATGAATGCAATGAAGGCGTTTGATGTTAGTCGACCAAATATCGCAGCTCACGCAACAGGACTTGCAAGAGCATCCTACGAGCATGCATTACAATATTCAAATGAGCGAACGACATTTGGCAAACCATTGCACCAGCATCAAGCGATTCAATTCATGCTTGCAGATATGAAAACTAAGATTGAAGCATCTCGTATGCTTACTTGGAAATCTGCGTTTGAATCTGATAATGGCATAAGGAATACAGAATCGGCAGCCCATGCAAAGCGCTTTGCCGCAGATACCGCAATGGAAGTATCTACCGATGCTGTTCAAGTGTTTGGTGGCTATGGTTACTCTGAAGAGTATCCAGTTGCAAGATTAATGCGAGCTGCAAAAGTAATGCAGATCTATGAAGGTTCATCTCAAGTACAAAAAATGATTATTGGCCGTGAGATTACCAAAGATTTTTGACTTCAATGGTGTCTAAAGCATGGTTAAAACAACACCAGCAATCATTCTGAGTGCAGGTTACAGCAAACGGCTTGGAGAACACAAAGCATTGGTAGAAATAGCAGGTAAAACTCTTCTTGAACATGCAGTACTAAAATTACAACAAGCAGGTTGTGCGCCTGTAATTATCGTGGTCAATCAAGAATTACAATTTGACGCACTTATGGTGTCTAATGGGGCGGTGGTAGTGGTTAACAGAACACCAGAAAATGGCCGTACTGGGAGCCTAAAAGTTGGGCTTACTTCAGTGTTAGCAGAATTAGGCAGAATGCCCAATAAGGCAATAATGTGTCCAGTTGATAGGCCTGGCTGGAAAGCATTTCACATTGCTAAATTAATCGAATCTGATAGGTCATGTTGTCTAACTAATGGTTTAGCCAAAGGCCACCCAGTTGCTTTAGTAAAGGATGACTTACTTAACTTAATGGCGGCAAATGATGATGTGCCGCTAAAAGATATTGTTAAATTTGAACCAGTTGCAGTCGATAATACTCTATTATCTTTGAATATAGACACGCCTGAAGATAAAGTAAGATTGACAGAAAGTGCATATTTTTTTGTTGAACTTTGAGGCGATAATGGTATTTGTGAAGACCAGTAGCCCGGTACATGTCGAATGACACGTTGGCTTGGGCTTTAGGTCGGCTGGCGGAAAGGCGTCGTGTGGTAATTGCCAGTGTTATCCAAACTTCTGGTAGTGTTCCTGGTAAGGTTGGAGCTAAACTTGCGGTTGCTGACGGTAAGCAAGGTTTCCACGGAACCGTAGGCGGTGCTGGGTTAGAAATGAAAGTACTACTACGATGTAAAGAATTACTCAGTGAGTATTGGGAGCCATATGGTGAAATCCATACATTTGGTCTAAATAAAGGTGCGAAGGGCTATGAAGTACAACCTTTAGATTCTTTATGTGGGGGCCGAGTTACCTTGTCAATAGAAGTAATTATGCCATCCCCTCACGTACTCATGATGGGTGGAGGTCATTGTGCTAGTGCCTTATCAGGTACTATCAATTCATTAAATTGGTATCATTCAGTCACTGATTCAAGGCCAGAATATTGTAACAAAGATTCATTTCCTCAAGCGACTGAATTAATTCCATCTAGCGTCGCAGAATTTTTGGCAACTGAATCATTTGATTCAATAACCAGGTTTTCCGATATTTTGTTACTCGGACATGATTGGTCTGAAGATCAAGATAGATTACTTGGTCTACTGGGGATTTGCCAGCAACACAATTGCCTACCCGACGGAAAAACATTCCCTCGCATAGGAGTTATTGGCAGTCGCAGTAAATGGAATTCTTTCTGTAAATCAGCATTGGCACAGGAAATCAAGCAAGACTTGTTAGATGCTGTAGTCTGTCCAATCGGGATTAATATCGGCGCAGAATCACCTGAAGAGATTGCTATTGCGGTAACTGCGCAGATACTCTCCCTCAGTAAGGGTGTTTCACCTGAAGAGAATAATTGGCGTCAATCTTCTTGAGGATTGAAAATTACCTTTCTAAAATATTCCAATTCTTCGATTGATTCCAATATGTCATCTAGCGCTAAATGGGATAGTTTCTTTTGGTATTTTTCTACCTTCGGGTACCATCTTCTGGCAAGTTCTTTGACGGTTGAAACATCTATCATTCGGTAGTGCAAGTAATCCGCCACCATTGGCATTTCCTTGTCGAGAAATTTTCTGTCGTTCCAAATGCTGTTACCACACAATGGTGCAGTATTTGGATTGACCCATTGTTGTAAGAACTCTAAAGTTTGCTGTTCTGCCTCAGCGATTGTTACTCCATTATTTCTTATCCTATCTACAAGTCCACTGCGGTGATGATGAGTTGTATTCCATTCATCCATTCCGGCAATTAACTCCTCTGAAACGGTGACTGCAAGATTTGGACCTTGGGCTAAGATATTGAGTTCTCCATCAGTAATTACCGTAGCGATTTCAATGATCGATTCCCTTTTTACATCTAGTCCAGTCATTTCCAAATCGATCCATACCATTCGCTGGTCTTTGGCGTCCATGTCCGTCCGTAATAGAGAACACATTTCAATTGGGCGGATATGCTCATAATTACTAGACTAACCAAACGGCCCAGATAGATTCCATATTTTCCTCTCGGTTGAATTGTTCACATGAAGCGACTGATGAGCAAATTATTCGATTATCTTCAACACCCGTTGATAAAACATCAAAAATACCACTCAGTTCTTGGGAATTATTTAACTCGATAATTCGATAAATATCAGCGCTTAGATGGCTGGACAAAGTAGCATTAGCCTCCAGCAAAGCAAAATTACCGTATGATGATCCCGGCCCATTTATCATCAGTGGAGCATCTTCCCACAATGAAATATTCTCCATTTTGGATTTATTAATTGTCCATAAGTAACCAGAATTATGTGTTGAATGAAAACTTTTTTCAGGCTCAATTGGTGAGCCGTAAAGATATGTAAAATTAACATCAATATCGTATCTGTATAAGTATGAATCCGTGTATATGTGACTGGGGTCAAAACTGTCAATGGCATGATTTATTGGGTTGGTTGGTTCTAAATACGGGTATGTTTCAGTGCTTGCATATAGGGCGAATGTTATGTCAAATGAAGTTAGCACTATCGCATCATCGGGTAGATATTCGCCAGCCTCAATGTGCAAACTAAGGTATTCACCGTATCTCTTTGTAAAAGAATCATTCATAGTTTTTATATCTTGTACATCTCTAGTAAGTTCAATAATTGGAGCAATTAAAATGAAAACAAACAATATTGAAATGACGACTTTTGAACTTTTTGATTGATTAACTGAATTAACAATAAAATGTACAGCACATGGGACACCTACACAAGCTAGTGCAAGCCAAGGGGTCGAATATCTAATCCAGCCAAAATCTAAGATAATTCCATGCAAGATAATTGCTGGTAAAAGAATTAACCATGAGTTGCGAAAGTAAGAACGATCATTTCTCATAAGCATAATATGCCCAAAAACTGCCATCAACAGTATCAACCCCGGCCATTGAGTGATGAAATTATCCAAGAATAATCCAAATGAATATTCGGTGCCAATGATTTCATTATTGACACTGGCAATAGTTCCAGATATTTGAGACGACATAGGGCCAAAGGGGTTCTTAGTATGCAGCATATTTTTAATAAGAAATAAAGCTGTTACTGAGCCATATCCAATTGCAGTATATTTCCCTTGCAAATATTTCTTTTCAAACCAAAATATGATTGCTATACATGGCCCAACATAAAAGTAAGGATATTTCGTCAAACCAAGGCAAGCAACTAACACGCCAAACAATATCCATTGATACCTATCGTCTGGTTTCAATATCGTCTGGAAAAATAATACTGACATAATCATTCCAGCAAGATGTACATCTAGTAGCATTGTAGGACCGTATTGCATTACTACTGGTAGAGATAGAAAAATAACCGGTGCTATGAAACCAAACCGCTCATCACTGTAGTTATCGGCAAGATTATGCAACGCCCATCCTGTTGCGCAAAGTAAAATCAGTGGAGTAAAATTAACCTGGTATACTTGGTCAGTCCAAAATAACTCAATCGCAGCCAAACCCGGCACTAACTCGGGACGAAAGGAATAGTCAAGTCCCTGATGAAATGGCTCCCATTCCCAACGGTTAAGCATTCTATTGGATATTTGGAGATGATATGCTTGGTCATAGAGAGCTGGTAAGGTGTTGTAGTGTGTTAATGCAGTAATGTAAGCGATGGTCAGTGGTACAGCTAAAAACCGAATATCGGATTTTATCACTGAACTATTTTTGAGGGTATAAATCCAATATATTACTAATATATGAACTGACATAATAGCCAGCATAGATGGTATACCCAATCCAATCGCTAAGGTCATAACTGCCCCTATAATCATCAGTATTGGCATCAATTCTTGACTTATGCGACATCCGAGAGAAACTCCTTGTCGCACAGTTTGCCCAGCATGCGTTAGTTTTTGAATTATCTACACTTCTTCACCAATTATTTCATAAGCACTCAATTATTGCGCATGTTGTAAACATCATGTCTAAATCATTGGGGTCCAAACATGCGTCGATAAAAGAGACTCTAGCTTGGGCAAGTTTATTTCAACATCACTTGACAGAATCTGAAATGCACCACAACTTGAGATACAAAATGAGTTTGAAAGATATGCAAGAATCAATTGAAGATTGTCCAGATATCTATCGGAAAGGCAAATATGTACTTTCAACATCATATTCAGAGAATGAAGATTTCGAAAAATGGAAAGCAAATGCACAACAGATGCGACAAAGTACTGAACAAGTTCTGACGATTCTAGCATCATGTAAAATGGTGACAGGTCTAGCAATAACCGGTTCAGTGGCAGCAGGAGTGGCTAGAGATGATGGTGATTTAGATGTCTTAATAATCACCAAGAAAAATTGGGTCTGGCGAGTAAGAGCGCTGGCTATCTACCTTGCTCATGTTCACGAAAATGGTTCATATTTATGTCCAAACATGGTGATGGATGAGGAATCCTTGAAAATTGAATCTAGCATGTATGCGGCTCGAGAGTTAATGCAAATTATTCCAGTGAAGGATATTGGCGGCCTTAGCAATCTGTACAGTGTAAACAAATGGGCTCGAGAAGAATTGCCTAATGCTAGAATCAAGCCGCGGATTACAGTTTCTGGTGCCATAAAGTATCCATGGTGGTGGAAGGTAATGCAAGTGCCAATCCTTGGTCGATTTATCGAATCATGGGAAGCAAATAGACGAATAAAAGAATTAACAAAACGTTCTGATTCTACCGAAGTGATATACTCAAGATCGGTTTGTAGAGGTCATGAAAATGAGCACAAGAAACGGATAGAAGAGCATTATTCATCCATCACTGGAGGGGTTTAATGGAAAGCGCTGATTATCAACAATCAGTAGCAGATTACTATGATGAAGAAGCCTCGACGTTTGAAAATAGAGCTGGTACTAATCCCGTGCTTGTCGAACTAAGGCAGCAATTTCGTGAAGTTGTCTTACAAGGTGAAGTTGACACAATCCTCGAGGTTGGTTATGGGCCAGGACTAGACATGATATGGTTTGCTGAACTCGAGGAAACCAGTCTCGTTCAAGGGCTAGACATCACCCCGAATTTCCATAAAATTGTTCAATCTAAGTGTAAAATTAATTCTAAATTAAATCCGATGCTAGGTGGTCCTGAAGATATTCTAACTCACGTGTCTGCCGATTCAATTGATACCATCTACATTTTTTTTGGAGCGCTTAACACCTGCAATGATTTAGAATTAGCAGTTAGTAAAATGCAGCAAGCGCTAAGGCCAGGGGGCAGAATTGTGGCAACCTTTGTCAATAAGTGGTACGCATTTGATATTTTTTGGAATCTCGCAACCTTTCGTCCAAAAAAGGCACTAGCTCGAATACGGAAAGTCTGGGGTGGTTACTCTCCTACCAGATTTTTACCTTCAAGATGCTATTCAGCTCGACAGATACACAAAATTTTCAGTCAGCGACTACGCAGAGATTTGCGCAAGGGGTATTGTATCACTCACCCCGCATGGTATCGCCAACACTGGGCTCCCGTTGGCAGTATGCGCAGTAAAATATTGTTCAAAATAGATAGCATATTGCAATGGACGCCATTTTGGAATTGTGGTGAATACTCTCTATATGTCTATCAAAAATCCGAGTGAATTTGCTTTAGGTATCCAAGTATCTTTTGCCGGTTGTTGTCACTTTCTGAATCCCTTGAGTTGCCATCGTCCAGTTTTATTGATGCGATAATGGATTGTCTAGTTTGTTTTTCAAAACGAAGTAATTGGAGCCGGCCTATTTTCTTGATCTTTTTATTTGAGATATCAGCAACCAACTTGGCAAACTCTTTCTGTCGACAACGATAACTTAGTTTTGGGTGTATTATTCCTGAATTAGGTTGTAAAACAGCGTCCCAAACTGACTTTGCAAGAGAATCTAGAGTAACGATTGACATCCATTGTCTGCCATTACCTAGAATCGGTATTTCCTCCGGTTTGGCATACAATTCATGGTACCACGACGCAGAGCCTAGAACCCATGGTGCTCTTATAATCCCACAATTATTCCCTTCTGCCAAATAGTTTCGGAATGGCTTTTCACCTAATGAATAAGACTTTGCAAACCCGGTGGGGGCTATTTTTTCGTTAACTAAAATGAGTTTATCACCACAATTTCCGTAACTTAAACTTCCATGAATCGCAACTAAGTACGGTGGATTACTGCTGTTTGAAACAGCATCAATCATGTCTGAAAATCCGTTAGAAGTTTGTAAAGCGACTTTTGTTCTACTTTTTTCATCAAACCCAATTGGTCTAGCGGCAATAATTATACAATCGTACCCATCAATGATTTCCTCCCAATTTAATGATTTATCAAGGATATCTAACTGTTGCGAAACAATATTTTTTCGATTAATTTTATTGGTGTAATAAGTTCCAGTCAACATTATATTCTCGGGAATTAAGTCAATTATTTTACTGCCGATAAAACCTGATGCGCCGATTAACAATACCCGCATGATGTCGCCTGTTATTCGCTGTAAGTCTCCTCACATTAAACTACAAGGCTATAATTGTCATATATGATTTCATATAATTATTAACACGGTTAACATGATTCTGTAATGGAATAATGATGAAAAGTTAGCCTTGGCAAACCCTTATATTAGCCATGGCTAACCGGCGCATATGTACTCTGTAGCCGTTGAGGACTACCTAAAATCTCTTTGGAAACTCGGTCCCAATAACGTTGGAACAAAGCAACTTGCCGATAATCTTCAAGTCAGCAAAGCTTCTGCAACAAAAATGATTCTAAGGCTAGCAGAAAAGGAATTAGTAGATCATATTCCTTACAAGGGTGCATCTTTAACAAAAAAAGGCGAGTTAGAAGCACTTTCAATCGTGCGTAAACATCGGTTATTGGAGACTTTTCTTTCCCAAACACTAGGTTTAGGCCGTGAAGAAATACATGATGAGGCGGAAAAGCTTGAACATGCTCTTTCAAAGAATTTAGAAATGGCAATAGCCGAGTATCTGGGCAATCCTACTCGTGACCCTCACGGTCATCCAATTCCAGGACCTAACGGAGAATTATACAATGAAAGAGACCTTCCATTATGCGATTCTCCAATTAATATGTCTCTTACAGTTATGCAAGTTCCTGATGATGATCCGAGTATTTTGTCATGGCTAGAAAATAATGGTATTCACCCTGGTACTGAATTAAAGATAATCTCTAGAGATAAGTTTGATGGTGGTCTTAATGTCAAAATTGGTGAGATAAAAAAGCGTATTTCTTCATCAATCGCCAGTTTAGTAAAAATTTCTTTTGAGGTGGAAAACTGATGGTAACCTCCTCGGAAGTCCTCGAAGTTATTGTTGTCAGCATGCGCGACGCGTTTCTGGCAGTGACTGTATTTGTTGCCGCAATGGTCCTTTTATTCAGTTGGCTGCAGTACATTACTGCAGGAAAGTTTGTGGATGCAATTAGAGCAAATAAGCGCTGGCAACCTGTGATTGGAGCTCTTATGGGTATCACTCCTGGATGTGGTGGAGCCATTGTCATGATGCCAATGTACGCTCGTGGATATGTTACCTACGGAACGGTAATAGCAACTCTTATTGCGACATTAGGGGATGCTGCCTTCGTCTTAATTGGCGCAGCAGTCACCGATTCCTCATTCATTGCACCAGTAATTGCCGTTCACCTCATTTCGTTTATTGTCGGTGTCTTTTGGGGTTACCTCGTAGATGGTTTGAAGATTACACCTCGCAATCCGTTGGGTAAATTTGGTCCAACCTTTAAAGACGATAATCCGCCAGAAAATTCGGTTGGAAATGAGGATTTAGAGGCTCATGAAATCATCGATGATCTTGGAAGAGAAGAAGCAGGTGGCTGGAGATATTTCCTTCTCCATCAAGGCTATACTGTTTGGTGGATAGTCACAGCAATTGGCTTGATATTTGCTGTGCTGTTATTGGTGTGGACCGCTCAAGATGCAGAGTTCAATCTAGAGATTGATTACAACCCATTGACTCTTCACGGCTTCATTACGTGGATTGGTTTGCTTGGAACTTCACTATCTGTTATACTCTACATCTCGCAAAAGAATTGGATTCGAGATGATACTGAAGCATCGATTGGTGACAAGCTCTATTCGATGCGTGAAACAATGATTCATTCGGCAAGTGAGACGGCGTTTGTCACTTTTTGGGTTATGGCAGCATACCTTGTGTTCGAGTTTTCAATGCTGTTTTCAGGTATGACAGAAGCCGATTTAGCACGATATGGTGATGGTTTAATTGCGGTGGTTCTTGCCGCATTCATTGGACTTATTCCCGGATGTGGTCCACAAATCATTGCAATTACTGCGTATACCAAGGATCTCATCTCCTTCCCCGCACTTACCGCTAACGCGATTAGTCAAGATGGGGATGCGTTGTTCCCGTTACTAGTAAGACATAGGGCTGCGAGCCTTTGGGCAACAATTCATACTACAATTCCCGCACTAATTGTCGGTATTGTCCTGATGGTTTTCGAGGTTTCTTTCTAGTATCAATCTACTCTGAAGGCACAAACTTTGGGTTTTTTGAACACCTTGTGGCGATACTTAGCAACTATACGATAAGCAATATCACGAAGGGGCAAAGGAATTAACCAACAAACCGGATACCACATTCGGTAATACCACTTCATGTACAATAAGCAGCGAATTGCAGCACTTGAGCGCATATATGGTTGGCCATTTCTAACGAGGTAGACAGTATCAGATTCACTGTATTTCTTGGGCATTGCTTGGATTAACCGCTGTGCATCTTCCGAGCTATTTGGTCGGTATCCTAAATTGGCTGATGTCTTCATGCGTTTATCGAGGAATGTGGCAAGTCTATGGCACAGTCCACAGTCCCCATCTAACAGCAAGAAGTCTCGATTGATGTCGGTACCAATACGCTCTGCTAATTCTATAGAATAAGTTCTTACCCTCACTCCGTCGGAATAATGCACAAGCTCTGGTGTTAGTAGTTCATCAATCCCCAAATTAAAACTTTCAGTCAACGAATTTTCAGTCAACTCAACCTTGGCCAGTTGAAATTTCCATTTGTTATGATGCGTGTAACCTCTCCTTAAACTTCCTTTATGGCTGGTGTAAAGGCTGTATCTCTCAAACAAGAATTCCTCTAAACTACCCGGTTGTGCTTGCATTTGCTCACCAATGACTTCTGTTGTTCCAGCGAGTTTAAACTGGCCATTATTCCTCGAACTCCTCCAATTCCACTTGTCACCGGATTTCTTGACATTACCTTTTGCGTAACGGTAGGGTAGGCCATAAGTTCTTGGAGCAAAATTACAAGTGACCAAACTTTTGGCTTCCAAGGTAAGGAAAAATACTCCTGCAATGCCATCTTTTTTGACATAGGTTCGGATATTAAATTCAGGGAAGTTCGAGATTCCCGGAGTGCTTACAAACCAACTTGGTCGAACATGTTTCATCATGAACGGGACAAGGCCAATGTAGGCATCGCCTTCAAAAGTATCAATTTCAAGACCTTCAGGGACATGGTGTTTTAATTTTTCAATGTCCACGCGCCAATGCATGAAAGTCAAAAAACGCCAGTCTTGGGCTAAGGTATGCTTACGGTCAGGCATTGAAAAAGGTAGATGTCCTACTTGAAAACCATCTTCCATGTACTTGCCAAGATGTTTCCTTGCTTCAATATACCCGAATTTTATCATGGTCATTAGTTAGTTATATTGATTTAACAAGCCGTTTACAATAGCCTATGGCGGAGGTCTTGGAGGCGGAGTTGTTTGACGAGCCGTCGTCAACAAAATTCATGACTTCTTTGCTCGTTGCAACACTGTTTATCAGCGCGATATTCATTGCTTTTGCTTACTCACCCTCTGTTGAAGATGATTCAACAGTCGCTCAGTCTGTCGCTTCACCCGATTGGCGCCCGTTTTCAGTAATCGCTCCCATAGATACTGGAATTAACGTTTACCATGACCATTTTAGAACTAATGAAACTTATCCCCAATGGTTACTTGACGATTTAGGAGTTAACAAAATATGCAATATAACTCTTGATGGTACTTGGCAAGAACGCTACGATGCAGACAAAGCTGATTGCTGGGATAATCTCACAGCATCAGATATTGTTTACTTCCCCGGGACAAAAATCATCGGAACATCGCCTGATGGAAATAGCGACATATTGATTCTAGACGATCCCTCCGATGGACACGGTTCAGCCGTTACTGGTGCAGTACTAGATGCAAATCCTGAAGCGATAATATTCTTTGTCGAAGGATTCAGTTCCGAGGCTGTACTTGCAGCAGCAAATCAACCCCTTGTCGATGTCATAACAACATCCTTTGGGGCGATAGGTTCTATTCCAGTTCCTGGTATTGAGGATGCAACTAAAGTTGCGGTAGTTGACTACAACAAGTTACACACAGGTGCAGCCGATAACTCACCATCTCCTGCCATACAAGATGCTACAGCGGGACCTCCATGGTCTATTGGAATCGCAGGATATGCTGAAGAAGGAGACGACCAAAAGGAAATAATGTCTGGTTCATACCCTGATATCTCTGCCGATTGGACACAAGTGCTGCCCAATCATGACGACATTGACGGCTATCATGAAACATCTGGGACGTCTTTTGCCACCCCAAGAACTGCAGGAATTATCTCTTTTATTCTACAAGACCTTAGGGGCGAATTTTCCGATAATGGCTCTGGCGCATCAGATGAGCGTGGTGGTAATTTAGTGAACGGAATGAATTTCACGGTCACCAACGCTCAAGTTAGGGAGGCAATCAACCTTTCAGCATGGTATCCAAACCTAGATTGGGATCCAACATCTGGCACCATGCCAATCTCACCAGTATTACCGTGTACTCAAACAGGATGGGGATTAGTCAACCTTTCCAATATCGAACCAATAATCGCCCATTTAAATCAATCAGAGCAATTAATAGACAGACCCGCAGATGTAGAGGCATGTATGTCGGCTAATCAAGATCTTAGAGAATCCTACTGGGGGGCATACCCAAGTGCACCTGACAACATAATCCAAGGCATTTCTATAGAATACGCTACTTGGCGTGACTGATAGTTTGTCATTAGTAACTTGTAAAGCAATTATTGATTAATCAGCAACATTTGGGTTAATTAGGTGCTGTTTTGTCAAAACTAGGTAATACAATTTCAATCGCAATGATTTTCTTAATGTTGGTCCCAACATTAGGAGCAGTTATACCCGTAGATGCTGAGGTATCAGAGACTACAGAAGAAGGTTGGTGGGTTGATACCACTGTTGACAAAAACAAGAACGGCATTGGCGATATGATTGAACGCCATATGGATAATCCAATTCTACTTAGCGATGGCACACTACCAATCATTGTCGATTTTGACCATACTCCGGACGAAAAGGATGTACTCATGCTTGAACAACAAGTTGACTATGAACATCAGTTTTACCTTCCAGCAATAGATGCTGTTGCAGGTAGAGTGCCGGTTGAACTACTAGACGACGCAACTGAACTTCCTGGGGTTGTGATGCTCGAACTTGATGGTATCATGACCATACAAAA